>MAAC01009970.1_pt1 | contig 18580 bp, 13 predicted proteins | sample 1115981 | NCBI WGS metagenome assembly MAAC01 (sample SAMN04961126, study PRJNA320927) | seawater metagenome | isolation source: sample BD02T64 sea water enriched with oil for 64 days | place: USA:Gulf of Mexico | collected 2013-07-27
TTTAAAATATTGCCCGCACGTCAAAGTGGGGATGATGATTTTACCGACTTAATGCCGTGGAATGTGCAGCTAGACTTCGACTATAGCTAAGCGCACTGCTTAAATGCGCGCTTACTTATATATAGAGATTTGGGCGAGAAAAACAAAGCTATAATAGAATATCAAACAGCGATTAGTGTAAACCCAAATAGCGCACAGGCCTACAACAATTTGGCAATCATATATAAATCCCTACAAAAACACGATAAAGCTGAGTTATTAATAAAAAAGTCTATTACACTCGCCCCATTAAAGGCAGGAGCCTACGTTAACTTAGGGAGTATATTATTAGAGCAAGGCAAGAATAATGAAGCTGCAGATTCTATACGCAAAGCTATTCAACTCCAACCAAAGAATATTCGCTTTTGGAGTAAGTTAGCAAACTGCTTTACTTTTACTTCCACTGCTAATGAAATAGCCCAGAAATTGCTGCATTTTGAAGATAAATTAAACACCAAAAGTACTGACGTGTCATTCTTATACTTTGCCTTAGGTAAAATATTCAAGGATTGTGGTGCATTTGAACAATCATATAAATACTACAAAAAAGCGAACAAAATTCAAGATAAGTCGGTTAACTACCCCCCTAAACGGATAGAAAACATTTTTAAAGATAATAAAGACTTTTTCACTAGCAGTAGGTTAAATATCACAGTCACAGAAATAGGACAATCCACTCTATCACCAGTATTCGTTGTCGGTCTACCACGTACAGGAAAGACACTAATCGAATCAATATTATCAAACCACCCATCCATAGGGGCACTTGGTGAATATCATATGATTCAAAACATAATTAGCCGGCTAAATCAAAACAACAATTACCCACAATGCCTGATGGATCTCAATGATAGTGATAAAAATAGACTATCACAAGAGTATGTTAACTATCAGAATTCCATTGCAAAAACGAACTCTATTATGACCATTGATACTATGGGAAGTAATTCCTTACACCTTGGCTTCATTTACACCCTATTTCCAAATGCAAAAATAATTTGGTGCGAGAGAGATACTTTGGATTGTTCATTACATAATTTTTTCAAATGTTTCAGATCTGGCTATGAATATAGCTATAACTTAAAGAATTTAGCTCATTATATAAGTCACCATCAAAAGTGTATGAATTATTGGAATCAAACTATTCCTTCGGCTATATACAAGGTCAATTATGACGACCTTATACTGGACACAAAAAATGTGATGATAAATATCAACAAATTTTTGGGGATAAATTGTCATGAAACGATAACTCCTGCAATTAAGCTTAAAAATGATGAAATTAACATATCCGGCAAATACCCGGAGTTTACAAAAGAACTTGAGCGCCATTTAAAACAAGTCCGTTTGTAAATAAAATCACCAAGCTATAAGCTATAAGCTATAAGCTATAAGCTATAAGCATGAAAGCCTATTTAATAACTTTAATTCAATACAGAACTCATTCAAATTCATATAGAAGCAGTGAATCAGATATGTGGTCTTGCTGTTAAAAGTTGTAAGTATTCACTTTATATAGAGCTAAATTATATGATGTACTAAGGGATGTAATAAAAGGTAACTCTAATGGGCTTTCCTTTATTTTACATGGATTACTTAATCGGTTGAGTGAAGGTGTAAAATTTCTAGGAATGATTATTGAATCATTTAATTACAAAATTCAAGCCTTTGTACTACAAAGTTATCTGTTGTCGAGCAGTATTTTTTAAATCATTCAGTTATTATATAACTCTCTGAATGGTTAAATGTTATTATTCAACAAATAAATAGCTTCAATATAACTACTTTAATTATCAACCTAGGTTGATAAACTAAAAAACGCTCTATTTTTATTAGTTAGCTACCATAATTTATAATTTACATAACGGAAACTTAAAATGAACAAACCCCTCGCATCAATAGTCATCATACTTGCATCCTATTTAACTTATGATTATTTTTCAAACAATCAACAAATTTCTCTCGAAGAAGTCGCAACTGTAGACAAAAAGGCTTTAAATACAAATGAAATAGAAGAAATTGGACAAGCCCCTTTTGAAAACAAATCAGCCTCTCTAGATGGCGTATATTCCTTATATCTTAAATCAGATTTAGCAGAAACTAACCAAGAGTTTAGTTTTAAAGCTGATGGTACCTTTGCACTAAGAAGATATGTAATTGAACCAAAAGATGATGGACGAGACATCAGCACCACTGGAACTTATACCATAGAGAAAAATAAGGTGTTTTTAGATTTCGAGGAAAGTAGAGATATTGATGTTTTTCCTGAACAATTAGTAATATTAAAAATAAAACGTAATGGAAATTTAGTTTACGGTGTATATGAAGTTAAAAAAAGCTAACTATATCAATCAATTAAAACAATATCATTAAACACAGTTCAAATAAAGAGTCGTAGTCAACATTGCAACTCTTTAAAATTGGTCTCCCCTAGTAGGCTACATTCAATAATTGTACGCATAAAAACTTTATGGTGCATTAGGACTAGAAACTGATGAATCACTTCTGCTTTTGAAGATATTTTTGTGCTCTTTTGTCACCTGTAGAGGCAACTTTAGACATGATTTTAAGCCCTTCCGTCTTGTTGCCCTCATCTATCAGTAACATAGCGAGATTATAACCTGCATTAACATTACCTTCGTCAACGGCCAGTTTATAAAATGTTTTAGCTTTATCATTATCTTTTACTACCCCAAAGCCACGCTCGTATAAAATACCAAGCTGTAAAGCGGCAGTTTTTTCCCCTTTATTATAAGCACTTTGAAATAGAGAAAATGCTTTATTATAGTCTTTTTTCGTTCCCAATCCATAATAATGCATATTTGCCAAAGAGAGTATTGAAGGTGCATAAGCTAACGCCTTTGCCTTGGTAAATAAATTAATTGCTGTGGTATATTTGTTAACTCTAATAGCAATGGTCGCTAAGTTATGAATTGCTATTGTGTGATTATTTTTAGCGGCTTTTTTCAACCAAAATAAATATTTTTCATGATCTATAACATTTAATTTTTTATTACTATATATAACACTTAATTCATATTGTGCCTTTGCATGTCCTTTTTCAGCGGCAAGTGTATAGTAATTTATTGCCTGTTTAACATTGGCTTCTCTAACATAGCCCCTAACTTCCATTACTGCAAGTAAGTAGTTTGCTTCAACTGAGCCTTTCGAAACTGCCTTTTTATACCATTCCTCAGAACCTTTAAAATTACCCAATTTTGCTAGCACACCAGCATGATGAACCATATCGGCAGCTTCATCAGCTATGGCATTATGAGCATTAAACATAAGACAAATAAATATAATCCAATACTTTACAGAAGCTCGTCCAACCAGTTTTAAAAGCGACATTTAAATTTCCTATTATTCCTATCATTTTTAGACAATAAAAAAGGGAGCTAATGCTCCCTTTTATTTATTACTTTAAAGGCTAGGCCTTTTAAGTAAATATTAGTTAAATGTTAACGTTTGGATACTATCAACACGACCTAAGATATCTTGAGCTTGGTCAGGATTATCAAGCTGTGTATTATCTATCTTAACTGTATCACCTGTGTTAATCATGTTAGCAGCATCTTCAACTGCACCAGTATCGATATTGAATGTAATAGTCATTTTATCTTTACTAATGATACCAGAAGAAGCCGCACTGATATTAAAACCAGTTTCTTCTAATAATGTAGAAACTTGTACAGAACTTAGAACTAATCCTGAAGCAGAAGCATCTACAAGAGCATCAGTTATACCAGCTGAATTAAATGTATTATCTATATCAAGTGCGTAAGTAGACGTTAGTAATAAAGTCACTATTTGGTCACTATCAGCTACAGTATTGATAACTGCTGGGCTATAGGTTGTATTATCAATATCAAGATCGACATCTAACTGACCTAAGGTATTAACAGCTAAGAATTGTGGAGCATTTACTTCCCAACGGTCATTAGCAACAAGAGAAACAACACCTTCTTCAATATCTGCAGGAGCAGCACCAGAATCTGCACCGCCGTTAAACTCATCCCAGCTATTGCCGTTTAGATCTTCTACTGCATCCCAGTTCAATAGTGCATGTTGTTCTTCAGAACTTGAACCTGCGATATCATCTGCATAAAACCATTCTTGGTCAGCAGTTGCACTACCAGCAAATCTAGCTTCAATATCAGTAAATGAAACAACTACTAAAGTAAATGTATTTGCATCATAGGTAAAGTACCCTTGATTAGTTACGACAGTTTCAGCAGCATCTAACGTAATAGTTGTGTTGGTTGCATTGTTTGCTACACGGCCATCAACAAGACGTAATTCAAGGGTATCAGTACCTGTTGGTACAGTGATACCTTCGTTAAATACGATAGTAAATGAAGTACCATTCCATTCAGCAGACTCAACCATTGGAGGGAAAGCATCTTGTAATACTACTTGAGCATTAGCACCACCTACACTACCTAAACCAGTTAAGGCAAGGTTAGGCGTGTTAGCCGTATCTGCAATAACATTTGCAAAACTTAGTACACCACCGTTATCAGCGTTTGCTAGGCTAACAACATCGGCAACACTTACCGCAACTAAATCTACAGAGCCATTAGTTGCACTTCCAGCAACACCATCAACATTAATAGTAACTGCATTAAATGCTGTTGGAGCCGTAATTGCAGTTGAAATATTAGCAGTACCAACAGTTGCGTTTTCAATTACGCTAATTTCTTCAGATACAGCAATACCAATACGTTGCGACTGTGCATCCCATGCAGCAATTGCTTGACGGTCATAGCTTGGACGTTCTTCATAAGCACCAATCACGCCTGTTGCTTCACCTGATGCTAAACGGTCATCCATATCTTCATTTAATGCATCAAATTCATTACCACGTTCAGTAAACGTATTTATGTCTGTACCACGAGCAACTAGGTGACGAGGTTGAACATAAACAATCGGGTTACCAACTGTACCAACAACCGTTGGAATGCCATCAGTTGCTTCACCACCGTTACCAAATGTTACGCCGCTAGTAACAGAAGTTGTTACCATAGGTACATTAAGTTTTGGAGCACCAGCACCTGTTATACCGTAGTTTTCTTGTAATACAGTAGTTGGAGCAATTTTATCAAATACTGTCAAGGTAGAAGTAGACTTAACAACACCAAAAATATTTGAAGCTGTAGCTGTTACTTTTTTATTATCTTCAGTATTAGCTATTTCATAGATACCTGTTTCATCAGAAACAGTACCAGTACCAGCAACGGTAACTACTACAGAACCAGCTTTATCTTCATAACTTACGCGTGCATCGTTTACATCAAAATCTACTTCTGTTCCGTTACCGGCATCAGTAGTTGCTAGAATTTCTTCAGCTAACGCATCTAAACGATTATCAGTTAATGACTGACCGTTTAATTGTTCAATATCTGTAGTACCTTCATCATTATCAGCGAATGAAGAACTGTAATCAGATAACGCATTGAATGTACCATCTTCGTCAGCATCAGCATCAATAATTTGTTCAATTAAAGTAATACCTGCATCATCATGATCTGGACGACTAAAGATACAGAAACTTACACGTACGTATTTACCAACTTTATTAGTATCATCAAGTTGTAAACCTAAATCGATATAATCTTCACCTTCAGATACAACACCTGCACCATCAGCATCAACAGCTTGCCATTGTGGTAAGTAGAAATCTACTAAATCTTGTGGTTCAAGATCTTCAGGGAAAGTAATTAACGCGCTAGCTTTATCAGCTGCAAGTGTAATAACAGTACCTGCTGGAGCAGCTTCATTGTTTAATGTTACAACTAAATCAACTTCTTCTAAGTCAACTAAAGCTTCAGAAAAATTAATGGTAAAGTTATTAACTACACCTTCTGAAACAACACCGTAATGTCTATCAGTTGAAACTAAATCAGTATCTGTTTCATCTTCTGTAGCAGAAGTATCTACTGCATGCGTGTAATAGTTATCATTAGCAACAGTACCACCATCAGAACCATCTACTAAAACATCTACATCATAATAATCAGAAACAGATGTTACTTGAGGAGCAACATTTGGCACTTCAGTGTCAGGAGTTACAAAAGGACAAACCTGAATGATGCCCACATTTTCAGTGATTTGCTCATTGTCTGAAGTTTGGTCTTCTATAATTACGTTAGTATCAGCTTCACCAGCAGTACCAGTGGTAGGAGTAGAAAGTCCCCAACCGTCAACTAAAATATTAGAAACAGAATCAGCAGGTAATGTTATTGTAAACATACCGTCTGCATCAGTTGTTGTAGAAGGGCTTGGTACTGATAATTCAAAAGAAGAACCTGGTGTTGCAGTTTCAGTAGCTGAAGTACCTAAAGATAAGATATCAGCGGCAACAGTTACGCCTGCAAGAACTGAATCATGAGTACTTACGGTACAATCAGTTAAGTAACCTGTAATTTTAGCAGACAGCATTGGTACAACGGCTTTACCTGCGCCATAGCTTTGACCACTGATAAACGTTTGGATAGTAACTTGTGAATTATCACCGTTTGTACCAGTACCACCAGTACCACCAGTACCACCAGCACCACCAGCACCAGAATTGTTAGTAGTATCACCACCAGTACCACCAGTACCACCAGCAGAACCTTGACCACCAGTGTTATTTACTTGTGCTTCAGGCGTGATGGTAAGTGTACCACCTAAGTAATCTGCTGAAGGACTAATTATGATAGTTAATGCAGCACCTACGCCATCATCACTTTCATTACCTTCGTTATTAACACCTGCAACGTTGGTAACATCTACACTGTCAAATACATATGTACCGTAATCATCAGTTGTTACTGTTACTCCAGCTAATGTAACACTTGCACCTGGAACACCATTATTATTTGTATCAACCACTACACCCGAAACTGATACGCTTAGGTTGTCTTGATTGCCAACAGTATTTTGAGTTGAATCAGTTTGACTTGAATTATTTGAGGTGTTTGCATCACCATCTGAATCGCCACATGCAGCTAAGCCAAGGCTTAGAACTACTGCTAGTGCTACTTTTGTTTTATAAAATTGAGTTTTATTAACCATTATAGTGTTCCTATTCACTTAAATATCATTGAGTACTGCATATGTAGAACATATGAGTAAATTTTAATCCTGTTTTTTCGGTTTACAACATTATCATGCTTTACGGACAAACAATATCTATCTTCTAGTTTATTATTGACAGATATAACTTACCGTAGAAACACTCTATTCATAGTTAAAACCTGAAACAATCCATTGTGGGAATTTTGCTTCAACCTAAACTTTACGCAACATAATAACAACACGTAAAACAAAACATAACCTACAACCTAATTGTTTCAAAAAGATATTAACGTGATAATTTTTATTAATCAACACAAAAGTTAATTATTTCTTACATATACAGGGCTAGATCGTTAAAAGTTGTTATCGAATGTAATTTCATGTACAAAACACGATATTATTATAGATATTCCCGGCGCCAAAAAGATCAAGCTCATTCAACTTTTAATCGTTCATTTAGAGTGAGAGTCTGTAGGGACAAGGCTTTGAGAAGATGACAGTTATTCAAGACAGTAACGACTGTACTTTCTAATAAACTATTCTCTATAGCGTCCTGCTCTAATCAACAATACCGTATAAATTGCTTGTAGACCCGTCATTTGAAAGAGTTAAAAAAAACCTATTCTTTGTTGAATTTACTTTAAAGTGACAATTATCAACATACCTATGCATTTGGCTAATAAGTATACTGATAGTTGTATCTTCGCATTTTTTCATCGAACACCTAATTTACTGTGTGGTCATAACGTTTCTTCTTTTGATTAAAGTTAGGTAATTATGGCTCGCGCGAAAAGAAATAGTAAGAACGCTAGTTGATTAGGCGATTACTTAAAACAGACAAGTAGTACCGGATATTTCGATTTAAATATAATGCATTAATAGGTAATGCTTTATATTTAAAGCACTGTTGTTTTGGTTATTCTTATGCGTTATATTTAAAGCATAAAAAGCTAATGACTCAAAAAACATGCATAAAGAGACTAGTTACTTACTAAAGTCGATTGGAAAACTTGTTAAAAGTGTTAGGTCTGAAACAATGGATCAAACCGAACTTGGAAAAAGAGTGGGTGTAAGTCGTACAACAATATCTTCTATTGAACGTGGTATTGGAGTGAATTCTAAAGCACTATTTAATGTGATCTCTTTTTTAGATTTAGACTATCTGATACAAGATGCAGTTAATGAACGTTTTGAGTTAGTTGAAACTAACCGCTCACGTAAAGTAAGAAAGACCCATGAGGAGCTGTCCGATGATTTCTAAAGCGTTTGTGTTTATTGATGGCCTTGAAGATAACCCTATTGTTTGTGGGGCTGTTACGCTTGATACTAAAAAAAAATATGGTGAGTTTCGCTATGGGAAAAGCTATCTATTAAGAGACGATGCTTTTGCGCTTGACCCACTTAATTTACCTCTTAGTAGTAGTATATTCACAACAACCAATCAAAAAGGTGTATTTGGCGTTCTTTTAGACGCTGGAGCTGATTCTTGGGGAGAGAAAGTTATACTTTCATTATACCAATTACACTAACTAAGTGATCATTTTCAAATGGCTTAAATATCCAATAACATCGTTGCTTTCAATCCTAATAGCCAGCTATTACTCAATCAAGAGCCTTGTTCTTGAAAATTTATTCTCATTGAATTTTGTAACCTTAATTAATGCAAATGGTATTACATAATACCAAGCCTAATAATCCTATTGAATTTTTGTTAGCTGGTGCAGGTATGGGGGTTGGTTCATTAGTTTTTAGTCTTTCTAGCAGCACTTCTAAATTGAAAGTAAATAAGAATACATTGGGAGATATTCCAATGCTACTAAGAGCTAAAGATGCAATATTAAATGATGAAGAAATTCCAAAAGAAGCTAAAAAAGCCTTTGAATATGGTTCAAGTATGGGGGGCGCTAGACCAAAAACAACTGTATCTAATGCCGATATCACTTATTTAGCAAAGTTTAACCGTCCAGATGATTTATTTAATCACGCTAAAGTAGAACATGCTGCTATGAATATGTTGAACGAGTTAGCTTGTCGAGTTGCAACTACCAAGGTATTAGAAACTGATAATGGTGACGTATTACTTGTCGAACGTTTTGATTTGTTAGGCGCTCGCCCATCTCACCATTTTATTAGTGCAAATTCACTCATAAATTTACGTTCAGTAAATAATTCATCACTAATTGATCGTTATAGCTACGGCTTTTTGTCTGAATTTATTTTGAGACATAGTAGCGTTCCAGATGATGCACCAGAATTATTTCATAGAATGGTATTTAACGTTTTAATAGGCAATACGGATGATCATACTCGTAATCATGCATTTTTGTATTCATTTGAAAACAAAGACTGGCGTTTATCACCTGCATATGACGTTCTCCCGATTAATGCAAATAATCAACACGGAATGGGTATTGGACTAGATGGGCGTAATGGGACTATTGAAAACTTGCTGTCGCAATCAGAACGATTTGGTTTAAAGCGCTTTAAAGCAGAAAAAGTTATCAAAGAGGTATTAAATTTAGTATCTCAATGGCCATACTATTTCAAAAAACATGGCGTTGGTGATGGGGATATAGAGCGTTTGAAAGCTGTTATACCTTTGCATTTACACTCTTAATATTATTTAGCGATTGCTCGAATCGCTAAATTATAAAGAAAAAAGGTAACTAGGAAGCCTAGTAACATTATTGATTCTGCAATATTAAAATACTCACCTGCAAGCCCTATTGCCGAAAGCACTACCGCTGCAATTGAAATAAGCACCAGAGTTTGTTGTGAGCTAAAGCCTACACGTTGAAATATATGGTGAAGGTGATCTCGGTCAGGTTTAAAAGGGGATTTACCATTTTTATAGCGCCTAACAACAATCGCTAGCATATCCATAAGCGGTATAGCGCATATCCATAACGCAGTAACCGGTCTAAAAGAAGCTTGTTCACCTTGTGTTCCCATGGTTAACAGCCAGATAACGCTTAAACCAACAAACATGCTACCGGCATCACCCATAAAGATTTTTTTAGTGTTTTTACCCAGGAGTTTTTTAAAGACACCTAAGTTAAACATTAAATACGGAACGGTAGCAGTCGCTAAAATTAGCGGATAACTTAAATAGTCTGTTTGGCCACTCATTATAAATAAAATAGCAATAGACGTGAAAGTGTTAATGCTTAGGCTACCTATTAAGCCATCAATACCGTCAATCATATTATAAGCGTTGATAACAACAATAATTGCTATATAGGTAAAAAGTATTCCCATTGGTCCAAGGGTAATATCACCAGTACCAAATAAATCACCTACATTTGATATGTAACCACCAACACCATATATCATCAAGCTTGCGATAATTATTTGACCAATAATGCGTACCCGCACACGTAAATCAAATTTATCGTCTAAGACGCCAATAAAAACCATCATGGCTGATGCGATTAAATACATGCGTAATTCAAGAGTATTAGGTAACCAAAGAAGACTAGCAGCAAGCACTGCTATAAATATTGAAATGCCACCAATAAGCGGAATATGACCTGAATGCTGTTTTCGTTCATTCGGTTTATCAACTAAACCCATGTCAATTGCAACAGGTTTGAAAAATTTTATCGCTAAGAATGCAAAGCAAAAAGCGGTTAATGCTGTAGCAACAAATATAGTCATGTTGAGTTAAGTTCCGTAACGTTCCTGTTTACGATTTAATTGCGCATCGTTATTTCAGTTAGTACTTTTAGGTATAAAATTTTTCAAATACAACTTATTACGTTTATTGTGGTCTAAGATTAAACGCAAATGAAACCAAAAATTTTAGCGATTTATTATTGTCGGCGGGGATTATACTAGAGTTTTTACTTTATTACAGTTTTAATACTGTAGTTTTCATTAATAATGATTATTACACGCTTGCTTAACTCAGGAATTCTTTGTAAATGTCATCTTCGAAGTCTCTGATCGAAGATCTGTTGCTCTTTAGGCACTGGATCCCCGACTAAGACACCACGGGGATGACGATTCAAAACAAACACGGGGATGACTCAAAACAACCACGGGGATGACGATTCAGAGGCATAGGCATTCGCATGGCATAGCCTTTTAAGCGCCTTTTTATACGCTCCTTGAAATTAGTGACTATATAGTTTACTCAGGAATTCTTTGTAAATGTCATCTTCGAAGTCTCTGATCGAAGTTCTATTGCTCTTTAGGCACTGGATCCCCGACTAAGACACCACGGGGATGACGATTTAAAACAACCACGGGGATGACGACTCAAAACAACCATGGGGATGACGATTCAAAACAACCACGGGGATGACGATTAAAAACAACCATGGGGATGACGACTCAAAACAACCAAGGGGATGACGATTCAAAACAACCACGGGGATGACGATTTTAATGAATTTCTGAGTAATATCATCAACAAGTTTTATCATGCTAATTATTTCGCTATTTCGATTTTAGCATTAGGTAGTAGTTGCTGATATTTTTCGGCTAATACTGCTTTGGCCTCTTCGTCACCATGAACTATTTTTATATGAGTGGGTTGATGACGCATTCGCTTAACAAAATTTATTAATCCTCGTTGGTCTGCATGAGCTGATTAACCACTAATGGTATGAACTTTTGCTTTAATATCTATACGTTTACCGTCAATAAAAACATATCCCTGCTTATTTGGTGCTGCTGACGTTGCGCCATACTTTTGAATACTTCGCCCTAATGTACCTTGTGCTTGATAACCCACAAAAAGTACGTCTGTGGTGTTATCACTTAAAAATTGCTTAAGATAATTGACGATTCGCCCACCACTGCACATACCGCTAGCCGCGATAACTATGGCAGGCTTTCTCTTAGAAAAACTTCTACTTTTAACCAAGTACTCTATTGTTTGACTATGTTCTTGATGGCTATCAACCGTATAAAGCTGCTCAAAGTTTAATGGATGCCGACCAGACTTGATTTCACGCTTAGCTTCTTTGTCCCAAAGTATTTTGAAATTTTTATATTGTTGAGTAAATTTTGCTGCCATTGGCGAATCAAGAATAATATCGATATCTTGCCACATTTCAGAATGCTTTTTATTGCCCTTTTTATTGTTGCCCTTATTCTGCTTTCCCCTGTTCTGATAAATGATTTTTTCAAGTTCATATAGTAGCTCTTGCGTTCTTCCAATGCTAAAAGCAGGAATTAGTACTACGCCATTATCAGTAACTGCTTTTTCAATAATTTGCTGTAATTTTTTTGTACGATCTTTGCGATTTTGATGGTTTCGATCACCATAGGTTGACTCGATAACTAAAGTATCAGCGCGATAAGGACTTTTAGGTGCAGGTAAAAGCGGGGCATAAGGTGCACCGAGATCGCCTGAGAATACCACCCGGTGGTTTTGTGTTTTGTTTAATTTTTTAATGATATCTATTTCAACATACGCTGAGCCCAAAATATGCCCTGCCATTTGAAATTTAATTTTAGCTTCTGTTGTGCCGTTAACTAACGTTATTGGCTGCCATTGCTTATACTTTATAGGCACTAATTGCCTTTTCAATAACTTTAGGCAAGCGGCAATTATTGTTTTATTACGAGTTACCCCCACTTTTAACGCGTCTTCAATAACTAAGGGCAACAATGCTGCGGTCGCTTCGGTGGCATAAATTGACCCACGAAAACCTGCTGCAAGTAAATAGGGAATTCGTCCAACATGATCAATATGACAATGGGTAACAATTAATGCTTGTACGCTACTAATGTCAAAACCAATAACAAGGTGTTCTTCTCTATTTTCAGAGTCGCTATTCGTACCCTGCTCTGCGCCTTGCTCTTTACCCTGGAAAAGGCCACAGTCAATTAAAATAGAGTTTTGTGTATTAATATGAAGTTGATGGCATGAGCCGGTAACGCCATTTACTGCGCCATGATGTTGAATTTTCATAAACAATCCTTGTTTTTCGCTGATAAATATCAGAAACACTTTTGAGCAAACAGCTTAACCGTCAAGTTTTAAGTTTATCGCTCACTGTTAACGCAAACTTTTGTAATCTGATATACCTTTTATTTACCACTACTGCTCTAATCACTTTTGCATATAGATTTAAATAGTCATGAACTATGGCATTTCTCATCCCAATAACTCTTTGCTACTCTTGGCTTTCATCAGGTGGAACGGTTATACAAAAGCACGTTAACTTATTTTTTAGAGAAGTAACGAATCAAAACAATCAACACAGACAGCATACCACCAAGTATCGTCCCTAACACCACAATTAAGGCACGTTTAGGTTTTGCCTTTTCTTCTGGTATTTGCGCAGGGTCAATTGTTTTCAATACGTATTCGGCTTTAACTTTTGTTAACATCATGTTTTTTGTTTGCTCTTCAATAAGCTGATAAAAAACGCTTTCCATAGAAGCTACATGAATGTCTTTTAATTGATCAGTTAAATAGTCAATAGAGTCTTGCGATTCTTTTTGATATTGATCTCTCATAAATTCATTTACGTCACTAATTAACCAGTTTAGCCATTGCTGAGCCAACATAGGTGAATAATACTCAAGGTTTACAGTAATCATTGATGTGCTTTTATCTTGAGATACGTTTAGTAAGTCAGAAAACTCTACATATGCCTCCCACAAGGATGGTTTTGCCGTTTTAGGCGCTTTTGCTTTTCGTAGCCATTTATTATTAGCTTGATCATAAAGTTCTTGATCTATAATCAAAGTATTAGTGGCCATATCCCATTCTTTACCAGCCATAAGTGGCACTAATAAATTATGCTTTTCAATAAATTTTTGAATAAATGTTCGTGACTTTATAATCTCTAATGCTAAACCTGTTTTATCACTTGCTCCGCCCCCTAAATTTATTCCTGCCATACTCGCTAAGCCACCAAACTGACCCGCTAGTGCAGACAAACCACCCGCGCCTCCATCAGTAGATGCTGGTGCTAATAATGCAGAAGCTTTATAAACATTAGGTTGTGAAAGTGCATAATAAATAGAGGCGACAGCAAAAACAAAACTAATAAGGATTATTACTATTTTCCCCGCCCAAACAGCGCGCCATAATTCAGCTAAATCAATCTCATCATCTTTAGCTTGATTTTGTTGCATGCGTGCTAACAGCATTTGCTGTTGTGCCATGGCCGAATTATCCAAAGAAAACTGATTTGGTTCATTAACTTTCTGTGAGTTGTTACTTTCCACGCTTTTTCCGTCGTTATTTTCTATTATTTTAGACACTTAATTATTTCACCAATTAAAAGCTTACATTGCTGTTAAGACTTACTAATGCTTGATTTCAGCCCAATAAAAACTATAGGAGAAACGCATTAAATTCCGCTAATCGCCGCTATGGCAACCGCGGTGTTATACATGATAGTAGTCGCACTGGTCCATAAAGTTATGTTACTCATATACTCAGAATCAAGTGGCACTACAACGGTATCACCGGGCTTCATATTGTCACCCGCATGGCTTGCAAACCAATTACTACTTTCCATTAGTTTTATGCTGCCATTAGCGGCAATAATATAAACTCTCTCTTCATCAGCACGTTTTTTACTACCACCACTTTGTGCTAAGTAATCTTGCGCGGTTAAACTTTTATCGTATATATGAGAAGAAGTGACCTGTACTTGACCAATAACATTCACTGAGTTTTTCATGGTAGGTACGTAAAGTACATCACCATCTTCAAGTAAAATATCGTAATCATTTTCTTTCACTACTTTTGGTAGGTTCAGTACTAAGCGACCAACTGGTTGTAATGTAGTAAGATCTTCTAGCATAGTTTTAACTTCACTATAAGATTGCGAATAGTTACTGTCTGATAAAGATTTAGATGCCATTTCAACACGTAAATCACCTGCTAATTTAATCAAGTTTTGTAACTCTAGTTCTTTTAGTTTAATCCGAGTAAATACCGAGCCTTCTTGATGAGCAAAACGGGTAAAGCCTCCTGCTTTCTCTATCAAATCAGATAAGCTCTCACCTCGACGAATGGTATATGTACCAGGAAAAACAAATTCACCCCGTAATTCAATTACATGGTTTTCACTCCACGCAGGAATTTGATGAATATTTAATCTATCTTTACTTTGCAATAAAACATTCTCATTTTCTTCCCCCTGCAATGCTGCAGTTAAATTCACTGAAATAGAATGTTTACTCACAAGTTGGTTGCGAACTTGATTGCGAGTAAGTTCTGCACGCGCTAAATATGCAGATTCATTTAAACCACCTGCGGCGGCGATTAAATCATCTATTCGGCCATTACGTGCTAGAGGATAAATACCAGGAAATTTAACCGCTCCATCAATTTCAATTAATTGAATAGGTTGCCCTGAACCGCCTTGGTTTTTCAGTTTTTGTATGATCGGCAGTAAAAAACGTTGGCGTGAAAATAAAGCGAGTTTTTTTATATTAACTTCTTCTTCAACTTCACCACCTGACATTTGTACAATAGATTGATTTATCAGTTTGGATGTTTCATCTACGTTGATTTCAGCCAAATTATTAGAATGATCGTACTTATCCCAAAATTGTTTAGTTTTAAAGTTTTCTTTGGCTAATTGTTTCTCTTTATTAAAGAGCTCTTCTTGCGTGTATGCAAGCATATCAAGCGACAAGTTATTTTCATCTAATTTAGCTACGCGAGAAAACACCAACAATTTATCATTTACTTGTAATAACAGGTTATCTTCAGATTCAGGATTAGTAATAGCTTTAGCAAGTCCAAATTGTAAAACTTCAATGCGACCTGCCAGATCGATTTCTCTAATAATCAAACTATAATTTAAATCAGCACTCGCTAATAAATGTGACTTAACATGAGGTAATAAATCAGTAACTTTTTGCCCTTGTTGCCATTGATATTTTCCTGGGCGAGTTAATGCACCAATTAAAGTAATTGACTGTGAAAACATATCAGCTGCTTTCATAACCCTGACAAAGTCACCCGCTTGTGCTTTTGACGACAGTTGCTTAGCATTAGTAAAGTCGATATTAACAACACTACGTAAGTTATTTTGATTATAGCGTTCAATAATGGTCGATTTTGCATAAGCACTTGGTAATAAACCTCCGGCCATCGTTAATACATTAGCAAAGTCATCTTCCGTGACTAATTCGTAAATAGCTGGACGGCGCACTTCGCCGTCAATTGATACGGTTTTACCAACAGGTGCAATAAAAACCACATCACCTGATTGTAATAACACGTCATTGCTAGAGTCACCTTGAATAAGTAAATCGTATAAGTCGAGTGTTTTTATCAGCTTACCAGCACGTTTTAGTTTTATATTACGTAAACTCCCTATATCACTAATACCACCTGCTGCAAAAATGGCATGGGTTATACTTGATAGTGAACTTAAATTGTATGGACCTGGTTTATATGCATCCCCCAAAACAAAGATTCGCATTGAGCGTAATGACGCTATGCCTATAGCAACATCAACACCAATAATTTTTTCTTTAATTTTGGAAATTAATAAACCTTTCATCTCAACAAAAGACAAGCCAGCAACCGTAAAAGGCCCAAAAGATGGAAAAACAATTTGACCTTCTCTGTTTACTTCTAACTCCAGTTCTTTACTTTCTTTACCAAATACTTGAATAGAAATTTGGTCACCAGGCGCTATTATATAATCGGCAGGAATAGCAATATCCATGGTTGGCGCAAAGGTTTGTGGTGAATTAGCAAATACGTCATAACCAAAAGGTTTTAGTTCTTTTATTTGTTCAAAATCATCCTCTTGTTGCTCTTCATTTTGAACAGGGTTCCCCTCTTGATCAAACTGAGTACCCCGAGGATAACGTTGAGTATTTTCAGTCAGTTGACTCTCGCTACCCTCCCCTGACAATTGTCCTTTAATATTATTAATATCACCAAGTTCAATTCCCATACTTTTAGCTAGCGCTTGCTGCTGCGATGGTGATAGTTTTGTAAACATATCTATCTGGGCTTGGCTTACTTGATTAGACATAGCTTGAGTTGAAAAAATTAATATAGAAAAAGCAACAAAATGAAATGTAAACTTCGTTAGCACCTGGGTGAGTTTATTAAAGAACTTTTTAGTGATCATAATCATTAGCGCAAAGACGTTCCTATCATGCGGTTTCCTAGGCCAATTAAACATACTTAAGCTTGGCAGGAATAAAGAATTTTTTGAGCAATATTGCTCAGATTAACAACGCCGAAGTTTAACAGCATAGTAACAAGCAAACAAACAATTGTCTGATACAGTAACAATTTACAACAATTATCCTTACTATGCTTTATCGAATAAGCGATGCAAGTACTTTAATACCAATCAGATTAATTAATGGTTCAAATTTTAATAAGGATAAATCTTCAAGAACAAGGCGCTTGATTGAGCAATAGCTAGCTATTGGGCTTTAAAGCAACGATGTTATTGAGTATTTAAGACATTTAAAATGATCACTTAGTTAGTCTGATTGGTATAACAAGTCTACTACTTTTTATTCTTTTCAATTGGTGGCTGTGGAATAACCTTTGGCTTTACACACTGGGGAGTATTACCTTTATTTACCTCAGCTAAATAGTATGGCTGAGAAAGTGTTAAATGCTTATTTAATTGTTTAATACGTGTTTCATTTGAAGGATGGGTCGACATAAATTCAGGTGGTGAATCTTTACTCAATTTTGACATGTTCTGCCATAAGTGAACACTCGCTTGTGGCGCAAAACCAGATCGAGCCATTAAATCTTGACCTATAATATCTGCTTCACTTTCATGAGAGCGGCTATATGGCATGATAATTCCATATTGAATGCCAATTCCTAACCCGGCAACCCAAAGGCCTTTATTTTCAATATCACTTGCCCCTAATGCAATAGCAGCAACTGCCATTCCAACATTTGACATTTTATTTGCTGACAAACGTTCATTGGAATGATGTTCAATTACATGCCCTACTTCATGACCAATAATTGCCGCTAACTGATCTTGATTTTCAGTCACCTTTAAAATACCAGTATAAACCCCTATTTTACCACCAGGCAAAGCAAAGGCATTTACTTGTGCTGAATCAAACACTACCACCTCCCACTCACCTTGATGAGCCGACTCTGATACATTCGCTGTAATTACATCAGCAACGCAAAATACAAAGTCATTAGTCGCTTGGTCTTTACTTATCGGGATTTCTTTTTTCATTTTATCAAATGAGGTTATTCCCATGTGATTTAACTCTGCATTTGAATACAGTGATACTTGCTTTCGCCCTGTTGAAGAGGTCGAACAAGCCGATAGCGCTAACAAAATAAAACAAACAGAAAAAAGTTTTTTCATAACAGTAAATATTTAGGTTAAAAAATTATAATAACATTATAACCTTATATACCCAAACCTGACGAATCCCCTCGAAAATGAGTATAAAAATTTGAGTTAGGGGATCGACCTTCATGGCAAATTGTGATCAAATTACTTCGCCAAAAACAACTAATCACAAGAGCCATGAAAATCAC
>MAAC01013462.1_pt1 | contig 18575 bp, 10 predicted proteins | sample 1115981 | NCBI WGS metagenome assembly MAAC01 (sample SAMN04961126, study PRJNA320927) | seawater metagenome | isolation source: sample BD02T64 sea water enriched with oil for 64 days | place: USA:Gulf of Mexico | collected 2013-07-27
ACGCCAATACCTGTATAAGACGCCACAGCAAGCCTGCCAATATCAACGCCTAAAAAGAGAAGATCTACTGGTGTACGTCCATCAGGATCTACATACCGATAAGGATTCTGATTTGCATAAGCATAACGGCTAAACGAAAACGGGTTTCCTACCGTTACTGGTGCAGGATCATACCCATAAAACACGCCAATATCTGGATTATAGTACCTAGCACCCATATACACTAGTCCAGTATCACGATCCATTACATGGCCTGTATAGCCTTTCCGATCATTCTCCGCACCTTCACCTTCTGAGGCTATCTCTGCTCCAAACGGTGCATAATGGCGACGCCACAACACATCACCATTCTCATCCGTTGCAGCAACAGGGCTGCCTAATAGATCGTTGTGATAATAGGTCACACTCTCTTGTGCTATGACCTGTTGAGTCAACATCAGAAAGCTGAAGCAAACTAACGCGACTATTGATGTAAAACCGTTATACCTTTTCATCGTTCTATCCTCCTATAGCTTTGCTGATGTGATGTTTGTTTGATAACGACGTAGAAATAGCGTTGTCATTAGCCCTATCATTAACCAACCGAGTGACCCACCGTAACTCCCTGTATTGGAATTGTTATCCAGACTGTTATCGGTAGAACTTGCTGTAACGCTGGCGTTGTATTCCATCGCCTTCTTTGCACTCTGAGTCATGATGATGGATACAACAACCGATGTATTAGGTGTTAAATCCCCCAGGCTGCACTGCTCTCCATTTGACGAACAAGTGCCGCTTACAGGAGAGATCGATGCTAATAACAAACTTGAGTCCTTGCTGTAGGGATAGGTTAAGTTCAGTGTTACATCCGTCGCAGTGCCCGATCCATTGTTCGTTACCGTGGCTTGAAACTGAACTTTGTTATCGCTGCTATTCCATTTGCCATCCGTTCCAGCCAACACAACCTCAACATCTGCAGGTAACTGAGTCTGAGCTACAGTCACTGTACGATTTTGTTGATGACTTGCATTGGCTGCATCAGTGATTATTGCACTTATCTCATGGGTGCCAACAGATAAGGTGCCCGCAACAACTGAGCTGCCTTGGCCTAATGCCCCATCTAAGCTTGACAGCCAAACTATAGAAGAGCTCAGGTCGCCCTCTTCTGCATCCGTTGCTGTTGCTGTGAAAGTCAGGCTATCACCAGAAACAATATCAACATTACTGGTTGGAGAGCTAATGGTTACAACCGGAGCAGCATTAACATGCGGTGCGTTTACCGTCACCGTGACGTACTGACTCACGGTCTCGTTCCCGCTATCCGTCACCTGTGCCGTCACTTGATGCTCACCTTGTGTGAGTATGCTGGTCGTAAGACTACCGCCAGTACCTAGTTCACCATCACGATTAGATGACCAACGAATTGATGTTGTAATGCTGCCATCTTCAGTGTCAGTTGCTGTTGCAGAGAAGGTTACCGCGTCGCCAAAAATAACACTGGCGTTATTTGTTGGGCTAGTGATGTTAACAATCGGTGCAGCGTTAAGGTTCGACGCATTTATCGTCACCTCAAATGCCTCTTGAACGATTGTATTTTGGTTGTCAGAGACCATCGCCATAATATAATGAATACCTACGCTAAGCGAGCTAACCACAAGGCTACTTCCTACTCCTAAGTCACCATCAACATCTGATATCCACTGAATTACCGACGATAGATCACCGTCTTCTGCATCAATAGCACTAGCAGAGAACACCACATCAGTCCCCGCAACAAAGTCACTGCCATTTGATGGCGAGTTGATGACAATTTCAGGGACTGTATTGCCTGATGGAGGTGTTACATTAAATGAAAAATATGCGGAACACCCAAGCCCCTTAGAATCTTCGACATATATGTCAACACCGTCCTCACCAACGGGTAGTTCGCTAAGGACAAATACACCGCCGGTCGCCTCTTCATACCCTTCTTCCAACTCCCATTGAATTACATCAGAAATATCTCCATCTTCAGCATCAATTGCTTGGGCACTAAAGACAATTGTATCTCCTGCGGTAATGTCAATATCATCTATATCATAATCATTCGAGCCATCAGCTATCAGTGTCTCAACGTTATTCACTGTGCTTTTAATAATAAGGTTCGGTGCATAGTTATATCTATTATTCTGCTTAATCAAAGCGATAAATTCTTGTGGCGTAAAAGATTGCTGATCAGAGAACTCAATTGTAAATGCATGATCGTAGCTGTAGCTCACATATATAGTCCGACCATCCTTCATGGAAATCTGCAATTTCTTTGCGCTATTATCACAAGAACCAAACATCGAAATGTCGTCTACAACAATACCTTCACCAAACACCAACTTGTTATCACCAACATAATCAGTACCCGCTACATTATCAAAAGAATAATCATAATCATGTATATAAGCGGTACTAAATCTTACTACATCATCGTGATTGATTTTATTAATAACGAATGTATCATCACCAAGCCCTCCAGTTAAAAAGGCATCTCCATTATTATAGATAAATACATCGTTCCCTTTAAGGCCCTGATATTGACCATTCAGGGCGTCCTCCACAACTAACAACACATCACCATAGTCAGTATTGTCCTCAAGAATACCTGAAACTTCGTCAACATCACTATAATCGATATAGACCCCCTTTTTTCGATAATCAAACTGGGCTAGTTTTTCTCCATTCGCGAACTCAACTACATCTAAACTGCTTATTTCCATATAGTTGGCAACTCTGATTGAATCGGAGTAATTCCCTTTAAACAGAATAACCAAATCTCTTCCAAAACGTTTAAATTCAATATCACTGGGAGAAAACTCATCCGTTAACTTAAGCACATCCCTTGTCGAGGTGGTACCTTGTATTGATACTCGACCGTCACCTTTTGAAAAGTGATGAATGACCTCTTCTCTTGCATCCCCTCCGCCGCCAAGCACTAGGTTATAGAGTTCATCAAATGTGTACACTTGGCCAGTTGCAAACTCAAAAGTTTGCACAAAAAGCGAGCTAAACCGAATGGATTGATCCGCACTAATCGACAAAATCCAGTTGTCATCATTGGAGTGTACAAACTCGACATCCCATACATCAATACCTTCACCGAATACGATGGTGTTATCACCCAATGTATCCCCAATAAAGTCGTTCCCATCATCTCTATTGAAAAAATATCGATCGTCTCCTTCACCTCCTCGAAGACGATCATCACCTAATCCTCCAATAATGCGGTCATTCCCTTCACGACCACTTATGTCATCGTCATACCTCTGGCCAATCAAATAGTCGCCGTAGGGTGTACCAAATACTTCGTAACCTTTTCCAGTAAGTCGACTAAGACTGCCTAAATCATCATTCCTGTTATAACTTGGCGGCAACTCTGATATTTCAGATATACTCTGCAAATCAATATAGACACCGGTTTTTTCAATATTATATGACGTGATTTTTTCACCGGTAGTAAATCCAACCAAATCCATGGAAGGAAATTTTATTTGATTTCGCATGATAATCGAATCAGTTTCATTCCCTTCGAACACCATTACCACATGTGGCCCAAAACGCTTGAAAGAAACGTCATGCGGTAAGAAATCATCACTCAACTTAATCACGTCATAACTTGTGGAATCGCTAGAAATAGTATCCCGGCCATATCCTGCAGAAAACAGGTAGGTATTTGATCCTGCTCCACCAATTAATTTATCGTTTCCTGTACCACCATCAAGAACATCGTCGCCCTCCCCTCCCGACAACTGATCATTACCAGCGCCGCCCGACAACGTATCGTTTCCACCAAGGCCGGAGAGTTCATCATGTCCATCATTACCATAGACAACATCTTCGTATGCGGTACCTTCGAAATCATCATTGTCGCTGGTACCATTATAGGTTTCACCGGTACCACCGTCACCACCAGGAAAATGCGCTAATTTATATTCAGCCCAGTTGGTTACGCCATCATTATTACTATCTTTATTACCATCACCCCCATCACGAGGATTCAGTTTGATGAAAGGTTCAGCGCAATCAGGTACGCCATCAGCATCAAGATCCTGTTCGTTATCTAACGCTCCACAGGTCGTTGTTACAGCCGCAACCATTTGGCTACCCAAGTAAACATACTCTTTTGTTTTATTTTCAGACATGTTAATTTCTTGAATTAGCTGACCCGTGCTGTTGTAGACAAACCGGGTTTCCTTGCCTTCAGCCAATTCTTTTACACGATGCCCATCGGCATCATAGGCCATGCTCTTAGCTTCATAGGCGACAGGAAAGAACAACTTAACATCATTGTTCCATACTTGTTTTTCTCCCGTAACCGATTTAAGTCGATTAAAGTCATCATATTGATATAGAAACTTATCATCTCTTATTACAGATCCATAAAGATCGTACACAAAGGTAATATCTCGTTCACCCGTTACCTTCCATAACGCAGAGGAGTATCCTTCTCCAAGCTCATCTCCATATTCATAGTCGTAAGACTTTGCTCCTAAAGAAGACGTTTTAAGTTCATTGCGCTGATTATAGGTATACCGTGCATCCCCCCAATTCCCTTGTGCCAAAACCATTCGACCATTACTGTCGTATTCAATATTGCCAACACTGTAACCTGGAGTACTAGTATTACTTATTGATGTCACACTACCTAAATCGTCATAACCATAAGACAAATCAAGCACCCCTGGAATCGTTACACGCTCTAATAACGAGGGGTTATTTGGATGCTGGAGATAGCTTGCCGTCTTTTCATTCCCGAACGTCATCGTATTCGTAATGCCATTATCAAAATAGGTGACATTGGATACATATTTACCCGCTTTGGTTGCCCAACCAAACACATTCGGTTCAAAATCTATGAATTTTCCGGAAGGGTAAGTAACCTGAGTTAAATAATCATTGCTATCAAACGCATAATCCATCTGGAACGTTGAGCCATCGAATCCAACAACCTCTGATGTAAGGTTTCCGTTTTCATCGTAATTGTAATTATTGCTCGTTTCAGAAAATACCACTGACTTTACCTGGTCATTATTGGTATAGGTATATCGTATACGTTCCGATGCGACACTGTTCTCGCCACCTCCTTCAGGTTGAATTTGTTTTATAAATAACCGATTAACTCCATCGTACAAATACTCCATCACTGGTGATTTTTCATCGCCATTTTCTATCCACTCTTCTTTAAGATTTCCTCTAGAGTCGTAGGTAAAAAATGTAACGCCTAAATCAGGATTTATGATTTCCCTTAACTTCTCTTTTTCATCCAGTATGAATCTTCGAGTAACACCACCTTGAGAAATTGTATGTGTCTGTCCATTAATATAATACGATATCTCTGTTGTGTTACCTTCAGGCTGCTGGATCTTAACTACCTGCAGGTTATCGGGATGCCCCAATCCCTCATAGGTATGAATTGTTTTATTATTCTTCGCATCCCAAGCAGTGACTTTCTTTTCATTATCATTATATTCGAAGGTGGTTTTTGAATCCTGTGGCTCGTAGGTAGTTGTCAAAATACGTCCGAGTGCATCATAGGTCGTTGCTGTACCCTTATCGCTACCAGGGTCCGTTACATATACTTGACGTCCAGCGGCATCATACCGATACTTTGTTATTATGCCATTGGCATTACGCTCTACCGGGCGCCCAAAGCCATCAAGCTTCGTCTTTTCAATCAAATCCCCTCGAACACTTGCCTTTTCCCTGCTGACAAAACCGTGAGATAGATTAATATCATTATCATCCGAACGAGGGGTAGATATTGATGTTAAACGAGACAAACCATCCCAACCATAATGCGTAACATTTCCTTCGCGATCTTTTTCCGTTTGAATGCGACCAAACCCATCAAGCGTTCGTGATACCGATGAATTTCGCCCAGATGAGTACTCATTTTGCGGTATTCCATAAAGGTAGTTGGAATACACTGTTGTTCCGCCATCATTCCAATCATGTTTTTGATAGAGCGTTCCATCATTGTTATACTCAAAACTTGATACCTCACCAAACGCATTTATTTCACGTAACGATCCATTTTCGTTGTATTCACGTGCTATGCCATTGTCACCAATACCAAACTCTAGTTTTTCACCCGATAGTGTTTCATTTTTTCTTTTATGAATCCAAAGGTCGTCATCATTGAAATAGGTAATGTTTTGGACATTACGCTCACCACTACCTAATACAACACCTTCTGTTATGTTCGACTGAGGGCTTCCATCTGCATTAGTCGTGACGTCCAAGGAAAACGTCCACTCGACAAGTGAGTTCGATTTATAAATCCACCTTGGTAAGAACGTCTTTGTATCCACCTCTGCAACGGTTGAATATACTGACGAACCTCGCGTTATTGATGTCGCCAACAAATAGGGTCTTAAAACAGATACTTTCGAATATTCACCCGTTTCATATAATTCGCCTTGACTTACTGCCCCCCACGACTTTGCACCCCAATAATACTCAGTAGTCTCTAAGCTGTTGCCATCACCGCTAATAACAGAACCATTCGCGCCACCATCTCCTGATTTTCCAAACACCTCTTTTTTAATCAATGTTCCCGGTGAAAAATAACAATAACCCGGAAATCCTACTTCATCAGTGGCAACAAACCGCCTTTTACCACAAAAATGATATCGCTCTATTGATGTTGGCGTCAAAACCCTTGTCACGTCAAGATTACTTGATGTATCAATATTATAATTATAATCCCAAACACCAGGTTCGATATCAGGACCACTCGTTATTTTTGTATCAACAACAACCGACCAGAGCCTAGGGGTAAGTGTATCGCCTGTCAGATAAAATTGATCTTTATAGGTAAAACTTTCGGTGCCTCCATATGGCGATACAACATCTTTCATAAGAAAAGGATAGAATTTATCGCTACTATAATACCGATACTGCCACACTAAACCTTCGGGACCTGTCACCCTTGATAATGTTGAAATCGCCTGGAGTTCAGGCTCCCCCAAACGCTCATATTTCGCTTGAATATCTAAATACTCATAATCCCAAACTTCCAATTCAGAGCCATTTCCTTGACGTGTGGAAATATGCTTAATGCGAGGCCTGTCATTATATGTTTCATAAGAATACACAAGTTCCCTACCATCGCTTGCGGTAACAATGGTAGGTACCACCGTATGAATGGGGGCAAAACTTGTTCCTCCTATTTTAGTATCGTATTCAATTTCAACCCAATTACCATTTACATCTGTGATTTTTGACAAATACATTACTTCTGGCTTCATCAACGCAGGATCAGATTGCCCATTACCTACGTAACCAACAACACCACGATGATCATAGGTATACTTGACACCATCAGGACTAGTTACGATGTAGCCGGCATCCAGAGTGCCTGTTTCAAGTGTCACTTGTATGCCATCATCAACGGTAAATGTTTTAACACCCCCACGAATACAATCGGCAACATAACCGCTGTTGCTCACCAGATCATGCGGTATATCCAAGCTATCCTTCGGAGGGTACAATTTCACTATACTACCATCAGGCAGGTGCATCGTCGGCTGCGCACCTAATAGCTTATCTGGGCTATAACAACCCGTCACATTTATCGTGTCATATTCTTCGGAAATAACATCAACCCTATTCAAACTTTGCTCAATAAACCCTGGATGATATCGCCAACCTAAGTTAGAAGCGGCAAAGCCAGAATAAGGCAAAATTTCATTTAGAATATAAGTAGCGTAACTATCATTTCCCTCTGCATCTATTGATGTTGTAGTTCTAATGTTAGTTGGCAATGCGTTGGCAGAGTTGTAAGTTCGGATAAATGTGATATCAGGACCAACACCCTTTAGAGTGATATCTTGGTGCGTTAAATTCAGCTTCCCTGAAAACGGATCAACAACAGTGACCCCCTCTGTACTCAATTCAATGGGTCGCTTATTATAATTAACTGCTTCACCGTATGGCCCCTTTCCTCCAAAAGACACACTTTCGACTATACCAAGACCACTCCCGTTCGCACTCAACGAAGACGAATACCCAATAAACAAACAACTCAATGCAAACAATTTAAAAATTACAACGAATTTCATAACACTACCCAAGAATCAAAAACACATTAAATAAAATTGATTTTATTTCAGCCACCGACCCGGCAACTCAATAATTGGAGTTAACAATAACAACAGGCTCTTCACCTAGAGCACTTCCAAGCACCCCGTCCTTCGCCTGAAAATCACTTTCACTAGACTCAATAATGTCAGGCTCTTGTGGTAAATCTTCACCAAAACGAGACGCACTTTGGCTGGACGCAGAGCCACAACCAGAAACAAAGCTAAAAAACACACCTAAAATCAACAGCCTATTCCATGCTTTCATACATCCTCCTTCAAAATTATCTCAAGTGAACACCCTTATTTCGTGGAAGTATAAAGAAAGGTTAAATTATAACCAACAGTAGAATTGTATCGTTCACGTAACAACCTAGCCAGGACATTTGTTATCACGGTAAGTGTCAACAGAAAATCCCCTGGTGAGTGCCTGTGCAACATAGTAAACTTGCGCGCGCCCAACCACACCAGCTCAGCCGGAGAATGACACGCTATGTCAGACAGATTACGAGTAAACGAGGCCGCTGGCCTATTAGCGTTCCTCAACACTCAGCTCAAAGGCTGGACTCGCAACACAATAAAGCAACGTCTGAAGACAGGATGTGTAGTTGTCAACGGTCAGCCTGTCACCCGGCATGACCACGAACTCAACGTCGGTGACGATGTTGAAGTTAGGGCTACACCTAAGAACATGCAGAGTGGAACGTCCCAGCTTGAGATCCTCTATTCAGATCACGATCTTATCGCCATCAACAAACCTGCTGGCTTATTATCCGTAGGTTCCGCTGATGAAAACAAACAGCATGCCCTTGCAATCCTTCGACGCCAACTCTCTCGCTCCAAACGTCCGGTAAATTTATGGCCCGTACACCGGTTAGATCGTGATACCTCCGGTGTCTTGTTGTTTGCTACGTCTCGCGAGATGCGCGAAACAGTGAATGCGGGTTGGTCCGGAGCCGAAAAAATCTACCTTGCCGTCGTTGAAGGTTGCCCTAATCCAGCTCAAGGAACCATTGACCAACCTTTGAGAATGGATTCAGAAAAATACCAAATGCACGTGGGTCCACACCCGGAAGCAAAAAAATCCATCACGCATTACAGCACCCAGCGCACCGTAGGCGACCGATCACTGCTTGAAGTACAACTGGAAACTGGGCGACAACATCAGATTCGTGCCCACTTAGCCTGGCTAGGTCACCCAGTAGTTGGCGACCCTCGCTATGGTACTGACGGCCCTCGTATGGGGCTGCATGCGTGTAGCTTATCGATTACACGACCTAAAACCAACAAACGACTCATTTTCAAGACACCTGCCCCGATAGATTTTCTTGATCTGATCAAGTAGAGATCTGACCAAGTAGAGATCAGATCAAGCTAGAACGAATATTTCACTTATTTAGCTGCCTTAGGGGCAATCTCCATATACTTCGCAATAATGCTTAACATCACTTCATCAGCACCACCTGCAATAGATAATATCCGTGTATCACGATAAGCCCGAGATACCGGGTTATCCCAGGTGAACCCCATACCACCCCAATATTGTAAGCAGCTATCCGTTAGCTCTCGCCATAAGCGGCCCATTTTTAATTTTGCCATCGATGCTAGTTTCGTCGCATCACGGCCAGCCATATGTTCATCGCATGCAGCCCAAACCAACGCACGTAATGCCTCCACTTCGCTTTGTAATTCTGCCATTTTAAAATAAATAGTTTGATTGGTTATCAATGGAGCACCAAAGACTTTTCTCTCACGAGTATATTCAATGGTCAAATCTATCATGCGCTCCATGCCTTTCAATGCACTGGCGGCGGCAAACATTCGCTCCTCTTGAAACTGCATCATTTGCATAATGAAGCCTTTGTTTTCTTCACCAATCCGATTCCGCTTTGGTACACGCACATCATCAAAAAAAATCTGTCCGGTATCACTGGCACGCATACCTATCTTATCGATCGGATCCGAGAACGAAATACCTTTAGTATTTAACGGCACGATGATGAGCGATTTGTTGGCATGTACTTGGCCTTCACTTGTGTTTGCTAATAAACAAACCCAGTCCGCTTGCAAGGCATTGGTGATCCACATTTTACTGCCGTTAATAATATAATCATCACCATCGCTTTTTGCATTAGTCGTTAAACCTGCAACATCACTACCCGCCCCCGGCTCACTCACACCAATACAACCCACTAAGTCTCCAGCAATAGAGGGCGCTAAAAATTCTGTTTTTAATTCATCACTACCAAAACGCGCTAACGCTGGAGTACACATATCGGTTTGTACGCCAATTGCCATCGGCACGGACCCACCAAAAGCTCGGCCAATTTCTTCGGCGAAAACCAATTGATAACTGTAATCAAGCCCCATGCCGCCAAACTCTTCAGGCTTAGAAATTCCCAGCAAACCTAGATCACCCATTTTTTTAAAAATATCGTGAAGCGGTGCTCGACCCGCGCTTTCCCATTCCGTCACAAATGGATCCAGCTCTTTATCAACAAATTGGCTAACGGTTACCCTGAGGGCCTGATGTTCTTCAGTAAAATTCATAATTTATCTTCTTGTTTTGGTTAACGAATCGGCATGCCTACAAATAATAATGACTTCCACCGTAATTGAAGGTGCTATCAGGGTCTATAAACTGGTCAAAAGGGCCAAATTAGACGAAAATGACAAATTACCAAAACATACTTGTCGGAGATACCTTGTGGCCCTCAAACATGTGACTTTTTATGGTTGCACCCCAACCCTGAGCCTAGGATTAGGTATGACGCAAGACGTTTGGGCATTTGCATCCCATATGCAGAAAAAAGTATTGGGGGAAGGTATCACCGTCGAACTATTCACCCTAGACGGCCTGCCCCTAAAATCCTTCAGCGGCATGCAAGTACCTGCCAATGGCAATATTTCAGAAATACCCGAAACCGACCTAGTCGTACTGCACGCTTTGTGGGGAGACCCTGAAAATATCTTAAAAGAGCAAACAGCATTATGGCCTGTATTAAGAAAGCTGCATGAAGCAGGTGTACCCATTCTTGCCTACACCACAGGATCCTTTTTACTAGCCGAGGCTGGGTTACTCGACAATCGTATATGCACCACACACTGGCACCAACATCAACGTTTTGAAAAACGTTATCCCAACGTCGACTTCCGTAAAGAACGCTATATCACCGCCACCGGAGAGCTTTACTGTGCAGCGGGAATGAACGCAGCAACAGAAGTAATAGTGCATTTACTCGGCCGCCTGTCCTGTGTTGAAGTCGCCAAAGCTATTGAGGAAATGTTTCTAATCGACTTCAGGCGAGAGTATGCCTCTGAATTTATCGCAGTGGGTGGACAAACCTATCACCACGACGACCGCATATTATTGGTACAACAATGGATGGAAGTACACTTCTCCACCCCGATCAATTTAGAACAATTGGCTGATCGCTCAAGTATGAGTTTACGTACCTTTAAACGCCGCTTTAAAGACGCGACAGGTGAAACACCCATGCAGTTCTTACAAATCTTACGCCTTGAACAGGGTAAAGACATGTTACGACACACACATAAGAATGTTGCAGAAGTCGCGTGGGCTGTTGGGTATGAAGACCCTGGACACTTTAACCGTCTTTTTAAACGCCACTTTGGCACCACGCCCGCTCGATGGCGCAAGAAACAAACCTAAAGAATTAAGGTTTTCACTGCTATATTTGCTCTCAAAAAAATACTGTATATTTCACCAGGAACTGGTTGCACATACAGTGTTTTTGCATATACTGTACTTAACGTGATCACCTAGAGGCAAAAGCCAAAACCACGTTATCCGCAAAGGTGAATATTATGGTTATGCACAAACTAATTACAAAAAGTGACGCTGTACAACGATCAGTAAAGAGAGCCATCTTTATCTCACTGCTTGCGTTGACAGCACTTGCTATATCATCAACACAAGGCTGCGTTCACGTCCAGCAAGTAAAAGAGCAAACGGATATCAGTGTATTTCAGCCGGAACGTGTTTCTAGACAAGCGAAACAGAGTGCTGAACCTCAGGTTATCGGACACTTTGTTGTTAATACTGAAGAAAATGGGGCCTTTTTAGAAGGGTTTGAATTCAAATCCCTAACTGCTCCAAATTCACTCCAACAAGTACGCATAAAAATGGCTGGGGATGACGAATGGTTATTGCCTTCTGAAATCAATATCTATTTATACCCACAGCAGCAACATTACTTTGAGATAGCCGCGGTCGTTGGTAATAAGAGCCACAAGGCCCAGGGAACACAAAACGCAATAAACTTCGCATTATCAAAATTCCGTTTTTTGAAGACCGATGCCACTACCAGCATCAACAACGCCACACTAACTTACAGTGTTGCTATATCTAGCAACAGCTCACCTTCTCCTCAGCAGTCTCGCTCTTAGCGAGACACCCCGGTGGTGGCTTCTTGTCATTGAGGAGTCACCACCACCCTTTTTTCAATTCAACTACCCAAGCAAACACTATGTCATCAGCGGCCCATTGATTCCACTTAACTACAATTTATTCACTGCTGAGATTGAACTATTAATAACGTATCATTAAGTTCAGACAAAATAATTGGTTTTGATAGATGAAAATCCATACCACTGTCAAAGCACGCTTTTTTGTCTTGTTCGCTTGCACTAGCAGTTAGCGCGATTACTGGCGTTCGCGCCCCTTTCGAGGCGAGCTCTCGTTCCCTAATTATTCGCGTTGCTCCCATACCGTCAAGAACTGGCATATGGCAATCCATAAAAATCACATCAAAATCATCTTCATCTGTTTTGGCTACCGCTTCCTCACCATCTTGTACAAACACAACGTTTGTAATACCAATTTTTTTAAGCATACTCCGAATAACGAATTGATTTACAGTGTTGTCATCTGCAACCAAAACACGGCACCCAGCCAACAACCGTCCACTACCTTTACTTTCCTCATCCACTTTCGCTGGAGCCTCACATTTCGGTAACGGCATATCCACCCAAAAAACAGACCCCACGCCTTCGGTGCTCTCAACACCAACTTCGCCATTCATCAACTCAGATAGGGCCTTACATATATTCAGCCCAAGCCCCGTACCACCATATTTTCTTGATGTATCTGTATTCGTTTGAGAGAATTTCTTAAATAATGATGACACCCCTTCTTCACTAATGCCAATACCACTATCACGCACGGAGATACAAACTCGCTGCTCACGCCCTACTGAAACCTTCAAGACAATATCGCCAGAGTGAGTGAATTTTACAGCATTATTAAGATAATTCGTTATTATCTGCCTTACTCTTACAGAATCGCCAAGCACATACTCTGGAATATCCGCCTCAACATTAACGATAAATTTAACATTACTTTTAAGTCTAAGCGTCATATCGTAAAGCTTGGCTATGTCCTTAATTAATACTCTTAGATTAAACGGAATTTTTTCTACTTCCATTTTTCCAGCCTGTATTTTGGAAAAATCAAGAATATCATTTATCACAGACAATAGAGTCTTAGACGATCCGTTCATTACATCAACAAGCTCTTTTTGTTTGTCGCTAAGATTCGTATCCTCCAATAATTGAAGCACTCCAATGACGCCATTCATAGGTGTTCTAATCTCGTGACTCATCGTTGAGAGGAACTCATCTTTTGCGTTGATTGAAGCTTGCGTTGCTATATCCTTTTCCTTATGTTTAAACTCCTCTCGATACATCTCCATCCGCACTTCAGACAACATATTTTGTGCATCGAGTTTTTCCGTCCTCTCTGCATTAATTCGGTCAGCCAAAGCAAAGGAAAGTAAAACAACTTCAATAGTAGACCCCAGCTTTGCACCATGCTCCGTCAGGAAAAAGAGCGGCAATACACCAAGAAACATCAATGACAATAGTAAGCAGCCAACCAAAAAGGCAGTCCAGCCGATAACATAGAATCGAGCATGCTTTATTCCTCTCCTAAGTAGCGTAATACCAATAACATCTAGAGATATTGCATTAATAACTGTTAAAACAGCGGTTATTTTTAGCGTCGTCGCATAACCCAATGCAAAATAAGTAAAAAACAACACCGAAAAGATTAGAATTTGAACCACACACAACTGAAATAACCGTGGAGCCTCCTTTCTCAATGAAAGAAAATTCATGGTAAATAACAAACCGCATATATTTGCCATCAATACTCCATATGGAACACTTAAGTCATTCCACAATGGGCTATTTGGCCACAAAAACTGATATGCATGCCCACTCAGTGTTGCCTGAAAAATGAGAAAAGAGCTAACAAAAACAACATAGTACAAATAACTTGGATCGCGTACAGAGAAGTAAAGGAACAAGTTATAGGCAATCATAATAATGATAAAACCAAAGTACATCCCAAGCCCAAAGGTCTCTTTTAAATCTTCAGCATAAAATGCATCCTTGCTCCATAACACAGCAGGCATTTGAGAGGATCCGTTCGTTCTCAAAAAAATATACAATTCAACATTTGATTTTTTAGGTATTAAAATAGGGACCAGGAAATTTCGATTATCAATCTCTCGTTGAGGAAAAGGAAGTTTATCTCCAAGCCTAACACCTTTCAAAACTTTTCCGTCTGCTACGGTGTACACACCTAAGTGATCTGCAAGCGAATACTTGATAGATAAAAGGAAATTAAGATTACTGGCAGAAGTGTTATTTAACGGTACTTTGAACCAGTAGGCTTTCTTGCTAAAACCAAAATTTGGTGGGGACTTTTCACTTCTTCCCCAGGTACTTGAAAAAGATATAGCCTGCTCAACATTTCCATCATAGTTATCAGTAGCAAAGTAAAGTAAATCGTCCCCCAACGCTTTCTTTAGAAGGTGTTCGTCTACTCCAACGGCTTGAACCCTATTCGCTAGTAAAAACAAGGTTGCTAACACAAATAGGTAACAAATACTCTTCATCCTACAACAATGCATAATACCTCAATACCCTAGGTTTCACTCAAATTCAATATCACTCGACCTATTTAAGCGTAGACTATTGTTTAGCCATAGAAAAACCACGTCAATCTAAGGTCACTTTTCTTCCCATAGTTTCAAAACACCATCTTTAACATGCGAACGCAACCCAAAATCTAACTCAATGCGTTGGGACCAAGCCTTTGCAATATCGGTAAATGTACCATCCGCCTTAATCGCGGCAGCGGCTTCCTGCCACTTCTTTACGATGCCTAAATCTGTGCCTTTAGACATAACAATGTAGGCTTTAGGCGGAGTAACAATTAACAATGGCCTAAAGTCGTCAAAATCAATGCCCACCTGCCTACTTGATATTGCTAAACCGATAACAGAGTAAAATAATAAATCTATTCGGCCTGTACGTAGCTTTTTGACATTCTGCTGAAAACTAGTCACCCCATGGGTGATATTCGCAGAAAATCCGTGATTAAGGAGGTAACGTTCATGAGCAGCCCCCCTCATAACCCCGATACTTTCAACCGTCTTTACATCCTCCAGACTATTTATCTCTAAACTAGACTCTTTATTCGCAAAAAAAGCCCAAGCATTTTGATTGATAGGAGTAATCCAATGGAATTTATCCTCTCTTTCAGCTGAACGAGCAGCCGTGAATAGAACTACGTTTGGTTTTTGTAACCCATAGTAATAAGCCCTACTCCAAGGGACTACCTGAATCTCATCTGTATTTCCTACTCTTTTTTGGATTGCTTTTACAACATCAACACTAACCCCCGTAAAAGCCCCATCGGCATTGGTATAGCCAAGCGGGGGTTCCTCTGGAGCAAAGATACTCATCTCAGCAGCATTCACGAGGCTAGATGTTAGGAATCCAACGAGTACGACCAGAATTATTGCCATGCAGCACCAAACCTGAGGTCAATCACGTTATTCTAGGTTAGACGTACTAAAAATCAATATACTTACTACATATATTAGGCAACACGGCAACTTAGCTGCCTTTTACAAAGATTTTAAACTCAATCTCACCGACTTAATTCTAAAATCGACCATAACTCACCCCTGTAAGATCAAGAGATGCATCCCATAACTTTCTTGCATCCTTTATAGACCGTCCAGACCTAGGCACTTTCTGTTCAGATGCCCCCCCGCGCATACCCATAAATCCAGAAGGGCCAAAATACTGACCGCCACGAACATCCGTGTTTGTTGCTGCATATAACTGAGGCAATACACCCTGCTCTTGAGTTTGGCAAACTGAGCGGATGATTTTTTCTGTCACACCTCCAAGTTTCCCACCACCTTCCACAATACCTTTCTGTAAATTTGTAGATGAAAAACCAGGGTGGGCTAAAACACTGATAGTACTACCCGTTACTGCTTCTAGACGACGCTGTAGCTCAAGACCAAAAAGCATATTGGCCAATTTACTTTGGCCATAAGCAATCCAGCGATTATAGTTTTTCCGAGAATCAAGATTACCGAATTTTATCTTTGAGCTATTTGCGGCCAAACTTGTAATCGTTACAATTCTACTAGATTCCGTCTCCAACAGACATTCAAGCAAGCGCCCTGTTAAAGCAAAGTGACCTAAGTGATTCGTACCAAACTGCATCTCAAAACCATCTTCCGTCATCCGTTTCGGAATTGCCATAACCCCTGCATTATTCATCAGAATATCAAGCCTTGAAAACCTTCGTTTAAAATCCACACAAAAACGTTCAATTGAAGACAGGCTGGATAGGTCTAGATGCATAAATTCGACGTTACTATTTGGAACCATTTCCCTTATTGTCGCGCAAGCTTTATTTGCCTTATTCTCATTTCGACATGCCAAGATCACCCTAGCACCCATAGCAGAAAAGCGAACTGCCGATTCAAAACCCAAACCACTATTTCCTCCCGTAATGATTACATTTCTTCCGAGATGCGATTGAACTTTATCACTTTCTTGATTCGACATAAGAAAAACTCCGTATTCAAACTTTGGATTGCACAGACCAACTTAATCTCACACACCAAGTTCAATTATGCAAGTACAAAACTTCCCCCCTCCATTTAATGGTGTCAATAAAAAAATGGAGTTAAACCACTTACTTCCAAGGACAACATGAAAGAAACAACAAACTTGCACACATGAACTTTTAAACTTGCATATATGAACTATTATGATAGCCTGGACTAATTATCCTAACCAACAGCTAAAATGCCAAACATTCCAAAAGGGGCACTATATGAGCAAAAACAACCTACCAGGAAACGGTATAAATTATGATGATGCTTGGTTAGTTGATGGGTGTCGTACGGGTTTTGCGGAAGTAAACAGCGCTCTCTCAAATATATCTGCTACAGATTTAGGTATTGCGGTAGCAAAAGGCCTTTTTGCTCGAAACTTCGTAAATGCAGATGAAATTGATACCTTATTAACTGCTAACCTCTCCCCTTCTGACTTTGATGCATATTTCTTACCACGCCACATCGGTTTATATTCCGGCATGAGGCAATCAGTTCCTGCAATGCAACTCCAGCGTTTATGTGGCTCTGGCTTCGAACTTGTGGCTCAGGCTGCTGATTATCTACAACTAGGCAAAGCTCATACCGTTATGTGTGTAGGCACTGAGGTAATGTCTCGAAATCCAATCTCGTGCTTCACTAATCGGGGAGGTTTTAAACTAGGTCAAGTTGATTTTCGTGATTACCTGCTGGAATCTTTCTTTGATACAGGTGCTGGTGTACCTATGGGAAAAACTGCAGAAAATCTAGCTGAACGGTATGGCATAAATCGAGACCAGGTAGACCAGTTTGCAATTAAGAGTTTCCAACGAGCAAATAAAGCCAAGAGCAGTGGTTATCTAGATGACGAGATCATCGAGTTAACGAATCAAACATTCCAGTGCGAAGGTTTAGTGGATCGTCACTTAAAGCTTCCACGCGGTGTAGTTAGTTTTGCAACAGATGAGCACGTACGTGAGACCAGCGAAGTCAGCCTCAAAAAACTACGCCCAGCGTTTAAAAAAGAAGGGGTACAAACAGCCGGTAATAGTTCAGGGATTGTCGATGGTGCAGCAGCTATCGTTGTTGCCAACGGCGACTACTTTAAACAGTCAAATAACAAACCTTTGGCACGGGTACTAGCAGCGACCGCCGTAGGGGTTGACCCCTCTGTAATGGGCATCGGCCCAGTCCCAGCCATAAAAAAATTGCTTGAATTATCCGGTTTATCGCTCAATGACATTGACCTATTTGAAATAAACGAGGCCTTTGGCGCTCAATACCTTTCGGTTGAAAAAGAACTTGGCATTGATCCAGAAATAGCGAACGTCAATGGTGGCGCAATAGCCTACGGCCACCCTCTTGCCGCAACAGGGGTACGTTGCACGCTAACGCTAGCTCGAGAACTCAAACGCTCCAGAAAACGCTACGGTATTGCATCTGCTTGCGTTGGTGGTGGACAAGGGTCTGCAATATTAATCGAAAACACCGATATTTAATTATTGATACATAGGAGTATGCACTAGATGTATAACGGTAACCAGATAAGTGTACAGCC
>MAAC01014833.1_pt1 | contig 18562 bp, 18 predicted proteins | sample 1115981 | NCBI WGS metagenome assembly MAAC01 (sample SAMN04961126, study PRJNA320927) | seawater metagenome | isolation source: sample BD02T64 sea water enriched with oil for 64 days | place: USA:Gulf of Mexico | collected 2013-07-27
GATCTGCGAAGAAAACCATATTAGTTATACGACTGGCTTCACACTTGATGGCCAGACAGTTCCTTTCAAAAGTGCACAACACTTTGCATTACACCCTTGTGGTAAATTTCCGATATTAAAAGATGACAATGTCGTTTTACCAGAAACAGCTTCAATTTGTCGTTACCTTAAAGCAACATTTGATCAAGATGAAATTAATCGTTTTTCTGTGCAGCAACTAGCCCGTATCGATGCTTTTTCTGCACTTGCATCAATATATTTGGATCAAGCCATTATCAGAGATTACATGCTCGAGTTTGCATTCCCTAAAGGAGAAAATGGCACAGTTCGTTTTGATGTTGTCGAGCAGGCCCAACCCGCATTAAGGAAAGCTTTGAAAATAGTCGAGGATGAATTATTGCAAGGCGATATATTAAATGGAGAAACACTAACGGTTGCCGATGCTTTATTAGCACCAATGCTTCATTATGTAACTACGTTACCTACAGGCTTTAATTTGCTGGTTGAATTTCCACAACTGGAAAAATATTTTGCACAGTTGATGACAAGAAAATCTTGTCAAAAAGTATTAGTGAGCAAATAGATTAAGTCTATAATATAGCAAGGACAAACTACCTTTCTATGGATTATGCTGTTATTTTTAATCAATAGTCCCAAAAACATTTGAGGAAATGCATATGTTAATCAGTGCTAAGCAATATGCTAATCAAGCGCAGGAATTATGTGTATTACCCGATATTTATTTAAAGCTAAAAAAATTATTAGACAGCGATAAGGCAAGCTTAGCGGATATATCTCAGTTAATTTCTTTAGAGCCAGCTTTGGCTTCAACACTCTTAAAAATAGCAAACAGTGCACTATTTAACTTTCCAAGAGAAATTGACTCTATCAATCGTGCCTTAATGATTTTAGGCATTGATGAAGTGCGAACCTTGATTAATACTTATGGGGTCACTGCTGCTTTCTCAGGGTTAGATCCTAACATTGCCGATATGGATCGGTTTTGGGAAGTTAGTGTAGATTGTGCTTTATTGACAAAATTTTTAGCTAAGAAGATTGGCTTAGAGAATAGCGATGGTTTATTTTTATCTGGCCTATTACATAATATTGGTGAGCTGGCGATAGTGCATAATGAACCACAAAAAGTTCAATATTGTGAAGAATATAATAAGCTTGAAACCCCTTGGGATCGTCAAATATACGCCTTTGGTTTTACCTTTTCAGATTGTTCTGCCGAATTACTGACGTTATGGCAATTGCCCGATGTTATTATTGACCCCATACGTCATTATACTAATGCTTATAATGATGAATTAGATAAAAGCACCTCACTGTTATTTATCACAACTCGACTGGCATTAGTAAACTCCCACCCGGGAATGTATTCTAAAAAAACCTTTCTAGGCAAACATTTACTCGACGAACTTTCCATTAGCTCTGTTGATATTGACGAGGCGTTAGAGTTTTGCAATGTCGAAGGTATGGCAATTATGTCCGCTTTGAATGTCATTTAAATAATATTGTTTCTTGCTGCTTTCGAAATATCTTCAAACATTTTATTTCAACTTTTCAACAGTTCGCCATTGTTATTAATGGTTAATGCCCTGAGTATATATTTAAGTGTGAATAACACTGATTTTCCGAATCACTATTATAAAAGGTTGTATTATGAAAATAACAATATCAGGTCATCATGTAGAGATCACAGACGCAATTAAACAAGCGATAGAAAATAAATTTGCTAAAATTGCCACTCATTTTCCAGATCTTATGGTTATTGACTCAGTTATCACTATTGAGCCTCATCAACAAAAGTTAGAAGTTACTACGCAATATGAAGGTCGAAAAGTTTCGGTAAGGGCTTCCAGTAAAGAGTTATATGCCGCGATTGCCAGTGCAGCAAAAAAATTACAGGCAGCATTAAAACATCGAAAAGGTGTACTGTCGAAAAAGCTTCATCAAAAATACCATGTTGAACAGTCAGATGGCTTCCAACCGATTTAGCTGACATAAGTTTGGCTGCTCTAAGGGATTATTCCTTTAGGAAAGAGCAGCCACTTTGTTCAATCTCCATAAAAGCACACTGTCGAAGGCTTACTTTCAATCGCTTTCTACTCAAAATAGCAATAAACAACCACTAACTTCCCTCTAATCTAAAACCTATCTTAAGTGTCACTTGAAAATGACCTACGCCACCATCAACAATATGGCCTCGAGTTTCAACCACTTCAAACCAATCCATATTCCGTACCGTTTTATTACATTCAGATAGGGCATTCTTTATTGCATCTTCAATACTGGTTTGCGAGGAACCAACCATTTCAATTTTTTTGTAAGTATGATGACTTGACATTCTTGTGCTCCAAATATTATTTGTTAATTTCACTATAGTTGATATTTTTTAATACTGTGCTTAAAAACAAAGTGACAAGGTGATAAACAGACCTTATGCTACTTATATTCCTTTAAACTTAGGTAAATTATGACTTTTGCAGCAATTAAAGGGTGGGGAAAGTGTCTTCCACCAGCAACATTAACAAATGATGATCTCGCGACATTTTTAGAAACCAATGATGAATGGATAACATCAAGAACCGGCATGAAAGAGCGTCGAATATCTCATGTAAACGTTAGTGAGTTGGCCTACGTTGCTTGTGAAAGAGCCTTAGCCGCTGCAGGTAAAACAGCCGAAGATGTTGAGCTTATCGTTTTTGGTAGCTGCACTTTTGATGAGCTATGCCCAAATGCAGCTTCAAACGTGCAACGACTACTAGGCGCCAAAAACGCGGCATGTATGGATGTAAATACCGCATGTACCAGTGGTATGTATAGTTTAACTACAGCAACGGCAATGATAAAAAGTGGCGTGGTAAAGTCGGCATTAATTATTGGTGCTGAAGCTATCTCACCGATTATGGACTGGAAAAACCGTGATGTAGCGGTATTATTTGGTGATGGCGCAGCTGCACTTTACCTTGAGGCTAGCAATGATGCAGAAGGTGTTCTCTCAGAATCCTTAGGTTGTTTTGGCGAATCACGAGATATTTTAGCCGTTCAAGGTTGGGGAATGAAGTATGCAAATAAATCCCGTTTATTAGGCGACTCTAGCTGGGCTTTTCTTGGCCAAGAAATTTTTAAAAAAGCCGTCGCAGGCATGGCTCAAGGATGCAGTAAAACCTTAGAAAAATTAAACTTTACCGCACAAGACATTGATATTGTTGTACCACACCAAGCTAACTTAAGAATTATTGATTCATTAGCAAAAAAACTTTCCCTACCTAAAGAGAAAGTATTCATCAATATTCACAAATACGGCAATATGTCTGCAGCGACTGCTTTAGTTGCTTTTGTTGAAGCAATAGAAGAAGGTAAGGTTTTACCTAATAGCCATATCTTGATCCCAGCCTTTGGTGGCGGTTTAACATGGAGCGCACATATTATTCGTTTCGGTGAGAGAACTACCGCCATAGACAACTCCACAATTGAACTGCCTGCATGTGATGAGACCGGTTTATCACTAGTGCAAAAATTAATGGCGAGTAAAACCACCACTAATTAATGCTTTACCAATTAAAACTATTCACTCGGTGTATTTGTTGAAACAAGCGACATTGCGCCGGCTTGAATAACTAAAGTTTTAGTTCCTTCTGACTCGGTATCTCCCCAAGTTGAACTTTGTTTCGATTGATAACTTCTTTTTAAGTTGATTAATCGATCGCCGACTACTTGGTAGCTCAAGGTTCTAGACTGAGTAATGTCCATAGAAAAGAAGATATAAGCGCTACCGCTACCGGTAAAGTCCATCTTACTTTCAATTGGAATACCTTGTTCATCAATTAAAATATGAAATTTACCGCTAAAATCATCAACATATTCATGGACTTCTTTATTTTCAATGATGGCTTCAAGTGGAAGAGTAAAATTTAGTTGACGAACCTCTTGTTCTTGATAAACAACAACTTCTTCATCAATAAAGGTCGCTTTTTTAAGTGAACGTAACAAGTTTGGAGCCGCTGAGAGCATATTACGCATATCGCCTACACCAACACCGTCAACTGCGTTTAATGTCGGAGTTTTTGCCTCTTCATCTTGTTCCTTAGCACTAGACTCAAGCTCTAATTTATTTAATGTTTCATTACTAAAAAACAGCTTTAAACCCTCTTGATTATCACTGAGTTGCACTTGAATAAAACCATTTTTAATTTTTTGCTTTTTTTTCTTTTTCTTCTTACCGCGCTTTTCGGTATATGAAGATTCAACAAGCGCAGATAAAGGGTCTTTACCTTCAAGCTTTGCCAACGAATCTTTTAGATCCGATAAGCCATCGGCAAATACATTACAGCTTACGGCAGATAATGTAGCAACTAAAAAAGTAGCGGGTAGTAATGTATATTTCACAAAGTATCCTTTTATACCAAGATGATCGAGCTATCATGCAAAGATAACTCATTTGATGCAACAAAATAATCGTTAGTAAATATGTATGACTATGACTATTTCAAACAATGATTATTAGTATGTCGTTGTCTTTCTCATTCAATATGCCTAGCGAAGTGAATATTTATAGCAATCTATAAGCTGAATTAGTGAATCCAATAATTCATTTTCCCTTAGTTATTTGACCTCTTTTCAAATTACCTGTTATTGTAACGCCTATAAAAGCTCCTATTGAACTAAATTTTATGCTGGAACAAAGATCTAGCATAATATGTTTCGCGTTTAATTCGGACCAAATAAAAATATAAAAGTTCTGCTGCCAACAAAAATAATAAGAGGATAATAAATGTCTCAAGTAGCACCAAACGTAACTAAAGATGATATCAAAGTAGCTTATCTCTCCGCTGAAGATTTAAAACTTGCTGTGTCTCTTCTTTATCAGGCTTATCATGATGATCCGGTGTTTTTAGAAATATTCGATGGAGAAAAAAGCGATTATGAGCAAAGACTGCGCTCTTCTATTCGAGAAGAATTAAATGCATTTTGGCAAGCACAACAACCTATGGTTGGTTTGTATTTAGGTGAAGCAATGGTGGGTGTTGCTTGTTTGAATAATCGAACAAAAGGTGTCTCGGTAGAGCGTTTTTGGCATTGGCGTTTAAAAATGTTACTTGGCGCAGGATATTTCAGTACCAAACAAATGATTGAAAAAGAAGAAACGGTATTGGCTGCTGTGCCGATGGAGCAGTTTCTATTATTATCTTTTATCGCTATTCACCCTTTACACCAGCATCACGGTTTTGGCCATTATATAATGGCTGCGGTCAGTACTTTACTTAAAGAACAACCGGAATGTGAAGGGGTTGCTGTTTATGCAACTAATGAAAAATACAAAGCATTCTTTAAAGACGTTGATTATCAGTTTATCAAGGAAGTGGAAGTGGGTAATGTCTCAGGTTCATTAATGGTCCATTATCGTTAGAGTTTATGGTGGTAAAAATACAGCCTAAGGCTAAAAAAGACCTTAGGCTTCTCTCTTGAGATTATAAAACCATTTAATGTAAAGTTACCAATGGTTTAATGCCCCACCACTTCGTAAGATATGTCTTACATCTTCGTAGGATATTAAGTAATTCACTGCAATCAACACCTACCCAATAAATCCTAAGCAGTTGTATTTAAAGTATAAAAAACATTCGCCGATATTTTGTTTATATTTATTTACATTTGGAATGTTTTTTCTGCCTTTGAAAATAACGCATATCAAGTAATATTAATCATGTCAGGACGACAAAGGTTAGGACAACCTAAAGCTTAGCTTAGCTACTAATGGATAACTTAGAAAACTCAAGGAGTGAGTTTAGGCAGGAGCCTAAAGGATGCTAGAAGGATATGCTCATTAAGGAAGATAGCGTTAGGATAACGCAAAAAGCTAATTGCTGTGACTTAGGATGAGTCGCTAAAAAGGAATTTGAAGGATATAACGGAGTTATAATGAAAGGAATGGCAACGGATAGCCTATTATGGATGATACGGGATACACATTATGCAGGATGCATAAAGCTAGTTATAGAAATGCGGCTTAATTGAGCCGCATTTTTTATGTCTAATGCTTTATTTATATTAATTTGAATAAATGACTAAATACCAATTCTTAAAGAACATTACTTTTAGGCTCGATTATCTTCTAATTTTTCTCGAAAACTAATACAAACCGATCCGTTTTCCGACGTATTTCAGCTTTAAACGGTGAGACCAACCGAGTATCTTTTTCATTTATTAACAAGTCGCTATCAACAGTTAATGTTAAACCGTATTCTTTAAGTTCATCTATAACATATTGCTTATCAATACGATGAAGATCTTGTGAATGTTTGGTTTTACTACCTTCAATCGCAGAATGATCAACAATTACTAATTTTCCGCCTTGTTTAATTGCTGGCAACAATTGTTTTAAGAAACTATCTTTATCAACATCCCAACCATCTGTTTTATGATATAAATCATGGTAACCTAAAATATGAAATGCGATATCAAACTGGTTGTGTGATAAAGCTAAATCACCGGCTTCTCGATCATAACGCACGACATTTTCTAAGCGATTATCTTTAAGTCGAGCAACTAGCTCCTTTTCTATATAAGGCAGGTAAGCTTGATTATTATGCAAATATACCTTACCTGAATCTCCTACTTTATCAGCTATAATTTCACTGTAGTAACCGCCGCCACCAAAAATATCTAGCACCGTCATCCCTGCTGTAATATTGACTAGCGATACCACTTCGGGACCTTTACTTAATTGATCCCGTGCTAAATCATATTTTGCCCGTGTTTGGTTGTTAAAATCAAAATCTGTGGCATTACTCAACGGTGATAGCATCAGTATCGATGTAAATAGTAATGCCATTTTATTCAGGCTTCTATTTCTCATAAGTTTCCCATTTATGATTATTTTAATTGTCAGAAAATCATAACTTGATCATTAAATGTTCAAAAGCGCTAAGATGTAACTGTTTTTGTATCTTTGGATTTAAGTTGTAATAGCATCGAAGTATTTATGAATACTATTAAAGTAAAGATATTATCACAAGGCTCTAAGAAAGTGGTGTATTGCAAGAGAAATCACTGAGTGGTGCCTTAAAAAGGCAACGTGCATGGACGCACTAATGCCGTGAAGGCATGGATGCCTAGGAAAGGCAACGTGACCACGAACCCCGTACACCCTATACATCGTCGTTCTTTCACATCCATGTGATCACGAAACCCGTACGTCCTGTACATAAAAGGCGGATGCTGTTGAGCATCCGCCTTTTCATAAATAATTTAACTGGGTAATGCTAAGATGACCCGTTAGTTAATCATATTGGTCTAATTTAACCGTTAACACGTTTCTCAGCTATTGCGGCTAGATTAGTTGACGCTAATGTCGGTAAAAGTTGGGCAACCACTTTCTTTGATAATTTACCAATGATCATTTTACCTGTATTTATGGCATTTTTTTCGCCGGCAAACTCTAATATATTCTTACCATTGCAAGAAGTACCTTTAAAGAGGTTGCGAATTTTAAGCCTATTGGATTTTAAGTAACTACGTAATTTTGATTTATTATCAACATTAATGTAATCACATAAGCTTTGCTCAGTGCTAGCTGCTTCAGAATTTGAACTAAAAGAAATAAGAATGACAGCAAAAGTAATAATTGCGAATAGATTTTTCATGTAATAACCTTTAAATATATAACCATTAATGAGTAAAAAACGGCAAAAAAGTCACCCATAAACACCTATTTTAAAGAGGTTATTTACTGAGGTAACTCCGCTATCTTAGGTATTAACCCTTAGACCGGAAGTTTTGCGTAATACCCTTTCAAGTATCTTGCCGTTTCTAGTTGCGGCGCATTATACAGATAGTGAACACTTTAACAACAATTTTGATATTTTTTTGTTAATTAATAAGTTCTTATAGCTATTTTTTGTAATTTTCATCATTGATTTTATTATGATCGATAAACCTCCTTGAGAGCACTGTACTGTTAGGTAAAACCAGCATAAAATATATAACGATAAAATGATTAAGGAATACTTTTGGACAATATCACTCAGGTAGAGGTTTCATACCAACCTATCGAATTATGTAAATTACTCAAAATTGCCAATATGGTTGGTGGTGGTGGTGAAGCTAAAATAGTTATCAGTGAAGGTTATGTTTTATTGAATAACGAAGTTGAGTTTCAAAAGCGTAAAAAAGTATATCATCAGGATATTATAGAATTTAATGGAGAAGTTATCGAAGTGATATGTTTTGCTCCTGTTACTCAAGTAGATAAAACAAAAACTAAAACTAAAAAAACAACAGTACAAGTCAAACCAAAAACACCTAAAAAAGAAAAAAGCAGCAGTGCTCCCGAAAATTCGCCATTACCAGGAAGACGTAAAAGGATCTCATTTTAATCATCTAATTATTTACAGTTTCAAAGTAATGTTTACCTAACATTAATCACTGAACATTAACAATCGATGTACTTCTGTACCTTCCCCCACAGTTGTACCACGTATTAATCTAGACCGTAGCACCGACTATTACCGTTTTGGTAACACACCTTTTGCTTTCTACGGTTAGTTTTTCATTAATATCAAAACACTTATTGGACATATACTTAGTAAAATAATTAATACTCGGTAAAAAGCAGGAAAAAATAAAAGTCGTCACTATACTGTAAACATGAACAAAAATATTCACTTATGTCAGTACGACGACCCTGACGGCATCAAATGTACTGAGGAAGCTAAAAATGCAACCTTTTGTTATTGGCATGATAAAAGTATCGACAAATCAGGTCCTGATGTAAAAGAAGCCTTAATTGAATTTACCCGTTCAGGGGGAATGACACGTGGTCTTTGCTTAAAAGGTGCCGACCTAGCTAATATTGATTTAGTTAATCATCATTATAAGGAAGGCTTTGATTTTTCTTATTCTGATTTTTACCGTGCCAACCTATCTGGGGCTCACCTCTTTAATATCAATCTTAATGGCGCAAGTTTAATGAAAGCAGATTTACGTTACGCTAACCTTAATTGTGCCACAATCAGTAATGCTAATTTGCTCGGCATGAAATGGAAAAGCTGTAAAATTGAAAACCTGAACTTTGGTAAAAAACTCAGCCAAGAAGTAAAAGCAAAAGCCTTTATTAAAAAGAAAGACATTAAACAAGCCTTAGATTACTACGAACAAGCCGAAGAAATTTATCGAGACTTACGAAAACACGCGGAGCATGAGGGCATATTCTCTTTGTCTGGCGATTTAATTCAACGTGAACTCAGGATGCGTAGAATGCAAATGCCAAGGTTTAGTTTTCGCCGTATTAGCTCTAAAATCGTTGACTTATTTTGTGGTTATGGTGAAGACCCTATTCGTATTGTTGGCATATCGGTGTTATTAATACTTGTTTGTGCTGGTTTTTACACGTTTACAGGACTAAGTTTTCACGGTGAAATAGTCTCTTACGATTCGGCTAAAGGCTTCAGTGAAAATTTTTCACATTTTTTATCCTGTTTATATTATTCGGTGGTCACTTTTACGACTTTAGGATACGGCGATTTTACCCCGATAGGAGTATCGAGAGCCATTGCCGCTGTTGAAGCCTTTACCGGCAGTTTTACCATTGCATTATTTGTTGTTGTATTTGTTAAAAAGATGACTCGATAACCGCCTACATGCTATTTATCCCTTTAGAATGAAATAATATTCCAATCCATTAGATTTTCTCTTTTTCCTAGCCTTTTGCCCTGTTAGAATATTGCTATTAATTTTTTATCAATTGTTTTACGGAATACCCATCCAATGCGTACTAGCCAATATTTACTTTCTACCTTGAAAGAAACACCTGCTCATGCTGAAGTGATCAGCCATCAATTAATGTTACGTGCAGGTCTTGTACGTAACATTGCCTCAGGTTTATATACTTGGTTGCCAACCGGTTTAAAAGTTCTACGTAAAGTAGAAAATATTGTTCGTGAAGAAATGGAAAAAGCAGGGGCTATTGAAACCTTAATGCCAATGGTTCAACCTGCTGATTTGTGGGAAGAGTCTGGGCGTTGGGAAGATTATGGCCCGGAACTTTTGCGTTTAAACGATCGACATAAGCGCTCTTTTGTTTTAGGACCAACACACGAAGAAGTGATCACTAAAATGGTCAGTAGCGAGATCAACAGCTACAAACAATTACCTTTGAATATGTTTCAAATACAAACAAAGTTTCGTGATGAAATTCGTCCCCGTTTTGGCGTGATGCGTGGTCGTGAATTTTTGATGAAAGACGCTTATTCATTTCATTTAACAGATGAATGTTTAAAAGAAACTTATCAAATTATGTTTGATGCCTATTGTCGGATCTTTGAACGTTTAGGTTTAGATTTTCGCCCGGTAGTCGCTGATAACGGTTCTATTGGTGGTGAAGGCTCACATGAGTTCCATGTTTTAGCTGATTCGGGTGAAGATGATATTGCCTTTAGTGACAAAAGTGATTTTGCTGCCAATATTGAAAAAGCAGAAGCATTAGCTCCACTTGGTGAACGCCCTACCGCATCACAACAATTAACTGAAGTTGCTACCCCTAATGTTAAAACCATTGACGAAGTAGCTGATTTTTTAAAGGTTGATGCCAAAAACACGGTCAAAACGTTATTGGTTTTAGGCTCGTGTGATAAAGATGAAACAACGCCAATTATTGCGCTTGTCATTCGTGGTGATCATCAGTTAAATGAAGTTAAAGCAGAAAATTTACCACAGATAGCAAGTCCACTGACATTTGCGACTGATGAACAAATCAACGCAGCTGTCGGTTGTAATGCAGGTTCAATTGGTCCCATCGGCTTAACAATTGCAACCATTGTTGACAGAAGTGCAGCACATTTAGCTGACTTTGTTTGTGGTGCCAATAAAAACGACATTCACTTTACTGGTGCAAACTGGGATAGAGATAGCGCTAATTATAGCGTAGCTGATATACGAAATGTTGTTGAAGGTGATCCAAGCCCATGTGGTCAAGGAAACATTGTTATTAAACGTGGTATTGAAGTTGGCCATATTTTCCAACTAGGGGATAAGTATGCCAAGGCGATGAATTGTGGCGTATTAACTGAAGCAGGTAAAAACCAAATCTTAACTATGGGTTGTTACGGTATTGGAGTTTCTCGTATAGTTGCTGCGGCTATTGAACAGAATCATGACAAATATGGCATTAAATGGCCTAAAGCAATTGCACCATTTCAAGCGGCAATCGTCCCCATGAACATGGCAAAGTCTGCACGTGTTAAAGAAACAGCGGAAACGTTATACCAACAGTTACAACAAGCAGGTATTGAAGTTTTGTTTGATGACCGTAAAGAACGCCCAGGGGTAATGTTTGCAGACCATGAACTTATCGGAACGCCAATCTTATTAGTGATTGGTGAACGTAATTTAGATAATCAACAAATAGAAGTTAAAGATAGAATTAGCGGCGAGAAAACGTTAATGGCCATTGGTGATGTGATGTCTTTATTTGCTTAATAAAAACTGCTAATTGGCACAAAGTTCCCATGTATTCAACTTGTGACATAACGTATCGTCACTCTTTGCCATCCATGGCACCGTGACATACCGTACATCCTGTACATCGTCACTCTTTGCCATCCATGGCACCGTGACATACCGTACATCCTGTACATAAAAGCTTTATCATTTTGATAAAGCTTTTTTTTGCTCTTAACAATTATTCCCAGCCCAACTGATATACTTCTAAGGCTTTTAAACGATTATCTATTTCTATTATTGTTTGTTGGTAATTCGTTGATTTAACATTATTAAACTGCTTCTTAAAGCTCGCTTCAGTTAGCCCCTCTTGCAGTCCTTTAATACTCGGCAATAGTTGCTGGTCGGTCACGTTAGACAATAGAAATTGCGCTTGTTTAGCTTGTTGTTCAGATTTAGTCACCACCATAGCTAAGCGAGTACCCGCTCTGTCGGCTTGTAAATCAGCAAAGCTAAAACCGCTGCCGCCTTTATTGGTATCAAGAAATTCTTTAAATTCACCGATAGCGTCACTAGCGCCATGTGTACTAAATAGTTGTAATGCCATCGAATAAATAAAATGTTTTTGTAAGTCAACACGCCCTTGGAGTGTGACACTTCTTCTCATTCTATTACGAATGATAAGTTGCTGACGTTCACGAATAATAATATCCCCCACTAACAACTCAAACTTATCGGCACCAAAATAAATAACCAAGGCCATCATCGCCGCTTGATTTTCATTTACCGCTTGAGCATTAGCAGAAATATTTGTTTGTACTTTCGCTTGTTCAAATAAATAACCAATAAATGTTGCGATTGAACTGTGATGATTTTGTTGACTAGCAAAATTACTTAATTGTTGATAATAAAATGAAATAGTCTCAACATCTCCGAAAAAAGCAAGATCGTCACGTAAAGCAATTAACATAGATTCATGGTTATTTATGCTTAAAGCTGATTTGTTTAACTTAGTAACTATCCTTTGCTCATTAATATCAACTGATGAGACCATCGCCAATGCCATATCCGCCAACTTCTCTTGCACAAAAAAATCAACAGCAATTCGCACGACGGAAAGAAAAACTTCGCCGCTAAGGCTTATGTCACCAATAGAAACGGTATCAATTAACAAGCCTTCTTCAGAAGGTAATATAGAGGTATTTACATTCAAAAAACGGATGAACCGAGGTAATGGCAGCGCGATAGAAATAGCTGCTTCGGCTCCATTATTCGACAATCTAACATCTGATTTTACTTGAGGAAATGCACGGTTTAACAAGGCAGTTAAACCATTAACTTCATGCTGACTCACAGAAATTTCGCTAAGATGATTGTTTTGTTTTAAGGTGCGGCCAATGCGTTTAACAAGCTGTTGGCTTTGTTGTGCTGAAGTAGCATTTATTTGATTGGCTTGCACAGTGGAAGCATCAGGTTGCAAGGTAAAATATATCAACGTTATAGCAGATAAAAAAGTCACCACTGATAGGGCAACTATAGATTTAATAAATGTTTTCAAGTGCATAAATTACAAAAGGGTTTGTGATGATTATGTTAAAGTTTTTACATAAAAAGTACAGCTCTCTAGCACTCTGTAAAGCATTAAGTTTCTTTACATTATATATCAATAAGATAAGACACTATAATTTAACAATCACATAGGTCCCAATAGATTTTCCTATCAAACTTCTGGGCAATAACTTTATTTAACGCCTTAAAAGTAGTCACTTTTTCGTCGCCTGGTTGAAAGCATTGCCAAATAAACTGATGGCAATTATTATCAATGACATGATATTCACGTAATTGAAAAATTTGCGATAACGCTCTTTGTGCTGCCATTTCACTGACCAGAGGCTTAGCATCAGAATCACAGGCGATAAATATATCCTTACCTGAACGTTCTTGAGTAAATCGTTTTACCGAAATAGGCTTGATCAGCCCCTCACCATCTATTTCAACAATAGTATTATCATCAACCCAAATTCCGGTATGGTCTAAAACACCACCAATACCACAACAAACAATAGCACCAACTTGTGGTTTAACTTTTTGCTCTGTCGCCATGACATCAGAGGGATAAATTGCAATAGGTGACTCATGGCGGTCTAAATCAGCCAGCTTTTGCACTCTTCGGTAGCGTCGACGCTTATCCTGCTGCGATTTTCTATCATCAGCTAAACCTTTAACCGCTAATGCAGAAATAGCAGCAGCGCCGATCCATAACAAGGGTAATGGCATAGATATCTCCTGAGTCGTTATTTAACGCTGTTAATAACTAGATTATCGCTTATTTAAATTAATGCTATAAAAAAGTTGCAAGTAACTGTTTCCAAAGCATAGATAATTAGCAACAATGGGCGCTCAATAACTCATACAAAATAACCTAAAAAAAGTAGTTCATCATGAAAAATGTCAAAAAGTCATCCAAGCTCAATAATGTCTGTTATGAAATAAGAGGACAAATTGCCGCCGAAGCTCGTCGCTTGGAAGATGAAGGCCATAAAATTCTCAAACTCAATATTGGCAACCCTGCCCCGTTTGGCTTTGAAGCACCTGATGATATTTTAAAAGACGTTATTCATAACTTACCTACCGCGCAAGGTTATTGTGAATCGAAAGGGATCTATCCCGCCCGTGTCGCTGTTATGCAATATTTTCAACAAAATGGCATTAGGGGGGTTGGTGTTGAAGACATTTATATTGGTAATGGTGTTAGCGAACTTATCGTCATGGCGATGCAAGGTTTATTAAATAATGATGATGAAGTGTTAATTCCAGCGCCAGATTATCCTTTATGGACTGCTGCGGTGGCCCTTTCAGGTGGTAAACCTGTTCACTATCATTGTGATGAGGAAAATCAATGGTTTCCAGATCTCAAAGATATGGAAAGTAAGATCACTAACAACACCAAAGCGATTGTCTTAATCAACCCAAATAACCCTACAGGGGCAGTGTATTCAGAAGAAATACTTCAAGGTGTAATTGCCTTAGCTAGAAAGCACCAATTGATTGTTTTTAGTGACGAAATATATGACAAAATTTTATATGATCAAGCACAGCATATTCCTACTGCAAGTTTAGCCAACGACGTATTAATCATTACCATGGGTGGTTTATCTAAAAACTACCGTATAGCTGGCTTTAGAGCAGGTTGGATGGTGATTTCTGGCCCCACTATTCACGCAGAAGATTTTCTAGAAGGTTTAAATATTTTATCGTCGATGCGGCTTTGTGCCAATGTCCCTTGTCAACATGCCATTCAAACAGCGTTAGGCGGTTACCAAAGTATTAATGAGTTAATAAAAGGGGATGGCCGATTATTAAAACAACGTGATTTAGCCCATAAAATGTTAAACGACATTGATGGTTTATCCTGTAATCCTGCCATGGGTGCCTTATATTTATTTGTTAAAGTAGATGCGAAAAAGTTTAATATCAGCAATGATGAAAAAATGGTGCTTGATTTACTTAAACAAGAAAAAATTCTGGTTGTTCATGGTAGTGGCTTTAACATTGAAGCGAAAAATTATTTTCGTTTAGTCTTTTTGCCACATGTCGATGAGCTCATTCCCGCAATAGAAAAAATTAAAAACTTTTTCAGTACATATCGTCAAGATTAGTCAGTTTCATATAAACAGTTAGAAATAAGGATAATGATAGATGGCAGCAGAAGAAAGTAATATTCAAAGCACCTTTCTCGCATGGATGTTTAGAATGCCGCTGATCAAACGATGGGCATTAATGTTTTGTGTAAAACCAGAAAATGTTGCCGAACACTCACATCAAGTAGCTATTGTAGCTCACCTACTGGCAGTGATAAAAAACAAAAAATTTAACGGCAACATTAATGCCGACCGCATAGCAACTATTGCTTTGTATCATGAAGCCAGTGAAACCCGATATGGTGATATTGTTAGCCCAACAAAATACGCCAATGAAAAAATTGCCCGTGAGTTTAAGAAAATTGAGGGGCTTGCCGAACAAGAATGTTTAGCATCGTTGCCTGAAGAGTTTCAGGAACTATTCACCGATATTATTGTGCAAGATAATGTTGACGTGGAATATAAAAAGATAGTGAAAGCGGCCGATATTTTAGTCGCTTACATTAAAGCACTAGATGAATTAAATCATCATAACCATGAGTTTGACCATGTTGAAGAGCGGTTAGGTAATAAGTTAGATGCGATTAAAGATGACATGCCTGAAGTTGAGTATTTTTTATCAACGTTTTTATCTGCATGTTCAGCAACCGTTGATAAATTGGCAACAAATTAAGCGTTTATCTGCATCAATGGTGATTTTACTATCGTGGTTTGTACCGCTTTCAACCATTCTTTGGCATTGAACGCTAAACGTTCTTTTGGTTCTTTTTCGGCTTGGTTTTTATGTTGCTGCTGACAATATAAATTGGTATTCGTCAATACATCAGCACTGATATGCTTTTCATTATTTCTAAACGCCAAGGCTTTAGGCATTAAAGCTTGAGTTAAGTGGAGGGTTTCAAGTTGATTATCTTCAATGAGTTTTGCTTGTGAAAATTCATTGATGTCATCTAGTTCAGCAATAGCTAAACGTTCTTTCGCTGGCAACTCAAAAGTTTTCCGCAATAACTCATCACTGGTTTTACTTTCGTTTAGTGGTGTTTGCGGTAAGGTAAATTGACTATGAACCCGAACATCTTCCACCAACATCGACAACATCAACGAAAAATCAGCGCGTCTGCTACCATGCACACACTGATTAAGTTGTTCACCGAGTTGTAATTCTTCAACTAATAAGTTGGAATCTAGTGATTGAGTTATCAAAAATAAAGCTTAGTTATTCGACCTGACTTTATATCGCCTCTTCGAAGATAAACTTTAGCTTTATTTTCTTTTTATTATCCCGATTTAAAGAGTGTAATTAAAACACTCTTTTTGATTATATTTAAGATAATGTTTAAGACAAGGTTTTATAAATAACACTTGGTATTGAAGGTGTATCACCAGTTAAATTTACGGCTGCTTGATAGTTTTCACAAGCTAAATTTGCACTATCACTATCACTTGCGTGAACACGAGCAATGACATCACCGCGATTAACTAAGGTACCAACAGGTAAAATACGGTCAAAACCTACGGTATGATCAATCGCTTGACCATTAGCTGTTCTGCCACCTTTCAAACCAACAACTGCCATGCCGATATCACGAGTTTGCATTGCACTGATATAACCACTCTCTGGTGCCAGTACGTCTTCAATAACATTGGCTTTTGTCATTGAATCCCACGGATTATCGATAAAGTCACTCGGTCCACCTAAAGCTGAAATCATTTTATTAAATGATTCTGCTGCTTGGCCTGACGATAAGGCTAATTCAATTTTATCCATCGCCTGTTGATGAGTTTCAACAATCTTTCCGTTAATCAACATCGCACTGGCTAATTCACAAGTCACTTGATGTAGTCTTGGTTCTCGCTGTTTACCGGTAAGATAATCAACCGTTTCTTTCATCTCTAATGCGTTACCTGCTGTTGTGCCTAATACTTGGTTCATATCGGTAATAATCGCTTGGGTTTTAACACCCGCACCATTAGCAACATTAACAATAGATTGAGCAAGGGCTGTGGCATCATCAATATTGTGCATCATTGCACCATTGCCAACTTTGACATCCATCACTAAAGCGTTTAAACCTGCTGATAGTTTTTTAGATAATATCGAAGCGGTGATCAAAGGAATTGATTCAACTGTTGCTGTAACGTCTCTGATGCCATATAAGCGTTTATCTGCAGGCGCTAAATTGTCTGTTTGAGAGATAATTGCAAAACCGACTTCTTTGGTAATGCGTTTAAAGTCTGCAATCGTTGGTTGAATATTAAAACCAGTGATACTTTCGAGTTTATCTGACGTGCCTCCGGTGTGACCTAAGCCTCGGCCAGAAATCATCGGCACATAAGCGCCACAACTTGCGACAATGGCAGCAAGCATAAAACTCACTTTATCACCGACTCCACCGGTAGAATGTTTATCAACAATGGGACCATCTAATTCAGGCCAAGTTAATACATCCCCTGAATGCATCATTTCATGAGTCAGTTGAACGATCTCTTCGGTATGCATGCCTTGTTGAAAGATAGCCATTGCCATCGAACCAACTTGGGCATCATTAAACGCTCCGGTACTTAAACCGTTAACAAAACTTTGAATTTGAGCTTGGTTTAATTGTTTTCCGTCTCGTTTTGCTCTAATTATTTCTTGTGGGAGATACATGAGTTGCCTCTTTAAATAAGATCGCTTGGGATAAATGCATCAGGTAACAATTGTGCTACTGACCATTCTTTAACTTGTTCAAGGTGATTAACTGCCATGATCACAGCTTGTGGTGCAAAAAATTCAACAATCACTTGCCTACAAGCACCACACGGAGGCGTTAACTTTTCTTGTTCGGTATAAATAACCAATGTTTGGAATTTCTGTTCTCCGTTGATAACGGCTTGTGCGATGCAATTCCGCTCTGCACATACCGTTAACCCGTATGAGGCGTTTTCTACATTACAACCACTGACAATATTATCACCTTCGGTTAATGCCGCAGCACCAACATGAAATTTGCTATAAGGTGCATACGCTCTTTGATAAGCTAATTTAGCTTGTGCTATTAATTCGAATTTTGTTTCTTTAGTTATCTTCATAATTATCAACCATAGAAAAACCTAACCATTTGGTCAACTATAATATATTAATAATTAAAAGTATATTAGTTAGCCACAATTAGGCCGCCTCCTAACCTAAGCAATTGAAAAACAGGACTTTACACCTTGAGATATATTTATTGTTTGTAGAGGTTTTTTCTTTTATAGACGTTCATTAAAGATTTAATTAAAAAAGGAAGGCATTAAATAGATGGTGTTTTTATAAGTATTCGTTCTAGGTATTCATCTTGTAAGTCGTCACGACCGTCGTGGGGCGCAACAATATATTAATAATAGTAATTGATTAAAGAAAAGTAATTCATGAAACAATAATGGTAAATCTAGTTCTGATCCTGAAAATAAAAAACCCTACTTAAAGCAGGGTTTATTTGAGAGTTAAA
>MAAC01011845.1_pt1 | contig 18561 bp, 16 predicted proteins | sample 1115981 | NCBI WGS metagenome assembly MAAC01 (sample SAMN04961126, study PRJNA320927) | seawater metagenome | isolation source: sample BD02T64 sea water enriched with oil for 64 days | place: USA:Gulf of Mexico | collected 2013-07-27
CTGTCGTCATTAAGAACTTGGTTATTTCGGTGTGGCTTTAAATCATCTATTAAAGTTGCTTGCCCTGTGGTGATCGTTGGCAATATCGGCGTAGGTGGCAATGGCAAAACGCCTGTGGTGCTATATTTAGTTGAGCAATTAAGCAAACGTGGCATTAGTGTGGGTGTTATGAGTCGAGGTTATGGCGGCAATGCTCCCGAATATCCTTATCAATTGACCGAACATAGCACTGCGTTAGAAGCCGGTGATGAACCATTATTAATCTATCAACGTTGCTCTGTTCCTGTTGTGGTTGGTGCTGACAGAATAGCTGCGGCGAATAAGTTAATCGATTTAGGTTGTCAGCTGGTTATCAGTGATGATGGTTTACAGCACTATCGTTTAAAACGCGATATTGAAATAGCGGTGATCGACGGCAAGCGACTATTTGGTAACGGCCTTTTACTACCCGCAGGGCCTTTAAGAGAAAGGCAACAGCGCTTAAAGCAATGTCACCATATTATCGTCAATGGTGGTGAACCAGTTATTAATGATAATAGCTCACACTTTATGACGTTAGCTGCACAAAGAATTGTAAACCTTAAAACCGGTCAAAATATTGAATTAAGCGACTTTATCAAAGAAAATAGCACGGTTAATGCCCTTGCCGGTATTGGCGATCCTAAACGATTTTTTGAATATTTAATCCAGTTAGGTTTTAGTATTAATAAAGCGCAAGGATTTATTGACCATCAAGCGTATAATGCAGCAATGTTCGACAAGGTAGACAGTGTTGTAGATAATGCCACTGGTGATAATAAAAGGGTTATTCCCTTAATGATGACAGAAAAAGATGCGGTAAAGTGCCGAGACTTTGCTGAGCCGCACTGGTGGTATTTACCCGTTGACGCACAATTTGCATCAGACAATAGTGAACAAATGCTGACAGATATTTGTCAGCTAATTAATAAGTAACAGTAGAGAGTGGATTATGGCTTTTGATATTAAATTAATGGAAATTTTGGCGTGCCCAGTATGTAAAGGCAAGTTAGATTATAAAAAAGAACAAAAAGAATTAGTATGTAATTTTGACCGTTTGGCTTATGCAATAGTTGATGACATTCCGGTATTGCTAGAAAGCGAAGCACGTCGCGTTAGTGAAGAAGAACGTTCGTAAGGATTAAGTTATGTCATTTGTAGTAGTCATTCCCGCACGTTTTCAATCTTCCCGTTTACCCGGTAAGGTATTGGCGGATATTAATGGTAAACCGATGATCCAATGGGTGGTTGAAAAAGCTAAGCAAAGTGGTGCCAAACAAGTGATTGTTGCTACCGATAACGACGAAGTTGCCGAAACTGTTTTGGCCTTTGGTGGTGAGGTATGTAGAACTCGCGCTGATCATCAATCGGGCACAGAGCGTTTAGCGGAAGTGATGGAACAATATCAATTTGATAATGACCAAGTGATTGTTAATGTTCAAGGTGATGAACCTTTTATTCCGTCAGAAAACATCGCACAAGTGGCAAAAAATTTAGCTAATCAACAACGTACCAGCCAGCAACAAGCTAGAATGGCAACCCTCGCGGTTCATATTACTGATGTTGAAGAAGCATTGAATCCCAATGCTGTAAAAGTATTGTGTGATAAAGATGGCTATGCCTTGTATTTCAGTCGCGCGACTATTCCGTACGACCGTGAAAAATTCTTAAATAATGACGATATTAAAACCATAGGTGACTTTTATTTACGCCATATCGGTATTTATGCCTATCGGGCGGGTTTTATCAAAGACTATGTTAATTGGCCAGCCAGTCAGTTAGAGCAAATAGAATCGTTAGAACAATTGAGAGTTCTGTGGCAAGGTGAAAAAATTCATGTTGATGTTGCCGAGAGCCGCTTGCCGGTTGAAGGGGTTGATACACCAGAAGACTTAGCTAAAGCAAGAGCATTTGCTAAGCAATTAGCTATGTAGCTTGTTAAGAGTAACTCTAAGCACGACAAATTACTTTGTCGTGCTAAAAGATAATCGAATCTGACTTTTTAGCCTGAAGCCATAGCTAAAATTGCTTTGATATCAATATCGCCATCGAACTGAATAAAGCCCGTTTCTTGTTTCATCCTTCCTAACACAGCCATTCTGTCAGATAATTCATTACCTTCGATATTGGCATGGCCTTTAACATGGTTAATGGTCAAATTGGTTTTGATTTCTTGGTATAAACTGTAACAAGCTTGTACAAGTTCAGGGTTTTTTATCGGTTGTCCATCGGCTTTTTTCCAGCCTTTGTTTTTCCAACCCGTTGCCCATTTAGTGATGCAGTCGATTGAGTATTTTGAATCTGATAATACTTGCACACTCTTACCCGAAGCAATATAGCTTTTAGCTAATTTTAACGCTTCAAGTATGCCGTTTAATTCAGCGGTATTGTTGGTACCATTGGGTTCATATAAACCATACCACAGCGCTGAGATAGTCGATTGATGATAAACAGCAACACCGGTACCTGATTTACCCGGGTTGGGTGAACAAGCGCCATCACAATAAATATTAACATCGGCGCTATTGCTCACGTTCCTTGAGCTACTAGCTGATTTTGTCGCGCTGTTTACTGGTGATTTTGACGAAGATGAGCCCGCACCGCTAGGTGACTTTGTTAATGAACGCTTCATTAAGGCTTTGGTGTATGTCTCTTTAAAAGCGGCTTCTGCTTCAGCTTTTGATGGGAAACCCATAAATTGCGCATCAGAGCGTCCTGCAGTCACGCTTTGAACTGTGCCCCAGTTGTCAAAGACGCCGGTTTTAACGCCTTTCCAAACGACATAATATTTCTTTGCCATGTTTACTTATTACCTTTATTTTTCAGTGAACTGATCACTAACATAATACCTATTAAGAAAAACGGAATGCTCAGCATTTGTCCAGTATTCATCGATATCTCGATGTTATATGCCGCTTGTTGTTGTTTAAAATACTCGATAATAAAACGCGCGGTAAAGGTCATTATTAAGAAAATTCCCAATAACATGCCTTGATGAGATTTTGCTTTAGTTAATTTATAAACCAACGTTAATGAAATAAAAATTATCGCATAAGCTATGGCTTCATATAATTGTGCAGGGTGACGGGCTACATTATCAATACGGGCAAAGATCACTGCCCATGGTACATCGGTAGGTTTACCTAAGATTTCAGCATTAACAAAGTTGGCACTACGAACAAAAATACCAAATAATGCTGTGGCAATAGCTAAACGGTCAAGTAACCAGATAAAGCTAAAAGGCGCTTTTCTAGTGTAAAAATAGGTGCCAATAATCGCGCCTAAACCACCGCCATGACTCGCTAGGCCACCTTCCCAAATAGCCAATATCTTTAACGGATTTGAAAAGTAATAATCGGGATCGTAAAACACACAATGACCAAGACGAGCACCAACAATGATACCAATCACTACATAAATTAATAAGTTATCAAGGGATTCTACATTTTGATTTTCTTGTTGGTAAATCCAACGCATGTAATATAAACCAGCAAAAATTGAGCTGGCAAATAATGCTCCATACCAATGAATAGTTAATGGGCCTAAAGAGAGTAAAACAGGGTCTACATTCCAGATAAAGTGTTCCACAAAGGTACCTTGTTAGATTTTTATTATTAATTGCCGCTAATATAACAGGCTATGGGGTTGATGGGCAGGTGAGATTACTAATCTGCATAAAAAAGCCACGTTAAACGTGGCTTGATAACTTATTGCTTAGTAAGGGTTATGATTGCTTTTGTGCAATATAAGCATTTACGAAGCTTTCTAAGACATTTAACGGCACAGGACCATTTTTTAGGATGACGTCGTGATATTCACGAATATCAAATTTATCACCCAGTACTTTTTTAGCGTTTTCGCGCAGCTCGACAATTTTCAACATACCAATTTTATAAGCTGTAGCTTGTGATGGCATAACAACATGGCGTTCAACCATTTTAACGGCATCTGACTTTGCATTTGGCGTATTATTTACGTAGTAATCAATGCCTTGTTGGCGATCCCATTGTTTAATATGAATACCAGTATCAACCACTAGACGACAGGCGCGCCATAATTCCATTGCTAAGCGACCAAAGTCAGAGTAAGGGTCTTGGTACAAGCCTATTTCTTTTGGTAGCATTTCAGAATATAAGCCCCAACCTTCAGTATGAGCGGTATAGCTACCAAATTTTCTGAATTTTGGAATACCTTTCAATTCTTGATTGATGGCAAATTGCATATGGTGACCTGGAATGCCTTCATGGTAGGCTAAAGCTGCCATTTGGTAAGTAGGCATCGCTTCCATGTCGTATAAGTTGGCATAATATACTCCAGGACGAGAGCCATCAGGTGCAGGTCGTTGATAAAAAGCTTTACCTGCTGATTTTTCGCGGAATGACTCCACTGCTTTTACTTTTAGTTTGGCATTAGGTTTGGTTAAAAATAGACTATCCAAACGTCCTTTCATATCATCGATCAATGCTACGGCTTCACTTAAATAACGTGCTTTTCCTGCTTCATCATCTTGATAGTAAAACTGCTTGTCTGAGCGCATAAACTGCATAAATGCAGCGAGATCACCTTCAAATCCAACAGTCTCTTTAATGGTACGCATTTCAGCATGAATTCGTTCAACTTCACTTAAACCTATTTGATGAATTTGCTCGCCGGTTAAGTCCGTTGTCGTGGTACGTTTAAGGGCATTATTGAAATAAACTTCACCTTCAGGGAATTTCCATGCACCGTCCCGATCATCTGCTTTTTTCTCTAAAGTAGTTAAATAACTGATTAAGTTTTCATAACCTGGTTTTAACTGTTCTTGCAACGCCTTGCTAACGCTATTTATTAAATCTGATTTGATATCGTCACTGATCTCAAGCTTATTCACTTTTTTACTAAAGTCTGCAAGTAATGTACTGGCCTCTCCTTCATCAAAAGGAGCACCGATGATGATGTTTTTTGAATCACGAATGACATGAGGGAAGACAAACTTTGGCGCGATAATACCGCGCTCTTCTCGAGCTTTAAGACCGTCGACTAATTGTGTTAATAACTTTTGGCTACCTTGTACTCGCGCAATGTAATCACGAGCTTCTTTTTCATCGTTAATTGAATGTTGATTAATTAAAAATGCTGGAATTCGAGAATGTGTGCCAAACATTTGATTGACCGGATAATTATGAAAACGCCACTTATGATCAGCAATACTGTTTTCTAACCGTTGCACATATAAGCGGTGACTAATTTTTGTTTGTTCATCGAGTTTATTTACATCAATCGCTTGTAACTTCGCTAGATCCGCTTTGGTGTGTGCTAATTCTTTGGCGTTATTTTCTTCAGAAAGGTCATACCATTTATCATAATCTTTTTTTATGCCTAAGTAGGTTTGACTTACTGGGTTACGCATGACTCCAGCATCAAAAAGTTCATCAAATAATTGATTCGCTTTAGCAGAAGCATCTTCAGATTGAACTGTTGCTTTGCCAACGTTATCACTGTTTACATGGGCAGTATTACCGGCACTGGCAAAAACACTGCAAGAAATAGCTAAAGCTATCAGGGATTTTTTTAGTTGCATAATTATCGTTATATTTCTGAATAAAAAATAAAGTTTTTCATAGTCATATAAAAAGTGCAAGTTAGGCGCGGTAGATTAACTTATCTTTAAGGTAAGGTGTTTGTACATTATTGAATACGTATGTAATAACAAGAAATGTATGCTTGTTTCGATTATCAAGTGGCTTTTTAGTAAGTATGTCATTAACCTTATGCATAGGTCGTTAAACAGGTTATACCACTAAGCTCAGATGCAGCCGGTGGCTTTTATTGTAGAGAGAATTTTTATGGAAAAATTAAATTTCAATAACACTGACATTGAGTCGTCACGTTTAATATATGGTTGTATGCGTATTGCTGATGATAAAGCAAAAGGCAAGCTTGCGATTAGGGCGGCAATTGAAGCGGGCTACAATCATTTTGACCATGCCGATATTTATGGCGGTGGCGTCAGTGAGAGTTTGTTTGGTGAATTATTAACAGAATCGCCTGAATTAAGAGACTCAATGATTATTACCTCTAAAGCAGGGATCCGACCACGTAGTGATGAGGCTGATTATGCACCTACACGTTATGACTTTAGCCAAAAATATCTTTTAGAAAGTGTTGAAGGGTCACTGCAACGTTTAGGTATTGAGCAATTAGATATGTTTTTATTGCATCGTCCTGATTTTCTGATGGATGCAAAAGCTGTTGCCGAAACATTTGCCTTGCTAAAAGCGAGTGGAAAAGTAAAACATTTTGGTGTCAGTAACTTTTTACCGTCACAAGTCGAAATGTTGCGCTCGAAGATGTCAATGCCATTAGTGGTCAATCAAGTTGAGATCAATATCCATAATATCGACAGTTTACTTAATGGAACTTTAGATCAATGTCAGCAGAGTGGTATAACGCCCATTGCATGGTGTCCTTTAGGTGGCGTAGCATATTCGGCTTGGGGAAATACCTTTTCAATTGCCGATGAACAGCGTATTGAAAACGAATTAAGTCAGCAAGCGCAGAAATATAATTGTCAGCCTTGGCAAGTAATTTTGGCATGGTTGCTAATTCACCCAGCTAAAATTTTCCCTATTATTGGCTCAACTACACCTGCTCGAATTCAAGCGGCAAAATTAGCACTTGAACTTGATTATAGTAGAGAAGATTGGTACCGATTATTTGAAGCAAGAAACGGCCAAACTGTACCTTGATTTTTGTTGCTTCAATCGCGGTTTGGTAAAGGAAAAAGGTATTTTTCTTTTTACCAAACGGCTTTAAGTCGGGAAGATATGATTAAATCCGGCGATAGATAATATTCTAGCGACTTGTGAATTAGGTGGATACTCTAAAAAAACCTGACTATTTAATTTATCAGCAAAGTCTTTCAATAAGATTATCATGCTAAGCCCAGAAGAGTCTAAATAGCTGGTGTTAGAAAAATCAACAACATAGGTGCCATTAGAATATTTATGGTCAATATAGGAATTTAAGAAATCTTGCTCGTCGGTATATAAAAATTTATCTGGCAAAATAATAGATAATTTAGCGGAAGCCTCATCGACAATCTTTTTTATATGCAAAACTGCAACCTCATAAGAATAAATTGAACGTTATCGATTGTTAATATAACCCGACAGCTCCTTTTGTTGAGTTAAGTTAAAAAGTCTTGAATCACTTTCAATCGTCAAGTCTGTAAATGATTCTTATTTAAAATTAGCCTATTTCTGAAATATTGCCAACAATACTTATGAGTATAAAAAACTAATGACTAGAGCGTAGAGCTAGATAGTTTAATGAGTTCAAAGGTGTTTGCCTTTACTCCAAGATGAGTTTGCCAACAAGCGTTCACCTGCGTCTACAGCGTCTGACTCCATAGAAGTTCCCATAGAATCATTCCAACGATTTAAATAACCAAATAATGAGACTACTCCCAATATTTCGACAATTTCTCCTTCATCCCAGTATTTGTTTAATTCAGCAGAGATAGCCTCATCAACAGCATTTGGAACACTAGAAGCAGCTAAGGCAAATTCAAATGCCGCTTTTTCCCCTGCAGTGAATAAATCGGATCCTCGAAATGACCAAATACCAGCCAAACGTGCTGATGTGCTGCCATATCGTTCTGCCGCTAAAATAGTGTGCGCTTCGCAATATCGGCAACCCGTATTAGCGCTGGTCAAGTAACCGATTAAACGCTTTTGTTCAGCGGTTATTCGGCCCTCATTCGCCATCACCGCAATATTTAAATGTATAAATGCCTTGGCAATAGCGGGGCGGCGCACCATCGTCAGTACACTGTTTGGACAGAAACCTAATGTTTCATTAAAAAATTTCGCTAATTCAGTAACTTCTTCATTAGCATCGATGGCAAGGGGGTGTACTAAAGACATTATATTTTCCAAGTATTATGACGGGGTATGAAGACTCAATGTAAGATAAAGTTATTGCATATGCAATAACTTTATCTTTTGATGCCGATTGGTATTATCTGAGTAAAGTGATAAAGTTCGTTGAATTAATGTCACAAGGACTCTAATTACTTGAAATCAATTAATAAGTCAGCCAGAAGTAATGCTTTTGATTTGACAAAAGCAACTGAAAACCCGTTAGATCTTACCAATCATCTTCCTTTTCGCGTTGCAGTAGTCAGTAATTTGTTAGCGTTAAATAGGGATTGGAAAATCCGTAATTTATCTGATCTTGACCCTAGAGAAATGCGGGTTCTACTCAATATTGGCTCTTATATGCCAATAAAGTCAGCCGATATTGCTTATCAGTCTCGTTTAGATTCATATACTGTCAGCAGGGCTGTGAAAAAACTGTTGTCGTTAGGCTTAATTGAGTCTAAATCGGATAGTCAGAAAAAAAATGTTAAAAACTTATTATTAAGCGAACAAGGCGAAGCCCTGTATAAACATGTCTCAGTGGCCATGGATGAACGTTCTAAACAATTGGAGAGTGTGCTTGAAAAAGAAGAACTTGCATTGTTTTACCAGATGTTAGAAAAAGTTGAGAATAAAGCAGAAAAATTATTGGCAGAGCAAGCGTTAGAAATGATAAAAGCAGGTGAAGATGCCCCTGCTGATCAAAAAGAGTTGATTCGCTGGCATAAAAAAAGTACCCGTTAATTTTGAACTCTTGAAATGTTCGATAGGCATCTCTTGGTTATTATTAATCGCCCAGATATAGCTATTATCCAATCGCCATTCTGCTGTTAACCTCCTACTATTGCCGTTTCTTTAAGGGAGGTGGTTTAGCCAGTGCAATTAAGTTTATTCAAGGAAAAGTCATTTATAATAAGAATCTGATTGATTTAATAAATTGTACAAATATATAAGATAGCACTTCCAATCGGTGTTTTTTTGAGCTACTCTCAGATGCAATATGCTGATTAAATAGATGTTTCCTTAGTGGTAATAGAGATAATCAGTTTTAGGTTATACGCGTTATTTAAAACAATAATAAATCAGTTTTAAATGGATTTTCACACTAGATAAATTAACCCTTAGTAGTGGTTTATCTGGCGTTAATATAAATAAAGGAAATTTGATGAAAGCTAAATTAAAGCACTTCTCTGTTATGAGTGTAACGATATCTTTGAGCTTATTGATCACCTATTATCTAGTCAGCTTAATTTAACTAACTAGAAAGAAACATTAAAAATGAGCAGCAATTTTTTAGCGAGCTGAGAGCTTCTATTTGCTTGAATGTTGTTATTGCTGACTATTTATTTGTCGTTGTTTTTTTGCATAAAACCAACTGACAATAAACAATACTAAGATAAAGGGTAAACTCGACAATACCACGCCATGCCAACCCGCTTTAAATAATACCCAACCAGCTAATAGCGAAGCCGTCGCTTGAAAACCAAAGATAATGAAATCATTTAATGCTTGTACTTTATGGCGTTCGCTCGGTTTGTAACTTTGCGGAAGTAAAGAGGTTCCCGTTAAAAATAGAAAGTTCCAACCGACCCCAAGCAGTAATAATGCCCACCAATAATGCACCACTTGTTCGCCAGAAAAAGCCACTACTGCGACTAAACAATAAATTAGTGTACCAATGAATAATACATTTTTTAGCCCAATGCGTTTTACTAACCAACCAGTAAATAAAGACGGAATAAACATCGCAGCAATGTGTGTTTGGATCACCCACTTGGTATCATTTAAACTGTGACCTTGCATATGGTGCATGCTTAACGGTGTTGCTGTCATCAAGTAACTCATTAAGGCAAAACCTACCGCGGCAGACAAAATAGCAATGATAAAAAGTGGCTGTTTGACTATATGTATTAAAGGACGTGCTTCACCATGTTGTTCGCTATGATTTACTACGGGGTTTTTAAAGACGGCTAAGAGCAGCATTGCCAGTAAATTTAGTACGGCAATAAAGGCAAATGAACCGGTGTAACCGTAAGGAGAAGCGATCCAATCCTTTGCGACTACGGCGATTTCAGGGCCGATGAAAGCGGAAAAAATACCACTGAGCATTAAGATGGACAGTACGGTAGGGATGTCTTTTTCATTGCTGATACTTTCAATAGCAGCGAATCTCAATTGTTGAATAAAAGCGGTGCTCATGCCAAAAAATAAACTAGCCAAGGTAAACAGTTTAAAATTACCTTGTGAAGTAGCTATCATGGCAACAATACACGCAAGCAAGCCAAGTGAAAATCCGAGGTAGGTCGCTTTTTTTCGACCAAGGTTTTTAGCTAACAGTGCAGCAGGGATGGCCGCTGATGCGACTCCTAAAATCATCACAGTAATCGGCAAGGTTGCTAATGAAGGATCGCTGGCCATTTGTGCTGAGATTAAGCCACCAATAAACACAATCACGGGAGATGCCGCCATGACCAGTGGTTGAACTAAGAATAAAATCCAAATGTTTTTAGGCAGCGAAAATAATCGAGATAAGACGACCGTGGTTATCAATAACAACAGTAAGGTGATAACGATATTGATGAGCATGTTGATCCATTTCAAACAGCATAAAGAGCGGGAACATCATACACTAAACCGTTAAAGTAAAACGCTTTATTAGAGCTAATATATTTTTGATTGTTAAATTATACCCGCCATAAGCTGAACTATTGATTAGCGATAGAGTAAAGTGCTACTTTAATATTTAACAGTCATTGAACGTAATTTAACGACAATTACTCGCAAATGATATGAAAAAATTGTCTATCACTAATATGGTATCTCACCATTTGGTCTAAAATACTATTGCTAGCTAACTCGTTCATACCGCTAGTGAAATAAAAATAATAATGATAAAAGGTACTGCTATGCTTGAAAAAATTAAACTCATTCCTTTATTACTCTCAACATCTCTCTTGTCTATTCCTGCTTTGGCCGATATTGACACTGATTTGTTGGCGGGTATGAAGGCAAGAAATATTGGCCCTGCTGCAACCAGTGGGCGGATATCAGATATCGAAGTTGTCAGTTCTAATCCTAATATTATTTATGCCAGCGCCGCTTCTGGAGGGGTTTGGAAATCCGTGAATGCAGGACTTAATTGGCAGCCAATTTTTGATGATCAAGATTATGCTTCAACCGGTGCATTAGCGATAAATCAACAAGTTCCTGATATCGTTTGGTTAGGAACAGGTGAAGGTAATGTTCGTAACTCTACCTCGATAGGTGGTGGCATCTACAAATCACTGAATGGTGGAGAAACTTGGCAAAAAATGGGCTTAGAAAAAACAGAGCGCATTAATCGCATTGCTTTACATCCTACTGATCCAAACATCGCTTATGCTGCAGCCCTTGGTACACTTTGGTCAACCAATGAAGAGCGTGGTTTGTACAAAACTACCGATGGTGGTGAAACTTGGCAGAACATTTTATACGTTGATAACACCACGGGTGCCTCTGATATCAAGATGGATCCAAATAATCCTAATAAACTATATGCCACTATGTGGGAGTTTTCTCGTTTACCTTATCGTTTTGAATCTGGAGGGCCTGGCTCAGGATTATATATTTCCGTTGATGGTGGTAAAACGTGGGACAGAAAAACTGAAGAAGATGGTTTACCCAAAGGTGACCTAGGTCGATTAACCGTCGATATATCAGCAAGTAACCCTAATGTTGTCTATTTATTAGCGGAAGCAGAAGAAAGTGCGTTATTACGCTCAGATGATGGTGGTAGCCATTGGCGTAAAGTAAATACCGACTATAACGTTGCTGACCGACCTTTTTATTATTCTGAAATTGAAGTCGACCCTAATAATCCTGACATTATCTATAATATTGCCACATTTATCCGTCGTTCTATTGATGGCGGTAAAACTTTTGAACGACTAAATAAAGTTAATTGTTGTGCAACGGGTAATACCGTTCATATTGATAATCATAGCTTATGGATTAATCCTGAAAACTCTAAACATATTGTTTTAGGTAATGACGGCGGTGTGCAAATTACTCAAGATGCTGGCGATAGTTGGCGCTTTGTGCAAAATCTACCTTTATCTCAGTTCTATCATATTCGTGTTGACGATGCCCATCCTTATAATATTTATGGCGGTTTACAAGATAATGGCTCTTGGCGTGGCCCAGGTGAAGTCTGGCAATCTGCAGGTATTCGTAACCTGCATTGGCAAGAGATAGGTTTTGGTGATGGTTTTGATGCTATGCCTTTTCCTAATGATGTCAGTAAAGGATATTCACAATCTCAAGGAGGTTACTTAAATCGTTATGATTTGAATACGGGTGAAGAACGTTTGATTAAACCAAATCCACCTGCCGATGGCTCTGAGCTTCGTTTTAATTGGAATGCTGGCCTTGCTCAAGACCCTTTTGATGAAAGTACTATTTATTACGGTAGTCAGTATGTGCATAAATCTACTGACAGAGGTGATACTTGGCAGATCATTTCCAAAGATATGTCGACCAATAAAAAAGAATGGCAACGCTATAAAGATTCAGGTGGCATCACGCCTGATGTAACTGCAGCTGAAAATTATACCGCTATTATTACTATTGCCCCAAGCCCAATTAAACAAGGGGTTATTTGGGTCGGTACTGATGATGGTCGCATTCATGTGACACAAGATGGTGGTCAAACGTGGAAGAGCGTTGAAAATAAAATTAGAAGAGGTCCTGATAATGCTTTTGTACCTCATATCACCCCTTCTTTATATGATGCCGGTAGTGCTTACATTGTTTTAGACAATCACCGCAAAGGTGATATGAAAACCTACCTATATAAAGCTGAAAAGTTTGGTAAAAAATTCACCAGTTTAGTCGACAAGAATTTACGTGGTTATGCACTATCTGTACAGCAAGATCATGTGGATAAAGACTTATTGTTTTTAGGTACCGAACTAGGTTTATATGTTTCAACAACGGCTGGTGATGACTGGTTTAAGTGGGATCAAGGTGTACCTACCGTGTCGATTATGGATATGGCGATTCAACGCCGTGAAAACGATTTGGTTCTAGGTACTCACGGACGGTCTATTTTTATTATTGATGATTATAGCGCTTTACGTGGTTTATCAGAGCAATCGTTTAAAGAGGATTTAGCACTGTTAAGTGTTACCGATGGTCAACAATATACGGTCAGTAGAGCGCCTTCTACTCGCTTCTGGGGAGATGCTTCCTATGTTGGTGCAAACGAAGATTATGGTGTGGTGTTAACGATTATGGCAAATGGTGATTATTTAGATCATCCGGATGCCAATAAAAATAAAGCCCAGCAAGTTACCAAACGTGCCGTAGCAGCGAAAAAAGCTAAAACTAGCAAAGCTAAGAAAAAATCCGAGAAAGATGAAGTTGCGGATAAAAAGCCGACCAATAAAGCCCGAATTGAAGTACGTGATCTTAAGGGTAAATTGATGCGTACTTTTACGGCAAAATTAAAACAAGGTGTTAATCGCATTGTTTGGGATTTAAGCAGTGATGGGCCTAAATACATGCCAGGCGATGAGCCTAAAGAAGATAAAGACATCTTGCCAAGAGGACCACAGGTTGTTCCGGGTGAATATCAAGTTAAAGTGATATTAAATGAACATGAAATTGTTGCGAATGCCAAGGTTTTGGTTGACCCTCGTTACAAGGTTTCTGATTCTGACTTAGCTGAAAATTTCGCCTTATTAGGTGAAGTGACACAGTTAAGAACTACTATTGCCGAAGCGGCTACGGTATTAACCGATAGTAAAAACGACATTGAGTTAGTTAAATCGGTAGCTAAAGCAAATTTAGAAAACATTGAAGGGGATAAAGCAGCTCACCCAGCCACTGCTTTAGTGAAATCTGCAGATGAGTTATTGAAAAAAATTACTACGCTCGATAAATCATTACGCTCTCAACCTAAAACTAAGGGCATTGTTGATGATAGCTATCGGGTGATGAGTCATATCTACATGGCTTATGCATATGTTGGTAGCGTTTATGGAAAACCATCGCCGACTGCACACCTTTACTTGGACAAAGCTAAAGTCAAACTCAATGAAGCGGTTGATAACATTAATCAATTTTTAAATGAAGATGTTAAAGGTTTTAAAAATGACTTTGCTCAATCGGGAATTAGCTTGCTTAAAACGATTAAGCCTGTTGAAGTAAATTTATAAGACACAGTAAAGAAAGCAATACCAACCCGTTACTAATGCCCATGGTTATTAGTAGCGGTGTTTTCCCCTTTCGATGAAAAAACTTACTCAATCGCCAGTTGTACAAAAAACAACCACCTTGTGCTACACTCTTAATACCAATTGCATGTTTATACGTGGAGCCGATTATGGTTTCTTCAGTAGGTGGTAGTTCTTCAACAACGTCGGTTTCCAACTTGCTAAAAGACCAGCAAGCAACAATCGATAATCAACGTATTAAAGCTAACCAAGAGCAAGCACGTCTAGATCAGATCCGTGAAGATCAAAGGGCTGAACAAAATCGGGAAAACGATGCTCGTCGAGGCCAATCAGTCAACGTTACCGTTTAATTCCTGCTTTATTGCACCAGCTAGGCTGCTTACACTCCGGATTTCAGCATCAGGCTCCTCACATTAATCTTTATCATCGAGTCGCCTGAACGCTTTTAACTTCTCGAACAATTAATGAAATACTTCACTGCTAAAGCGCAGGTGTTTGCCTTTAGCTACCATGTGCTCAAAATCATGATGGGCAATGCGCAATAAATTATTATGGTCGCCAGCTTCAATATAAACATAATCAAGCTTATTTAATAACTCATCACAAATGGTAGTCATATTGTAGGCTTCCCCCACAGGAGGAATAGCTCCTTGCTCACAATCATTAAACATTGCGTATACTTCTTGCTCTTTTCTTAGGCTAAAGCTGGCGTGAAGCAGTTCGTTTAATGCCGATAAACTTACTTTGTTTTTAGCCGGCAATATTGCCATAACATTCCTGTCTTCATGATCTTTTAAAATCACCGCTTTTGCAATTTGGTTTAATGGGATTTGTGCAGATATTGCGCTACCAATAGAGCTAATACTAGGGCTGTGTTCTACCATTTGGTAGGGAATAGCATGTGCGGTTAAATATGTATCGAGTCTGGTTGAAATGGTCATATACGCCTCCTCAAGTTAAAAGATGCGCCTTAAACTTGAATATCTCAGGCATCCTGAAACTCGAACTTTGAAGTACCATGAATATACAGTATAGAAGTTGCTCAATTAATAACCAATAATGCTTCGCTATAAACAGTTAAACAGACCTTGAAAAGATTCATATAGAGAATGGCAGCTAATAGGGGGAGATATATCTGCCAGCAGGCACTTTAATTTTCTATTTATTATACCGTTACACTTTTTAATATACTTAAGTTATCAGTATGCTAAATTATCAGCATTGAACCTTTTAAAGCGCTGAGTTTATCGAGCAATGTTGAAAAATCGCTGTATTACTACTTCCCAACTTATTACCTGTTTTTTGACCTTTATTCTCGCGATAACAACGCATGTTGCCAATGCCAATGCCAATGAGTTCTCTGAATGTAAAACAAACTTAAAACATTTAGCTCAAACTCAAGGTTTTTCTTCATACATTGTAGATGACATTATTGATGGTTTATCACCAATCAATCGCGTCATTACTCTTGATAATAATCAAGCCGAGTTTGTCGAAAGCTTTGCTCAATACGTTAACAAACGTGTTAGTTCATATCATGTTAAACATGGCAAAGCGTTATTAAAAAAGCATCAAACGTTATTTGAAAATCTTCATCAACAATATGGCATTCCACCCCAATACTTGGTGTCGTTTTGGGGCTTAGAAACGGTCTTTGGTAAACATAAAGGCAAAATGTCGGTACTTAATTCTATTGCAACATTGGCTTGTGATCAGCGCCGTAGCGAATACTTTACCAGTGAACTTTTTGATTTGTTTTATTTGCTTGATAACAACACTGTCGAGGTTAGCCAGTTGCAAGGCTCTTGGGCTGGCGCAATGGGGCATATGCAATTTATGCCGTCAGCTTTTCGTCAATATGCCGTTGACGGCGACAATGATGGAAAAATAGATGTCTGGCAGAGTGAAGTTGATGCTATCACTACCGCGGCTAATTATTTAAATAAAATTGGTTGGCAAAAGCGTGAACGTTGGGGACGAGAAGTGCTACTACCGGAAAATTTTGATTTCTCAGCAGTAGAGTTTGATCAAACTTATTCACTATCAACGTTTGCTGAGATGGGCGTGACAAAGATCACTGGCAAAGCTTTACCGCATTATCAAACTCAAGCAGAGCTGGTATTACCCAACGGCGCGCAGGGGCATGCCTTTTTAGTCTATCAAAACTTTAACGTCATAATGGATTGGAACTTATCAAAGAGTTACGCACTTTCTGTTGGTATTCTTGCCGATAAATTGATTGGTGCGAGTGGCGTAAGAGCGCTGAAAAATACTCAACCCTTAGCATTTAGTCGTACTCAAATGGAAAAGTTACAGGTTAAACTAAATGCGTTAGGCTTCGATAGTGGCAAACCCGATGGTTTATGGGGGCCTAACTCTCGAAAAGCTATACGAAAATATCAACTTGAAAAAGACTTAGTTGCCGATGGTTTCCCCAATCAAGAAGTCTTTGAGTTGTTAGGGTTGCAGCAAAGTTAAATTGGCTGTTTAAAGTCATTTTCATGTAATGAAGGTATAATTGTCGTGCCTCGTTGCACTCGTGACGAGCTACAGAGGTTGAAAAAACAACCAATATAGTTCAACAACTTAATTTAATAACTTCAGCCGCTATTATCACTGAAAAACACTTGTTATAATGCGCAAAAATTTAATGTTATTTAATCTACCTAGAGGTTCTGCGGATGTCGGAAGCTGAAAACCGTCCAACTAATTTTATACGCCAAATAATTGATGCTGATCTTCAAAGTGGTAAACACACCAGTGTGCAGACGCGTTTTCCACCTGAGCCTAATGGCTTTTTGCATATAGGTCATGCCAAAGCGATTTGTTTAAATTTTGGTATCGCACAAGATTACAACGGTTTGTGTAACCTACGTTTTGACGATACTAATCCTGAAAAAGAAGATATTGATTATGTACACTCAATTCAGGCCGACGTTAAATGGTTAGGTTTTCAATGGGCGGGTGATATTCATTATTCTTCCGACTATTTTGAACAATTACATGGTTATGCGGTTGAACTCATTGAAAAAGGCTTAGCTTACGTTTGTTTTCTTAATGCAGAAGAGACCCGTGAATACCGAGGTACACTTAAGCAGCCAGGTAAAAATAGCCCTTATCGTGATACGTCGGTAGAAGAGAATTTAGCCTTATTTGCCAAAATGAAAAATGGCGAATTTGAAGAGGGCGTCTGCTCATTACGGGCAAAAATTGATATGACATCAAGTTTTATGTGTATGCGTGACCCAATTATATATCGCGTGCGCTTTGCTCATCACCATCAAACGGCTGACAAGTGGTGTATCTACCCGATGTACGATTTTACTCACTGTTTATCGGATGCCATCGAAGGTATTACTCATTCGCTTTGTACCTTAGAGTTTCAAGATAATCGCCGGTTATATGATTGGGTACTTGAAAATGTATCGATAGATGTTGTGCCTCATCAATATGAGTCGTCACGTTTAAACCTTGAATACACGGTAATGAGTAAACGTAAACTACATACTTTGGTAGAAGAGAACTTGGTATCAGGCTGGGATGATCCTCGGATGCCAACCATAGCCGCCTTTAAGCGCCGAGGTTATACGCCAGGGTCAATTAGAGAGTTTACTAAGCGTATAGGCGTCACTAAAATGGATAACACCATTGAAATGAGTGTGCTTGAAGCTTGTATTCGTGAAGACTTAAACGATAATGCTCCTCGCGCCATGGCGGTACTTGACCCGATTAAACTGGTGATAGAAAACTATCCACAAGGGCAGGTTGAAGAACTGAATGTTAAAAACCACCCAAGTGATGAAAGCCAAGGCACACGTATCGTGCCTTTCTCGAAAGAGCTTTACATTGAAGCAGAAGATTTTCGTGAAGAAGCCAATAAAAAGTACAAACGTTTAGTCATCGATAAAGCGGTGCGTTTACGTGGTGCTTATGTTGTCACGGCATTACGTTGTGATAAAGATAGCGAAGGCAATGTCACTACGGTTTACTGTAATTACAATGAAGATACTTTAGGCAAAAACCCAGAAGACGGTACTAAGCCAAAGGGCGTGATTCATTGGGTTTCAGCAGAGCAAAGCTTGGATGCTGAAATTCGCTTATATGACAGATTATTTACTGTAGCAAATCCAGCGGCAGAAGATGATTTTCATAGCGTGATCAACCCTGATTCATTAGTTACTATCAGTACCGCAAAAGTTGAGCCTTCGTTGGTCACTGCTGAGGCAGAGAAAGCTTATCAGTTTGAGCGTCAAGGCTATTTTTGTTTAGATAATAAAGATGCTACTGCAGATAAACTGGTCTTTAATCGTACCGTAGGTTTACGTGATACCTGGGCGAAAATATCGGGTTAAGTAATACTTAATTACCGTGACTATTTAAAAACGCCTGTTAATTAACAGGCGTTTTTTTATCCCTTCAATAAAGAA
>MAAC01020182.1_pt1 | contig 18552 bp, 18 predicted proteins | sample 1115981 | NCBI WGS metagenome assembly MAAC01 (sample SAMN04961126, study PRJNA320927) | seawater metagenome | isolation source: sample BD02T64 sea water enriched with oil for 64 days | place: USA:Gulf of Mexico | collected 2013-07-27
ATTGCCAGTCACATAGGCATTAATAAAGTCGGTCGACATGGTATTTAACCCTAACGCTAGCTGTTTAGTGCTAACACGAGAGCCTGCTAGACGACTTTTCAATAAACCACCCAACCCTTCTTGTTGCATTTGCCCGACAACAGAGGCTGAGTATGTACCTACTTGATCAGGGCTGATTTTATCCAAAATAGCATCCCACTCAATGCCTGTTGAGCGAATAGCATCGGTAGCAGCAAAAATAGTGGCTTGTAAGCCACGTGGTTGATAACGGCTATTATAAAGAGCACCCGGTTCAAAGCCTGTTGGCATTTGCCCCGCCGCCTTTATTGGGTTGTCACGATAGGCATCATGAGAAATGGTTAAGTGCTCTGGAATTTCTACGCTGACTTTACCTTCTCCTATATCGGTGACATGCCAAGCATGAGGTAAAGGGTGTGGCAGTTCTTTTGCCCGTAATTCAAAACAAATATTTTTATCGATAGGACGAACATGCATTTTTTGGTGCCAATGCGTTGCATCAACATCAAAATGAATTTTCTCAATTTTTCGAATTAACGTGCCAGCAAGTATTTGTTGACCAAATTTAGCTTCTACTTCACTGGCGACAACGTCATCTCCTTGTTGATCAACAAAATGCCCCTCTTTTAAAGAGATTAACTTCATTAAGCTTGCTAACCCTACAAAGGTTTCTTCGCGCGCTTGTGCATTAATTTTATCAATAACGATGCGGCGAAAACCTTGATGAAATGAAGTGCGACCCGAAGCGTTGATACCGCCCATGCCAATTACTACTGGTAATGATGTCATGCAAAAACCTAATCTAACGATGAATAATAAATCTAATAGAGCCAGTTTATAGTTTGAGCAAAAATAATAATAAGCCATAACGGCCATAAAATATGCCATAATAGCCAATTATCCTGCAATTTAGATAAAGTATGCCCGTAAATAAGAACCATACCGCACAACATGTCGCACCGATAAAGCAACTAAAGGTTAGTTTAGTCATTTATCAACATGTCTTGGCCACAGGCTTAACCTTGCCATTAGAAATGTTATTGGCAGGTGAAGCCTTTGCTCGTCGGTATGATAAATCAACGGTAAAACTACAAACGCAGTTAGTTAGCCAAGAAAATAAAGCCATTACCTCACGCGCTGGCATACAATTTTTACCCGATATTACTTTGGATAGCTTTGCTGCGGATGAAACATACCTACCCGATATTATTTTGGTGCCAAGTTTATGGCGCAACCCAAGGCCCGTTCTAAAGAAACACACTAGGTTAATTACTTGGCTAAAACACTGCTGGCAACAAGGCTCAACGTTACTCGCTGTAGGTACGGGAGTATGTTTTTTGGCGGAGTCTGGTTTACTTGATGATCATAGTGCTACCACGCATTGGCATTACGTAGAGCAGTTTAAGCGTGATTACCCTAAAGTTGAGCTTAAACCTGACTTTTTCATTACCCAATCTGAGCGTATTTATTGCGCGGCTAGTTTAAATGCGCTCGCTGATATCATAGTACATGTTATCAGCCAAACTTATGGTCGAGCGGCCGCACAAAATGTCGAGCGTAATTTTTCTCATGAAATAAGAAAGCCCTATGAAGAGCAGCGTTATTTAGAAGGCGCAGTAGACCGCCATGCGGATGAATTGATAGCACAAATTCAGTTTTGGTTACGTACTAATTTAAGTAGTGACATTAGTTTGGCTGAATTAGCACAGCAATTTGGCTTAAGCCAACGATCTTTTAGTCGGCGTTTTAAAATAGCTACAGGCATTAGAGCAACCGAATACTGGCAGCAGCTGCGCATAGAAACCGCTAAAGATTTACTTGCCGCCAGTAATTTAACGATTCAAGAAATTGCCTACCATGTTGGTTACCAAGATCAAGGCCATCTAACGCGCTTATTCAAGCAAAACTTAACCTTAACGCCTAAAGACTATCGCGCTATGGTTAGAAAGAAGTTATTTAGTCAAAATTAATAATGACCAAAGTAGCAGCAAACACTTGTCAGATTAGTCAAGCTTAGGCAAAATAAGCCTGTCTAAATTAAACTACCAGAGAAAAAAATGAGCGAACAATTATCAACCGCGCTATCAATTGCACAAAAGCAAATCAACCAAATGCTAACCATGCAAGATGCCATGAACAGCAGAGTCAGCGAAACTTGGCGCGATAATGCTTATGAATGGTACCGTGCTATTTGGGTAGAATGTGCAGAAATGCTAGATCATCATGGTTGGAAGTGGTGGAAACATCAAGAAATTGACATCGCTCAGGTACAGCTAGAATTAGTCGATATTTTTCATTTTGGCTTAAGTTTGCGTTTAATGACGGGTGAAGGTGTTGAGCAAATTTCACGTCAGCTTGCCAAAGAGCTTCATCAAGGCACGGCAGAAGCTGACTTTAAAATTGCTTTAGAAAATTTAGCTTCAGCAGCGGTAACTCGTAAAGCTTTTGACGCGAAAGCATTAGCTGATTGCATGTCGTTAATGAACATGGACTTAGATGAACTATTTCGTCAATACGTTGGTAAGAACACCTTAAACTTTTTCCGTCAAGATCATGGCTATAAAGAAGGTAGCTACATCAAAATTTGGCACGGTGAAGAAGACAACGAAGTATTAGCGAACTTAGTGAGTACTATGGATGCTGGTGCTGATGATTTCCAGCAACAGTTATATGCGGCACTGGAAGAAAAGTACCCAAGCGCATAACCAATAGCTGCGAGTGACTAGTTGCGAGTTACGAATAAAATAAAGGCCATGTTTGTCACTAAACTGGCCAAACACACAGTGCAACTCGACACTCGCTACTAAAATCTCGAAACTACCTGTCTTTGGCACAAATTCTGCTTAATCACTACTAAGTGAGTGGTTTTACTCTTTATTGGGAGTAAAGCGTCAAGAATTTGAATTGCCGGAGATGTTTATGGAACTTATTTTATTTGCTTTAATCAGCTTAATTGTTATTGTTGGTGTGTTAGCAAGCCGTTTAAATGACAATAGTTTTCCCTTCCCCTTTGACAGCAAGCCTGCGGTCTTTACTCCAGCAGAAAAAAACTTTCAGAATTTAGTTGAGCAAGCAATGGGGAATAAATACCGCATTATCAACCGAGTGAAACTGTCAGATATAGTTACTATTCGCAACGGTGTTTCTAACCGAGCCAGCCAAAGCGCCGCCACTAATGCCGAAGGTAAATACTTAGATTTTGTGATTTGCGAACGCACTTCAATGAAATTATTAGGCACTATTGATCTAGTCGACACCCAAGGTAAAGGCTACAAGATCAAAAAAGATTGGTTTGTTAGTGGCGCGCTTGAAGCCGCGGCCATTCCACATCTGCGCATCAAGGTAAAAGCAAATTATACTTTAGATGAAATAAGAGCTTGTATTAATTCACGCTTATTGGGGAATCGCTCACCTTTACCAAAAGTAAAAGGTAAAATTATTCCTGCGCCATTAGTAAAAGCAAGATCAAGAACAGTCGGTGCTTTAACGCCTACCGCTGCTCAAGCTGAGTTAGCTCCGCAAATGGCTAGGCAACTACCAGGACAAAGTATCGCTGCCCTGCCTCATTAGTTTACCAACCTTCACTATTGCAAGGGTATTGATGTCTCGCTTGAATTAAAATAGCGAGTGGCAATACCCTTTCTGCTTTATAACAATAAGACTTTCAAGCTATAATCTTCCCCTTTTAACCTATTAACCTATTTAACGAGAATTAACATGAAAGCAGGTATTATTGGCGCTATGGAGCCAGAAGTTGCTATTTTAAAAGCAAAATTAAGCAACTGTGAAGCAAGCACTTACGCTGGCTATACTTTTTATCAAGGTCAGCTTGATGATAATGATGTCGTTATTGTGCAATCAGGCATTGGTAAAGTTGCCGCAGCCTTAGCAACGGCAATACTCATTGATAGATTTCAGCCTGATTATATCGTCAATACAGGCTCTGCGGGCGGTTTTGAGCCAAGCTTGAAAGTTGGAGATATTGTTATCAGCTCAGAGGTACGCTATCACGATGTTGATCTTACTGTTTTTGGTTATGAAATAGGACAGTTACCTGCCAACCCTGCCGCTTATATTCCTCATGAAACCTTGGTAACAGCAGCTAAGGCAGGTATTGATAAACTAGAAAACATTCAAACCATGATAGGCTTGATCACCACGGGTGATACCTTTATGACCAAAGAAGACGACATCGCTAAAGCACGAGCTAATTTCCCCAGCATGGCTGCAGTAGAAATGGAAGGCGCGGCTATTGCTCATACTTGTCATCAGTTTAATGTACCGTTTGTGATTATTCGCTCACTTTCTGATATTGCAGGCAAAGAGTCAGCCACTTCATTTGATGAATACTTAGCAACAGCTTCTGTTAATTCATCGCAATTAGTGCTTAATATGCTCAATGCACTTAAAGGTCAAAGCCTAAGCTAGCGTTTAACGAAGTGGCAATAATAAACAATGACTGATTTACCAAACCTTTCACCTTTTAGTTATCAATTACTGATCCTGCTAACAGCAATGTTTAGTAAAGGCGTTATCAGTCATTTCATCAGCCATGAACCGCTACGTTTTTTTCAATTTTATTGCCAAAAGCTCGGCGATAAAGTCAATAAATCACCAAGTAGCCCGCAGCAACAAACCATTTCAGGCTTAGTAGCTATTATTATTACCTTAGCGCCCATTGCGATAATTTTATGGTTATTTGCAGCCTTTATTGAAGTCGATTTTTTATGGCAAGCATTTTTACTTTACCTTGCTATTGGCTCTTTTGGTTTATCCCAAGTTAACAAGTCTATTGCCCAAGCCATTGTTGCTAAACAAAGTTACTTAGCTAAACAAACCCTAAAACGTTGGCTTTTAAGGGAAACAGAGCCCCTCTCAAGTTTAGGCTTGAGCAAAGCCGCTATTGAAATGAAATTGCTACGTACTTTACAACAAGGTTATGTGGTGGCGATTATTTTTCTTGTTGCTGGGCCTTTAGCCGCAATATTATTTAGATTATTACTAGAAATGCATTATTGTTGGAATACTAAACTTGAAAAATTTAATCATTTTGGTCTGCATAGCAAATTAATAGTAAACCTACTGCAATGGCTACCAGTGCGAATATTTTCACTGTTATTACTTTTTACCAGCATAGGTAAAAACTTTTTGCTATTTTGGCGATTGAGTAAAAAGCACTTTTTCCAATTAGATAATAATATCGCCTTACTGTTGTTAGCACTTTCTTTGGAGGTAAAACTGGGCGGTGTCGCTATGTATACGAATAGAAATGGCGCTAATACTAAATTAGCCAAAACAAGTTTTAATAATTTAGCCAGACAACCACAAGTCACTGATATTATTCATGCAAATAATAAAATTACTTACCTCGTCAGCTTTAGTTTAACCTTTCTTATACTCATTGCATTAGCCGTAGAATTCATTACAGTCAACATTTAGTAAACTGATAAATTTTGTTGTAAACTGGCTAAGTACAAACACTTATAATCACTATTTTTGAGAATGAATTATGTTAAAAATCAAAAGCCTATTTATCTTAGTATTAAGTTTATTTACCCTTACTGTTTTTGCTGGTGAGACGCCACAAATTTCATCACAAGACTTACTTGCCGCCCTTAACAAAGGCACTGATAATGTTGTTCTTTTAGATGTTCGCTCTGCAGGTGAATATCAACATAGCCATATTGCTGGTGCCATTAATATCAGTCACGACCAGATAGAAAAAAACTTAAAGCAATTAGCACAATACCAAGCAAGCACCGTAGTTGTTTATTGTCGCTCTGGTCGTCGAGCAGGTATTGCTGAACAAATTCTTAGCTCAAATGGCTTTAGTGATGTACGCCATTTAACGGGTGACATGAATGGCTGGCTTGAAGAAAAACTACCCGTTACTAACAGTGAACATACTCACGAGTAACAAATAGCGATGAATGAACTTTTATACTGGTTAGATCTTTTTGGCATCATAGTGTTCGCCCTTTCAGGAGCACTGATGGCAGGTCGGTATAAATTAGATCCATTTGGCGTAGTGGTACTTGCCGCTGTAACGGCTATTGGCGGTGGTACTATTCGCGATATCATTTTGCAAACATCAGTCTTTTGGGTTGTTCAGCCTTATTATCTTTATGTGATTTTAGTTACCGCACTGCTGACCATTATTTTAGTGCGCCAACCCAAACGTATTCCCAAGCGATTTTTGCTTATTGCTGATGCTTTTGGTTTAGCGTTATTTGCTGTGGTGGGAACACAAAAATCCTTATCTTTAGGCGCACCTTTTTCTGTCGCAATAGTCTTAGGCACCATTACTGGTGTTGCTGGAGGAATGATCCGAGATGTACTGTGTAATGTTATTCCGATGATTTTACGACAAGAAATATACGCTTTAGCCGCAATGTTAGGGGGCGGGTTATTTGTAGGATTACGCTATTTGGCTTGGTCTGAAAACGAAGCAACCATTGTCGCGGTATTAGGGGCACTGCTCTTAAGGCTAGCCGCTATTTATTGGCAAGTTTCACTGCCTGCATTTCATATTAGCGACAAAGAAAAGTAACCCTGTTCAAATATTACTGCTGCTCAAAAACGCGGATCATATCTTGATAAGCTTTATCATACCAACCTTCTTCAACCGTCACAGCAGGTAAGGCTTCAACCTCAACAACACCACTTTTGGCTGTTTTAGCGGACTCATTATAAACAGATAAAATATTTTTGATCACTAGCGGTTGCGCTTTAAGTTTAAGCTTTTCAACAACAAGCTTAGTGCCCCCCTCAAAATATTCTATATTGCCTGATTGTGAACGCGTTCCTTCTGGAAATATAATTACTTTTTTGCCTTTACAGGCGCGCACATCTTTAAGCAGTTTGATAATCGCCCTTTTGTCTTGCTGATCAACGGTAATATGACCAACGCGATCAACAATACCCGAAATAGGCCACTTATCCATAATGCCTGTGCGCCCGACAAAGCGAACATCATTACCAATAACCTCTTCTAAAACAAAAATATCAGTCATGCTTTGGTGATTAACAATTAAAATATCGGTATCGTCATCAATAGTGCCCGTTAAATTAACAGTAGCCCCCGCATTTCTGACAATTTTAATGCTGAAAAAACGGCGTAAACGATTAAAAAGTCGTCCGTGACGCTGACAAAGAGAAAGCGCAATAGACTCCATCGCTATGGTTAAGTAAACTTTGTATTTTTTAAAAATGAAGTACAACATAAACTTGATATAAATAGGCTTAGTCGCAACCTAAGCTTCAATTCCCCAACCATCGTTGTAGCCAGAAAACTGGGTCGCTATTTGCTCAAAGTCTACTTCTTGTTTTACTATCGCGTCATAACTTGGCAACATAGCTATGGTACAGTCAACATCCCAAACATTTGGTGTTTCATCTTCATGTACCGTTACTTTTATTGCTGGCATATTTTCTACAATAAAATCAGCCATCGCTTGTGCTTGAGCTTGCTGCTCAAATAAATGAAAAAACACCACATCGTGAGTGACGCTAAGATCTATACCTGCTTGCTGCATTTCAGCTAACACTTGACCTGTTTCATCTTCGGGAAAGCTCATATAAATTTTCTCTATTTTCTTAGTTTAAGTGTGTATTTTAAGGATGTTTATAAAATTTAACGGACAATATTATAAACAGTGAATTACAGCTTGAATAGTTTTTTGAATATTTTTGTTAAATTGATCACTAAAATGAACAACTAAAACGAACAACGGTTTTGAAAGCATTGTGCGGATAAAGCTTGTTGTTTCGCATATACTTGCTGACAAGGCTTATTAGCTAACTGTTGTTTTTTATGTTGCCCGCCAATTTTTAATAAAATCGCTGCGCCTTTAGTGTTGACCGAAACAATACAACCAACAGCTTGGCTATGGGTGTGCACTAAAAAGCATTGTTTATCTGTGTCACAACCTTGATTAGCAGCAATAATTTTTTGTTGTGACTTTTCAGTAACCGTTAGTGGTACTTTTAAGTGGCTAAAAAGTTTGTTTTTATCGGCTTCTTTAGCTTGCTGCTGGCGGGTTTCTTGTTCAAGCTGAGTTTTCAGTTTTGTGGTAACGGCAGCGTTTTCTTTTAACAAGTAACCTAAAAATAATAACACCGTCAAAAAAGCCCCTAGTACTATAACGGTAATAGTTAACCACTTAAAAGCAGTTCGATAAAACATCAATGAGCGGCTCTGCTGGTCATGCTAACTTTTGGGTACTGCGCCAGCATACTGGCAACGGCTTGTTGAATTTTTTCATTGCGCTTGGCGCTGTTATCTTTAACTTTAATATCTAACGGATAAACACTGCGCCACACTGAACGTTGTTTTTTAGGGTCAACTAAATCTAAAATAAGACTGCCATGAGTAGCACTTGCATAGCGATTATCTGTTTTCCATGCCGTGGCACGTAAACAATGCTGACAAAAATGCACCATTTCATTATAACTTGAGTAATCACTCCGTTTACCGTTCATTACATAGTAAGTCACAATAACATCGGCTTGCTCAGGCTCGATGTAGCTAAAATGTTTTTTCGCCATCATTCGCTCAATGGCTATTTCAATGGCATTACGACGGCTATCTAATAAACTCTGGCTTTCACTAAAAGCAGAATTGCGATCGTAAAGGCTATAACTTTGCACCGCAGAAAAATCAAAACTGTCATGGTAGACAACGCCAGCATCTTCATTAAATGAGCAAGCATTTAATAAGCAGAGTGAGATAAAAATAGCTAAGTTTTTAAGCATGTCACTTATAAAGAGAAATAAAGGGAAAGAACTTACCTTAGCCTAGCAAGTTCTAGCGGTGTTATAAAGTATTTGCCTAAAATGCTAGATAAGTAAATCTAGGCTAACTTGTGCAAACTTAACAACTTGACCACCAAATTCTTTAGCAAAGGCTTGTGCATCACTTTCTTGACTAAAGCTTGCCAACGTCTTTCCCATCGCACCTGTTTTTTCTGAGCCAGCAACATACCATGCAGCTTTAGCGTCAATAAAATATTTATCATCAATACTGTCACTACCCCAAGGCATTTTACTCATGTCATGCACTAACATTTGGGCAACGTTACGCTTATTTTCTGGATCTAAATAATAGCTAAACATATCGCGTGTTGAGCAAAACTTAAAAACGTTATCGCCCTGCTCTTTGCGAAAAACCTCACCTTTGGGGCCATCAAAACGGGTAATTAACATGCCACATAAATGACATTCATCACTTGATTCCATCGCCACGGCTTGGTGAATAACTTGGCTTTGTTTTTTATTGTCAGAGCAAGCGACTAAGCTAGTTAACACTAATGAGGAAGCAACAATCAAGGCTAATAATTTATAAAATTTCATGATAAATATTCTCGGTAAATTGATTAAAGTTTCTTTTTCTTAAAGATAAAAATAGCTAACATTAAGGGTAAAACAACCCAAGCAACTAACGTTGCAAGCAGTTGCCCTTGTGACAAACTAGCGTTAATAGCGACTGATAAGGCGCCATTAACATCACTACTTTCTAATCCGGCTAGGTTAACCAAACGAAAAATATCCGTCGGGTTCAACATCATCAACTGGGTTAAACCTTGTTGAGTTACCCCTTCTTCAACTCCCACTAATAAAGCAAGCAGCGCCAAGTCAAAAGCTAAGGCAAATATAAACCAAGTGATCAAAGCAAAACCAGCCGCTTTTGATTTTTCACTAACTGATAGGCTGATTAAATAAGAAATAGCGGTAAAGCTTAAGCCTAATAAAATGGCGCTAATAATAAACAAGCCAAAAGCGCTAAAAATGTCGGCATCGCCTAGTTGAAAATACAGCAGCACCGCTGAAGCGCCAAAACCAAGTAAAGTGGCCAGCGCAATAATACTGCCCTGACCAATAAATTTACCTAACAATAACTGGCTTTTACTCAACGGATAGGTAAGTAGTAGCAATAAGGTGCCACTTTCTTGCTCGCCAACAAAGCTGTCATAGCTAAGTAATAAAGCAATTAGCGGGATAAGAAAAACCGCAAGGCTAGCTAAACTGGCTACTGTGGTTGAAAGTGAAGTAACACCAACAGCACCCGATGCCGCAGCGCCAAAATAAGTAAGGCCGATAGAAAGTAGCGCAAAAATTAAGGTAATAGAAACCAACCAGCGATTTCTTAAACCATCATGAAATTCTTTATTAGCAACAGTGAATATTTGTTTCATTAGCCTTGCCCTCCATTAACTTGTTCATGTTGTGACAGCTCATGCTCTGAGAGGAAATGCTGATAAACTTGTTCCAAATTAGCCGCTTCAACATTGATATCATTTAAGCCATCTAAACTCAGTAGCTCTTTTAGCACCATCAACTTCTGTTGCTCTGGCACCATCAAGGTTTGTTGGCAGCTTGGCGATAAAAAACGATTAAGTTTAGTGTTTGCTGCAACAGCACCATTTAAGCCTGAAGGCTTAATCGTGACGGGTAAAGCCGCTTGCTGACGTAATTCACTTAATGTTCCCATGGCGAGTAATTGCCCGCTTGATAAAATCATGGCTCGATCAATATGCTGCTCTACGCCTGGTAATACGTGTGAGCATAAAATAACACTAGAGCCATTAGACTTTAATTGATCTACGGTTTTATAAAAATCTCGAGTGGCGATAGGATCAAGCCCAACGGTAGGTTCATCAAGTAGTAATAACTTGGGCTCTCCAATAAAGGCTTGTGCCAGCCCAAGACGTTGGCGCATACCTTTTGAATAAGTCTTTACTTGACGTTTCATCGCATAGGTAATGCCCACTTGCTCTAATAATTCAATGGCTTCTTTTTTAGAGAAACCTTTGAGTTTGGCAAAATAAGTCAGTACTTCTAACCCCGTTAACTGTTCATAAAAGCTAACATTCTCAGGTAAATAACCAACTTTACTTCGACAATGCCAAGCTTCTTTTGAGTCAGGTGCCATGCCCATCACTTCAACCTGACCTCGAGAAGGTGAAATCACCCCCAAAATCAGTTTCATCATGGTGGTTTTTCCCGCACCATTGTGACCAAACAAGCCTAACACTTCGCCCTCACCTAAGGTCATGGTCATAGATTGTAAAGCGTCTAGCTCTGCATAACTTTTGCCTGCATCAACAAGCGAGACAATTGGATTACTCATGTTCTTATTCCTTTGCCATTAAAACTGGCGGCGCTTTTGCTTCAGCTAATTGAGGTGTTTGTGCTACTGTCGGTTTTCTTGCTATGACTGGCTTTGCCATTAAAGGGAAACTGTCTTTAACCCCCGGCGGTTTTAACACCGGAAACTGTTTTTGTACCCAACGTAAAATTAAAATCGCGGGGCTGTCCATGATCATTTTCATTTCAGGATATTGCCAAACAAGCTTATCAATACCGTCGTTAGGCTCAAAAATAGCATCGCCTATACCATCATTATTCATATCCCAACCGAGGTAGTTACTCCAATAATTACCGCGACCGTCTTTACTCCATTCTTGTTTTTTGTTGGAAACGTATTTTACTTGCGTCGGGTTGTTGAGAAAACTGTTACCGTAGATTTTTATATTTTCAGAGCCTGCAGTGAGATGAATACCTATTTCTGCATTTTCGACCGTATTGTTTTCTAAGGTATTGTAGCCTGAGTTATACACAAACAAACCTTTACCATCACGGCCTAACACCTTGTTTTCAGGCTTAGTCCAAACATTTTTAATGACGTTATCACTAAAGGTTGATTGGGTAATAAAGTTAAGTAAAAAACCATAGTCTTCACTATCAGTAGTTTTATTGCCAACAATGGTCAAACGCCTTGAACTCATTAACGCATAACCGGCGCGCGTACTGTAAGCGGTATTATCTTTAACGACATTGTCGTAAGAATACATATAGTGAATACCGTAGCGAAGGTGGTGCATGGTATTCGCTTCTATTAGGTTATTCTGACTAGAAATAACATAGATACCATCACGCACTTCATAGGTTTCATTATTAAAAACATGGCTATGAGTCACATTTGCCACTTGTATGCCATTGCCTCTGTCGGCAGAGCGCAGTGCTAAATTACCTTTAACCTTGTTATTAACAATTTTTGCCTTGGTTACATGATTTAACCAAACACCAAAGCCGTCACCTGATAAGTTGTTGTTTTTAATAACTAAACCTACCGCTCTTTCACCCGCCACTTTTTCATTAGAATAAATACCTGAGTTTTGCTCAGTAAGATCATCGCCCCAATTAACAATATGTAGATTTTCTACCGTGATATGAGAGTTTTTTAATACCACAGCATGACCTTTACCTTGGGCATCAATAATTGCTCTTTGAGCATCGTCATTTTTGCCAACGTTATGGTTACCACGTAAGGTAATTTGCTTGGTAATAATAAAGTTACCCAAATAACGACCCGCGTTTAACGTAATAGTATCGCCATCTTGACTAGCATCAAGAATTTGTTGTAGATCATCAGCAACGGTTACTGAGTACTGCTTAGCCAATAAACTTGAGCTAAAACAATTCAGAAAGACCATTAATATCAATAATAAAGGTTGGATTTTTTTTGTCACAAACAAGGAGAATTCATCACAGAGTTTTTAAGTGCAAACAGCATAACACTTTTACTTATTTTACTATTGATCTTGCGTAAATAAATAAAAAAAAAGCTCAATATCTGACGATATTGAGCTTTAAAAATTCATACTGTTCTATACATTTAAACTACGCTTACCTAAAAACAATTCTAAATGAACGGGATTTAGGCAAAACCGTCAAAATATGAGTCCCTGAGCTTATTTTATATAAGTGATTGGACGAATATTGAAGACAATGCAGCATAAATTATGTTCATGACGAATTACGCTTCAACGAACATGCGACCGCGCATTTCCATGTGTAATGCATGGCAGAACCAGTTACAGTAATACCATTGAACACCAGGTTTATTAGCCGTAAAGGTAATAGAAGAAGTCTGTTGAGGACCAATTTCCATTTGTACGCCGTGGTTAGTCATACAGAAACCATGCGTTACATCTTCTACTTGGTCAAGGTTAGTGACGATAACCGTGACTTCATCACCTAGTTTAACGTTAAATGATTCCATACCATAAGTTGGTGCAACAGAGGTCATATATACACGTACTTTTTTACCATCACGAATAACCTTGTTATCACTCATGGTGTTAACACCGTCTTTCTTAGCAATTGCTAATGTTTCAGCAAACATTGCATCATCACGAGTCCAAACTTTCTGCGGCTTCAACTTGCTACGATGTACCATAATACAGTCATGCGGTTCAGCAAATGTTGGGCCATCATGTACAAGCTTCATTTCATCACCAGAAATATCAATTAATTGATCATTTTCTGGTTTAAGTGGCCCTGTAGGTAAGAATCTATCTTTAGAGAACTTACATAGCACAACTAACCATTTGCCGTCAGCATCACGTGTTTCACCTTGTGTTGTATGGTTATGACCTGGTTGATAATGCACATCTAGTTTTTGGCGTAAGTAATTAACCTTTTCGCCATTGTACGCTTTAATTGCATCTTCAACATTCCATTTAGCTACTTGGCTATCTAGGAATAATGTCGTGTAAGCATTACCACGGCCATCAAACGCTGTATGAAGTGGCCCTAAACCTAGCTCTGGCTCTGCTACTACCGTATCACGAGGTTTAATTTTATTGGCAAATAAATCATCCAATTTAGCAATAGAAATTACCGTTACTGTTGGTGATAATTTACCGTTTGCCACAAAGTATTTGCCTTCTGGCGAAGTATTTAAACCATGAGGTGATTTTGGTACTGGAATATAACGGGTTAACTCAGAGCCTTTACGACCGTCTAACACTGGTACATCATTACCATTGTAAGTTTTGAATTTTCCTGCTTTAAGCGCAGCTTCACAAGCGGCTAAGCTAAATACCACAACATGATCACGCTCAGCAGAAATCATTTCGCCTAAGTTCATGCCCATTTCTGAGTTGTAACAAGTAGAAGCGAAGTATTTACCATCAAAATCAGCATCAGTATTATCTAAGTTACCGTCAACCATAACTTGGAAAGCCATTTCCATGGTTTCTGCATCAATAACATTGTATAAAGAACGATAAGTACTGACATCTTTCATGCCGTCTTTACCATCGTTATTCATTGGGATTTCAAATTCACCATTACAAACAAGATATTTAGTGTATGGCGCTTTTTGTACACGTAAACCATGCACGGCTTGTACGTTTGGTACCGTAAGCATTTTGTCACACTTCATTATGTCACAGCGAATTCGGGCAACACGAGAGTTAGCTTTATCATTAATGAAAACATATTTACCGTTATACTTACCATCGGTCATGCTCATGTGTGGATGATGCGAATCACCCATCATGATATCGGCACTGTCACCTTTAACACGTTTAGATTCTTCAGTTAAACCCCAGCCTGTTGCTGAATCAGTGTTAAAAACAGGGATACGCATTAACTCACGCATTGATGGAATACCCATAATACGCACTTCACCAGAATGACCACCTGACCAGAAACCATAGTATTCATCTAATTCACCAGGGTGAACTACTGGACTCATTGCCATTTCTTTTCTTTGTGCTTGCGCTGTTGAGGCAAACATAGCAGCAGTCATAGGCGCTGCTACAGCACCTGCACCAATTAGCGCAGTTTTACCGAAAAATTTACGGCGATCTTCATTTTCAATGCTGACCTCATTATTTTTTTGTTCTTCATTACTCATTGGTTTTCTCCATGTTTATAAATTTTAATTCTATTGTTTAGCGTAAGTACTTGTTAAATAAGTCTCACCTACGCTACGTTTATTGCTGGTATTGCTGTTTCTTTATACTTAGCTTTTTTACGCGCCAATTTTTTCAGTGGCGGGCATTTTTCTTCATTAAAATAAGTTACTTGGCAATCTAAACAGTAATGACATTCGCGCATATTGATAACGCCATCAGGGTCAATTGCTTGAATTTCACATTCTTTCGCACAGGTTTTACAAGGCTGACCGCATTCTGGACGACGACGTAACCAACTAAATAAACGAATACTGTTACTGGTTGATAACGCTGCACCTAATGGACATAAATAACGACAGAAAAACTTGCGATTAAAAATATTGATAATCAGTAATACTGAGGCATATAAAACAAATGGCCATTCACGATCAAACTTTAAAAGGAAGGTGGTTTTAAATGGCTCAACCTCAGCAAACTGCTCAGCAAGCGCCAGTGACTCCATTGATAAGCCAAATAAAGCCAATAAAATTAAATACTTAATTGCCCATAAACGCTCATGCACAGCCCAAGGCAATTCAAATTGAGGAATTTTGATATAACGGGCAAAAATATTCATTAGCTCTTGCAGTGCACCAAATGGACACAACCAACCACAATACACCGCACGGCCCCATAAAATCATGGTTACGGCAGCTGCCCCCCACAAAATAAAGATAACGGGGTCAAGCAAGAATAAGTCCCAAGAAAAATCAGACATAAAGGCTTGCAAGAAGGTAAACACATTCACTACCGACAACTGGCCGCCCCATGACCAGCCAATAAAGACGACGGTAATAATCAAGAATAAGTGTCGAAAGTTATGCATAAAGGTAGGATGACGAACCAAAATATCTTGAAAAAACAAACTCATCACCACAATGACAAGCAAAATAATCAAGATAACTACCTCGGCATTTTTCTCTTGCCACACCTGTTGAGCAAGTGATAACTCAGGCTCAGGCATAATAAGCGGCGGACGGTCTACATACTTATCTAAGGTATGGTAATCCGCTTTAAAGCTGGTGAATATACTTTCTAAAGGCCCTGTTTGACGGCGAACTAATAACTCTAACTGCCAATCTGATGCAGGGTTAAATTCATGATGTTCACGAATAATAAAAATAGATCTTTCTTTAAACTCAGGCGCGCCAGCAATATAAATATCGGGTAAACGGCTGTGATCTAAGTCTCTAAAAGAAAAAGCGTTGTCGTTTTGTAAAATTTGAATGCGATCAAAAATAGCTCCACGCACATAACCAGAACCTTTAAATGAATAGCCTTTACCCATTAAAACAACCGCATGCTCGCCCTTTTTTAATGTCGACAACAAGTATTCATATTCACGGTCACCGAGTAAATTACGGCCAACGGTTGGAATATCAACTTGCGCAAAGAAAATTTCAGCAAACAACTCTTGTTTTTGATCTGCTGATGCTTCATCAACATGCTCGGCTTCAGTGCCAACAAAAGCCTCATCAACAGTTTTTCTATTAAGATATAATTTTCGAATAGCGCCATTACCAGTAAGCGTTGTCCAATCAGCTTTTTCATAAACATCAGGATAGATAGTACCCATAGGCTGAATAGCTTTTTGACTAGTACTAATAATACCAAGAGAAACAGCGGCTAATTTTGCCGCTCTAACAATAGCAACATTCATTACCATAACAGTAACCGTTGCACCAGACAGGCCATCAATATGGACAATACCTTCGGTTTGGTTACCACCTACTTTTAAGCGTTCACTAACATGTAAGCCGTTGTATTGTTTAGCAAAAGCATGCAATTTAGTTTCAGGGATACCCGCTAAAATAATGGGTTCATGATGCTCAAGCACCTTAGCAGCTAAATAAACACCTTCGGTGTCGATAGCCACTAACATGTTTACTGGTTCACCTGAATAAGCAGGTATTCTGGCTAAATCATTAGTTTCAAAAGCATAGCCTAATACTTCATCGCTCTTACCTTCTTTATCCCCATAAATGGTCCAAACAAGTGGCGCACCTTCTTTGGCAGCAACTTTTTCAGAAATTTTAGTTTGCTCAGGGAAAATTTCTTTGAGCAACGGCATAGGATCTTTAGGCGGGCTAACAAATAAAGCTTGGGCAGGTAAAATAACGCACAAAGACATTACTAACACTTTAGCGGGTGCTGATAAATAATGAATAAACGTCTTTAAAAAGGATAGCAACATCAAAAAAACCAATTTTTCTTATGAAAGCTCTTGTGAAAAGCTTATAAAAACACAGCAAGCAAAAAACGCTCACTGCGACAATATGTCACAGTGTACGCGTTCAGTCTTTTATAGTTATGATGTAGATCAAATAACGACAATGAAAGAGGGATAAAAGCTTATAGAGAACAACAAGATATAACCATATAAAAATTATGGTTATTTGAGAGTTAAAAAGTGTTACCACAGAGAAAACAAAGGTCACCGCACTACACCGAGCAGTGCAAAATCTCGGTGTAGGCTCGAAGAGCCCTCTGTGAAGCATAGCGGCTCGGTGGTGAATAGTTAGAAAAATTTAAGGTATTAGTTTACACTCACTCGAGCAAATTTACGCTTACCCACTTGATATACCGCTTTGCTGCCGCTAGTAACAACTAAGTTTCTATCAGTAATTTTTTCACCATCTATTTTAGCCGCACCTTGTTTGATCATGCGATAGGCATCAGAGGTACTGCCAACTAAGCCAGCTTCTTTTAATAAGTTAGCGATGGCAATTTCGCCACCTTCTGGTGTCAACTCAAGCTCAGGCATCTCATCAGGCATAGCGCCTTTTTGAAAACGATTAATGAATTCTTGATGTGCAGCTTGGGCGGCGGCTTCATCATGAAAACGGGCAATCAACTCTTTCGCTAAATCAATTTTAACATCACGCGGGTTTTTACCCTTGTCAATGTCAGTTTTATAGGCTTCAATTTCCGCCATGGGTTTAAAGCTTAGTAACTCATAATAACGCCACATTAGCACATCAGAAATTGACATTATTTTACCAAACATATCTGACGGGCTATCGGTAATACCAATATAGTTACCTAAAGATTTTGACATTTTTTGTACGCCATCTAAACCTTCCAGTAATGGCATCATTAACACGGTTTGCGGACGTTGGCCTTCACTTTTTTGTAGCTCTCGCCCCATCAATAAGTTGAACTTTTGATCGGTACCACCCAGTTCAACATCAGCCTCTAAGGCCACTGAATCCCAGCCTTGTACTAGCGGGTACATAAATTCATGAATAGCAATAGCTTGACCACCCGCGTAGCGCTTTTTAAAATCATCTCGCTCCATCATACGGGCAACCGTTTGACGAGAAGCTAATTTTAACATACCTGCCGCGCCTAATTTTTCCATCCACGTAGAGTTAAACGCCACGGTAGTTTTGGCGGGGTCTAAAATTTTAAAGACCTGTTCTTTATATGTTTCGGCGTTAGCTAACACATCTTCTTTGGTCAGAGCCTTGCGGGTAACGTTTTTACCCGTTGGGTCACCAATCATGCCAGTGAAATCACCAATTAAGAAAATAACTTCATGACCTTGCAACTGAAACTGGCGTAATTTATTAATTAATACCGTATGACCAAGGTGCAAATCAGGGGCAGTGGGGTCGAAACCTGCCTTAATTTTTAATGGCTTACCCGTTTTTAATTTTTCTAAAAGTTCATCTTCTACTAAAATTTCTTCCGCACCGCGTTTAAGTTCGGCAAACGCTTGGCTGACATCGGTCATTACTTGACTCCGAGGTTAATAAAAATACGACAATAACCGAATTCTACTCAT
>MAAC01012117.1_pt1 | contig 18548 bp, 19 predicted proteins | sample 1115981 | NCBI WGS metagenome assembly MAAC01 (sample SAMN04961126, study PRJNA320927) | seawater metagenome | isolation source: sample BD02T64 sea water enriched with oil for 64 days | place: USA:Gulf of Mexico | collected 2013-07-27
ATTGGCGAGTAAATTTAGTACACTGGTATCGCCAATGAATCCAGCTCTTTTGACCACTACGCACCGTTACGGGCGCTACCCCAGCATACATTTGAATTTCCGATGCGCTATTGAATCGACTACGGTTTTCTCCAATAGCTACTAGAAGCCTAGGCGCTAAACACGGGCCAGTACCTGGTAACGATTTGTAAAGTTCTGCATCAGGCAAAGCATTAAACAACTCACTAATTTCTCTATCAAAGACCTTAATAACCTTCACAGCAACAAGCAATTGATTAGCTAATGCAACAGCAAGCTGTTGGTGCGACTCTATAACTGCGTTATCGAGAGTGAGCGGTTCAGCTTCACTTATAGATTGAATACGCTTAACGCTATATGCCGCAGTACGCCCAGGGTATGAGCCAAAAAACTTTTTCAAGGTATCAGCCCTAGCTCTTTTAAGTTTTTGTAAGTTGGGCCAACGTGTAATGAAATCACAAAAAATCCCCGATCCTCGATGTGAAAACCAATCGTGTAAGTGAGGGTAATATTCTTTAAGTGTAATGATTAATCGGTTGCTAAACCGCCTTTTATCATCAACTAACTTACGACGCTGTTCTACTTGATACGTCAATTTCCTAACCGATTCACTTTCCATTTTTAATGCTTTAATTTTATTGGGATATCTCAGCATTAAATCTAAAGCAAGCTCTGCGTCCGTTGGGTCGTCTTTTGCACCGCTGGGTGAAAAAGCTTTACGGTATTGAGCTAACATTGAAGTGTTAACGGGGTGAATAGTGACAAAATCAAACTTTTGAAGTGCGTAAACGCTAGGCCCTTTGGATAGTTCAATAGCAACAGCTATTTGTCCATTATATTGCTTATGAAGACTGGTTATCCATTTATTGATCGACTTAGGTGAGTGCTTAATTACTTCAAATTTTCGTGCACTTGAATTAGCCTCTTGAACGCATACATCGTGTTTATCATTTGCCCAATCAATACCAATATAAACTGAAAACTTAGTCATAATTACCTCCAATTGTTATTGTCAGCATGTATGCCAAAGCTTTTCGAAAGCAATATAGATAGCGTTTATGGGCAAGCCCTGAGTATTCGTTTTTAAGCTAAGGCGTACCTATGACATCGAAAGTAAAGCGGTGACCATCGAAATGATATCGTATCAATATTCGTATGAAATAGGCACATGATCTGAACACCCTAATTATAGGTTTATTCAGACTGAAAGGACTATATTCGTATCACTGTGACCAAAAAACGCATTCAGAATTCACTTTTCTAACGACTGCTGTTCGCCTTACAGATGTCGTTATGGTACTAAAATCTAAGGGCATAAAGTGACGGCTAGCTCAAAATTGTTATGGGAAACTTGACGGCATATATTTTTATGGCAATTTGGTGCTCACAGAAGACATTAGTGTAAAAATTTATCAATATTTTTTCTAATACGTTATTATCTATCTTTTAATAAAATGTAATATTACAAGGTAGCTAACCTTGTAAGGCAAACATAATAAGCTGTTGTTATGTTTAAAATCTAAATAAAGTAAGGATCACTTTTGAAAATTATTACAAAATCATTTCTATTCTCTGTTTCTCTAGTTATATCATCTTCAACATTAGCAAACGACAATTTTACTTTTGGCATAGGTGCTGGCAGCTTTTATAGTGGTCTTGGTGTCAATGCAGGCATTCAATCTAAAAATGATTTAAAATATATTTCTGTTGGTTGTATTAGTTATTCCTCTATTTACGGAGAGACATGTGGTGTGGGTATTGGTTGGGTAAAAACTGATATATTTGACTTTCAAACTCCAAAACATGGCGCAAGCCTTTATGTCGGTGTCGTTGGTAGCGAATCTGATAATTTTGATCATGACGCTACTTATGGAGCTGGCTTAGGCTATCATTACTTTTTTAATGGTATAGGTGAATCTGGCGTTAATCTAGGTTTTACTATAGTAGCGGGAAACGAAAATGACGGTATTGGCATGGGAGGTATGTTTCAGGTTGGTTATCAATTTTAAACATATCCAGTCATTAGAGCAGGATAAAAAACAGTTGGTTGTTTTCGTTCATCAATATTTTAGCCGACAGTTTTTAGTCCATTATTAGGGCGTTGGTACACATGGAGTTTGTATGCCTTTTAGAATCACAATTAAAACTATTACTATATCTTTATTGCTTTTGTTAAGTGGCTGCTCTAGTACAAGCACGTCACATGTTGCCTGTGATTTTGTTGAAGGTGCCGCAGACAATGCGATTGAACGACATGAAAATAAAGGTAACAGTGATATGCATGGTAACCTTGTTAGAAATAATCAAAATTCAGATTTTTTTGAGGGTATTTTGAATGTTCTTGGTGGGGTGTTTACTAGAGCAGTTAATGATAAAAATAGCGAGCCGTGTACATAATAAAGGCCTTAAAGTCGGATTCGTTTTGTGGACTAAAAGTGGCCAGAAAAAACACCCCTTAGCAACCTATTGATTAATAAGGTTAATGTTTGGTGTGGCGAGGGTCCTGTTTTATGTCTTATCTCCGTGCCTATCGTAAACAATAGTGGCATTAAGTGAATAGTGCCCCATAATCGTTGTAGTGCAATCTTGTTAGCGCCAACTTCAAGTAGTGTTGTTGTAAACGTTCTTCTTAAGTCGTGCGGGGTAAAGTGCTCTACTTTAACGTTATCAACAATTTAATTTATGACAATACTATTGCTCATTGATGAAATTTAGAGTAAAGGTTAAATAGAAGGGAATTGCTGCGGGAGTTTTTTGTTTCAAATAAAAAATAACCCTTTAACGGATAAATGTGTAAAACACATCAAAACCACTAAAAGGTTATATTAATTCAAAAGTATTAAATCAAAAAGTATATTTTTTAACTATTAATAACTTTCATTATGTACACTTAATACTGCGCGGCCAGATGGATCAGCATTGTTTTGGAAGCTTTCATCCCAAGCCAGTGCCTCTTCAGTACTACAAGCAACAGATTTGCCACCAATAACACAATCAGCAGCTGTCGTTAATGGGTATTTATCTTCAAAAACAGTGCGATAGTAATAACCTTCTTTGTTATCAGGCGTATTTACTGGGAATCTAATATGAGCATTTTCAAGCTGTTGATCAGTAACAAGTGCTTCAACATGGGCTTTTAAACCGTCGATCCACGAATAACCAACACCGTCTGAAAATTGCTCTTTTTGACGCCATAAAATCTCTTTTGGTAAATAACCTTCAAAAGACGAACGTAAAATTGCTTTTTCCATTTTGCCGTTGCCACACATTTTATCTTCAGGGTTGATGCGCATGGCAACATCCATAAAGTGTTTATCTAAAAATGGTACACGTGCTTCAATACCCCAAGCTGACATTGATTTATTTGCCCGTAAGCAATCAAATTTATGCAGGCGGTCTAACTTACGGTTTAACTCTTCATGAAACTCTTGTGCATTAGGGGCTTTATGGAAGTATAAGTAACCACCAAATATTTCATCAGCACCTTCACCAGAAAGTACCATTTTAATGCCCATGGCTTTAATTTTACGCGCCATTAAATACATAGGCGTAGAGGCACGAATAGTTGTTACATCATAAGTTTCTAAATGATAAATAACTTCTTTTAGTGCATCAATACCTTCTTGCTCGGTAAAAATAACACTGTGATGAATTGTGCCAATGTTATCAGCAACTGTTTGTGCAGCAATTAAATCAGGAGAACCTGCTAAACCACAAGCAAACGAATGAACTTTTGGCCACCAAGCTTCTGACAAATCATTTTCTTCAATTCGACGAGCCGCAAATTTTTGTGTAATAGCAGAAATTAATGATGAATCTAAACCACCTGATAATAATACACCGTAAGGTACATCAGTCATTAAATGACTTTTTACAGATTCTTCTAATGCTTCACGAATTTTTGTTTTGCTAGTGGTGTTATCTTTTATCGCTGCATAATCTTGCCAGTTACGTTTGTAATAACATTGTAATTCACCAACACGACTATCTAAAATATGTCCTGGAGGAAATTCACTCACTGTTTTACAAATAGGCATTAGTGCTTTCATTTCTGAAGCAACATAAAAGTTACCATCAGCATCATAGCCAGTGTAAAGTGGAATAATACCCATATGGTCACGGGCAATTAAATAAGAATTGTCAGTTTCGTTGTATACAATAAAAGCAAACATGCCTTGTAATTTATCGACAAAATCAACACCAAATTCTTTATATAATGGCAGTATTACTTCACAGTCAGAGGCTGTTTTGAAGTCAAAATCTACGGTCAGTTCAGCTTCTAAGGCCTTATGGTTGTATATTTCACCATTAACGGCAAGTACGTGAGTTTTGTTTTCGTTATATAGAGGTTGAGCGCCATGCTCTGTATCAACAATCGATAAACGTTCATGTACCAATATTGCATTGTCGCTGCTGTATATACCTGACCAATCTGGTCCACGGTGACGTAATAAGCGAGAACATTCTAAAGCGGTTGGACGAAGTGCTTGCGCACCTGTTTTTATATCTAATATACCAAAGATCGAACACATTGAAGCGCTACTCCTTTAATTAATAGTGGATGAAATTGTGAGAGTAATTAGTGTAACAACACTAATTGTTAGCGACACTTTGCCAGTTCTACTATAAAAATCAACCATAATATTAATTATTATTAAAATAAACGGTAATTAGTAGTTTTTAACCGCCTATTGGCGTCAATATCTTAAAACTTTTCAATTCTTAAGCCTTCGTTAAGAAAACAGGATTAATGTATGGTTTAATTAAGTATTCAGTTCGTTATTCTTTATATTAGGTGTCAATTTGCAACATTTACTAAAACAGTTATCATTTTTTGTTCTTTCATTCTCTATCATGCTTAGTTTAACCAATAAGACTTATGCAGAAGAAGTTATTAGTAGTCAAGTTGCTCTTGAACAGGCGTTAGAGAAACATAAAGGAGAGGTGATATATTTAGATTTTTGGGCTTCATGGTGTGGGCCTTGTCGAAAATCTTTTCCTTGGATGAATAAAATTGCAGCAGAGTATAAACAGCAGGGTTTTAGTGTAATTAGCGTTAATTTAGATGCCAACAAAGCTTTAGCTACTAAATTTCTTGAGGAAACGCCGGCTTCTTTTACTGTGATTTATGATCCTAAAGGGAAAATTGCCAAACACTTTAAAATACAAGGCATGCCTAGCAGTATGTTAATAGGCCGCGACGGTGAAATCAAATCTCGTCATACCGGTTTTTACACAAAAAAAATACCGTTATATCAGCAAGAAATAATGCAGTTATTGGCTATTAAATAAGGTCGTTTATTATGATAAAAGAAATGAAGCTAGTGTTATTTATACCGTTGATTATTGGTGTAACTGGCTGTGCTAGTTTAGGAGTAGAGCCTTGGGAACGTGATTTATTAGCCAAAGATGAAATGTCGTTAAATGCTGCTCCGGTAGATTCAGCGCTTGATGATCATATTTACTTTAGTAAAGAAGCATCAAGTGGTGGCAAAGGATTTGGCGGCGGTGGATGTGGCTGTAATTAATATTATGAAAAACAAAACTGAAAAAACTAATATCAAAGCAGCGTTAACTATAGCCACAGCGGCGTTACTTGGCACAAGTAACTTAACGAAAGCAGAGAATACGTCAACTGCCAATGTAGAGGAGAACGCATGGGAATTTGATAGTGCTTTTTTGTTTTACAGTGAAGCTGACCGAGTGAGTGCAGGGGAAGCTATTTTTAACACAACCAAAACGTTTACTGATGAAGAAGTACTTAACTTAAAGTTAACCATTGATGCATTAACTGGGGCATCGGCAAATGGCGGCGTAGCACAGCCAAATGTGCAAACTTTTACCCGACCATCAGGAAGTGGGCAATATACCATTGCAGCAGGTGATACCCCGCTTGACGATACTTTTCATGACACACGTGTTCAGCTTAATGGTCAATGGACTCAACCTATAGCACCTAATTACACTGCTAGTGGTGGCGTACATATATCTAAAGAATATGATTACTTATCGCTGGGCGTTAATGGCAATTTAGCATTTGATTTCGATCGAAAAAACTCTACTTTTTCAGCAGGGTTTAGTTATTTTCACGATACGTTTACTCCTGAAGGAGGCATTCCTAAAGCTTTTAGCTCAATGCTAATAGGAGACAGCAGCTTACCAAATTGGGATGATGAATTTGCTAAAACACGTATTGAGTCAGAAGACACTAAAACCACGACTGAGTTTTTATTAGGTTTTACACAAGTTATTAATCGAAGAATGATTACACAATTCAATTATTCTTACTCAATGGTAGACGGATATTTAACTGATCCCTTTAAAGTTATATCGGTAGTAGATGGTGTTAGTGGACTTACTCAAGATTATATTTATGAATCTCGACCAGATTCTCACATTAAGCAAAGTATTTATGCTCAATCACTGTATCATTTCGATAAATCGGTACTAGATATTTCTTACCGTTATATGTGGGATGACTGGGAAATAACCTCTCATACAATTGATTCTCGCCTAAGAATACCTTTAGGCGATGTGTTTGGCAGGGAAAGTTATATACAACCACATTTTAGATTTTATCAACAAAGTGCTGCTGAGTTTTATAAACCGTTCTTAATTGATGGTGCAGCATTACCTACCTATGCTAGTGCAGATTATCGTATAGGCGAAATGACTACGTTTACGGTAGGATTGAAATACGGCTTGCTAATTAATAATGGTCATGATCTATCTTTTAGGCTGGAATATTATCGTCAAACACCAACAGACGCAGGTTTTGATGAGCCCGGTGTACTTAAAGGTGTAGATCTTTATCCCACTATTGATGCTATTATTGCCCAAGTGACTTATTCTTTTTAGTGAGCATTATTTGAATAAAAACAGAGTAGTACAGTTAGTAAAAAACAAAGACAGCTATGGTATTACGTTTAATGCCATGGCCAGTCCTTGTGAAGTGATAATACAATCTACGGATAAGCAATTAGCCACTAAACTGGGTAATGATATTGCCAGTGAGGTTTGGCGCATTGAAGATAAATACAGTCGCTATAATCAGCGCAGTGTTTGTAGTGCAATTAATAATAGTGCAGGGCATTGTGTTGCTATTGATGAAGAAACCTATTTATTACTGAACTTTGCCGAACAATGTTATCAATTAAGTGATGGCTTATTTGATATTAGCTCTGGAGTACTACGAAAAGTTTGGTCCTTTCAAAACATACAGTCTAATAATGATAACTTTCCTACGGCCTATAAAGTCAAACAGGTCTTAACTAATGTTGGTTGGCGAAAAATTCACTTTAATCAAAATAAAATAACCTTAGTGAAAGGTATGGAAATTGATTTTGGTGGTATAGGTAAAGAGTATGCAGTTGATCGCGCCATTATTATTGCTAAGCAATTAACCAACAATCCTGTATTAGTTAATTTAGGGGGCGATTTAGCGGTAACATGTTCGCGAATAAATAATGAACCTTGGCAAGTCGCCATTGAACACCCTGATACGGATAACAATCATACAGACATGATTGTTTCATTAAAATCAGGTGCGCTAGCGACCAGTGGTGATGCTCGCCGATTTATTATTAATGACGGAAAACGTTATGGTCATATATTGAATGCGAAAACTGGCTGGCCCGTTGAAGAAGCACCGCGCTCTATTACGGTGGTAGCCCCGCAATGTATTCAGGCAGGTATACTCGCAACCTTGGCTTTGTTGCAAGGTACGATTGCTGAACAATTTTTAATGGAACAAGAAATTAAGTTTTGGGCAAGAAGGTAAAACAATGATATGAAAGCACTACTCAAATGAGAATATTACTAGTTGAAGATGACTTACCATTAGCTAAAGCTTTACAGAAATCCCTGCAAAGTGAAGGTTTTGTTGTTAATCATGTTAACCAAGGGAAATTAGCGTTAAACGCCTTATCTACCGCTGATCAAGATATGATTATTCTTGACTTAGGTTTGCCTGATATGGATGGCCTTGTGGTGTTAAAGCAACTGCGAAATAAAAAATCATCACAGCCTGTCATCATTTTAACTGCGCGAGACTCAATTGAAAGTAAAGTTAAAGGCCTTGATTACGGGGCAGATGATTATCTTGTTAAGCCTTTTGAAATACAAGAGCTAATGGCTAGATTACGCGTTATCGAACGACGCTTAGGTACTGCTATTTCGTCACTTATTTGTGTAGGAAAAGTTAAATTAGATACGTTTTCTCATAAGGTGTTTGTTAGTGAATGTAATCCTGATGATGAAATTGAAATCCACTTTTCCAAAAAAGAGTTTATGGTATTAAAAGCCTTAATGGAAAATGCCGGAAGAATATTGTCTCGAGATAAAATTGAGTCAAAATTATATCATTGGGGAGAAGAAGTGCTGAGTAATGCTGTTGAGGTTCATATCCATAAATTAAGAAAAAGCTTACCTGATAAATTTATTCAAAATGTACGTGGTGTTGGTTACATCATTAATAATGGACGATAAATTGTGAGTATTCGCCGTTATTTAGTGTTGACACTATTTTCGGTATTAACATTAATAACCTTTATTGCCGCTATTCAAGGCTATAAAGTAAGTATGTCACGAGCGGAAAAACAATTCGACCAACAGTTGTTAGATATAGCTCACACCTTACTTGCAGTGCAAACCACTACAGTACAACATTCATTTCCTCTTAATCTTGATAGTGGTAATAAAACACACCAAACTATTCAGGTGTTACAGCAGGGGAGTTTTGCTTTTCAGGTTTGGAAACATGGTGAATTACTCATTAAAAGTAATAACGCACCCGATCATCTTATTATCAGCTCGGTACTTTCACAGAATAAATTGGAATACTTTTCTGAAGCTAATTTTTTAGATAAACGCTGGAGAGTGTTAGCCGTTTCTAATGAAATATCACTACCAAGTAACCCGTCAATTATCGTGATTGTGGCGCAACCATTACAAACCCAGTTTGCCTTGGCACAAGAGCTTATTTTAGCTGCTGTTACGCCCATGATTATCGCGATAGTAATATTATCATTTTTAATCTATATCATTATTACTCAAGGTTTAAAACCTTTACATCAACTTCGAAGGGAGCTTGGTAAAAGAAACACTAACGATTTTAGCCCGCTTAAATTACAAGTAAGTAATACTGAACTGGCTGATATTATTGTTACATTAAATCAGCTATTCTCACGTTTAGATGCTGCGTTCCAGCGAGAACGACATTTTGCAGAAGATGCTGCACATGAATTAAAAACACCATTAAGTGTATTAAAAATAAATGTACATAACATCACTCAAGACTTTGCCAAACGTTTGTCTTGCGATAATAAAGAAGTTACTTCGAGTGAAATACTCAGCTTTGATTCGATAAAAGAATTAGTTAGCAGTGTTGATAGAATGGGACATGTTATCGATCAGATTTTAAACTTGAATCGTACTAACACTTCGCAAATTGTAAATGGCAGCTCTCGTTTCAACTTGAATTCATTATTACAGCAAGTGATTGCTGAGCTTTATGGCGACATATTGGAAAAAGAACAAACGATAGAATTAGATAGTGATGAAGTTTATTTGTGTGCACATGAGTTCTCAGTTCATTTGTTAGCGGTTAATTTGATATCCAACGCGAATAAATACACACCTGTAGGCGGAGTCATTCTAGTCTCTGTTAAATTAATTAATGACAATAAAGATGATATAAAAATAGTGCTCTGTGTTGAAGATTCTGGTGTAGGGATAGACCCGAAAGAATATCAACGAATTTTCGACCGATTCTATCGAATCGGTGGAGATCAACATAACTCAACTGTTATGGGTTGTGGCTTAGGCTTAACCATTGTTAAGCATATCGCTGACGTACATGGCGCGCAAATAGAATTATCATCTTCACCCTCACTTAAAGGGTTAAAGATTGACGTATCTTTTAAAGATTACAAAGAAGAACGGGCGTAGGGAGATGATTAAAAAAATCCCTAAACATTACAATGTATTTTTACTTATTTATTTACTCTTTTTTGGTAGCGCTATCGCAGAAGCAAAACGTCCTGAATATCATTTAGCGTTAAAGAATCATTTGTTTTATCCCGCGCAAATCATTATTCCTGCGAATAAAAAAATTAAGTTAGTTATTCATAATCACGATAATAGTGTAGAAGAGTTTGATAGTTTTGAACTTAATAGAGAAAAAGTAATATTTTCTAAGCAAAAATCTGTCATTTTTATCGGACCATTACCGGTAGGTGAATATAATTTTTTTGGTGAATATCATCCAAATAGCGCACGAGGAAAGGTTATCGTTGTCGAAGTAAAGAATAACTCAAGTGCTCGACACGAAGTGATAAATGAAAAGCAAGGGAGGCTGAATGTTAATTAATACAGTACTCTTGTTTTTACAAAGTGCATTACCCATTTTTATTATCATCTCATTGTTATTATTGCGTTTTACTGCGATATCTGCGAATGTCATTACTAATAAAAGTTTGATTGTTATAAGTATCTTAGCCGCTGCTTTAGTTTTTGTATTGAGTCATTACATGGAAAGAATATCGCAACTTTTTGATGGTAAGGGTACAGAATTTATTTTTTCTTTAGGTTTTATTATCATCTATTTTTGTAGTGCACTTTTATTTGTATTTGATAACGAAGATCGTTTTATCAAGGTTAAAAAGTACTTCGCTTTGGCTGTGTTTTTAATGGTGCTATTAGTTAATGGTTCGCACTTTATTCTGTATTTAACCAGTTACTGGTCTCAATCACTGTCGTTTGAATCTTCTGGGTTTGAGTCGTTATTTACAGGGATTATCTTAGGTGTTGGTATTTGTATCAGTTTTGCTATTTTGCTCAATTTTATATTACGTTACAGTGACACTACTATTCACACCAAAACATCCCGTTATTTTTTACTATTTTTTGCCATTGGTCAGTTGATGCAATCAATTGTACTATTGCAACAAGTGGATGTTTTACCCATGAGTCGTATTCTTTGGAACAGCACCAATCTTATCGCTGAAAACGCTGAGATTGGTCAATTGCTTCGCGTGTTAATTGGATATGAATCTACCCCATCTTTAATGCAATTAGTTATCTATTTAACTGCCTTTTTTGTGCCGGTTTTAATTAGTAAAAGTCGCTATTTTGTTCGGCTTGCTAATGGAGAAAAATCATGAAAGCGTTAATGCTTTTTAAGCAGTGTTGTTGGTTTATACTTGCTAGTTTAAGCTTTTCATTCAGTTATACTTCTACGGTGCACGCTGACGGTGTCGTGGTGGATAAAGTCTACCACCCTTATGTATTGCCGAATGAACGAGAAGTAGAATGGCGTTTATTTTCACATAAAGACGGTGACAACAATAAACTAGCCCAACGTTTTGCGTATGGGCAATCGTTAACTGATACCGTTATGTTAGAATTATATTTAGTAGGTGAACGTGATCTTAATGATGATTTTAGCTTAACTTCATATGAGCTTGAAGCCCGATGGATGCTGACAGAGCAGGGCGAGTACTGGGCAGACTGGGGATTATTATTTGAGATAGAAAAAGAACAACAACAAAAAAACTGGGAAGTTACTTCAGGTGTTTTAGTCGAAAAAGAATTTGGCCGAACTAGCCTTACCTTTAATGCCTTCATTATATACGAATGGGGTAATACCATTATGAGCGAGTTTGAAACAGAGTTTCGTTTACAATATCGTTATCGTTACCTTGAAGAACTCCAACCTGCTATTGAATTCTACTCAGGTGAAAACTATTTAGGTATAGGGCCTGCATTTATGGGCGTTCAACGTTTTGATGGGCAAAAGCAGATTAAATGGGAAGTGGGATTTATTACGGGCGTAGATAGTCGAAGTAAAGGTCATGTTTTACGTGTGGCTGTTGAATATGAGTTTTAGTAATAGTATGAAATAGGGACAGAATAGTAGCTAAACTGCCCCTTAGTCTTTGATCGTTTTATTGATAATTAATCTAAGTCAAAGCCAATGTGCTGATGTAACCTTACTAACATTTGTTCTTTGTCATTAACAAAATCAAGGCGTTGTGAAAAATCACGTAATGCGAGTTCTATTTGATTAACAAACTTTCCATAGCCATGGGAAGTTTTATCTTTCTCACTGGCAACAAAAATCAGCTCAATAGAGTCAACCAATTTATCAGAATTCCACTTGCAAGTATAACCACCGCTTGTATGTTTAGGGTTGTAACCTAACATCAGCAATTCACCACTAGCAATAACATTTTCGTCTTCAGCGTATCTTACTATTGGCACCAAACCATTCGCAATAACAGCACCATTGTTTAACTTGTGATTTTTAGCGGCACTGATAAAAGAGTTAGCAATTAAATTATAAAGTTCGTTATATTCTTCAGGTTCACTTTCGCTTGATTCAACTAAAGAACGGATCCGACGATTTACAGGGAGATTTACCACGGCATAAGTAAGAGCTGTAATCGATTCAGGTAAGTGTAGGTCATCAGCTAAATATCGGCTAGCCATGGGTCTGAGTTTATGCACCTGAGTGCCTTCTACGCCTTTATTCTTGGCAAAAAGATCATATGTTAAATGTTGATGGTCACTAATACGTACTACAGATTTATGTAAACCTACTTGTTCGACAAAGGTTGTTATTGCTTGCGTTGCTTGTTTATGAAAATTAGCGGCGTTTTGACGAAGTTCAATGCCATTGGCAAGAAATAATAACGTTAATTTTTTAGGCCTTTTCCCACCATCATAAAAAGAATTTTGGCTAGTATGAAATTCAGGGTTATATAAGAACAGTAATTGTTGTTCCGTTTGAGAGACCAATTTTTCAGGACTAAAGCGTACCCGAACAAATTTATCATTGGCGATAAAATGACTACTCTCAATTGATAAGCTATCATTAATTTTAAAAAATAATGCGGCTAGTGTTTGATAAAATTTTTCATAGGGGTTCGAAGAATTGTCATCGATCAAATTAGAATATTTAGCTAATAGCTCATCTGTTAATGGAATTTTAGCCATTAAGTACTGATTTCCACGAGCGGATGTTGGAACATAGACTTTATGTTGAGCGTTTCTAGTTCGAGAGATTGACATAATATACCTGTTATTTAGTGTGAAAAACTTGCTGACAGTATACCTACGAAATATAGTGTAAATCAATTTAATTCATTAATAATATCAATAGATAATTGACTTACATCATCTTTTAAAGCATCTTTAATGAAAAGCACAACCTTATGATTAAAATAGAATGAAAAAATTAAAAAATGAAGCAGAGTTACTAAAAAAAGCCTTAACGATTGGTGAGAAATATGCAATGAACCGTGGTTACAAAAGTTTTGCAGCAACCAACTCAGCTAAAGATAAGATAGAAAGTCTATATCGTTTATTAGTGAATGATAAATTGATTCAGCCACTTGCTGTTGCAAGTGAAGATCAACCTCATATGAAGCATAAGCTGGCATTATGGATTGTTAAACAGTTGCCAGAAGGTCACGCGTTACTTAAATAGTTTGTGATAACTTACTGTAAAGGTAAGAAGTTTTTAAAATGTTTTCGACATAAAGCTTGATAACGTTCATTTCCACCAACTTCGACCTGTTCACCATCAGTAGCGGCGTTTCCGTCGCTATTTATGCGAATTACAAAGTTAGCCTTTCGGCCACAATGGCAAATTGTTTTCAGCTCAACCAATTTATCAGCCCAAGCAAGTAATGCTGCACTACCACTAAAAGTTTGTCCTAAAAAGTCAGTACGAATACCATAAGCTAAAACAGGAATGTGTAATTCATCAACAATATCAGTTAGCTGCTTTACTTGTGTTTTAGTTAAAAATTGCGCTTCATCTACTAACACACAGGCAATCGGGTCCTGTGCTTGCATTACGTTAACTTCACTCAATAAATTTGTTTTAAAATTAAATAACTGGGCATCTGCATTTATACCTAATCGGGAAGATACTTTACCTTCTGAATACCGATCATCAATTTGTGCTGTGTACAATACCGTGCGTAAACCACATTCATTATAATTATACGAAGATTGCAGTAAATGCGTAGATTTACCCGCATTCATTGACGAATAATAAAAGTAAAGTTGTGCCATAACAGTATCCGGAAACTTAATAACTTATTGATGAATTATCTTCATCAATATGGCCAAGCGTTGAGAGTAAATTACCAAGCAAACTACTGGCGCCAAACCTAAAGTGGTCTGTAGTTGTCCAGGTGTCACCTAATATATTCTTTGCTAATGATAAATAAACCAATGCATCATTGACATTTTTAACACCCCCTGCAACTTTAAAACCTGTGTTTACCTGTTCATTATTCGTTGATTTAATTACCTCAAGCATTATTTTAGCGGCTTCGGGGGTGGCATTAACCTTCACTTTTCCAGTTGAGGTTTTAATAAAGTCAGCGCCAGCGCGGATAGATACCTCACTAGCAAGTTTTATTAATTTTGGGGTTTTTAATTCACCTGTTTCAATAATGACTTTAAGCAATACCTTTTTAGGACAAACATCTTTACATGCTTCTATGAGCTCTAATCCAACATTAATATCACCCGCAATAAGCGCTTTATATGGGAAAACCACATCGACTTCGTTTGCACCATAAGCGATAGCCGCTTTAGTTTCAGACACTGCAATAGCAATATCATCGTTACCATGAGGGAAATTGGTCACTGTTGCTATTTTTATATGAGGTGTACCTTGTTGGGCTAATATTTTTTTAGCTAGTGGAATAAAGCGGGGAAAAATACAAATTGCTGCGGTATTTCCACCTAAAGATTTAGCCTGTTTGCATAATTCTTCTATGTCTTGTGGTAATTCTTGATCCGTTAAGCTAGTTAAATCCATCAAGCTAATCGCTAATTTAGCGGCTTGTTTTTCAGTTTCTTTGTGAGTAGTCATATATAAAGTATTATTCTAATAAAAGTAAAAATTATAACGATAAGAATACGCCAGCAATAGCGGCGCTCATTAAATTAGCTAAAGTAGCTGCAATCATGGCTTTTAACCCTAATTTAGCAATGTCATGCCGCCTATTGGGTGCCATAGAGCCAATACCACCTAATAAAATGGCAATAGAGGATAGATTGGCAAAGCCACATAATGCGAAGGTAATAATTGCTTGAGTTGATGCACTTAGATTATCTTTAACTTCAACAAAGTTAACATAAGCAAAAAACTCATTCACTACAATTTTTTGTCCGATAAAACTACCTGCTTGCAGCATTTCGGAACTCGGTACACCAATAATAAACGCAATAGGTGCGAATAAATAACCTAATATCCATTCTATAGTGATGCCTTCGAAACCAAATAAACCTGCAGTTCCACCCACAATGGTGTTCAGTAAAGCAATAAGCGCGATAAAGGCAAGTAGCATGGCTCCAACATTAACAGCTAACTTTAAACCTGAGGCTGCACCTGAGGCTGCCGCGTCTATTACATTACTAGGCTGTTCGCCGACATCTTCTGTGATTAAATTTTCTTGAGCAATTTTTTCATGTTCAGTTTCTGGCATAATGATTTTTGCCATTAACAAGCCACCTGGTGCGGCCATAAAAGAAGCGGCTATTAAGTATTTTAAGTCAATACCTAAGCCAGCATATCCTGCTAAAATTGAGCCTGCAACAGAAGCTAATCCACCGACCATAATGGCGAATAGTTCAGATTGTGTCATATTAGCAATATAAGGGCGTATCACTAAAGGCGCTTCGGTTTGACCAACAAAAATATTTGCAGTAGCAGATAATGATTCTGGTTTACTGGTGCCAAGGAGCTTTTGTAAAGCGCCCCCAATTATCTTTACCACCCACTGCATCACGCCAAGATAATACAAAACGGCGATTAATGATGAAAAGAAGATAATAACGGGCAGAACACGGATAGCAAAAACGAAGCCAACGCCATTTGCAAACATAGCATCGGTACCTAATCCGCCAAACAAAAAGGCAATACCAACGTTAGCACTATTAATAACTTGTTGTACACCGCCAGAAATAGAGGTTAAAACATCTTTGCCAACAGGAATATATAGAACAAATGCCCCTAAGGCGATTTGAAGTAAAAAAGCCCAGCCAACTGTTCGTAAATTAATGGCTTGTCGTTTTTTAGATAAAAATACGGCAATGGCAAGTAAAACACCAATTCCTAGTAAACCGCGCAGTGCTGCTAGCTCCATTGTAACCTCATGTGGTTTTTATTTTTGTTATGAATTGCTTAATACCTTACTTAGATAACTGTCTTATTTTAGCTTTTAACACTTCTATCGCCATTCGGTTTTTTCCGCCACGGGTAACAATAATGTCGGCCCAGGCTTTTGATGGTTCAATAAATTGATGGTACATAGGGCGAACAGTAGTTAAATATTGATTAGTGATAGAGTCTAAGCTTCGTTCCCGCTCTCTAGTATCCCGTTCTATTCGTCTAATTAAACAAATATCCAGCGGCGTGTCCATGTAAACCTTAATATCAAAACAATTGCGAAGCTCTGGATTTGATAATAATAATATACCTTCAACCAGAATTATTCTCGTTGGACTGACTTTAATAGTTTCTGTGGTTCGAGTATGTGTTTTATAGCAGTAAACAGGGCAATCAATAGTTTCCTGCGCGATTAATGAGGTTAACTGTGTACTTAACAACTCATGTTCAAAAGCCTTTGGGTGATCATAATTAGTGTTAATTCTTTCATCCATCGATAAGTCTGCTTGATCGCGATAATAAGCATCCTCTTTAATGATCGAAATGCCATGAGAGCCTAGTTCTGGTAATAACTCCTGATAAATAGTTTCGGCGAAGAGCGACTTTCCTGATGCTGAAGCACCCGCAATCGCTATAACAGTTGTTTTACTATGGTGTGTCATCAATAAGTCCAAGGGCAGTAGATCTGGGTAGATAAGGGAAATTTATTTAGACTATACTATTCCTAAGTAGATAAGCATAAAATAACTTGGCTAATTATAATAAAAGCATTAAATTAGCACAAGTTGACTAATTGGTCATGTATATTCGTGGTTAATATTAAGAGTAATGTAATGGCAAGAGCGATAATTGTAGTATTAGATAGTTTTGGCGTAGGTTACTCAAACGATGCAAATAAGTTTGGTGATGTTGGCGCTAACACCTTTATTAATATAGCTAGAGACTACTTCAAAGAAAAAAATAATATTATTAGCTTACCAAATTTAGGCGGTTTAGGGTTGCATGAATTAAGTCGCCAAGCCAGTAGTCCTAACATTTGGCGAGCACTTGATCACGAAATAACAAAAGCAGGAGGGAATTTTAGCGAGTTTTATAGCAAACCTCAAAATGGCGCCTTTGGCTATATGAATGAAATTAGTACCGGTAAAGATACGCCTAGTGGTCATTGGGAGATGGCTGGCGTACCAGTGCTGTTTGATTGGGACTATTTTTCAAACAAACAAAACTCTTTTAGCGATGAGTTAATTACAACAATTAATAATAAAACAGGCTTTACTGGTTTGTTAGGAAATTGTCATGCTTCGGGTGTCGATATTATTAATGCGTTAGGCAGTGAACATATCAAAACAGGCTTACCAATTTGTTACACTTCAGCAGACAGCGTTTTTCAAGTGGCTGCCCATGAAGAACATTTTGGCTTAGATAACCTTTATCGTTATTGTGAGCAAGTAAGAGAACTTTTGTCTGAAAGTGATCTTAATGTAGGACGAGTTATTGCTAGGCCTTTTATTGGCGGTTATAAGGGCGGCGATAAAGCTTCAAATGGTATCAAGGACTTTTCACGTACGGGTAATCGACGCGATTATTCGGTGGTGCCGCCAGCACCAACAGTTTTAGACAAAATAACTAATGCCGGTGGCCAGGTCATTAGTGTCGGCAAAATAGCCGATATATTTGCCCATCAAGGGATTAGTCGTAAAATCAAAGCAACGGGCATTGACGCGTTAGTCGATGCGACCATTGAACAGCTAAAATTGTCAGAAGATAATAGTCTGATTTTCACCAACTTAGTCAACTTTGATCAAGACTATGGCCATAGACGTGATGCCGTTGGATATGCTCAAGCATTAGAAAGCTTTGATCAACGCTTACCTGAAATTTATGCGCAGATGAATAAAGATGACATTTTATTTTTAACCGCAGATCATGGTTGTGATCCCACTTGGCCTGGTAATGACCATACGCGTGAATTCGTTCCTTTAGTGTGTTATCACCAAAGTATACCGGCAGTGAATCTTGGACAAAGATCAACTTTTTCAGATTTAGGACAAACGCTGTCTGAGCTTTTTAAAGTGGAAGCAATGGCCTATGGAACAAGCTTTCTGTCAGAATTGAACTTTAAATCATGAAGGTTTAAAATGGGTAGCTTTCACTCATTAATACCAAGTCCATTAAGTTATTTTCCACTCAGCGAGAATTAAAAGGCTTAGAGACAAGGCATTGATTGAAGAGAATGGTTAATCCCTTGTCAAAATCAATGACGCAGTATATAAGCCTTTACTTTTTATTAGGTACTCGCCCTTGGGAGCTTGTCAGAAAAGCAATAACTGCACAAATT
>MAAC01006753.1_pt1 | contig 18546 bp, 19 predicted proteins | sample 1115981 | NCBI WGS metagenome assembly MAAC01 (sample SAMN04961126, study PRJNA320927) | seawater metagenome | isolation source: sample BD02T64 sea water enriched with oil for 64 days | place: USA:Gulf of Mexico | collected 2013-07-27
CCTGCACCAATATTAACCGAGGGAAATTCTCATGATTCGCGCCATTGACCTGACCGAAGCACAAAGCCACGCCTTGCTGGCGGAACCGCGCCAGATGGTGATGAGCGCGCCCGGGATCGCCTCACCCAGAGAGTGGGAGAACCTGGTGGTCGACCGCGCGTCCGAGGAGGTGCGGATGGGCACATGGGTGTGCGAGCCCTATACGGACGAGATCGTGGATTATGAGTATGATGAGTTCATGTATCTGCTCAAAGGCACGGTCGAGTTGATTTACCCGGACGGATCCACGGATGTATTCGGCCCGGGTCAGGCCTTCCTGTTGCCCAGTGGCTTCACTGGCACCTGGAAACAGCCGGAGACCGTGATCAAGTTCTTTGTCATGATCGGCAGAGCGGCGTGACGCACTATGATTACATCATAGTTGGGGCAGGTTCGGCCGGCTGTGTGCTGGCAAACCGGTTGGGGGCGGATGGTCGCAGCCGTATCCTGGTGCTCGAGGCGGGCGGCAGCGACAGGGCCACGATCGTGCGCATGCCTTCGGCCTTGTCTCTCCCGATGAATACAAAGCGGTTCAACTGGGGTTTCGTGACCGAGCCCGAACCGCATCTGGATGGCCGGGTGATGAACTTGCCGCGCGGCAAGGGGCTGGGCGGATCCTCCTCCATCAACGGGATGTGCTATGTGCGCGGCAACCCGATGGATTACGAACTCTGGGCCGACCACGGCGCAGCCGGGTGGAACTGGGCCAATGTGCTGCCCTATTTTCGGCGGATGGAGAATGTGGCCGGACCGTCAGAGCTGCGCGGCCACTCAGGTCCGCTCAGCGTCATCCGCGGGCCGCAGACCAATCCGCTTTACCAGGCCTTCGTTGATGCGGGTGTCGAGGCCGGATACGCCCGCAGCGCCAATATGAACGACCTCCAGCACGAGGGGTTCAGCCCGATGGAAATGACCGTCGGCAAGGGCGAGCGCTGCAGCGCGGCTGTGGCCTATCTGCGCCCGGCCATCGCGCGCGGCAATGTCAAAGTCATCACCCACGCCCATACCACACGTGTGCTGATGGAGGGGACCAGGGCTGTCGGCGTTGAATACCGCAGCAGGGGCAAGCTGACCCGGGTCCACGCCGCCGAAGTAATCATCTGCGCGGGCCCGATCATGTCTCCGGTGGTGCTGAAGCGGTCGGGCATCGGACCCGGGGCCGAACTACAACAGGCGGGCATCAATGTGGTCCACGACCTGCCGGGGGTCGGCGAGAACCTGATGGACCATCTGGAGCTTTATGTGCAGCAGGTCTGTACCCAGCCAGTTTCCCTCTATCCGCATATGAGCCTGCTAGGCAAAGCGATGATCGGCCTTCGCTGGCTCTTGCGTCGCGACGGGCTGGGCGCCACCAACCATTTCGAGTCCGGCGCCCATATCCGCAGCCGAGCCGGGGTCAGCTACCCCGACATTCAGTTTCATTTTTTACCGTTGGCAATCTCTTATGACGGTAAATCACTGGCAAGGGGACACGGGTTCCAGGCGCATGTGGGCACCAAACGCTCAAAAAGCCGGGGCTGGGTGCGGCTGAACCCCACTGATCCCCAGGCGCCGCCCCGGGTGCGCTTCAATTACATGAGCCATGCAGAAGACTGGACTGACATGCGCGCCTGCGTGCGCCTTACCCGCGAGATTTTTGCGCAGCCCGCTTTTTCCTCCTATCGTGGCGCGGAGCTGGCGCCGGGTGCACAGTGCGTCAGCGACGCGCAGATCGACCAGTTTATCAGGGAAAAGGTCGAAAGCGCCTATCACCCCTGTGGCACCTGTCGGATGGGCACCGATACGCAGGCGGTGGTCGATCCAACCACGATGCGGGTACACGGGACCAAAGGGTTGCGGGTGGTAGACAGCTCCATCATGCCACAAGCAACCGCGGGGGACCTGAATGCGCCAACGCTGATGCTGGCGGAACGGGCCTCCGATCTGATCCTTGGCCGCAGCCTGCCTGCCGCCGATCCCGCCCCGCTGCCAGTGGACGCCGGATGGAAAACCCGCCAGCGCTCGGGCGCAATTTCGCTCGATCTGAGCCGGACCGCTGCCGACACCGGCGCAATCTTTGAACAGGAACGCGCCCTTGCGGCCGCAACAGGGAGCCACATGTGATGGCCAAAAAAAGTCCGAATGTACTGCTGATCTTCGTCGACAACCAACCCGCCAAGATGATGGGCTGTGCCGGCAATGACGAGGTGCATACCCCAAACCTCGACAAGTTTGCCACCCAGGGTGTGCGCTTCTCCGAGGCCTTTTGCCCAAACGCTATGTGCTCGCCTTGCCGCGCGTCGGTGTTGACCGGGTTGATGCCATCGCAGCACGGCATTCACACCTGGCTGGATGATGCGGTGATGGACACCTGGCCGGAAAACTGGAACGCCGTTGATGAATTTTACACGCTGCCGGAACGCCTGAAGGACAATGGCTATCACACCTCGCTGATCGGCAAGTTCCATCTTGGCATTGCCGACACGCCCAAGAACGGGTTTGACGACTGGATCACGCTGCAGATTGGCCACGTGTTATCCTTCTATGACAACAAAATGATCGACAACGGGCGGAACTTCACGCACCCGGGCCATTCTGTTGATTTCTTCACCCAACGGGCGGTGGACACCATCGCTGAACGTGCAGCCACGCCCGATCAGCCCTTTTTCATGTTCCTGACCTATCCGGCACCTTACGGGTTCTGGCCATCGATCGAAGGCGAGCCGACCAACCGCCATGGTGGCCTTTACAAGGACACCCCGTTTAACTCGGTCCCGCGCGAGGCGGTTGCCAAGCAGCTGGTGGACTGGATGCTGATCCGTCACGACAAGCTGCCCGAGGATGAACCCGATTATTTCGAAGGGCTGGTGCGCATGCCCAACGATATGCCGACCCTGCGCAATTATTACTCGCAGATGAGCATGGTGGACGAAGGTGTGGGCAAGGTTCTGGCTGCGCTCGACACGCATAACCTGACCGAAGATACGTTGATCATCTACACCTCAGATCACGGCATGGCGCTGGGCGAACACGGGTTTTGGGGCCATGGCGAGGACAGCTGGCCCTCAAACACCCATCGCGAGGCCAATCATATCCCGATGATCGTCAAACCGCCCCACGCGCCGCTGCAAGATCGGGTTTGTGACAATCTTGTGGGCACCACAGACATCTTCGCCACTGTGCTCGATTACGCGGGTGCCGGAGCCGCCAGCCCGGAAGACAGCGCCGCTCGCAGCCTGCGCCCGTTGCTGGAAAGCAGTGCGGCCGATTGGGAGGATGTGGTGTTCATGGAGCAGGAAGAGACCCGTTCGATCCGCACTGCGCGCTGGAATTTCATGCGCCGTTTTCAGCCGACCTCGTATCATTTCGGCCATGTTCTCTATGATCTGGCCAGGGATCCGGATGAGCGTACAAATGTCGCTGAAGACCCGGAATATGCGCCCGTGGTGGCGGAGCTCTGCGCCCGGCTGGACCGGCAATACGATAAATATGCGGATCCGAAATGGAACCTCTGGGAAGGGGGGCGGGTAAAGTCCAACTCAACCCGGCCGTTTTTGTGGGAAGAAGTCTGGGGTAAGGATTGGCAACCGACCTTTTGACGGCGGGGGCAGGGAGGGCTCTGCAAGGGATAAGCCTTTCGAGAACTTTCTCTGTTTTGCTTATGTAGTCAGTTCGGCCTCAACCAATGCGCTGCGGCCGGCCCTGACGGACGTGATTTCACGTCACAGCGCAACAACTCACAGGACCCAAAGGATGGCTCCGGGGCGCGTTTCGATTTTTCCGAAGCTCAGAATTGTCGGTTTTGCCAAGACAAAAACGGCCGTTCCCCAGCCCGGTCGCAGGGTATAAAACCCGCTCAGCCGGCGTTCGGGCGGAGCGCAGCGAAGGTCCGCCCGAACGCCCTGAACGGGCCTCAAATCGAACGGCCATGCCGATAATCGGCGCGATTCAACTGCGAGGTTGGGTGAGTTCTATCACATTGCCAAACGGGTCTTCGCAGATGATTTGCTTGCCACCCACGCCATCAAGAATGTCGTTTCTGAATTTTGCGCCATTAGCTTTCAATTTAGAAACAACCGCTTCCAGGTCATCAAAATCCAGGAGGAACCTGTTCCAACCTCCACCAGGGCTGGGAACAGTGCCATCCAGCATTGGTAGCGACGCTGATGCCTTTGGTCCGGAGACGAGCAATGTCAGATCTTTGCGGACCAGTATCGCGATAGCTGGCGCGAAGTTTTTTTCAACCACAAAGCCCAAATTCGAAACATAGAATTCAACTGCTTTGTCAACGTCATCTACAATGTACCTGACCCTCACCATTCGCCCTGCTCCCTGACAGCAATTCGTTCCAACCCACGCGCTTGCCGATGATTTTATGTCGAAAATTCAATGAATGAAATGGCCAGTGCGTTTTTCAAGAAGGTCATGGATCTGATCAGATCACATGTTGGTTCTCCCAGGGTCTGACCCCGTCCCTCCGGCAATTGCGCATGCGTTCAACTTCATGCCCGGCGGGCGTATCGCTGAGCGACGCAACAAGGCGATCTACGCTTTCCTGATGCTGGCGGGTGCCCGTGAAGAGGCAATTGCGCATTCAGGTTGAAGCACGTCGATCTGAGCACCGGTTCCGTGTTTCAGGACGGGCGCGAGGTTGCCGCCAAAAACTCCAAAATCTTAACAATGTGTCGTTTCCTCTTCGCGTTGGCGCCATTTTTGACAATGGAAACGATGCAACACTCTATGTCGGAGAAGATATTTTGCTCTGTAGACGCGAGACTGGTCAACTTCCTGAAAGGGGTGCGGTCAGTCGGGATCGGATCTGATATCGGGTTAATTTTGACCCGGAGACGCTGGCGCAGCTGCCGAAAAACTGCATGTCGCGTGGCCAGCGCTATCAAGTTCGCGGATGGCCAGTTTCCAGATTGAGGAGATCAAAGTTTTGAAGAATGAGCAGGCCGCGGTCGAAGCCTGGTTCATATCCATGATAACATAGGGGTGCGAAAGCTGCATGGACACCAGATGGCTCATAGACGTCCTGGTGCTGAGGTCAGAAGGCAACTTTCGGATTGCGGCGGAGCAGCGCGGTGTCACTCAACCTGCCTTCAGCCGCCGCATTCAGGCGCTTGAAGCCTGGATCGGCGCGGCTTTGATCGATCGCGCGGGTCATCCTTTGCAACTGACCGAAGCGGGCAGGCTGTTTCTTCCGGTGGCGCAAAAGATTGTTGATCTGGCCGAAGCGGGAAAAGCGGATGTACAGACGCTGGTTCTGGAAGAAAACGAGAAAATGCGTTTTTCAACGCTTGCGACGCTGTCTCAGATTTTCATACTTGGCTGGTTAAAGGGTCTTCAGCCATTTATCGACGTTAATAAGATTGTGGTCAAAACCGAATATGGCACGATTGCGAGTTATCTCTAGGCGCTGGAGGCAAATTCTGTAGATTTTTTCATCAGCTATCTGGATCCCAAAATCGGCCTTCCAGGTGTCACGTCAGCAATTGCCTCGCTGACCCTTGGCACGGAAACGCTTGTTCCGGTCGTCAGCCCAAACAAAGACGGCAGCCCGCGCTGGTGGCTGCCGGACAGGCCGGATGGCCCAATTCCGTGTCTTCATACGCTGTCCGATGACTCACCCTGGCCGATCAAAACCATATGGAAAACAAGTATTCCGGCCTGATCTTCAGATCTGTTTATGATTCATCCATCGGCACTGCGTTGAAAGAAATGGCGGCCGAGGGATTTGGTCTGGCCTGGATGCCCCCGTACATTTGTTGAAGCTGATCTGACAAGTGGACGGCTTGTCCGGGCCATAGGTCCGGAGGGCGATATTCGCGTTGATATCAAAATTTTTCGATGCCTGAAATCCAGTGAACCGAGGGTGGAAAAGTTCTGGAATGTCTTGCTGCAACAGCAAGTGCGCGCTTCTGCCCCCGTTCAGCTGGCGGCAGATTAGATCCGAACTAAATGATTCGCACAGTTTCCGTCGTCCGCCAGTCTCTTTTCGCGGCTGGGACGATAATTATTCTGTATTAACTCACTTAGGTCATGCAATTTTTGCATGAGAAGTATCGATAATAATATTGGACGCCTTTGACATAGATTTCCTAGCATCGGGCCACAGAAAATTTGGAGGGCATCGGTAATTTTTGGAAGCGTTTTTAGGGTCTTGCCGCCAGATTGTGGCATTTGCCACGCATAAAAACCCTGGCATCAATCAGTGCAGTCCTTGCCTGTGACACGCGTTGTTTTCCAGGGCACCAATATCTTGGGAGGATGTAAAATGAATACAACCACAACATTATTGTATGGAGCGTGGGCCGGGTCCCGACGGGACTTATTCTGGTTAGCAAAAGCGTGGATGATCGCAGCAACGCTCGTGATTTCGCTGGGATCTGGTGCTGCCTTAGCTGAACAGAATGGCCGCACGGACCTGAGAATTGCCATGCCAACCACCTGGGCCGCGCATGGGCCCGTAGTGAACTCCAATTTTGCCGCCCGCGTCGCCTATTCGATCTATGATCAGCTGGTGCGGCGGGATTATCTGTCGGGACCAGGTGGGGACGGGATCGAGCTTGTGCCCGGGCTTGCTACCTCTTGGGAACAGGTTTCGCCGACCGAATGGGATTTTGCCATTCGTCAGGGGGTGAAATTCCACGACGGCACGGTGATGACTGTGGCTGACGTGGTGTTCTCGATCAACAATACCTATGGCGATGGCAGCGAGCCGTTCGCGGCATCCGGCACGATCACGAGTGTCGTGGCGATGGATGCCAATACAGTTCGTATTACCACCAAAAACCCCGACCCGGCCTTGCTGGCGCGGATGGCGACGGTGATGGGCCAGGTTTATCCTCAAGCCTGTTACGAGCGCGTCGGCCAGGAAGAGTTCGGTCGTCTTCCGGTCGGCACCGGCCCGTACAAATGGGCCGGTCGTGTCACCGGAGAATCCATAAAGCTGGATGCATTTGACGACTACTGGGGCGATACCCCGCCGCTCAACAGCATCACATTTCTGGAAGTGCCTGAGGTTTCGTCGCGTATCGCAGGTCTGGTTACCGGGGAGTTTGACATCGCGACGTCTATTCCCCCAGCCAGACCCGGCCGATCGACAACGATGCCGGTACTGAAATCCGCGCTGTGGCTGTTGAAAACGTGCAGATGATCACTTTCCGCCAATATAAAGAAGGTCGGCCACAAGCCGACAAGCGTATTCGGAAAGCCATGGCACTGTCGCTTGACCGCCCATTGCTGGCGGGCAAGCTCTGGGCCGGGCTGACCACGGCCGGAACCTATGATTTTGCCGGGTATGGCGAGTATGCGATCCCGGATCGCGGTCCGCTTCCGTTCGATCCTGAAGGCGCAAAAGCGTTGCTGGCCGAGGCTGGCTACAATGGCGAAGAGATCGTTATCCGCATCGTTGGTGGCTATTACACCAACATGACCCGGGCCGTCGAAGCCGGCATGGAGATGTGGAAAAAGGTCGGTCTGAACGTCAAGCTCGACATCATCGAGAACTGGGGCCAGATGGGGCAGGAAGGCGACGCCTACGCCGCGTCTGACAACATGTGGATGACCGACCCCGCAGGTGGCATGTGGTTCAGCTGGGGTCGCGAAGGCGGGCACCGGCTCAAGGACTGGGGCGGCTCAGCGCCGGCTGAATTCCTCAAGCTGGGCACCGATATCGAGCAGGGCTCAGATCTCGCCACCCGCAAGACCGCCTATGGGGATTTGCTGGAATTGTGGGATGATCTGGTGCCGGCAATCCTGCTGTATCGCCCGGTTGAAGCCTACGGTGTACGCAAAGGCCTGGAGTGGCAGCCCTACACCTTCTTCTACATGGACTTCCGTGCAGCCAATTTCAAAGACAACGGCTAGGCGCAAACCTACGTGACATACGGGTGGGCCGGAGGCTGTGCTTTCGGCCCGCACATTGAGCAGATTACATAAAAACATCAGGCGAGCGCAGAATGACCCGATACATCCTCATTAAGATACTCCGCAGCACCTTCACGCTGTGGATCGTGGTCTCTGCCGTTTTTCTGATACTCCGGGCCTCCGGCGATCCGCTTTACAGCGTCTTTTCCCTGGGCACACCGGAAAGCAAACTCGACGTTTTCCGGGCGAAATGGGGCATCGACAACTCAATCTTTGAACAATACGTGATCTGTCTCAGCGACATCACCAGGGGCGACTTCGGTACCTCGTTTTTTGACGGTCAGCCGGCCTGGGATCTGGTGGTGGAACGGCTTCCCAAGACCCTGCTGCTCGGGGGCACGACATTTGTGATCAGCGTTGTCGCCGGTGTGAGCCTCGGGGCCATTGCCGCTCTGAAACGCGGCACGTTCTGGGATCGCGGTATAATGACCGCGGCGGTCGCTTCGTTTTCGATGCCCAGCTACTTTCTGGCGCTGTTACTGATCCTGCTGTTTTCGCTGAAACTGCGATGGCTGCCGACATCCGGCGCCAGCACCTGGCAGCATCTGATCCTGCCCGCGACCACGCTTGGGCTGACACTGTCGGGATCGATTGCACGGTTTGTCCGCTCAGCAATGCTGGAAGTTCTGCGCCAGTCTTATATGCGCACCGCGCGCGCCAAAGGCGCACCAAAGTGGCGCCAGATCGTCTGGCACGCTCTGCCAAATGCGGCAATCCCGACGGTCACTGTCATTGGCTTCCAGCTGGGCTGGCTGATCGGTGGCTCAGTGGTGATAGAGACGGTCTTTGCCTGGCCTGGTGCCGGGCGGTTGTTTATCACCGCCATCGGCGTGCGCGACTTCGCCGTGGTGCAGATGTTCATTCTGATGGTCGCTTCAACCGTGATAATCGCGAACCTTTTGGTGGACATACTTTATGGCCTTCTCGATCCGCGGATCAGCGTCACCGGAGTAAAGAAGTGAGACGATTCAAGTGAGCACGCAACAGACAAACACTGCGGCGTAGTAGCAGGATGAGCCCCGGATCAGGCGCGGACGGACCAGCGCATTGTTGGCGCGCTGGGGGCTGGTCGGTGAAAGCGGCAGCGACAAAAGCGTGACCTGTCTGGCCGCCCTGGGGCTTTTGCCGCACAGCGGCCGGGTCACCAGCGGGGAAGTGTTGTTTGAAGGCCGTGACCTGTTGAAAATCAGTGAGGCGGAGATGTCCGACCTGCGCGGCTGCAAGATTGCGATGGTTTTTCAGGATCCGATGGTGTCGCTCAATCCGCGGCTCACCATTGGGGCGCAGATCCGTGAGCCGCTGGATATCCATCAGCTGGGGGATCCGGCCGACCGCCACAAAACGGTTCTTGATATGCTGGAAGCGGTCAGCCTGCCAGAGCATCTGCTGGAGCGTTACCCGCACCAGTTGTCGGGCGGCCAGCAGCAGCGCGTGGTCATTGCGCGCGCGTTGATCATCGGGCCTCAATTGCTGGTGTGCGACGAAAGTGTCTCGGCGCTTGATGTGTCGGTCCAGGCCCAGGTGGTCAACCTGCTGGCAGATCTGCAAAAGAAGCTCGGGCTGACCTATCTGTTCATCAGCCATGATCTGAGCGTGGTGCGTCATATCAGTTCGCGCATCGCGGTGATGTATCTGGGCCGGATCGTCGAACTAGCTGACAGCGAAATGCTGATAGAAAATCCGATGCACCCTTATACAAGGGCGCTGATTTCCGCGGTACCGGTGCCGGACCCGCGCACCCGCACATCGCAGGCGACAATCGGGGGCGAGCCGCCCAACCCGTTTAACCCGCCTTCGGGCTGTGCCTTCTACAGCCGTTGCCCGCATGCTGACGATAAATGTCGTTCACTGATACCTGAGTTCCGCCAGATTGGTCCACAGCACATGGTCGCCTGCCATCATGCGGAAGCTCTGGCCCAAACCTCCTGATTGCATTGTAATACCGAACCGAAAGCCAACGCCATGCCAACCAGCTTTTTCACCGACGCCGGCAAGTTTTACCGCGGCAATCTGCATACCCACTCCACCATGTCGGATGGGTCACTGGACCCCGAAGAGGTCTGCCGTCGATATCAGGCGGAGGGGTATGATTTCATCGCCCTGACAGACCATTTTGTCGGACTGTTTGATTATCCGATTACCGACGCAACCGGACTGCGAAACAACGGTTTCACCACAATTGCGGGCGCAGAACTACACACGGGCAGCATGGAAAACGGCCAGTTATGGCATCTTTTGGGCCTGGGGCTTCCGTTTGATTTTGCCGCGCCGGATGCTCCGGATTTCAGCCCGGTCAGGGAGTCGGAATCCGCCGCCAGTATCGCACAACGGGCGCGGGATGCGGGCGCGTTTGTGGCCATTGCGCACCCCCACTGGTCCGGTATGACCGAGGCCGACGCCCGTAGCATTACCGCCGCGCATGCGGTGGAGATTTACAACCACGGTTGCGTTGTCGACAATGACCGCGGTGAAGGGTTCCTGACGCTGGAACATCTGTTGAACGAGGGCCGCGGTCTGAACCTGATCGCCACTGACGATGCGCATTTCAATTCCCCCGATTATTTCGGCGGCTGGGTTAAGGTCAAGGCGCGGGAAAACACACCAGAGGCGTTGCTTGTGGCCCTGAAATCCGGTGCGTACTACTCCAGCACCGGCCCGGAACTTCGCGATATACGTGTCACCGGAACCAACATCGAGGTGGATTGTACCCCAGTTGTCAGCATCCTTATTCAGGGCCAGGGCTCGCCAATGGCATCCCAGCGGGGAGAGACCATGACAACAGGGAAAATTTCGCTGGAACGTCTGGCCGGCTCGCCCTGGATCCGCGTTTCGATCATTGACCGGGCGGGAAAACGTGCATGGTCAAATCCGATATGGGTCAACGATTGAGGCATAGTCTTTACCCTCACCTCCCTGAACGCTGCGCGCTTACCCAAGAGCGACGGAAGGCGAGTTTGGCCGAACTCTCGCCAAGACTTAACTGATCCGACCACATGGCAAAAAGGTCTGCCGCGCAGGCTCGATAATGGGTTTTTCAACAGAATAAGCCCAAAGCGGAGCAGGCACCTTCAAACGGAGATGTTTACAGTGGCTGCAGTGAAAATACCCATTTGCGTATATTTAGCCAGGCCAGCCAAAGCACTGGGCTGAGCGCACAAGTGCGGAAACTGCCGGGCTAAATTGCCTGCCAGATACATTTATCATCGAGATCGTCCGGCTCAGCGATGGTTCAACCAGTGGCCGCTGCAGAAGTTCCGGCAAATTCACCGAATATTCCGGCATGAACGCAAACCCGATATGTGCCAGCACCATTGCCTGAACCCAGTCTTCACGTTCGGAACGAAAACGCGCGTATAGGTCTACGCCCGTATCCTGGCAGACTCCCATCACCATTTCACGCATTTCGCAGGCCAGCCGGTCAACGTAGGGCTGTCCCGACAGATCGGCCAGGCTGATCGCATTTTTGTCGGCCAGCGCGTGGCCGGGGGCGATAATTACAATATAGCGTTCGTTGTACAATTCAGTAACGTTGAACCCGTCACTGAACGCGTCGAGCGGATTTAGGATGGCCAGATCAAGATCGCCATTTTCCAGCTTGCTTTTCAGCTCGCTCAGGCTGGCTTCGCTGACCGCAACCTCGACTCCATCATAGTCTTTCTGGAATTTTGCCAGGAAGCGCGACAGGCGCACATGGCCCACCGTAGACATTACGCCAAGGCGCACCGGCACGTCGTTCAGCAGTCTGAAGTTTTCTGCCAGCGTCTGGGCCGCATCCGTCTCTGCCATGATGTGCTGCAGGTGCGGTAGCATGGACCGGCCAAAGTCGCTGAGCAGGATGCGTTTGCCTTCGCGGTGGAACAAAGGTGCGCCCAACTGCGCCTCCATCGTCTTTATGGCTTTGGTTAAGGCCGGTTGGCTGACATTGCAGTTCGCAGCTGCCTTGGTGAAATTCAAGGTTTTGGCCGACGCCAGCACGTATTTGATCTGAGACATTTCCACGGTGGAGAACTCCACTATTGCCGATCTTCCTGCGACTTTAACACAATAGTCGATAACTTGAGGTTATTGATTGATAAGGATTTGCTGGTTCCGTTCATTCAGATCTTGCGGCTTCATAGTGGCATGCCAAATCACCACAAGGAGAAAACCCCATGACAGTCTACCTGGTCGAGAGAAGTCTCAAAGGGATCAGCATGGAAGATCTCGGCGGCGCGCAGAAGGCCGCAATTTCGAAAGCGGCAGAAATGAGCGCTGCCGGGACGGATATAAAATATATTCGAACAACATTCACCCCGGATGACGGGCACTGCATGTGCCTGTTTGATGGAAATTCCGTCGCCGACGTGCAGCGGTTGAACGAGGAAGCCGGGATACCCTATGACACTGTTGTTGAGGCGCTGGACCTGACGCCATAGCGCCTACACTGCAACTCAGTTTCAAACTATTATTGGCCCGGCGACAAAGGCTTGCCGGGCTCAATGCGTCGATGGCCGCTTTAAGGTCGGGTGTGATTTGCCACGGTGTAACCGAAAACAATCTCTCTTTCAGTTTCTGTCTGGAAATTCACCCAAATTCAGAACGGCTTCATCGTCCGCGCAGCAGGCGTGCAGCCCTGCGGCAGCGATAGTCCGCTCCGGGCCCTTTCTGTCAAAGGCTGCACTGCAATTATCTAAGCGTCGTGCATTGCTACGTGAACTTCACAGTGTCCCAGCGCCGATCAGGATGTGTGCTCACTGGACCGTGCCCGGCCCGTCACCCGTCGGGGCTGCCAAACGGGGCGGCGGAAAACAACACACCGAACTGTTCGCACCAGACCACGACAGAGCGGTACTGACTCAGATCGGTGCCGGCTGGCACGGAATAGCTTTGATCGCCGATATTGCCTTTGAGCAAACCAAGCGACAGCCAATTGCCCGCGGTCACATCTGCAGAACTGGCCGGATCGGGATGGTCCGAGAGCCAGAGTTCCAGATCGGGGCCATTTGTGACCTCGAACCCGGAAAGCTGCACCTCGACCCCGCCACCGGGCAGGGCGACCATGCGTGCGGTCCCCTTGCCACGATGCGCGGCATCGGCGTCACGGAAACTTCCCTGGGCCACAATCATCACGTCCTCGCCCTGGGCCAGGGTTTCATTGACAACCCGATCGATCCAGAGGGGCGAAGCCAGGTACCAGAAGGCCGCACCAAAAATAACGCCGGCGACAAAACTGGGAATGGCAATGAGCAAGAACCGTTTCACGAGAGCCTCCGTAACCGTAATATACAAGCACAGAATGGTGCCGCGGGATTGTAAAGGCAATGGGCAAGGCATCGGCATCGCGGCAAGCAGGCTGTGCACGCCACATGTGTTTCCGGCACCGCAGCAATACCCGCCCCGCCCCTCTGCCATAACTGTCAGGCATGGCCCATGGCTGCTGTTTGACTGTGGCGCAACGAATGATGGCTCCCAGCCCTTCGGTGACCTTCGTTGCGCCGCATCTGGTGATTTATTTTGTCAGGATGCTGTCGTTGGAACAAAGCAGATGACAATGATTACTTCCGCTGAAACAGCCCGACAACGTCCTTGCGAATGTCTGCCCATGGGCTGGCATCAGCGATTGGTCTGTTCCATTTTTTCTGTGAGTCGCGCATCATGCGTGCAGCCAGTACAGCCGCCAGGACATTCCCCACCGCCAGTGCAATCAAAATCCACCACAGGCCAAACAGTGATCCGACAAGAAGGAATGGGAAGACAATGAAGAAGGTGCGGATGCCCATCAGTTTCAGCGCGGTTCCGGGCATTTGGAGCCCGTTAAAGATGGCCACAGTCACGTTCACAATGCCTTGAAATCCATAGGATACCGCTACGATCTTGAAGTAGAGCCCAACAAAACGCACGACCTCCGGGTCCTCAGAAAAGATGCGCGCGATGGAGGGGCCAAGCAAAGCCAGGATGACAAACAGAAGTACACCAAGATAGACAGAAGCTTTGCCCGCGAAAATCACTGCTGTGTCAATGCGATCATGCTCCCCCGCGCCGAAGTTCTGCGCCACGAAAGGGGTAACTGCCATCGACACTGCAAAGATGCCGATCAGCGCCAAAGCCTCGATCCGGCTTGCAACCCCAAAGGCTGCGACCGCCTCTGTCCCGTATCCCGCCAGCAGATAAGTTGTGAACATGCCTGTGGCCGGAACCAGAATTTGCATCGAGACGGTTGGCACAGAAAACCTCAGGATCTCGCGCAATCCGGACAGCGCGCCGGGCATAGGAGCGAACCGGATCAACCCGTGTCGGGCGAGGATAATCATCACCCCGACAAAAATGAACACAAAGGACATAGCCGTCGCCCAGGCAGCACCAGCAAGGCCAAGCTCAGGGAACGGACCAATTCCAAAGATCAGCAGGTAATCAAAAATAAGATTGATCACGCCGGCGATGCCAAAAATGATTTCGGTTTCTTTGGTGATGCCAATGGCGCGGACGGCACCGCTGCCGATGATCCCAAGCATCAGAAACGGAAAGCTGAGGTACAGAATACCCATATAGGTTTCGATTAACGGCAGAATGTCTGGTGCGGCCCCCAATGCGGTGAACATGGGAACAATCGCGACAAAGGCGCCATATGCCAGCGCGACTGACAGGAACAGAACCGATGCAAGCGACACCATCGTCAGCCCGCGCGCAAGGGTGTGATCCCCCGTTCCCACAGTTTTGGCGACCACCGCAGAGACGCCGACCGACAGGCCCATAAAGACCGACAGAAACAGAAGATACGCGGGGGATGAAAATGCCAGCGCGGCCAACTCTGCCGACCCGAGCTTGCCAACGAAAAAGGTATCGACAATCTGGAACAGAAACGTTGACAGCATCCCCAGACTGATCGGGGCGGCCATCCGCAACAGCATCGTGTTAACCGGGGCTTGTGTCATTGGGTTTGTCTTGTCTTGCATGGGATTGGTCCTGTTTCAGCCGTGGCGCAGGAAGATCGGGATTATCACCTCTTCCTCGTCGGTGATGTGGCGGTGCATGATCTTGCGCAAAACCGCGGCATTGCGTTGCAACGCTGCCAGGGTGTCGCGCTTTGGTGTCTGAAGCGTTGTGGCCAGTGAGGTTTCAATCCCACCCAGCGTTTCATCCAAAACCTGATGGTCCCCGTCGAGCAAAGTCATTGCCTGCTCCAGGTTGGGGTAGAGCCGGATGAACTGCGGGAAATAGCCATGGTCCTCGATCTCGTGATGGCCATGGGCGAATTGCAGCAGGTGCGCGGCTCTCTGCCCCAGTTGGAACGTGTCGATTTGATCGACGAGGTCACCCTCGGGGACATCAAGCAGCGTTTCAGTTGTTGCAGCCAGCCAGTCCGCACTGTTCAGCAACTGTCGGTGAATATTCATGAAGAACCGGGCTTTTCCCGCGAAACGCGGATGCGCCTGCCAGTCTTGCTGCGACTCTTCCAGCAAAGTCGGACGGATCACCGCTGGCAATCCGTCCCGCATCGCAACGTGATGCGTCATAGTGTTGGTGTCGCCCGACATCAGGCCGCCACCTCAACTTTGGCGCTTGTCCCCTGCGCGGCGTGCACCTTTTGCACCGCTGGGTCAGCAGCCAGTTTCCGGATCACGCGGTCGATATTCGTGTACGCGGCGGTCGGTTTTTCAAACCCATAGGCCCAGCTTGCCATCGGATAGAGGAAGGCATCCGCAACCGATTTCGCATCCCCAACCATCCAGTCGCGCCCTTCAAGATGCTGGTCGATCAGCGTCAACGCCTTGTCCACAAGGATGTGGCTTGCGGCCTGAACGGCGGCGTGACCGTTTTCATCCGTGGTGAAGCGCGAGGGCATGAAATGTGGCCAGAAATAAGGGTGCAAGGTGCCGGACAAATAGACCAGCCATTTGTGCAACTCGACACGGTCAGCGGAGCCTGCGGCGGGGCCGATGTTTGCATCCTCCACCAGCGACGGCACCACGCCGGACGGGTTGATCTTCATATATTCGGCGGATTTCATGCCAGCAAAGTCGAGATGTTCGACCTCATAGGGTTTGCCAATCCATTCAAGCGCGATGTGCATGGCAGTGGCGCAGGTGCCGGGAGCGGAATAGAGTTTCATTTTGGTGGGTTCCTTTGTCAGTCAGAAGGGCGGATCAAGGCAAATGGCCAGGGGCCGAAGCCCCTGACCGGTTCCGGATTACCAGGTTGTGTCCGGGTCAACCTTGAACAGGTATTCCATGAAAATCGCGGTGACTTCCGGAAGCACGCCTGAGCGGGCATGGTCACGCTGAAATTCCGCCGGAACCACGTTCCAGGTGATCGGCTCAACCCCGGCGGCAATCATGCGCTTCATACCGTTTTCATGGGACAGCTGGCTCATGCTGCCAACCACATCTTCGGGCACATAAACGTCGTAGCCTGCGTTTTCGGCTTCAATCGCAGGGTAGGCCAGACACACGTCGGTCCAAAGGCCACCCATGATCAGTTTTTGACGCCCGGTGGCTTCAACCGCTGCGACAAACTCTGGTTCTTCCCATGCGTTTACATTGGTGCGGTCGATAAAGACGGCATTCGGGGCCAGTTCGCGCAGTTCTTCGATCATTGGATCATAGCCGTTCAGGCCGACTGCGACGTGGGAAAAAATGATCGGGATGTCGTACAGCACTGCGGTTTTGATCAGGCCGGTGGTGTTGTTGATCAGATCTTCGTGGTCGATGTTGCGCACCCCCATCAGGATCGGCGGCTGATAATCGATCAGGATCAGTGCGGAATTGCTCGGCGACAGAAACGGATCTTCGTCAGCGGCGCGCACCGGTGTGCCCTGGTAGCCTTCGGGGTAGCTGGCGACGCCATCAATCGTTTTGATCATCGGGGTTTGTGCCAGAGCTGGCAGCGCGGTGAGGGCGATGGTCAGGCTCAGGGCCGTGGCGAGTGGTTTGAAGAAAGAGGTCATGGGAGTAGCTCCTTTGAGGGGATGGGTTTTAGCCGTGTACGTGCTCGGCAATCAGTTGCGCGACCGAGGGGCCAGGGCCGACAAGCTCCAGCACGTTGCGATCCGGGTCGCGGATGAAGATGGTACTGGTTCCGCGAAATTCACGGCGGCCTGTGATGGCGATGCCGTTTTGGGTAACGAAAGCTTCGGTCGCGTCCGCATCTTTCACTTTCACCGCCAGATGGGTGATGCCGGGGTATTTCTCGGCCTCGTCCATCAGGACGTTTGTGCCTGCTTTTGCCGTTGCCAGCCCCAGCAGATTAATGTTGATCCCGGCCGGATGGAGCATCACCAGCGGATGCCCTTTGTCAAAGCCGCCATCGGCGACCAGTTCGAACCCGAGCAATTCATAGAATGCAACGGATGCATCCCGGTCGCTGATACGGATGCCGATGTGATCGAAGTTTCTGATGTCCAACATGGCTTAGCCTTTCCTTTGCTTGCAACTAAGGTAGCTAATGTTGTATTGGACTTTAATAGCTCAGTCAGAACGGCATATATTCCATATGGATCATAATAAAGACCTCTTTGACGGCATGGTTCTGTTCTGCACGGTGGTGGCACATGAGGGAATGAGCGCGGCCGCCAAACTGCTGGGACATACCCCCAGCCATGTCAGCAAGGAGATCGCGCGGCTTGAGGCGCGGCTCGGCACGCGGCTTTTGAACCGGACAACACGCCGGATCAGCCTGACAGAATCCGGGCGCATCTATTATGAAAACGCCCGTCGGATCGTGGAGGACGCACATGCGGTGCAGAACCGGTTGCATTCAATAGGCGACCGGCCCTTTGGGGAGCTGCGGATGAGCGTACCTGTGGTTTTTGCACACGGGTGGCTGAATGACTGGCTGCCTGAGTTTCTTGAGCGATACCCTGAAGTTGATCTGCACATCGACATATCCGAGCGGCGCGCCGACATGATTGGTGAAGGGATTGATTTGCTGGTGCGTATCGGAAACCTTCCGCCTTCCGATCTGATCGCCCGAGAGATATTTCGCACTCAGGGTCTTACTGTGGCATCACCTGCCTATCTGAAAAGAAACGGAACACCGCGCCACCCCAATGATTTGAAAGATTATGATCTTATTGATTTCTCGTTTCACGGTATAACGCAAAGCTGGACCTATCCAGGACTGGACGGGGAAATGATCACCGTGCCAATCGCGCCACGTGTTCGATGCAACGATGCCCACACTGAAAAAGCACTTGCCCTTGCAGGCCGTGGGATCACCCGCCTGCCAAGGCTCTCATGTCAAGCCGAACTGGAAGCCGGAACTCTGGTGCCAATTCTGCAAGATTTTGGAGAGCAGCCAGTTAGCGTACATGTGATTTATGCCAGCCGTGACAACCTACCGGCAAAGACGCGTGCGATGATCGATTTCCTGGTCGAAAAAAGCGGCTGAGGACAGGTCTTGTAATGCGTTCCTAGTGCTCGTACCTAGTGCTCGTCGACAGTTAAATCAGGACAGCGAACGCCCCTTACTATTGAGCCAGCCTTATTTCAGTATACGGGCTGCTTCCAAAGCAAAATAAGTCAGGACAGCATCCGTTCCCGCGCGCTTGAAAGCCATCAGGCTTTCCATCATCACGGCATCATGATCCAGCCACCCATTTGCAGACGCGGCCTTGATCAT
>MAAC01016815.1_pt1 | contig 18533 bp, 14 predicted proteins | sample 1115981 | NCBI WGS metagenome assembly MAAC01 (sample SAMN04961126, study PRJNA320927) | seawater metagenome | isolation source: sample BD02T64 sea water enriched with oil for 64 days | place: USA:Gulf of Mexico | collected 2013-07-27
GAATGATTTATAAAGATGTTAATTTTTTAATTCCATATGCAATATTGGATAAGGTTTACCTGTTGCGTCTAATTCAGAACGTCTAATCGTTTCAAATCCATGGTGTATGTAAAATCCAACAGCCTGTTCATTCTGTTCATTCACATCAACTTTAATTACATTCAATGCATCTAAAGAGTAATTTAATAAGCTTTTGCCAATTCTTTTTCCTCTATATTCAGGCAGAATGAAGAGCATTTCTAAGTTTTGTTCAGCAACTCCTAAAAAACCAACAATCTTTTCTTTATCAACTTTAATGCATCTTAACTCAACTGCATCTAGATAAGTATTTAAGATCAATGGTTTAAAATAGTCAATATCTTCTTCTTGTAAAAAGTGATGTGTAGCTCTTACAGATGCTTCCCAGACAACAACAAGCTCTTGGTATTCGTCTTTATCAACATGGGTTATTTCGTATGTCATTATAAATTTCGTGAAATTTGTCTATGCTCTATTCTTAGAATAGATTCAATCCTAGTCTTTCTAGTATTTATTCTATTTCAGTTTCAGGTATGTCTACCCATTTAGGTTCATTTTATTAAATGAATAGGAAAAGTCCATTCTACTCACCTTTAGTTACATTGTATTCCGTTTATTGCACCCAAAATTAATTGATGTTTATCTATTCTTTGAATAGGGAGTCGCAAACAACAAAAAAGATGCCAACAAAAGAATAATGACATATAGAATGTGAAAATTTAGAATAGATTATTTTTTCTGTAGATCTGGTTTTTGACCTTTCGCTGGCATAGGTCCACGTAGGTGTATGACTAAACCATTTAAGAAGTTACGTAAAATTTGATCGCCACATTCCATGTATTTTGGATGCTCTTCGTTTCTGAAAAGAGCACCTAGCTCACCTTTAGAAACTTTAAAGTCTACCAGTTTACAAATTTCAATAATATCAGTATCGCGTAGTTTATGTGCTACACGTAATTTTTTAAAAATGTCGTTGTTACTTAATCCCATGTAGCAAATGTATGCTATTTAAAAATATAATTGATATCGCTTAGAATGAAATAGTAGGTTTTTGACCTAGAGATTTTAATCGACCATTTGAAAAATAGCTAGTGCATAGACAGCAAAACGTAAAAAACGAAACAAACCGAAAAGAATAACTCCTTTTAATGGGTATTTAATCAATCCTCCTGCCATACAAGTAATAGAAAACGGAATAGGTAGCAATGCGCCAACTACAATTAAGAAACCTCCCCATTTACTGGTGTTTTTTAAGCTTTTTGCCATTTTTACTTCCAAATAGTTTTTTACTTTCTCTATACGTAATGCAGCCTTTCCTATAAAGAAAGAAATGATTCCTCCGGTATATGACAGCGTTGCAAGAATTGCTAAAGTTATTACTGGATCTGCTGTTTTTTTAGACCAAGCGATAAAGATTTCTGGCGGAATTAACCCTAGAATAGATTCTGAAACAAAGAATACAACTAAGACACCAATGGTAGAAAATGTTTCTGTCATGGATTGTAAACCGTCATTGATATTGTAAACATATTTGTTAAATAAAATCAAACCAACCACTACCAATGCAACAGGTATAATTGCTTTTTTTAAGCTCTTACCTATGAAACTATAAAAACCTGTATACGAATAATACTGGTGTAATAATTTTCGTTTGGATTTTTTTCTATGGGGCTTTTTTTTACTCATTATCTTGCCTGACTTTTTCTTTTTTGCAATAGCGAAGATACTCTTTTGCACTATTTTTTACTAATAAATTGGTGAAGTTTTAACTAAAGTTTAAAACTTACAAATTAGCGATAGCGGCTTCTGCGCAACGTTCGCCATCCATAGCAGCAGAGATAATTCCGCCAGCATAACCACCGCCTTCTCCACAAGGAAATAATCCTTCAATTTCTGGATGTTCTAAATTTTCTTTTCGTGGAATGTTAACTGGTGATGAGGTTCTAGATTCTACACCAACAATATTTGCTTCTGCTGTATAATATCCATGCATTTTCTGTCCGAATGCTTCAAATCCTTTGCGCAATCTACCTCCAATAATTTTAGGTAATAAAGAGTGTAGTGGTGCTGATTTCAATCCCGGTTGATACGATGTTGGATTTAAGTCAACGGATAAATTCCCTTCTACAAAATCGGTTAGTCTTTGTGCTGGTGCAACTTGACTTCTTCCGCCTGATGTAAAAGCTAATCTTTCTAAATCTTTTTGAAATTCTAAACCTTTTAAAGGACCAAATTTTTCATATTTAACAAAATCTTTGTCAATATTTAATTCCACTACAATTCCAGAATTTGCATATAAATTGTTTCGTCTACTTGGAGACATCCCATTGACTACAACCTCTCCATTTGCTGTTGCAGCAGGAACAATAAATCCACCAGGACACATGCAAAAAGAATACACACCTCTTTCATTTACTTGCTGAACAAGACTGTATGCAGCTGCAGGTAACAATTCATCACGTTTTCCTTCACAATGATATTGAATTGAATCAATTATGTGTTGTGGATGTTCTACACGAACTCCCATTGCAAATGATTTTGCTTTGATGGCAATGTCTTTTTTATGAAGCAATTCGTAAATATCTCGGGCCGAATGACCAGTTGCTAGAATTACAGAATTAGCTACCATTTCGTTGCCGTTTTGTAATTGTATGGCTTTTATTTTATTATTTTGAACAGTAAAATCGATTACTCTGGTCTCAAAATGTATTTCTCCTCCGTGATTTAAAATCGTTTCACGAATGTTCTGAATAATCTTTGGTAATTTATTGGTTCCAATATGTGGATGTGCATCCACTAAAATTTGCTCTGTTGCCCCATGAAAAACTAAGTTTTCAAAAATTCTACGAACATCTCCACGTTTTAAACTTCTGGTGTATAGTTTTCCGTCAGAATAGGTTCCTGCACCACCTTCTCCAAAACAATAATTGGAGTCTTCATTTACAAAATGATCTTGATTGATTGCTTTTAAGTCCCTTCTTCTATCTTGAACGTTTTTTCCACGTTCTAAAACAATGGGCCTAAAACCAAGTTCTATACAGCGCAATGCTGCGTACATTCCTGCTGGGCCAAAACCAATAATGTGCACTTCTTTTGCGTTAGATACATCTTTATATTCAAATTGATACTCTGAATTTTCAGGTATGTTTTCCTTTATGTAAACCGCAATTTTATAATTAAAGACAATGTCTTTTTTGCGAGCATCAATAGACTTACGCAACACTTTAATTGCGTTTATCGTTTTTGGGTGGATACTAAGATGACGTGCTGCTTTTTTTAGCAGAATACCTTCTTTCTTTTCATCAGTTAACTGTACGCGAAGTTGTATCTCTTTTACCATGCGGCAAAAATACTGAAATTATCAATGATAATTGTAAAAGATGTGAGGAGTGTTTTTAGAGTTTGATAATGTGTAAGAAAAAAATATGGAAACCCATTTTGAGTTTCCATATTTACTATAATACATAAGATGTTTTGTTATTTTTTAATGATTAATTTTTTCACAATTGATTCTTCAGTTGAAATAATTTTTAGAATATAAATCCCAGCAGGTAATGTTTTATGTCCCATCGAGATGTTTTGCGATTTCGAATTTGAAGCAGCTGTTTTTTGAGAAACAACTTTACCTGTTAAATCGAAAAGGGTCAATTCTGTACGACTGTTAACACTATTTAATTTGATGTAGAAAATTCCATCAGAAGGATTTGGATATACTAAAAACTCTGAAAGTTGCTCAACAGGTATATCTTGATTCGCAACCGTTCCAATTGTTGGAGTTGAGCTTAAACAAGTGGCTCCACACTCACCTAAAGTATCACCATGGTTTGTTTCAGCACCATGATTTAATAAATGTTGCATTACTGCATCGCTACTAATACTTATAAGTACATGTTTTGTGCCTTTTTTACCATTTGTGTGGTGGCATACCAACACTTTCCCTGTTGCTTTCCCTTTTTTATTGTAGCTTCTTGCATCCATAACACAAACATCTATAGATGTAGAGGTGCTACAGCCATAATTATTCGTCGCAATTACCGTATAAGTAGTACTAGTTGTAGGGCTGATTTCTGGATTGGCTACACTTTCAACGAACTCTCCCGTTGAAGCTGTCCATTGGTATGTAAAACTACTACCACCTGACGCAATGGTTGAAAGGTTTACGCTTTGGTCTCCAAACCCTAAATAAATGGTGTTTGTATTTTGAGTTTGTACGGTTGTGAAATCAGATATTGAGATAACGGGAATTTCACCAACAACGCTTACTGTTGCTGTACCTGAACTCGTATTTCCTGAGGAATCAGTTGCCGTTAAGGTAACAGTGTGGTCTCCAATGTCAGAACATGTAAAAGAATCTCTGTCAATGCTGAGTGTAAAATCACAATTATCAAAAGTACCACCATCAATATTTGATGCTGAAATATTCGCAACTCCGTTGGCTAAGTCAATTGAATAGCTTTGGGTAATTATTGTTGGGGGAATTGAATCAATAATTGTAATAACTGCAGTAGACGTAGCAGAGTTTCCGTTAATATCTGTAACAGTGAGTGTAACGGTGTTTTCACCTAAATCTGAACAGCTAAAGTTTGTTATGTCAAGACTTGTAGTGTCTACAGCACAGTTGTCAGTGGAACCGTTGTTAACCTGATCTGAAGTTGCTGAGGCGTTTCCTCTTGAATCTAATTGAAGTGTAAGATTCTGTGTGACAACAATTGGAGGTATATTGTCAACAACAGTTACTGTTGCAGTACCTGATGCACTATTTCCATTTATATCCATTACTGTGAGGGTCACCTTATTTGTGCCAACATTAGAGCAATCAAAACTCATTGTGTCCAATGAAGTGCTTGCAATACCACAGTTGTCAGAAGAATCATTGTTAATTTGTTCAATGGTTATTGATGCTTGACCATTTGAGTCAAGCTCTACTGTAAGGTCGTTTGTATTTACAACAGGTGCCACATCGTCTTCTACGGTAACTTCAAACGTACAACTAGAAGTGTTGTTAGAAGAATCGGTAGCAGTAGCAGTGACAGTTGTTGTACCAACATTAAAGAAGCTTCCAGATGCTGGGCTAAATGAAACGGCGGCATCACAATTATCTGTTGCATTTGCGCTAAAACTAACGTTTGTTCCACAAGAGTCAGCATCGGAGCTAACAGTTATGTCAGCGGGACATTGTCCAGATGTTTTTGTTGAAACAACCATGTCATCTATTACCATCGTTCCAGCGTTTTGATTCCATCTGATTTCGGTTACATTTTCAAATCCCGCAGGGAAAGTAAATACACCTGTAGATGTGATAGTTACACTTGCTCCGGATGGGAAAACTGAAAAAGTAGGATTTCCACTTACTCTTCTAACATTCATGCTTACAAGTGTAAATTCAGTTCCGCTACCTACAGTTAATCTATATGGAGTAGAACAACATCCAGAATGATTTAATATATCATTAGAACCATCATTATCATTATCTCCTAAATGTACATGTGAACTACTTCCGTATAGTGATAAGAAAGTGATTCCTGCTTCTGTATATGAAGCAGGGTAGCCGGTCCCTGCATTAAAATTCATATCTAGATTGGTGTTTTCTCCTTCAATTACTGGTGGTTCATTGTCGATTACTGTTACATCGAAACTTTGTGTTACATTTCCACAAGGGTTTGTTACATTTAAAGTAACTGTAGTTGTACCAATACTAAATAAAGAACCCGTTCCAGATCCTTCACCACTTCCGGTAGTTGCACCACTAAAAGTGTAGGTTAATGTAGAAGTTGGGTTTCCTACTATTTCTGTAGTATAGTTTATAGTAGCACCACAAATGCCTTCATCATTATTTGCGGATATATTGTCATTTATTGAGCTAAATCCTGCTGCAACACAGGTGATTTCTGCATCTAAAGGAATTGTGAAACTTCCTTCATCACAATCATTTGAATTGAATGAAAGTTGTGCGGTATATGTAGTGATATTTGGTGCATTAAAAGTAATGTCAACTGTTGCTGAGTTACCTGGTGCTATTGAGCTTGGAGTAGAAAATCCACTTAAAGCGAAAGAAGCAGCATCTGCACCTGTTACGGCAAGGTTACTTATGTCTAAAGAACCCGCTCCGGTATTGTTTATGGTGATGGTTTTGACGTAGTCTTGATTTGGGAAGACATTTCCGTAATTTCCATCTCCTGTAACGTCAATTTCAGCAGGATTGGCACTGATAACTGTTGCATCTGATGTAGCAGAACACCCAAATAAATCAATTACTCTTACACTATAGCTACCAATGCTTGTTACATTGTATGTTTGTTGCGTGGCGTTAGCAATATCAACTCCATTTTTCATCCATTGGTAAATCGAGGATTGAGAAGCTGTTAGTGTTGTTGAATTATTAGGTGGGCATAAAAAAGCATTTCCGCTCGGAGATATGTCTACCGTTGGATTGTCATTAACAACTACTGGAGTAGGTAAAGATTCACCTGAACATCCGCCAGAATTCGTAACATTTACGGTATAGCTTCCAGATGCTGTAGCTGTATAGGATTGAGAAGTTGCTCCTGCAATTGCCACACCGTTGTTAGACCATTGATATGAGTCACCATCATTGGCGTTCATTTCTACTGTTTCTCCTTGACAAACGGTACTTTGTCCAGCTACAATAATTGCTGCAGGTTGCACATTAACAGTCGCTGTACAGGTTGAAACATTTCCTGCTCCATCTGTTGCGGTTAAAGTAACCGTGTTCTCTCCTATGTTTGCACAGGTAAAATTAGTTTCTGAAAGGGTTAAAGATTCAATTCCACAGGCATCACCTGAGCCATTGTCTATCATTTCGGGTGTTATGGTTACCGTTCCTGTAGGGCTTAATGCCACGGTAATATTTCTACACGCAACAGTTGGTGGTGTTACATCATTTTGTGCTCCTGTATTTCTGTGGAAACGAATGGTGTTACTACTAATTCCTGATGTTGCAATATCTGGCACAAAATCGCCATCTAAATCTCCAATAACAATTCCTGAAACTTCTGCTCTGCTAGAAGATGTATAATCAATTCTAGCAGCGAAGCTTACTGCTCCTGGGGCGGTAGAGGTATTTCTGTAAACAGAAAACACATTTACACCAAGAGATTTGGTAACGATATCGGGATATCCATCACCATCAACATCACCAACACCAATTCTGTAATTGGCACCAGGAGAAGGAAGGTTTACAGTGGTAGCAAAGGAAATATTTCCTACAGTAGATGTGTTTCTCCAAATAGCAGTATTTGTTGCTCCTGAATAATTACATGAGGTGAAATCTATTTTCCCATCCTTATCAAAATCTGCAATCATAGATCTGTACGGGTATGATCCTCCTGAATTCCAGTATTCTGGAGCGTCAAAAGAGGAGGTAAGGCTTCCGTTTGATGTGGTGTTTCTAATAGATACAGCTCTGTTGTACTGACCTTGAGAGGCTATGAAATCTGTTTTCCCATCGCCGTCAATATCTGCAACTTGTATTCCGGTACAATGCCCGGTTGTTGCAATAAATTGTCTACTGGTAAAATTGAAATTCCCTGGGCCAGTGCTGGTGTTAAAAGCAATGTAAATACCACTTCCATTACTTCCAATAATATCTACTTTACCATCATTATTAAAATCTCCCGCCCCAATTTGGTATCCAGAAACACTTCTTGAATCAATTGCATAAGCCAATCCAAAATTACCTGGCCCAGTACTTATGTTTCTTAATATACTGGCGTTTGTAACCAAATCTTTTAATCCATCACCGTCAAAATCTGCAGCTGTTACTGTTCTTGTTGCTGTAGGGAAATTGTATGCTGAGAAACTGATGCTTCCAGGAGTACTGTTGTTTTTTGCTATGGTAATTCCTCCGTTTAAACCTGCTGATACAACATCAGGTTTCCCGTCATTATCCATGTCTTGTGATATCATGTTGTAAGCGCCATAAACACCACCTAATTCTTGAGAAACATTTTGATAAGAAGTATTTGTTAGTGGCGTTGGGCAAAATATTCCATTAAAATGAGTTTTAGAATATGCTGTTAAATTACAGTGGTTTTTTACGCTGATTAAAGAGGTTGTGCTACCTTCTGGAACTCTAACTTCAAGTGTTCCAAATGAAGAAGAAACAACTGTTGCTTGCGTAGCACCAAAAAACACCTGATTGTTTGCAGGTGTAGCATTAAAGTTTGCTCCAGTAATTGTTACTGTGCTGCCAATAAAACCTGTTTTAGGTGAAAAGTCATTAATTATTGGTCGATCATTACATTGTGCTTCTATATTAATAGTAAAAATATAAAACACAAATATTAATATTGTGGTTATTTTTTTCATGACTATTTATAGGTTATAGTTAGTTTTAAACTCGATACTTCAATTCCGTCTGGAACGTTAAATTTTAAATTTGAATATTGATTATTGCTACAGTTGGCGATTCTCATTTCTGCCTGTTTTATATTGGAGAAATAAATTTCAACATCTTTTTTGTTGTTTGAAGCATCAGAAAAATGTAAAACAATTGTGAAGCTAGTTTTCATTCCGGCTTCATTAAAGACATTTAATAATACTTCTGGATTACTCTCAGGTGAGCATTTGACAATTTGATAACTTGTATCTACTAAAAATTCTGCCTCTTCTAGTGGGGTCCATTCTGTAAGTACTTGTGGATTAGATTGAGCAGAAAAAGTTAAAGTAAAAAAAAGTAAAAGAGTAAAAAGGGTAATTGAACGGAAGTTACGCGTGCGTAAAATCCTACTTTGTTTAAGTAGTTTTGTAAACATGATTTATTGAGTTGATTGATTGAATTAATTATGCTAAACAGCTAAAACGAATTTTAGTTAGTGATAATTAGGGAACTATTACTCAGGTCAAAATGAAAAGCTAAAAAATGGGGATTGAAAAAATGTGGGGGATTAACTGTGGTTTTGCATCATAAATATAGAAATTTATTTAGCTGTATAGGGATCACTATGGTTAATCAGTTCTAAAGATACAAAAAATAAATGAAAGAAGTAAAGTATAGTTGGCTGAACTATAGCACTCTATGAATGGTTGCTTTTTTTAGATGTATAACTAAATCGAGAATTTAAAGTACGATTAGTATTTACTACTTAAGGATTTTTAATTGTTTGTATTAAGAAATTGTGGAACTCTATTAATAAGCATTGAAGCTTAGTTGAATTATGATTTTAACTCTTTCCATTTCTTTAAAATACGTTGTTCATTAGCTATAAATACCTTTTAGGTCTTTCTCAAAAGCATTTCGTTGTTTTTGTGTGATGGCATCAGAATACCACAAGTCATTTATTTATTTTACAGAAGTTTTTAAATTCCTAAATGTCAATCCAGCGGCAATTTCTTTATTGTTGTCCATTTTACATTTCTATCAGAATTGTCAATAATAACACCCTATTTTCCTTTTTCTAACGCGGTTAAATTGTCGTTTCTATCACCAATTAGATGTTTTGCTTTTTCAAATAACTCTTTATGTGTTGTTGGTTTTGTTTTTTCTCGTGTGAAGATTGAAACTAAGTGTCCTCGTTTTAAGGCATTTGTAATTTGATGTAGTCCTAAAAAACTAGTACCTCCAAGAATTTATATTTTTAGTTTTGATTTTTCTTTTGAACCACATGTTAATAGGTTATTTCCTAAAAAGGGAATTGCAATTCCAGCGACTAAACTTTTCTTTATAAAATCTCTTCTGCTTTTAGAACTTTCCATTTGATAAATGATTTTAGTTACCTAATTCGAAAGGTAGGATTTTTCATAAAGAAGTCAAATAGAGTAATTGTGCTACTCTGATTGTAATTTTTCTAAAAGTAATTTATATGCATGAATAGCTTCATTGTATGCAGGCATCATGTTGTTTAATAGTTTAGATATTTTTTCAATAGAGCTGTTTTGTCTACTTAAGTCTTCAATTTCACATACTTCCTGATAACAACTTATTCCCATGGTAATAAAAGAGGTTTTGAAAAAATGCGAAGCATAAGTGATTTCTTGGTGATTTTTAGAAATAATTCCTTTTTCTAATTTTTTCATGATTTTAGATGCTTGTTCTAAGAAAATTAGAATAACCTTAATGGTTGGTTCTTTTTCTCCATCTAGACATTGGTTAATATAATCTAAGTTCACAATCGAATTTGATAAATGTTTCTCTAGAATATTTTTTTTAGTTTTTGAATTCAAAATTTCGTTATATTTGAAGTAAGTGCATGTGATACTGCATGTTAAATTAAGGAATAAAGAGTTGTTTATAAAGGAATCTCTCTCTTTTTTTTGCAAGAAAAAAAATAGTAACGGGTGTTTTTACAGGTTCTGTTTATTAAAAACTGTACGATATGAGTATATCAAAAAAAATTGTATTGGCTGAAGATAACTCTGCATTGTCTTTATTGTTAAAATTTAAACTAGAAAAAGAAAGGTATGAGCTTTTTATTGCTGAAGATGGAAAATCGGCTATAGAATTAATTAAAATAAATGATCCAGATATTATTTTAACTGATGTAATGATGCCATTTGTTAGTGGATTGGAGTTGATTAGTCATGTAAGGAATAAATTAAACAAGAAAATTCCAATACTTGTTTTTTCTGCTGCAGGACAAGAAAAAATTGTGCTGCAAGCGTTTGAATTGGGAGCCAATGACTTTATGTGTAAACCAATTAGTGTAAATGAATTATTGATTCGAATAAGAAGATTGCTTGCGTAAAATTTATGCTTTATAAAAAATATGATTAGATTTCAGCATCTTATAGAATATTTTGAACAGTACCCAGCTCTAATTCAAGTGATATGGGTATTAGTAGTAGTCTTGTTTTTTAGCATACTCTTACAAATTCTCTGTTTAAAAGGCGTAAGAGTTAATCTTAGAAAGAAAGAGTAATTTGTCTATAGCTATCAAAAAAAAATTGAAACTTATTTAATTGAGTATGTGTACAATGTTAATGAGAGAAATTCAAATGATGGAATTGATTTTATTTTCCCAAAAGAAATCACCCAAGGCTTGTCTAGTCGATTGAAAAGAAAGATAATCCTTTCTACAATGATAAAATTGAAAACAGAAGTTTCTGGTGAAATGGCTTTTCCGATACATGAGTTATTTCTAAAAACAAAACTATTTGATTTTGCAAAAGATAAATTAAAAAGTGATAAGTGGCATATTGTTGCATTGGGTATAAAAGCTCTTTCTACGTTTAAGGTGATTGGTGTGTCAAATGAGGTGATGAAACACGTTAATCATAAAAGAGTTGAAGTAAGGCGTGAGGCACAATTGTATTTTGTCAATTTATTTGGGTTTCAGGGACTTGGGTTTTTAAATAAAATCAAAGCTCCATTATCAGAATGGGATCAAATTCAATTTCTAGCGGTTTTAAACAAATTTGAAGATCAAAAAATTACAAGAGTAGAAGGTTGGTTAAGATCGAAAAATGTTTCGGTAATTTTATTTGCACTAAAGTTGTGTCGTATTTATAACTTATTTGAATTTAAAGAGTCAGTATTAGAATTGTTATTTCATACTGATAAAGAGGTGAAAATAGAGGCTATTAAATTGTTAAGCTATTTTCAAGTGTCAAAAGCAAAAGATCTGTTGAAATCTGTGTACCATAAAATGAGTATTGAAGAGCGAATCGTTTTTTTTAAAATGATGGAGAAATCACCTGTGCAAGAAGACTTATCCTTTGTGTTAAAATATATTAGGGATATTAATTTCCAGATTAAGGTATCTGCTCTTAAGATTTTGAAAACATTAGATTTTGAAAAATTTAAAAATGTAAAAAAGGCTAGATTGGATAAAAAGGATCGCGAGATTATTGATTTTGTAGAGTATAATTGATTTATGGAAAGCAACGCCCTCGATATAAGCTTATATATTTTTCACTTTCTCTTTATTGTTTACACGGTATTGGTAATACTGTCCTACATCATATTAGCGTCTATATCAGCAAAAGAGTCAATTGAATATGTAAAGAAAAATAGTTTTGTTAATTATAGCGAAATATTGAATTCTGATGTTGCTCCATCTATATCAATCATAGCTCCAGCTTATAATGAAAGTCTAAATATTGTAGAAAATGTACGCTCGTTATTGTCTTGCCATTATGTGAACTATGATGTTATTATTGTAAATGATGGGAGTACTGATACTAGTTTGAAAAAATTAATTGAAGCCTATGATTTGGTGAAGGTTAATTATTTAATTGATCAGCAAATAGAAACACAGAAACTAAGAGAAGGAGTGTTTAAATCAAAAAATCCTGCATTTGAAAAGTTGATCGTAGTAGATAAAGAGAATGGGGGCAAGGCTGATGCATTAAATTTGGGATTAAATGTTAGTGAGAGTAAGTATGTAGCTTGTATAGATGTAGATTGTTTATTGCTCCAAGATGCGATTCAAAAAATGATTAAACCTTTTTTAGAGGCAACAGAAAAAAAAGTAATTGCTTCAGGTGGTGTTGTTAGAATTGCAAATGCTTGTGTAATAAAAGACGGTAAATTATTAGATGTAAACGTTCCTGATAAGATGCTCGAAAGAGCTCAGGTTTTAGAATATTTAAGATCCTTTTTATTAGGTAGAATGGCTTGGAGTAGACTCAATGGTTTACTTATTATTTCTGGTGCTTTTGGAATGTTTGATAAAAAAGTGATGATTGATGTAGGCGGGTATGATACTGCAACTGTTGGTGAAGATATGGAGATAGTTGTTCGGATGAGAAAATACATGAAGGATACAGGTACCCTATACAAAGTAGCCTATATACCAGACCCGTTATGTTGGACTGAGGCTCCTGATAGTTATAAGATATTAATCTCTCAACGAAATAGATGGACTCGTGGTACCATTGAAACATTGAAAATTCATAGAAACATTGGGCTAAACCCCAAATATAAATCTCTCGGGATGTTGAGTTACCCATATTGGTATGTTTTCGAAAGAATGGCGCCATTAATCGAAATATTGGGAATAGTGTATTTATTATTCCTTATTCTTACTCAAAGAATTAGATGGGAATTTGCCATTGCAATATTCTTAGCTGCGTACTTGTTTACTGTATTGTATTCTTTAGTTGCAATATTTTATGAAGAGTTTACTTTTCGTCAATACAAGAAGAAAGGAACAGGGATTAAATTGGTAATAACGGCAATCTTAGAGCCTTTAATTTTTCACCCTTTTATTTTATATGCAGCATTAAGAGGAAATTTCGATTTTTATTTTAATAAAAAGAAAAAATGGGGGAAAATGACTAGAAAAGGATTGTCTAAAGTGTCAATAAATGAATTAAAATAGAAATATTATGAAACAATTCCTCCATAAAAAAAAGAAACTATTAGAGTATGGTTTTTTAAGTGTTTCGTTAGTAATACTATTCTGGTGCTTAAGTGTGTTTGAGTTGTATAATACTTTTTCAGAAGAGGGGGGATTCATAAGGTTTTTAACTATTTTATTCTTTAAATTCATCAATGATGCATTTACAGTGTTGATTGTTGCAGTTTTTTGTTATCCTTTCTATTTCATTTTAGAGAAAATAAGAAATAAACTAGGACTTTATATAATAACAACCCTATTTGTAATCCTTCTTTTGATTCAATTAGGTTTAGTTAAATATAGTAGCACTACGCTGCTTAATTTAGGCGCAGATATATTAGGATATTCTTTGGAGGATATTTATTTAACCGTGAAATCATCGGGGCCTGTTTCGTTTACTTACTTATTACTTTTTGTTTTGCTGCCAGCTGTGTTTTTTCTGTTAATTAATTTTTTTAAAAGAAAAATGGCAGGAAATATGGTTTCAGTTTTTGTTGTTTTATGGGTATTGCTATCAGTTGGAGTTTATTTATTGAATACTGAAGTGTCAAAAAAAAACTATCAAAATAAATTATCTTTTTTAGTGGTAGATATCGTTAAGTTTCAGGTTAGAGAAAATGAAATTAATAAAGATTTTCAAAATAGGAATGATTTCCCATACTTAATGCCGTTTGATAAAACAAAAGATGTACTGTCTCCATTCTTTAACTTAAAAAAGGAAAAACCTAATATTGTTATTGTAGTGTTAGAAGGTATGGGAGGAGAATTTGTAGGAGATAATCATTATGCTGGATTTACACCGTATTTAGATTCTTTAATTTCTAAGTCTTTGTATTGGCCTAATTTTTTGAGTACTACAGGGAGGTCTTTTGGTGTGTTGCCCTCATTAATAGGTTCGTTGCCTTATGGAGAAAAAGGCTTTCTAGAGTTAGAGGAGTTGCCGTCACATCTCTCTTTGATAAATGTATTGAAGTTAAATGGATATACAACTTCATTTTATGCTGGTCACCAATCAAGTTTTGATAAAAAAATAAACTTCTTAGAACATAATGGAATAGACTATGTAATTGATGAAAATAATTTTGGAAAAGAATATGAAAAAGCTGCCGAAAACTCGGAAGGCTATTCTTGGGGGTATCCAGATGCTGAGATTTATAGGAAAACATTAAGCGTCTTAGATAAAAGAAAAACACCTAGGTTAGATATTTTAGTTACACTGTCAAACCATGAGCCTTTTGAGTTTCCAGAAAGAGAAAATTATTTAAGAACTATAGACCAAATTTTAAACTCCAACAAATCCATAAAAGCAGATCAGAAAAGTGTTGAAGCTCATAAGGAAATATTTGCCAGTTTGTTGTATACAGACCAGTCTTTAGCAAAATTTATGAAAGGCTATGCAGCTAGACCAGATTTTGAAAATACAATATTTATTATAACCGGAGATCATAGATTGATTCCTATAGCGCAAAAAGATCAGTTATGTAGATATCATGTGCCATTATTTATATATAGCCCAATGCTTAAAAGAGCAAAGATATTTAAATCAATTTCTTCACATTTAGATGTTGCGCCAACATTATTGTCGTTTTTAACCAGCAGTTATGATTTTAATAAGATTGAGAAAACTGCATGGGTAGGAAAAGGAATAGATACCGCTCAAAATTTTAGAAATACACACGAAATTCCATTAATGAAATACAAAGGAATGATCAATGATTTTGTGTATAAAGAGTACATGTATTCTGATGGTGAATTGTTTAAGATAAAAGAGAATTTGGGGATTTACAAAGTAGTTAATGATAGTCTGCTTAGTTTGATTTTAAGAAAGTTAAAGAAGTTTAAAGAAGACAACTCTTATGTAACGAAAAGAAACAGAATATTTCCAGATTCATTAAATATATATACCACTAAAAAATATAAATTCACAAAAGAGGAAACGCAGCAAATAGTAAAACTCACTAAAGAGTTCACCTTTGATGAGGTTTTTATGATTGCTAGAGAAAAAGCCTTTTCTAAAAAATTTGACACAGCAAAATTACTATGCGTGTATATATTGAGCAAGTTGCCAAACCATGTTGATGCTAGGGTTTTAAGAGGTAGAATACTTGCTTGGAGTGGATCATATCTAGAGGCGGAAAAAGAGTTTTTAAAAGCTTTAGAAAGAGCGCCTTACTATGATGATGTCTATTTAGCACTATTGGATTTATATTGGTGGTCAGATCAAGATGAAAAATCGGAGTCTTTAGGGCTAAAAGCAAATAGAAACAAAATTGTAAACGCAGACGTTAGTTTTAAACTGGCCAAAGCGTATTTAAGAATACATAAAAAAGACAGAGCAATACAGCTTTTGGATAGTGTATTTAAAATACATTCAGACAGTATTAAGTATAGAACGTTTCTGAAAAACTTGAAATAATGGATAGAAAATTAAATTTTAAGTTGGTAATAATAGTAATGATATTCTCTATGTGCCAAGGTTTTTCACAGCAAAAAATTTTTATTGGAGACCCAGATACAGCTTTTGAAAAAGCCAGATACTTGGCTTTTAATGGTAAAAGGAAAGAAGCACAAGCTACCCTGCAATTAATTTTAACGAAGTATCCTAATTATTTTGATGTGAGGTCTTTTTTAGCAAGTACGTATTCTTGGGATGGTAATTATAAGCAGTCAAGAATTGAGTTTGCTTCAATTTTAAATAAAAATCCGATAAGAAAACGAGATTGGATAGCGGCAACGAACAATGAATTGTGGGGAGAAAAACCATTTAGAGCAATGCAGTTAATTGAAAAAGCTTTGATTCATTTCCCTGGAGATGCAGATGTTTTGTATTTAAAGGCAAAAGCCCAAGAAGATTTGGGAGATGGAGATGAAGCACTCGAAACCATTACAATGTTGCTGGTTAAAAGGCCAGAGCACAAAAATGCTAAAGTCTATAAAGAGGGATTGATAAATAGATTAAGATTAAATGCTGTAGGCATTAATTATTCCGTCGATTTATTTGGGGAGAACGCCAGAGATCCTATGCAGTACTTGACGCTTAAGTATAGTAGACAAACAAAATATGGAAGTATAATAGGGAAAGTTAATGTAAATAGACGATTTCAAAAGAATGGAATCCAATATGAAGTAGACATGTATCCAAGAATTTTAAAAGGATTGTATGCATATGTAAGTATGGGGTTTTCAAATGCAGACCTATTTCCTAGTTTTAGGGCCGGAGCAGAGCTTTATAAGTCATTGCCAAATGCATTTGAAGCATCATTGGGATTTAGGAGTTTGAAATTTACAGAAACAACAACCATTTATACAGGGTCTTTAGGTTGGTATACCGGAAATAGTTACTGGGTTTTTAGAGCCTATATTACTCCTAGTGAAGCAGGGGCTAGTAAGTCTGGTAGATTAACTTATAGAAAGTACAGGAGTGATGCTGATAATTATTTTAGTGCTTCAATGGGGCTTGGGTTTTCCCCAGAGATTGATCGATTTCCAATAAATGAAAATGAACAAGTGATCTTCGATTTGAAATCTCAAAAAATAGCCTTAGGCTATTACTTTACATCTTCTAATAAGAAAAATGCTTGGGGAGCAAGTTTTAGTCTGTCTCATGAAGAAAAGAGTTTTTCTAGAGGTGACTATTTTTTAGTGTACTCTTTAGGGGTTTCTTATAAGGTGAAATTTAAATAAAAGATTTCGTCATTCTATCATTCCCGAAGAGATCCTTCTTTAATTCTGTTCTAAAACCTTTTTTAGAAAGCATATCAACTGTCTCTTTTCCTAAATATTGATTGATTTCAAAATACAACACACCATTTTCTTTTAAATGCTTTTTTGCCAAGTCAGCTATTTTAGAATAGAAGATCAAAGGATTGTTATCCTCAACAAACAATGCTAAATGAGGTTCGTTTTCTAGTACATTTGGCTTGATTTCTTTCTTTTCTAACTCTCTTACATATGGTGGGTTGGAAACAATGATATCATACTGTTGTCCTAATTCTGTAGTGTTTAAAATATCTTGCTCAATAAAATTGACATCGACAGCATTCAATAATGTATTTTCTTTTGCAATTGCTATAGCGTTTTTAGAGACGTCAATAGATGAAATAGAGCTATTGGGTAAGTTTTTGGCTAAAGAAATCGAAATACAACCACTCCCGGTTCCAATGTCAAGAATAGAAAATTTTGTGAAATTGTGATTTTGCAAGGCTGTAATTTCAGAAATAATCCAAGCAACCAATTCTTCAGTTTCTGGCCTTGGAATCAAGGTGTCTTTTGTGACTTTAAAAGGCAGTCCGTAAAATTCGGTCTCTCCTAAAATATATTGAATTGGTTCTTGTTGTTGTAGTCTCGCTAACGCTGTATTTAAGAACTCTAGGTTTTCAACACTAATACTCGTGTTTGGTTGCATTACCAGATCGATTCGTTGAAGTTTGAGCTTTTCTTCAATCAATATATAAAAAAAAGAATCAATTTCAGACTGAGGATATAGGTTTGAAAGTTCTTTGTTAAAGTGGCTTCTATACTTTTTTAATTCCATTTTTTATTTTCTCTTTGCGATGCTGTATTGAAAGTTGAGGTGTTTTCTATTGCCTTAGTTTTTGTTTCTGAACTCTCTGTCTATAAATCTTTGATCATCCAAACATTACACGAATAATGGCCTGTGTTTCCAACGGGCTTGTCTAAAGAAATAAATCCGTTTTTTTTGTATAAAGCTCTAGCTGAATCCATATATGGCATGGTTTCTAAATAGCATTTTTCGAATCCAATTTCTTTTGCTTTTTCTAAGCAAACCGTAATCAGTTTACTGCCTAAGCCAAGACCGCGTGCTTCTGGTAAAAAGTACATCTTCTGAAACTCACAAATGTTTCCTTCACAATTATCTAGTTGTGCAATACCTGCGCCGCCAATAATCTTTCTATTATGTTCAATTACGTAATAGGCAGAATTGGTTTTGTTATAGGTTTTTGCCATGTCTTCTAATGCTTTGTCTTCATAAGCGGTGCCCACTTTAGGAGCCCCCATTTCAACTAAAACAGCACGTATAACAGTGGCAATTTGTTCATTGTCTTTTTGTGTTATTTCTCTAAGAATATAATTGTTCGATGTCATTCTAATACATTATTTTTGCAGGAGCAAGTTACCTATTTTTTAGGAGTATATTATCTGTAACTTGCTGTTTTTTATACTAGTTTTATCACTTTTGAATCACGAAAAATACAT
>MAAC01018206.1_pt1 | contig 18528 bp, 12 predicted proteins | sample 1115981 | NCBI WGS metagenome assembly MAAC01 (sample SAMN04961126, study PRJNA320927) | seawater metagenome | isolation source: sample BD02T64 sea water enriched with oil for 64 days | place: USA:Gulf of Mexico | collected 2013-07-27
TAACGAAAAAAACCAAATATCAAAATAAACACAATAATCATTACTGTTGCGCGACTTAATACATTATAAGCCAAGCTATCTTTAAATACTGAGGCAACCATTAATCCTGAAACTCGTCAAATATACGTTCAAATACGTGATCATTTTTTTCAAACAGCGCCAATATGACAGGGTCAAATTGCTCTGGCTTGGCAATTTCATCACCTTCCAAAATAATACGAACAGACGTTTCATGAGAAAAGCCTTCTTTATAAGGCCGCACTGATCGCAAAGCATCATACACATCACATACAGCAACAATCCTTGCCGATATAGGAATATCCTCTCCCTGTAATCCATCAGGGTAACCTCCGCCACAATATTTTTCATGGTGACCAAGGGCAACCTCCGCAGAGTACTGAATCATTTTACTATCCGATTGGGATTGCAACATCGCATGTCCAATTTGAGTATGCGTACGCATGATGTCCCATTCATCTGCCGTCAACCGGCCATTCTTGAGTAAAATGGTATCAGGGATACCTATCTTTCCAATATCATGAAGCGGTGCCGCTATTTGAAGTCTTTCTGCATCAGCCTTGCCCCACCCCAATAACAATGCAGTCTGTCTTGCATATTCCCCTATACGTCGAGTATGCAATCCAGTTTCTATATCCCGATATTCTCCCGCGACAGACAGTAAACGTAATGACTCTTTAAATGCACCCTCAAGCTTACGATGAGACTCGGTTAACTCTTTTGTTTTTTTTGTAACTTCTAGTTCCAAGCTCGTTTTCAGTCGATCTAGCTCTAGATGTGTACACAACCGAGCTAAAAGCTCTTCGCTCTGAAAAGGCTTGGTGATAAAATCTTTTGCACCAACAGAAAACCCTTTCACTTTGCTTTGAGTATCATTTTGAGCAGAGAGAAACAAAATAGGAACAGGTCGTATATCAGCACATTGTCGTAATTCCTGTGCTGTTTCATAACCATCCCAACCAGGCATGTTAATATCTAACAGCACGATGTCTGGCTGCATTTCTTTCGCCGTTGCTAACGCCCCCTCCCCACTTACCGCTGCGATAACTTCATACCCTTGATCCTCAAGAATATCACCAAGTACCGCAAGGTTTGTCGGCTCATCATCAACAATAAGCACAACAGGCTGATTTTCCATAGTAGGGGGAACCATTATTTGTGAAAAAGAAAATTTCTCTATGACGAATATAACATGGCAATTACCATGCCTTTCAGTATAGCGGCTGATTAGCCAGCATGCTACGCACCTAAAACATCACAACGAGCAGGCACAAAAAAAGGCCAGAATTCACTGACCTTTTTTTGTGCCTGCTCGTTGTGTTAAGCGTATCAGATAGCGTTATCTTTACGTTGTTTCTTGCCTACCAAGAAGTCTGCAATCGCCGGTAATAACCAAATCGCACCAATCATATTCCAAATAAACATAAAGGTAAGCAAGATCCCCATATCGGCCTGGAATTTGATGTCTGAAAAGATCCATGTTCCAACACCAAACCCTAAGGTAATCCCTGTAAATACTACAGACTTACCAGTAACACGAAGCGTCTCGAAATAAGCATCTTTCAGATCCAAGCCTCTCTCAATGTGATAATGCATTTTGGCATATATATAAATACCATAATCTACCCCTATACCAACACCCAATGCAATCACCGGCAATGTAGCAACTTTCACCCCAATGCCCATCATCGTCATAAGTGCTTCACATAAAATGGAGGTCAAAAACAACGGTAATACAATACAAACAACGGGGCGCCATGAACGGAATGTGATAAACACCATCACACAAACCACCAAGTACACCAGCGTTAGCATCGTCACCTCTGCCTTCGCGATCGTTTGGTTAGTTGCGGCCTCAACACCGGCGTTGCCCGAAGCCAACACAAATGTTGCCACATCAGGGTCATTATTTTTTGCCGCAAATTCAGCAACCGCAGTAACCGCTCTTTCTAAGGTTGCTGCTTTATGATCATCTAGGAACAAAATAACCGGCGCTAAACTACAGCTAAGGTTCATCAACCCTCCTGGCAAATTACCAATAGAGTTATTTAAAATATCTTGGATCTTTGATAATTCACGCCACTTAAGACTTCCTTCGTTGTAACCAGTAATAACCAACTTTGATACCGACACCAGTGACAATGAAGATTGCACACCTTCAACATTCTCCATATGCCACATAAACCGATCAATAGAACTCATTGCACCGTAACTAGTACAACTATCCTCAGGCGTTTCCACCATCACAACCAATACATCCGCGCTTACTGAATAGTGCTCGGTAATAAATCGGTCATCAATATTGTATTGAGAGTCAGGTCTTAACTCTGGCGCCCCAGGATCAAGATCACCAACTTTCAAATCCTGTTTAATATTGATCCCAATACCAGCAAGAATAAGAGCAACAATAATTGAAAGTGCAGCGATTTTAGGGTCGGCAAATGCTGATAGCTTCACCCAAATTAGAGGTGGGTTTTCTTGCTTGCGCAACACAGAAGCAATCGCCGCATTGCCTACACCAATATATGACAACACTATGGGTACAAACACGAGTTTCGTTAATATAATTGTTGCAACACCAATACTGGCCGTAATTGCAAGTTCACGAATAACACCAATATCAATAAACCATAAGGTCATAAACCCTATGGCATCACTCGCCAACGCCAGAATACCAGGAATATATAATGCTCTAAATGCACCAGAAGCCGCGACAAAGCTATCATCGCCATTTGCCGATCTAACCGTCATTTCGTTAATAATCTGTACGCCGTGACTTACTGCAATGGCAAACACCAAAAATGGCACCAACATAGAATAAGGATCAATACCAAACTGTATCGGTTCAAGACTTGGAAACCGCTCAACAAATGCCGGCCACCCATCAGATGTTCGGATACTTGCCATCCAACCATGCAACAAACTAACAATACCTAGCTGCCACACAACAGCAAAAATCGACCCCACAACAACAGTGATGGAACTTTTCCAGCACTTTGTATCAAACAGCAACAAGATTGTGGTAATAATAATGGTGATAAGGAAAAAACCGGCAACACCTTTAGCCCCATCAATTAAGTCTCCAATTTTCTTGGCGAACCCAATAATATGAATTTTGATGTCGTCGTTTTGAAAACGTTCTCGGATTTTTTCTTCTAAGTCTTTTGATAATCGGGTGTAATCTAGCTTTTCCCCTTTACTTTCATCTAGATCCAAAAGCGGCACATAAACAATAGCTGATTTAAAGTCATCTGCGACTAAACGGCCGACCTGCCCTGACTTTAATACATTTTGCTGCATCGTTGCTATTGCTTTGTCAGAGCCATCATAAGTCGGGGGTACAACCTCACCACCAATAAACCCGTCTTCAGTTACCTCGACCCATCGAACATTGGGAGTCCACAACGATTTAACCTTGGATTTATCAACACCTTGAAGATAAAAAACCTCATCGGTTACGTCTTTTAAAACCTGTAAAAATTCCTTCGTGAAAATATCACCTTTTGTTGTCGCTACGGCAATACGAAGATCATTACCCAGACTAAGATCGTCCTTGTGTTTAAATAGATTCTGAATATATTCATGCTTTAATGGCACCATTTTTTTCAAACTGGTATCCATTGTGATGTGTACAGCATTAAAGCCCAAAAATACCGTCACAAACGAAAATACAACCAGAATAGGTATCCGGTATGTAAAAAGAACTTTCTCAAAAATTGATGCTTTTTCTGACATAGTAGTAATTAACCTTAATACCTATAAATAAATGCACTGCTATTTTCAAAACAGCGTGAACAGCTCAACGCTTAATCCATACCAACGAGCGATTTACTGGGTGTCGCAAGCTTTACACCACCCTGCCCAATAAGTATCAACTTATTTTTATCAGTTTTAACAATTCCCGCAATCGAATTTCTGTCATCTGTTACCTGTTTAACAAAGCTATTACCATCATCTTTACTAAACATCATCACACCGCCATTCCCAACTAAGATCACACCGCGATCGCCATACAATATACCTGCCATCAACCCGTTTTGATTTCCAGTTTCTATTTCGCGCCAATTGTCACCGCTATCTGACGTTCTAAAAACATGACCTTGCAAACCAAACATGATCATTTCATTTATACCTGGCCCTACGACCATACCAAAAAATGAGCCGTCATAAGGACTGGTTAGTACGTCCCAGCTATCACCCCCATCAGTAGAGCGAAACAGCACGCCTTTTTCTCCTACTACATAGACAAGATTTCCGTCAATAGAAGAAATGGCATTTAGGTGCCAGCCATCAATATTACCTAACCTTTTTGACCAATCTTCCCAGGTTTTTCCAGCATCGGAGGTATGAAGAAAATACCCATAAGCCCCAATAGCAAAACCTTCTTTTTCATTTTTAAACCATACATCTAATAGAGGCGAACCTGATCGATCAATCGCATACAGATCCTCATCAGATACGTCACTTTCAACACCGGCACTATCACCCGCACTATCACCTGCATAGTCATCATATCCAGCAGGCAAGAAAGGTGCTCCGTATTGGAAATCCCAGCTATCACCACCATCCCTGGTATGTAAAATTACCGCCTCATGACCAACAGCCCAACCCACGTCAGAACTAGCGAAATAAATAGCGGTTATCAGGTTTTGCGTGGGTACTTTCGCCTGCTTCCAACTTTTACCATGATCTCTAGATACGAGAATATGTCCACGAGCCCCGACAACAATCAATTTTCCATTAATATTAACCGCATCCACAAGCAAAGATTCGGCTGCTTTCATAGACATTACGGAATAACGCGTTTCCAGTTTATCCTTGTCGTTCGCTAACGCAACAGACGCACCAAAAGGTAACGTGCTTAATAGCACCCCAAACAACCCCCGCAACAACAATTTATGCAGAGTCACCTGCTTGCGTTTTGTGAGAGCCAACAATGTTATTTTTTGCATACAGAGAACCATTTTCTTCCAATTTTTTTCGTATTATCGACCGCGTCGTCGCAAAGCAGCGGGTTTGAAGTATCGTTTTGACGGAGCTTTATCTTTAAATGTCAGGGAATTTTCCTCTTCACTATCAAGAAATGCAACATAGTACCGCTCTGAAACTAAATCATGATAAACATCCAGTGCTGTCCATAACACAGGAACCTCATAATAATTCATTAAATGTGAAATCGTTACACGCCACATATCACCACGGGAATCATATTGATCAACCAACGCTATCCCCCAGCTATCCTCATCAATGTAGAATGTTCTTCGCCCATAAACATGGCGAATATTTTCCTTCACCTTTGCCTCTATTACCCATACACGATGCAACTCATAACGGGTATGTGCGGGGTTAACATGCCCCGGCAACAACAAATCATCATACTTTAGGTTAGGGTCGTCCAGGGCATAATTATTATAAGGAATAACCATTTCTTTCTTACCGACAAATGTCCAATCATAACGGTCTGGTGCGCCATTATAAAGATCCACGTCATCAGCAGTAATCAAACCATCTGCCGCTGCAACCGGCATATCATAAGCAAGGTTTGGCGCTTTTCGAACACGTCGCTGGCCGGAGTTATACCCCCACGCTTGCCTCGCGCCTTTAAGCTGATCAATGGTTTCATGAACCAAGATCGCACCACCCGCTAAACGTGCAGGACGCTTAGTGAATGCTAAGTAATAAAACAACCGATTGTCTAAACCCTTAAAATCTCCATCCTCATGGTAAAATAAGAAATCAACCTCTTGCTGACTGGTAACCAGCGAGTAAGAACCGCTTTTCTGAACAGCAACTTCAGATGATCGACGGACAACATAGACACCACGCCAGCGAGTCATATGATTCCATAAAATCATTAACGGATTCACGTCACCTTTGGCATCATAAGGAAGTGGAAATGGCACTCCGCCATAGGCATTGACAATACCTGCCCCGGAATTTGCTAATTCAGCGGTTAGCGCATTCTTCGCTATATTGTCATATATTCTTTGGGGGGCCGATGCACTCCGGTGGGTTGGGTAAACAGGTATGTAAAATGTATCAGGATATTTTTTTAATAAGCCCTTTAACCCTTCGCTCAGTTTATCCGCATGGATATGCATATTGCTGGCAGTAATTTTATAAAGCAGTTTGTCTGCTTTATAAGGGTCAGGGTGATGCTGACCACGAGTTGTGTAGGTTACAGGGATATCTTTTTCAGTTATCCCTCCCGTCCACGCAGGGATAGTACCTTTCTTATTTCCTTTTCGCTCCGCACCATAAGGGGTTAACTCTTTCATCAAACGACTTGCATCTTTCTTTGAAACTTTGGCATTTACACTAGGCACAACTAGGGAAAGCACGGCCAGTATTACTATCCAATGACATTTTCTCAGCATTACCAAGGCTCCTTAGCCGGTACGAAAAAAGTGAGGGCATACCTAACCTAAGAGTATAGGCGACTCTCGGAAATTGGTTAGGGTATTTACCTGAACATGGTTTTTCAGCGTAAACAAATAAACCCACGTCCGAATCGGCGCAGAATTTATACAACTGTTTGAACAGTTGCAAATTCTTTATCGCTATAAAAAACGGGTTTATTAAAGCAGTTTATTCACCGACCCATTTTATAATTATAATCAATCACTTAGGTACAGCATGACCGAGGGGACATTGTACGACGTGTAGAGCAGTAACAAAACTAAACGAAAGGGGCGTTTTTCTACACAATAAAAACGCCCCGATAACGATGCAACTATTTAGACAATAAGCTTACAACCACGACCTTAACAACACATTAGGCAAGGCTTTTTGAGACGACCTCATATACATCAGGGGACAGTGGAGCCTGTAAAATTCGCTCTAATTCTTTTTGCATCAACACTGCATAATGAGGTTGGTATTTTTTCCAACGGCTCATAATGCCACTTAATCGAGCTGCGATTTGTGGGTTCAGCGTGTTTAATTGAATAATTCGATCTGCCAAGAATTGATAACCAGAACCATCCTTATTGTGGAAATTAACCAGGTTTCCATTACAAAAACCTCCAATCAATGCTCGCACCTTGTTGGGATTGGTCAGCTCAAACGCATCATGAGCCATCAATGCCTTAACACGAGCTAACCCTCCATGTCGTGGTGCACTCGCCTGAACCATAAACCACTGATCCACTACCAACGCTTCTCCTTTCCACTGAGAGTAAAATTGGTTAATGACATCTTCACGATGATCGGAGCCAGAATGTACGATTGCATGAAATGCAGCGGCTTGATCTGACATATTTGCTGCTTTCTGATACTGATCAAAACACAAAGCATCAACAGTAGGATACCCCTCAACTGATTCGTCGAGCATCATTAAATAACTCAAACAAGCATTACGCAACCCTCGCTGCGCTATCGCCTCGGCACTAAACACATACTCTGACTCTAGAGGTATCGATTGGTAGACATCCACAAGCCTAGGGTATAAATGTTCTGCCAAGTCTTTGCGTAAAAAAGCCCTAACCTGATGAATTGCACCAGGATCAACCAAAGTACTTATTTCAGCCAAATACGCCTCTGAGGGTAATGACAACATGCTCGTAATCATCGCTTTATCAGTACCTCCCTTCATCACATCATCTAACAGTGACCCATAGGCATGTTTTAACACGTCACTTCCCACCAGAGGTGCCCCATCCCTGCAGGACTCCACCATGACCAGCATCGTATTCACAGCCAATTGCTGCCCTGCTGACCAACGATTAAAACCATCACTGTCATTTGACATCAAAAATGCCAATTCTTCATTTGACTGATGATGCTCCAACTTTACCGGCGCAGAAAACCCTCTTAATACCGATGGTACTGGGTTCGACTCAATATTATTAAAACAGAAGGATTGCTCTTTTTCTGTTAACGACAATACAAGCGACGAAGACACTTTCTCAGAGGATTGCGTTTCCCCTTCTAAATATAGAGGTAAGTCGTTACCGTCAACATCCAGTAACCCAAACCCTACGGGTATATTTAATGGTACTTTATTTTTTTGGCCTGGGGTATCTGGGGCCCGCTGGGTCAATGTCAGCGTGTAGGTTGACGCTACTTCATCATAATGCCCAGACACACCCACCACAGGCGTTCCTGCTTGGCGATACCATTCTTTGAAATGAGAAAGATCAGCATTGTTTGCATCCTCCATCGCTGCAACAAAATCATCACAGGTTGCAGCCTCTCCATCATGACGTTCGAAATACAAGTCACTACCACTACGAAATCCATCACCTCCCATCAAGGTATGAAGCATTCGCACCACTTCAGCACCCTTTTCATAAATAGTAACCGTATAAAAGTTATTAATCTCAATATAACTTTCAGGGCGAATTGGGTGCGCCATTGGCCCTGCATCTTCAGCAAACTGCACGGTACGTAGCAAGTTCACATCTTCCACTCGCTTCACTGTTCTCGACCCCATATCCGCCGAAAACTCCTGATCACGAAAAACCGTAAAACCTTCTTTCAAACTTAATTGGAACCAATCCCTGCACGTGACACGATTGCCACTCCAATTATGAAAATACTCATGGGCTATTACTGCTTCAACTCGCTGAAACCCTGCATCTGTAGTTGTCGCTGGGTGTGCTAACACACAAGAGGTATTAAATATGTTGAGGCCTTTGTTCTCCATCGCCCCCATATTAAAGTGCGATACCGCTACAATCATGTAAATATCAAGATCATATTCTCGGCCATACACATCTTCATCCCACTTCATCGAACGTTTAAGCGAGTCCATCGCATGATCGCACTTATCCAAATCTTGAGGCTCGACAAATATCTGCAGATCAATCGTTCGTCCCGACATAGTCACAAAGGTGTCTTTCAACACACTTAAGTCACCTGCAACTAACGCGAAGAGGTAACAAGGTTTCTTAAAGGGGTCTACCCACTTAACCCAATGTCGGCCAGACTCGCCATCTTGTTCTTCACCGCTCAACTCTTCACCTTGCCCCACTGGATTACCATTCGACAGTAACACCGGGTACTGGGCTTTATCCGCTATCACTGTGGTAGTAAACAAACTCATCACATCTGGACGGTCGAGGTAATAGGTGATTTTTCGAAAACCTTCGGCCTCACACTGCGTGCAGTACATTCCTTTAGAAAGATACAGCCCTTCTAGTGAGGTGTTTTCTTGAGGTTTAAGGCGAGTTTTTATTTCTAAGGTAAACGTATCCGGCACAGCGGTAATTTGAAGTGCCTCACCTTCTATTTGATACCGCGTTGATGGCAATAACATGCCGTCAATGCACAAACTTTGTAGCTCAAAATCAGCCCCTACCAACTCTAGCACTGAGCCCTCCGCGGTAGAGTCTGTATTTTTATGCATCACCAATGTCGCAGTAACATCTGTATGGCTGCTGTATAACTCAAAAACCAGATCTGTTGTTGTAATCAGGTAGGCAGGCACTTGATAACTGGCAAGTTGAATGGCTTCTGGTGTACTTTGCAAATCAGGGGAGGCATTAACCATTGATGTTTCCTAAGGTTGTTATTTCGAGGCATGACTATTGTAGGTATAAGCTATTGTAGGTATAAGCTATTCAGGGATAAACTATTTCAAGTTTCCTGGGGGAATGATTTTCACAGGGCTAATATCGGCTTCATGGTCAGCATCATGATCGTCGCTTTCACATACTTCGCCTTCCTCCTTCGGACCTTTATCAATATGCCCTATTCTTTCATCTTCCGGCAAATATTTAGCATCATAGGCAATCACCGCCTGCATACACTGCTCTCGCTGTTCCTTGCTAAGGCGCTCACCGTCAGGCCACTTTCCAAGCTCCACCGCTCGCTTTAGCTTTTGGTATACTTCAGGGGTAATGGTATTAATTAGATCATCGAATTGCATGAAGGCTATCTCGTAAAATAAAAACCATAGTATACGTTATTTGGTTTCATTGTTTTTAGAAAACACCGTTCTCAGTATTAATCAGCAGCCACTCGGCCAACTCGTCTGGAGGGATTGGTCGGCTAATAGCGTAACCCTGACATTGCAGCTCTGGCACTCGCTTCAAAATATACAGCTGTTGCTCAGTTTCTACTCCTTTAGCAACCACTTTCACACCTAACCCTGACGCAAACCGCACTACCCCCTCAATAAAGGCCACTTCTTTCGGGTTACTTGCAATACGATCAGCAAAAGTTTTTGCCAATTTTATCTTTTTCACAGACAATCGCTGTAAATACATTAACGATAAACGACTTAAACCAAAATCATCAATACAAATTTGCACCCCCAAAGAACTTAACTCCCCAATAATAGAGCAGGCTTGATCTATATCTCGCGCTAATGCGTACTCTTTAATCTCAAGCTCTACAAACTCTGGTTTTAAACGTGATGCCTTAATGGCCTCCGCCAACCACGTCAACAAACTACTATCTATAAATTGAGATAAACTTAAATTAACCGATACCGTGACATTACTTACCCCTTTACCATGCAATTTGCGAATGTCTCGACAGGCCCTCATTACCATCTGCTTACCAATCACTGTCATCTGCCCAGACTTTTCTGCCAACGCTATAAACTCAGCAGGTTCAACAACACCCAAATCAGGATCTAACCATCGGCACAATGCTTCAAAACCCAGCAAATCTCCTGACTCTGCGTTAACGACTGGCTGATAGTAAATATCTAGGGTGTCACGCTCTACAACATCACTGAGCTTGGCAACCATATCTAACGACTGTCGTAGGTCATCTTTCTCATCCTGGGCAATACCCGCCGGTGAAAACACCTGCCCCGCTACATCATCAGGCCGCGCCCCAACACGACCAATTAGCTCTGTCGTGATCAGATTGGCTTTTGCCATTAGGTTGTAACTGTACTCCAGCGCACTCACTACAGCATTGTAATGGCTGACTAAATCCGTCAACTCATCTTCGCCTTGAAGCTTAACCCGCCTCCCATAGTCCTGTGTTGCACCGATATCATGGGCTTGTTGCACAAAATCTCTTAAACGATCCACCATTGATCGGCGAACGAACAACCAGATCAATAAAGCGCCAATCACTCCAACACTCCAAATACTCACAAGTACCCATGGAACTCCGCGATAACTTTGCGAGCTTTGATCATCAATCCAAACGTTAATAGGTGCAGTAATAAGCCCTTTCAGCTCACTCTTTGCCCGAATATTCCCCTTCGGCGGCACGGCCTCAACAACACCACCCAAACTTGCTTCAAATTCATAGATAGCATTTAATTCACCGAACAACGACTTTAAAAAATAACCTGCCACAAAATACCGAACACCTCGATCATTGCTACCAACCTTTTCCACTGTAAGATATAAAGGCTCTCTCTGCCAATACCCGACTCCCGTGGTTTGCCATCGCAACCCAGCAACCTGATTAAACAATACTCCGTCCAAATCCCGTAACGGCTGGCTGTTTTGAGTCATTAATTCATCCGGTTGAAAACGCCCAATAACATGCCCCCCACCCGTCAATACGTAAAGAAAATCGAGGTCATGCTTCACACCAAGTACGTCCAACAACCCCTCCTTTATCGTCGCATCACCCATACTAGTGCCTAGATCGGTATAGGTTGAGGAGAGAGTCTTGACTGTCGTTAACGCATCACGTTCTGCCGCAATAACAACCGAGGAAAACGCCTGACTCATTAATTCCTGGATACGCATTTCGGCAACACTTTCTCGCTTATCCTGTAATTGCCACTGCAGAGTAAACACCGCAACGAACACGACAAGTATGCATAAAGACACTAAAAAAGCCCGAAAGCGCAACGTCATTGTTTATTCAATCCAGTCAATATTAATCAAGCCCTTCATTAACCCAGGCCAACTTTGATACATCCAGCCCGACATCACCATCATCAAACCGATAGGCGACCAATTTTCCGTGCTTCACCGCACTGTAATCCAAGCAAGCAATGTTGGAACAAATCAGTCTCGGCTTACCTTGCCTCCAATAATGGCCTACAAACAAGGGTTTTTCATCTTTCTGATAACAAACCAACTGTTTTTTTTCTTTTTCCGTTAATAATTGATGCTCTACAGGTTCTGGCAGACGGTCTGGTTGAAATATGACATCATCGTACGTTTTGGGGCTCATCGCCCAAAACTTTGTGCGAAACCTGTGCCTTACAACACCATCCCTCCCTGTCAGCGTAAGTCCATCAGGTAACATCAGATCCGTACCCCGAAGTAGTCGCTCTACAATTCTATTCTCTGTTGTTGCCCAGACAATAGATTGCTGAAGAAAATTTTCGTCTGCAAAGCACTGCGAAGATGCCACCTCGCTCAATTGATCTATCTTTGACTGATCCCAGCATGCATGAACAACACGAAAACCATCAAATTCCAAAAAAATAGGTAGTGTTTTAAACCACTGCAACGCGTCTTGCCAGTCTGCCTGATAGTTTTTGTATTGATCCAACGATGCTGCCAGCAATCCTCGAAGCTTTTCTTTGCGTTGCAGATTTATCGTCTCCATATCCAACAAATCATAGATCAACGCATTATATTCATGGTTCCCCAATACTGCATAAGCATTACCTGCTTCCACCATCGATTTCGCAATCGAAACAACCTCTCGAATATCCGGCCCTCGATCAATAAGATCACCCAGGAAAATCACTTTTCGAAATGGGTGAGAAAAAATGGAATCTACTTCTTGATAACCCAACTTCGCCAACAACCGACGTAACATATCCGCGCAACCATGAATATCACCAATCACATCATACCCTGAAATATGTGGCGAGGATCGACTCACAGCACTTCACTCCACCCTAGCTTCGAACGGCAACTTTCATAAAAGCTGTGATTTAGTGGATGTAACAATTTCATTTTATGCGATTTCTTTCGCACATAGAGCACATCTCCAGGCTCCACCGAAATATCCCCTTGCCCATCACTGGTTAAACGAGGACTACACTCATTATTTTTGCTAACAACTATTTTAATTTCACTATTACCCCCCACAACCAAGGGCCGACTACTCAACGTATGAGGAAACATTGGCACAAGCACGATGGCATCCAGATTAGGGTGCATAATCGGGCCGCCACCAGATAACGCATAGGCTGTAGAACCCGTAGGCGTAGAAATAATGATACCGTCTGAGCGTTGACAATAAACAAACTGCCCCTCTATAAACAGTTCAAACTCCAACATAGTGATCGAGCTTCCAGAGTGAAATACCACATCATTTAACGCGCTACTTTCACCCACTGGCCTGCCATCTCGTATCACTTCAGCCTCTAATAAAAAGCGCTCCTCCAACAAATACTCACCATTCAACACCTCAGTAACCAGGGCATTGATATTCTGCGGTGATATATCGGTCAAGAAACCAAGGCGGCCTCGGTTAATACCTAACAAAGAAACGCGTGAGCGAGCAAAATCCCTAGCAGCACCTAATAAACAACCATCACCGCCCACAACAATGATCAGATCACAAATTTCCCCCATCATTTTTCGGCTGCCTTTTTGATGGTTATCGCCAGGCAATATCGTTGCAGTACTTTCCTCAATAACAATTGAAAGTCCATGCTTATCTAGCAATTCAATGAGCTGCTGAAGTGATTCGCCCACCAACTCGCTCCCCATCCTACCAATCAAACCAACGGTACGAAACTGCTCTTTTGCTTGCATGTTGTATGCCTTGAGTAAACGAAGCACATGATTGTAACACCAATGCCATCATCAAGAATCATAGATTCAACCCGCTTACGGGGCGTTATTTATTCACTGCACCAAAACTTACGATATTACCAGCACCGTTGTGAGCTTTATGCTTATCGCAACGATCCGAGTCACCAATAACAAATTGACTAGGCACATCAATTCTGCTCACTTTGCAGTCGCAGTTTTTATCCTTGGTTAATGACTGTTTACACGTAGGTCGTTCGTAGTGCCCGAGCCATACTTTGTAATGCTCGATAGATACTAAACATTTATCTGCCGCATAAGTGATGGGGTCATCCATATATTCGGGCATACTTGCTAATGGGATTGATATATGACCAGCTCCTGGGTGAAAGGCAATAAAACTAACACCAAGCCCCTCTAAACGCTCCAAAAATTTATCACCACCATCATTCACCAGGCGAAGCTTATCTTTACGCAAATCACAAAGCTCTTCACGCAATTGCTTAGCAACTTCATGTCGATACATTAACTCCATGTTACGCAGCTCGATATCTTCTTTTAACTTAGCGGTCTCTTCGGTAACACGCTCTTCAAGCATGTTTTGATACTGCACTTTAAGCTCATCCAGCTTCTCGTTTTTATTTGCCTCAGCTTGCTTCGACTCAATACTTGATGCTTTTTTTAATGCATCCAATTGTTTACGCTGAGCCTCATTTTGCTCCCGTAACGCCATATTTTGACTGTGTAACGACTCATGCTGGCTTTTTAGCCGCGCCACTTCAATTTCCGCATGTTGCAAGCGTTTTCCATAATCCAACTTTAACGCCGCAACATTCTGCTGCATTTCTGTTTGCAGGGTTTTAATATGTAACCGTTGAGCCTTCAATAAACTGGCAATTTTTCCGCGGTGCTCAGACTCAAGTGCTTGAAGCTGGCTATCCATCAATCCAAAATCATCACCTCCAGCACCCATTAAATCCAACGTTGGTGCCAATGTTGCTTGAGGGTGCCCCTGAGGCGGTAAACTAGGTGGAACTCGCCTCTGGGGAGCCGCTCCGGTCAAATCCCCCTGCGGCAGCGAAACATCTGATGCAAACGAGCCATAGAGATCAGCGGCAGGTTGTGGTGGCGCCGCTGCTACACCCCAATTACTTTGTTGAGCGCCCGTAAGCATTGACTGCGGGGCGGGGCCTGGCGCATTTGACGACTTAGGAATACATAATTTATTCGCTTTTGCTGTATCCCTTATTCGAATAAACGTATTACTCGCTGGGGACATATCAGGATCCCACATATCTGCATGATGCCACGCGACAGAACACTGACTTTTACAAGACAGTCGAATAGGGCCGGCTCCTAGATTTGGCCCAGCACCGGCGGTTTCCGCTAAATGTCGCAATGGTAAATTCCATGACTTACTCGCAAAACCCTGTCGATCAAAGCCAATCGTAAACAACACGCACGACTCAACCTGAAGCGCGCCATTAATCACAATAAATGCGGACTTAATGGTGTCTCCAGCAAATTCATTTAACCCAACAACGCCATCAAGAATCGCTTCAAATTCTGTGTACATCATCTCTTTGCAGATACCGTTTTCATCAAAACAGAAAACCGCCTCTACTGACGCCCGTGTATCGACCATGCTTTACTAACTCTCAACACTCACCAGCTCACACTAGCGGCATTTTATAATTTTAATAGGGATACTGTAATTTACTCATTGTAGTTAAGGATAGACGATTTGAATGTGATGATATTGGCAATTCACCCTTGATTAAGGATTCATCAACAAATTCTTTCAATTATTGAATACTATGCCCACACTGGAACCCCATGAAAGCAAAAAGGAGCTGATATTTGTCAAAAGCGCCCCTAAACAGATGGCAAAACAAACGATATACTGGTTGCCGATAACAGCATTTCCCCCACACAACAGTAAGACTTCTTTATGAAAATCGGTGATACAACAGCCAGCTACATTCAATATTTACTTGATATTGTGACATCACACGGCACCCCGAAAGAAGAATTGCTTGCCGCTATCGGACTTGACCCCAAAGAACTTGAAGACGGTGACAATCGAGTTGACCTCGCTTACCTAATGAGGCTAGGTTATCACGCCATAAAAATCACCCAAGAACCTGCTGTAGGGTTAATTGCAGGTAAAACAAGTAGCATTACACGCTTTGGCCTACCTGGGCTCGGAGCAATGACATCCCCAAACTTGGGGGAGGCACTTCAAGTTATCATTCATTATGAAGCCATTTACGGTCGTTGCTATCGAGGAGCATCACGCATAACCACGACAAACAACGCTCCACACGTAGAGTTTTATTCCATTGCCCCTTATAACGATTACACCTACTTTGTAGTAGACGCTGTATTGAGTGGCTGGAGCAATGCAATTGAATGGTTAACCGGCAGAACAGACCTTGTCGCCAGCGCACATTTTGAGTTCCCAACCCCGCTTTATTATGAGCAGTATAAAAAAGCCTTTTCCTGTCCAGTATATTTTGCTCAAGAGAAAAATGAACTGGTATTAACCGAAGGTGCGCTATCAACTCTTTCGCTACATTCAAACCCCTCTTTACACGAGCAACTTATCACCCAATGTGACCAAGCTCTAACTCAGGTCTCCCAAGCGGATAGCCACAAAAACAAAGTGCTAAAAGTCTTAGGGACGATGCTGCACGGGAAAACACCCTCTATCGAAGATGTAGCTCAACAACTTGGAATGCCCACCTGGACACTGAGAAGAAAACTAAAAGATGAAGATACATCCTACCAAACACTGGTAGACGAGATGCGCAAAGATGTAGCGTTAAGCTATATGAAAAATACGGAGCTTTCTTTTGGAGAAATATCCTACTTATTAGGTTTCTCAACACCAGGAGCTTTCCAACGGGCATTTAAACGTTGGTCTGGCATAACGCCAGGCGAATACCGAAAATCGCTTAAATAGAACATACGAAATTACACCGTCAGGACGCAGCTCACAAAGACGTGCAACATAATATATTAAGCTTTGGTAATTTAAAAAAGGATTTTTCAGAGAAAGAACATAAATACAGTGTTCGAAAATAGAAGTGACTTCAAGATCCAGAGAAAAGCATAAAGAAAAAGTGGCGGAGCGGACGGGACTCGAACCCGCGACCACCGGCGTGACAGGCCGGTATTCTAACCAACTGAACTACCGCTCCACTTTTACTTCTTTGCTCTTCTTCTGGTGGGTGGTACAGGGTTCGAACCTGTGACCCTCGCCTTGTAAGGGCGATGCTCTCCCAACTGAGCTAACCACCCGAGAAGAGCTGCGTATTCTACGGAATTTTTATATCTTTACCCTCATATCACCTTTGTAGTCGACATATAGCTAGCCATTACTCCAAACACTCCAGCCACATCAAAAAGGCAGTAATAACGCCAAAACAAACACCCCTAAGACTTCCTTTAAAAACCACCCATTGATGGCTACACTTTATACAAAACAAACGCCAGACACCGCGTAAACGGAAGCCTCACATCAATGCCGGATTCAATCAAAATACTACTTGTAGAACATGAAGAGCAAGACATTGCACTGCTTGAGCAAATGCTAAACAATGGCTACATAGTCAGCAGTCTTGACGATAGCAGCAATATCATCAAACGAGCCGTCACGATACACCCAGACATTGCCATCATTAACCCCACAATGCAGGGCCTTCCAACAAAAATTTTGTGCTCCAAACTAAAGTCTCTACAACCACCCAGCCACGTATTATTTTTGTCCTCCGATAACACAACAGAGTCATGCACTCGCGCCTATTCACAAGGGGCTGACGACTACCTATTAAAACCCTTCAATCCGATTGAAGTGCATGAGAAAATCCAAATATCCATTCAAAACATTGAAATACAAAAGCAGCTTATCAAAGCCAGCGATACCGCCCGTATTGCCATAGAAAACAGCTTTGAACTAGGTACAATTATTACCTTTATGGAAGCAATCGGTGGCTGTGAGGACTTTGACGAGCTGAGCATGGCATTTTGTAACGCCGTTGAGGATTTTGACGTCAACCTATCCCTACAAATTCGGTGTAACGATGGCGCTCTCAATTTCCGGTGCGCCAACGACTCACTTGAAGCTGTGATTTTGGGGGAATTTAAGGGCAACGCAAAAATCATCGAGCATGCCAATAAAATCATCATTCACCATGACAACATCTCCGTACTACTTAAAGATCTTCCCCCTTGCGACTCAATGAAATACGGCCGTTTAAAGGACCATACCAACATCATGGTCAATTCGGCTGGCGCCAGAATTGTTAGCTTGGGCCTTCAAATGGAGTTAGCAGAGCGCAAAGAGCAAGACATAGAGCTGGCATTACAGAAAGCTGCAAAAATCAAAAACCTGTTCAAAACCACATTCTCAGAGCACCAAAAAACAACCAACACACGTATAGCCGAGCTTGAACAACAAATGGAAAGTGTTTTTATTTCGTTATCACTGGACTATCAACAAGAAGAATTGCTTTTAAAGTCAATGCACTCACTACTTTCTGAATTCTCCGACTCAACAGCACTGCAGGTAATGATGAATAAAAACATCGATGAATTACTAACAGACATGAACCAACTACAAGGCGACTAATCTTTATCGTGACATCTACAGACACTAAAATCCTCTGAGATTGAGCGCTATTGCTAGGTTCAATTGCAGGTTTGATTTTGGAGATAAGTTTTAAAGTAATAATCTATGCAGGACGCATAAAAGGATGGACAAGTGGCGGAGCGGACGGGACTCGAACCCGCGACCACCGGCGTGACAGGCCGGTATTCTAACCAACTGAACTACCGCTCCACTTGTACATTTTCTTCATGGTGGGTG
>MAAC01006659.1_pt1 | contig 18526 bp, 8 predicted proteins | sample 1115981 | NCBI WGS metagenome assembly MAAC01 (sample SAMN04961126, study PRJNA320927) | seawater metagenome | isolation source: sample BD02T64 sea water enriched with oil for 64 days | place: USA:Gulf of Mexico | collected 2013-07-27
GTAAGTATGAGACAGCTGCTAGATCACGCAGCAGAAAATGGATACGGCATACCGGCGTTTAACGTCAACAACTTAGAGCAAATGCGCGCCATCATGGAAGCCGCAGATCAAACAAACAGTCCAGTGATTGTTCAAGCATCCGCCGGAGCGCGTAAATATGCCGGTTCGAACTTCCTACGGCACCTAATTTTAGCCGCTATTGAAGAGTTCCCCCATATCCCAGTATGTATGCACCAGGATCATGGAACCTCTCCAGCGATATGTCAGCGCTCTATTCAGCTGGGTTTCTCATCCGTAATGATGGATGGCTCCTTAGGGACTGACGGAAAAACACCCAAAGACTACGATTACAACGTACAAGTCACCCAAGAAACTGTCGCAATGGCACATGCCTGTGGTGTTTCGGTTGAAGGTGAGTTGGGATGTTTAGGTTCTTTAGAAACTGGCGAAGCTGGCGAAGAAGATGGCATTGGTGCTGAAGGCAAACTCACCATGGATCAAATGTTAACAGATCCAGAAGAAGCCGCAGCATTTGTAAAAGCAACCAACGTGGATGCACTAGCGATCGCAATTGGAACTAGCCATGGAGCTTACAAGTTTACTCGCCCGCCAACAGGTGACGTATTGGCTATTGCTCAAATCAAAGCTATCCATGCTCGAATTCCCGATACACACTTAGTTATGCACGGTTCATCCTCAGTACCCCAGGATTGGCTAGCAGTGATCAATGAAAACGGTGGACAAATACCAGAAACTTACGGTGTGCCAGTTTCTGAGATTCAAGAAGGAATTAAGCACGGTGTGCGTAAGGTCAATATTGATACCGACCTACGTTTAGCATCAACAGGAGCGATTCGTCGCTTTCTAGCTGAAAACCCGTCGGAGTTCGATCCTCGTAAATACCTTGCAGTAGCAACACAAGCAATGAAAGATATTACCATTGCTCGTTATGAAGCATTTGGTACAGCAGGTAATGCCGATAAGATTAAGGTTGTTAGTCTAGAAAATATGTTTGCGCGGTATGAAAGTGGAGAGCTTAACCCTCAGGTGAGGTAAGCGATCTAGCGAATGTAGATAGAAAAGGGGAGTGTGACTTGTCAGGTACAGGTTACACGTCCCTTTTTTATTGCCAAGAAAACGCTATGCTTAACCCTATGCCATTTGATAAAGAAACCGTAAGACAATCTATTCCCCCCTTAACGATAGGCGAACCTGTCGTGGAGCATGAGAGTGTCCAACGGTACCGTGAATATTACGGCATTGATTTTGAAAATAAGAAGAAGCACCTAAGCGCGAGCCTTGGCTATATAGACGTCTCAGGGTATCGCATTTTTATCCATACATTTTTACAGGATAAACCCAAAGGCACCGTATTTGTGATGCATGGGTATTATGATCATGTGGGTATATATGATCACATTATCGAATACCTAATTGACCAGCAGTTTTCAGTCATCGCGTTTGATTTGCCAGGCCATGGGTTATCGTCAGGTGACAATGTTGCTATCCATGATTTTCACCGTTATCAAATTGTCTTACACTCAGTGATGGATGCCGCAAAAGAGAAGATGCCAAGCCCTTGGCATATTGTTGGTCAAAGTACTGGGGCGGCCGTCGTTATTGATTTCTTATTAACGGGACGGTTTACACAGGAAACATCGCCGTTTAAAAAGGTCGTGTTGTTGGCGCCTCTTGTGAGGCCTAAAAGTTGGCTGACTGGCAAAGTTATGCAGTCAATTGTGATTTTATTTAAGCAATATATCGGACGAAAATTTGCCACAAATTCTAATGACGTGAATTTTTTGCACTTCCTACGGGGACGAGATCCCTTACAGTCACGGAAGCTTTCTGCTCGTTGGGTTGGTGCGTTAAAAAACTGGGTGCCCTATATTGAAAGTAAAGATAGTTGTGAAGTACCTATTACTGTTATTCAAGGACAGCAAGACGGTACGGTTGAGTGGCAACATAATCTTGCAGTGATTAAGAAAAAATTCGCGCATACTGAACTGGTTTTTATCTCTCAAGCGCATCATCAACTAGTGAATGAAACGGAGTTTCTTAGGAAAGAAATATTTGGTGTTGTTGGAGAAAAATTACGTTGATTTATTTTTTAAGGTTGGGTTGTTCTGAAAGGGCATGACTTTTTCTATGGCGAGTAATAACGCAGGTAAAAACAAAAAGTCTATGAGTAATGCTGTGAAAATAATGGGTGATAGTAGCATTGCTGATGTTGCATTAGGTACAAATTGAGAGAAGGTCAACAAAGCAATGCCTGAACCTAAGGCGACCGTAGTGACAAATAAAGCGGTTCCACAATTTTCAAAAGTATAATAAATCGCCTCTTCAGCGGATAGATTCTGTCGTCTAGCTTCCAAATATTTACTTAAGAAATGTATCGTGTCATCAACGACAAGGCCCAAACTAACACTGAAGGTGAGTGCTGCGGCGGCATTCACTTGTTGAATGGTTATTGCCCAAATACCATAAACAATAATGGCGGGCAGAAGGTTTGGTATGATACTAATTAGTCCGAAGCGGATTGAGCGTAGACCAAATATCAAAATTATTGTTATGGCAAAAATTACGGTGAGTGAGCCCTTTGTCATGTCGGTTAGCATTTTCTTGTTTAAATAGGCCAAGAGTAAGGATTGGCTTGTTCCTATGGTTTCCAGTTCTGGGGCATGTTCTTTTAACCATTGGTTTCCACGTTGTTCTAAGGCAATAAGATCGTTGTTTGTTATTTGTTTTAACGTAATAGCTATTCGTAGTGCCGAGCGTTCAATATTGATATCTGCAGTGAGATCTTTACCGGTTGGTAAAGACATTTCGTAAAGTAACATATATTGAGATGCAAGAGACCTCTCATTAGGCGTTTGATACCAAGCGTTATCATCCTTATGGAGCGCTTTATTGAGCTGTTTGACGGTGTCAATATAACTGCTGACATTAGTGACGTTGGGTTGGGTGCGATACCATTCAATGAACTGGTTTACTTTGGATAGATATTGGGGATCGTTAATGCCTCCGGGTTCTTTTGAATCGAGGGCATAAAATATATTTTGATAACCCATAAGGTGTCTGTCTGCCTGCAATATGGCATTGTGTAATGGTACGCTCGGAGCAAGGTTCTTTGCCAAATCATCGTCGAAGATAATCTTTGGCAGTTGAAATAAACAGAATATTGTTAATAACAAAGGCCATATAAGGTTTAGCTTTGCATAGCGAACACTGAATTTTGCAATTTTACTTGATAAGGAGGTGAGAGCAAAAGGACGGTGTTGACTTTTAATCGGGAGTAGTAGAATAAGGGCGGGCAATAGTATTAACGATAAAATGTAGGCTGCTAACACACCAAAAGCAATGATGTTGCCAAAGTCTCTAAATGCAGATGCGCTCGCGAAATTGAGACCGAGAAAGCCTATGGCGGTCGTTAAGCTGGTGATGGTAATGGGCATGAAATTAATAGTAAGACTTTTTTGTATTGCTGTTTTTTTATCTGCACCCTGTCTCAGAGTAATTAAAAATGGCGTTAGTATATGGATCGCATCCGCAATGGCAATAATCATAATGGTCATTGGGCTAGCGGAGGATATGTTATTGATAATGTAGCCACCCCAACCACTAATACCCATCGCACAAGAAAGGCTGAGTACAATTATAATCCAGGTGCAGATAACAGCAAAAAAAGAACGCAATAAGAACCAGAGAATGAAAAAACCAACCAGCATCATTAAAGACATAACAACAGTCATGTCTGATTGAACAATTTCAAGGAGTACCTGATCCATTACAACTTCACCGGTTAGGTGAATGTCTAGATTTGGATTGTTTTTATGGAAGACTGTTTGTATTCTTCTCGCAAAGCTAACGCTATCTTCAAGAGCTTGTTGTCGGTTTTCTACTGGAATAAATATGCTAATAACTACGGCTGTGGTTTTTCCATCTTTTGAAATGAGACGATCGGTTATGGAACTTTCTGACGTGGCTATTTTCTTTAATTTGGGAAAATCTATCGTACTGTTAGAAGATGTATCTCTGAGTGGTTCAACAAAAAATGTATCTTCTTTCGCGTATATACGATGAAAATTGGTTATTGAATCAACACGTAGTGAATGAGGTGTTTTCCAGGACATCTCAGTGATTTCTTCAATGATCGAAAAGTTTTTTTCGTTAAAAATATCATGTTTTTCATCTCTGATGACGAAGATGATATGGCTGCTTTGAATATAATCATCGTTGATTTCATCAAGTTTTTGAAGGTATGGGTCGTTGGCATCAAATAAATTTCGGTAGTCTACACTAAATCCAAGATTTGGCAGGCCCGACCAGCAACCTATGATAAATAAAAGTGCAAAAAATATGCAATAACGAGGGTTATCACAGATCCAAGAAATAATAGTTTTCTTTAGAATATTATCCATTGTCAAACTCTTGAAAGGTAAAGTCAGATTCCAATGCACGCTGGATTACGTCAATAATATTACATCTTATTTCGTTTGCTTGTTCTTCTGTTGTAAGAGGGGATATGTAGTGTAGAAAAAAACGTAAAGATCCATTAAAGGTCATAGGTAATAGAGTAAAGCTAGCCCCGAATCCGTGCTGAGAGACTGCTGCGTTATAGTTGCTAACGGTAATGTCTCCGTAGGTTTCCCTGAATTCAATTTTTCCAAAATTACTAACGGTTGTACTGCATAATCTCCCCATCTGTTTTCCATCTAATATGGACATACGTAAATTATCACTGAGAAGGTTTTGTAAGTATTCAAGAATAATGACAGCACTTAAATGTGATTTATGATCGATTTCATTAACAATTTTTTGTTTTACCTCTTTAGCAAGTAACCAGAAAGATGTTTGATCGTCGACGTTATGAATTGTTTCTACCGATGAATTGTATGCACCAATCAACGAGTCGCTTATATTTCCTTGTTTTCGTATGTTTACAGGTGAAGCATTGCAAAATCGATATTTCTTTACGTCTAAATTTTCATGTTTAGCACGGGAAAAAAATAGTGCAGCCACTATTGCTCCTTGTAACGTGGTATTGTTCGACCTGGATGTAAGGATAAGTTTGTTGGTCTGTTCAATAGTAAATGAAATGTTCAGTAATTTCGTGTGTCTTTTAGAATGTACTTGAATTTCGTTAAACCTTTGGGGAGTTAACGCCAGCACCAATTTATTTGCTTCATGTGAAATGAAACGTAAAATATTGGAAAGTGTTACTTTATAGTGGATAAAGTGTTCTGCCGGAAAGGATATAGCTTGATGTGTGCTAGAACTAAGAGAGTCTTTATAGGCACCTAACAACATTTCAATAAATTTATTGGTGCTTTGCCCATCGATAATTGTGTGGTCAAACGTCGCTATTAGGTAGAAAGTATTTTCTTTATTGGCAAGAGTGACAAGTGTTAATCGCCACATCTTTTTGTCAATCGGCGTCAGTGTTTGAATTTCTTGTGACATTAGCTGATATAAATCGGTTTCAGATTGTAGTGATTTTTCAATAAATGGTAGCGTCGTATTATTATCTATAACAAATTCGCGAATTGGTTTGTTTTTCTTGCTAGTCAGTTGAGTCGTAACATTCAGAATAGGGTTGGATAATACAACATAAGATAATGCAGACAATAACCTTTCCTTGTCCAGATTTCCCTCTAACTGTGTAATACAGCAAACATTCATGCCACCGTAATCGCGCATTTTAAACATGAGCTTCTCAGATAACCCCAGAGGTCTTTCCATCTGATTTGGATTGTGCGGGGGGATTTCTGATGGTTTCATGATCTAACCCTAAGAATAGTAAATTATAAAATGAAAAAATAGCTCATTGCATTGAAAATTCGTAGAGTGATAATGCCTTCTGATGAGTGCATTGATCCAATAGTTTGTTGATTTCTTGGCACATGGTTTCAGCCTGAGAATCTGATGTTAGGGGGGCAATATAATGAAATACGTAACTTAGTTGTTGCTTAAAGGATAGTGGCAGCATCATATAGCTTGGACCAAACCCATGTTGTCCACCGCAGATGCCAATATCTGTTAATTCAATATCGCCATAAGACCCTGAGATATTCAGTTTTCCAACATTGGATACACATAATGTCTCAAGACGGCCTTGGGTATGATTATTGAGTAAATTGATTCTGAAAGCGTCAGACATTAAGCGTTGCAGCCATTCAAAAATTAGCGTAGAGCTAATGTGTAGTTTTTTCTGTTTTTTTAACGTAATAGATTGATTTACCGCCTTAGCCAATTGCCAGATATCGGTGTCTTTTGTCAGTTTAAATTGACTATTTACCGCGGAAATATAGACCCCCGTCTGTTGATTAGGTATGTCAAATTCATTTCTAAAGCTGACGTTGTTAGTTGTTGACAATTTTAGGTTGTTAAATTCAGGTGATTTAGTCTTCGTTTTGATTTCTAACCATTTTTGCTTTGCTGCTGTGAATAGAAATACAGCAACAATTAGCCCATGAATGGTAGTATTATTTTTTTTCGCAGAGGATAACAATCCATTAGTTTTCTCTTTTGAAAATCTTTTATATTGAGTTTTGGTTATTCTTTTATCAGCATTGGCGAGAGATATAAAATCAGGTTGCATTGGGGGGGATATCATTTTCGATATTTCATTGGGAGCAAAATTAAGAATATCTTTGGCTGTAATTTTATATTGTGTAAATGACTCTAGATCAGGTTCGATAGGTTGATATTTAGTGGCAGGTATATCGTTATTTATGCCTACATTAGAAATATTATTATACGTTTTTAAAAGTGAGTCGATGAAATAACACATACTGGTACCATCAGCAATAGTATGATCAAAGGCGGCAATAATGGAAAATTTGGTAGGATCATCTTTGTAGTAAAGTATCGTGATACTCCACAAAAGGTGCTCATCGTCGTAGCTAACGGTGAGAGCTTTCTCTAATTGCTCGTTGAACTGGTGGATATCGGCGTCATGAATGATGGTTAAGGGCAGCTCTTTTTGTTCACAGTATTGAAACTGAATTGCATCTTGATGACTTTTAATAGTGGAGCATAATAAAAAACTGTTCGATTGAATTCTTTTTATAGCGCTTTCCATACGGGAGGCATCAAATATAGGGGTATCTACACTGCTGTTTGAGTTCACTATCCCATGTGCGAAAGATAGTGCATTTATTCCCCCGTATTCCCTCATTTTGTAAAAAAGCTGTTCCGTTGCTCCTAGAGGCCGATGATTCATTTTATTTGGACTGGTAGAGCTCATTTTCGTAGTTCTGCTGTTACAGGTAGGCCAAATTTTGGCTCCATGGTGAGTAAAGCTTGCATTATATTTTTGTGGCTGCTGTGTGTTTTTAGGCGAAAACGTTGTGATAGTGTTGCGAGAATTACTACCAATTCTAGTAGAGCAAAATTAATTCCTACACAGATTCTAGGGCCTCCACCATAGGGAACGTGGGCATAATGGGAGCGTTTATTGGCTGGGTTTGTAGTGTCAAATCGCTCTGGATTAAATTCTTCCGGTTTTTCCCATATATTGGGGTGTCTGTGGAGTGAGTATCGACTAAATGCAACGGTGGAGCCTTTTGGGATAGTGTGCCCCCACATTTCAATGTCTTCCATTGTATTCCGGTTTTCGAACCAAAAGGGAGGGTGTAGTCTTGTCGCTTCATCAACAATCATTCGGGTGTATTTGAGTTTTGGTATATCCTCTAACGTTGGTAGCTGATTACCAAGTACATCCTGTAATTCTTTATGTAACTTGTTCTCTATGGCTGGATTTTTATGTAATTCATACCATATCCATGTTAATGCGTTAGAAGACGTTTCATGTCCTCCAATCATCATTCCAAGTACTTCTTTTTCGATCTGATGATCTGGCATTTTTGAACCGTCATCATTAGTGGCATTGATGAGTGTTGTCAGTAAGTCATTAGACCTATTATTGTTCCGTCGTTGTTTAATCATGTCTGAGATAAAGTGGTGAAACTCGCTCATAACCTTGTTGAGTTTTCGGTTGGTTGGTGAAGGAAACCAGGTTTCGGAGAGTATTGGAATCGGTGGTTGACCACTGTAGTGGTTAATTGTATGTGTCCAATGAGAAACTCTATCGCTGATATCGCTGAAATCATCATTAAAGAGCGTGCGGCCGGCTATTTCTAAGGTTAGGTGATTCATTTGCGTAGCAACATCAAAAATGCTGCTGTCATCAGCAAGTGTTTGCCAGCTGTCAGCAGTTTTTATTGTGCTTGATAACATAATGTCAAAAAAACCTTTAACGGCCTTGGGAGAGAACAGGGGTTGAATGAGTTGCCTCTGTTTTTCCCATGACTTACCTTCAGCAGTAACGAGTCCTTCACCAAAGACATTTCTAAATCGATTGTAAAGTAGAGTGTTTTTATCAAAAAAAGTATTGGTGTCTTTTAAAATTTGTTTTACCAAGTCAGGGTGATTAACAAAATAAAAATTGAAAATCCCACGGTAGTAAATAAAATCGCCAAAGGTTGAGGTTAATTCGTCAAAAAAATACGCAGGGTTTCCTGCAAGTTTCCACTGTTTAAAGAAGACTCGTGGTTTCACCAGTATTTTTTGAGGTGTATCGGCATTGGAATTCGGTTTACTGTGCATGGCGATAAGCTTTTTCTATTGTTTTTGTTGCAGAGGATAGGCCGTTCTCTTGGTTGATTGCATTAGCGAGTAAACTTGCAGCATCAGCGTATTTTTTATTGGAAATCACCTCGGTAATACGTTTTGATAGAGTTTTTGAATTAAGTTTTTCTTGTGCAATGGGTGCTGGGGAAACGCCTACTCGTTGTAGTTGCTGCGCCCAATAAGGTTGATCGCCAAGGTGGGGAATTACTATGGAGGGAGCCCCTGCTTTGCACACGGCGACAGTTGTACCGGCACCACCATGATGGACAACCATGCTTGCATGTTTGAATAAGTAATTATGGGGGACGTAGTCTACAAATATAATATTTTTATTTGTATTGTTTTGTAAGTCGCTGCCAAGGTTAGCGTACCCTCGCTGAATAATTGCACGGGTACTGGAAATATTAATAGCCTCAATGACTTTCGCTGTAATTTCGTCTCCTTCGGTTCCCCCCATTGATCCAAAGGATACAACAACAGGTTTTTCTTTAACTTGAACAAAATCTAATAGTTCTTGATGAGGCTGCCAATGGTTGAGGTCATTATTCTCTGGTTGCCAAGGACCCGTAACAGTATGATTGTCTGGAAGATCAGGGAAAAACTTAGCAAGGTGTTTAGACACAGAGTAAATATGCCCATGGGGAGAAAATGTTGCCATGAAATTAATATTTACTCGTGTTCCACCCAAAGATCCTAGGTATTCGGTAATCTTTTTGTCGCAGCTTCGAAATAACCAGCGGGTAACCTTCCATAACAATGGATTGATGAGCGGGCCGAGGCTGGGCACCGTTTCAGGGCCGTCGTACTTTGTGGGCACCAATGCAGGGCAAAAATCAACCGTTAACCAGGGGATATTATTTTGGATTAGCGCTTCCATGCTGATATGGTCATACATATTCACCAGACCAATATCAAACCCCTTGGTTTTTTCTAAAAAAGTACTAAAATGCTCCTCGCCCCGGAATAGGTACATTTCATCAAGTAGCACATGCATTTTTTTGACAGGGTTCTTGGTTGCATTAACGTTATCTAACATTTTGTTAAATAGTGGAAAGTCGTTCTCTGAATCACCGTAACCAACAAATTTTAGAGACGCTTCTTGTACGCGTTTTTGATGAAAGTTTTGTGAAAAAATGGTGACGTCGTGACCCTCTTGAGTCAGGTGCTTACCTAATATTTCGAAAGGGAAAACATCCCCTGTGCTTCCTAGTGTCATTAATGCAATTTTCATACAAGCAATCGCTATCGTGGAGTGAGATGTTTTGAGCGGGTGAATAGATATAGTGCACCAGTATTAATAGTGGCTGAGTATCGTGAAAGCACCAACTTTGAATGGGTAGACGTAGATATTAGATAGTTTTTCTGTAGTAAACAGACGATATTTATCTTTCTGTGATCTAGTCCACGCATATTGGGTAACCCAAATGGTTATCTTTGATATAACCTGCGCATCTATCCATCCCTAGAAATAAAGCAATGGTGTATATGATGGATTCAGCTCAGCGATTTGAAGGTAATCAGCTAGACTTATTTTTGAACTAATTTGATTTTTCTGGAGAAAGAGTAGCAATGTCAATTTCAAATACGCCTGTATTTCAGTCTTTGGTAGATATGACGCGTTTTCGTCGACAAACTAGCAATGATAAGACGGCAATTCGATTTTTAGATGATCAACTTAATGAACACGATACCTTGAGTTATGCATCGTTGGATAAGCGAGCGCGGGTTATTGCAGCAACATTCCAAAAGATGCATACCAAAGGGGAGAGGGTTTTATTACTTTATCCACCAGGAACAGAGTATATAGCTTGTTTCTTTGGTTGTTTGTATGGCGGAGTGTATGCGGTTCCAGCGTATCCACCGCAATCCCCTCGAGAATTCCAGCGCCTTCAGACCATTGTGAAAGATGCTGGAGCTACCATTATTTGTACCACCAGTTTATTTGCTGGCATGTTGAATGCGTGGATTGCATCTAGCCCAGAATTGGCGGGGGTAACTTGTTATTCAACGGATGCTCTGGATGATGAGTGTGCGGATGATTGGGTTGACCCTAACGTAACCCAAGATGATATTGCTTTTTTACAGTATACCTCCGGCTCTACAGGTGAACCAAAAGGCGTAATGGTTAGTCATGGAAATTTACTGCATAACTTAGCGCAAATAGAGCAATGCTTTCAGCTTACCGAGGAAGATCAAGGGGTTATCTGGTTGCCGCCGTATCATGACATGGGTTTAATCGGTGGGATATTACAACCTATTTACAAAGGTTTTACGTCGACGCTGATGTCCCCCATAACCTTCTTGAAGCGCCCTATGCGCTGGTTAGAAACGATATCAAAATATCGAGGAACCACAAGCGGAGGGCCGAATTTTGCCTATGAGCTTTGCGCGCAGCGAGCAACAGATGAGCAAGTTGAAGCACTGGACTTAAGTGATTGGTCAGTTGCTTTTAATGGTGCCGAGGTTATTCGAACCGACACGCTTAACCGCTTTGTCGATCGTTTTGGCCCCTGTGGTTTTAAACGTTCAAGCTTTTTGCCCTGCTACGGTCTTGCAGAAGCCACGCTAATTGTATCGGGGTGTCCTGCACCTGTTGAACCAAAAATGTTAAGCGTGAAATCCGATTCAATTCAAAGCCACCATATTGAATTTAGTTCGGAAGTCGACTCAGAAAATAGCAATACCTCTGTTCTTGTTGGCAGCGGAGAAATATTGGATTTTTCATTAAAAATTGTAAAACCGGATACTTGTGAGCTTTGTACTGAACACGAAATCGGCGAAATTTGGATTCAAAGTGGCAGTGTGGCCCAAGGTTATTGGGAGAATGAAGCGCTTACCGAAGAAATGTTTAATGCCTATACCTCCGATAGTGAAGAAGGCCCCTATATGCGAACAGGGGATCTGGGTTTTCTGGATAAGGGCGAGCTGTTTGTTACTGGACGACTGAAAGAGTTGATTATTCTTAATGGCCGTAATTATTACCCTGTTGATATAGAAGGTGCAGCTCAGGATTGTAGTGATGACTTAAGGCGAGGGTGTGGTGCTGCATTTTCTGTTGATATTGATGGCGAAGAAAGGCTGGTGCTAGTACAAGAAATAAAGCGTGCGAGTGTTGAAAAAGTCGATATTAATCAGTTAGTTGTTGAAATACGAAATGCAATAGCATCCGCTTATTCGGTAATTCCTCATGATATCGTCTTGATCAAACATGGCAGTTTATTAAAGACAACGAGTGGGAAAATACGACGTCGACCCATGTCTGATGTATACCTGGAAGATCAACTCAAAGTTATACAAACACTGGCAGACGCAGAAAACGTTATTAGCAAGGCGTTGATAGATAGAAAAGAACAAGAGCAGAAGGAGTCTAAGGTACCTCTGTCGGCATCGGATGCAGCAGCGCCAGATGTTGAAAGTACTCGAAAGGAAGAGGTAGATGCGGAAGAAATTAATCGAGTAATGCAGCTTATTGTGTCAAAGCTTGCTGAGCTGGTTGGCCCTAGAGCGCTAACGTTTGAATTTGATGTGCCCTTTGTTGAACATGGCTTAGGGTCCAAAGAAGCCGTAGGGTTAGTGGGTGAGTTGGAAAGCGAGTTGGATCGGCCCTTAGATGCTAGTCTAATTTTTAATTATCCAACTATTCGCGCGTTATCAACATTTATTGTTAGCGGAGATGAAACTAGAGAAGAATTGCCTGTTTTTGATAGCAAAAGGGCTGAGGATGAGGCTATAGCGGTTGTTGGCATGGCTTGTCGTTTCCCTGGTTGTGAAGATCTCGATGGCTATTGGGATGTGTTAAGTCAGGGTATTGATGCTATCCAAGAAGTGCCCAAAGATCGCTGGGATGTGGACGTATTTTATGACCCTAAACCTGCGACACCAGGAAAGATGTCGTCTCGGTGGGGGGGGTTTATTGATAATGTGGATCAGTTTGATGCGAATTTTTTTGGTATATCACCAAGAGAAGCGAAAATATTAGATCCACAGCAACGAATATTATTAGAAACTGCATGGCACGCATTAGAAAATGCGGGGATTAAGCCAGTGTCGATACGGGGATCTGATGCAGGGGTATTTGTTGGTGTATCGAGTAACGATTATGGACGCTTGCAGCAAGGGCAGGCGTGTAGTGTAGAAGCGTATGCGGGAACTGGGAATGCATTGAGCATTGCAGCTAATCGTATTTCGTATTTTCTGGATTTACGTGGCCCTAGCATGGCTATTGATACGGCCTGTTCCTCATCGTTAGTTGCTATACATACTGCTTGTGAAAACCTTAAGCGTGGCGGGTGTGACATGGCTCTTGCTGCGGGTGTAAACCTAATGATTACACCCGATTTACACATTACCTTCTCACAAGCTCGGATGATGGCAGCCGATGGGCGATGTAAAACATTCTCGGATGAAGCTGATGGTTATGTGCGAGGTGAGGGGTGCGGTGTACTGGTACTGAAGCGCCTTAGTGATGCGAAAAAAGATGGAGACCGTATATACGGCGTGATACGAGGATCTGCGGTAAATCAAGATGGGCGCAGTAATGGTATTACTGCCCCCAATGGATTGTCACAAGAGCAGGTTATCCGTAAAGCTGTGTATGCAGCGGGTGTTGGTGCAAAAGATATTGCGTATGTGGAGGCTCATGGAACTGGAACCCCATTGGGTGACCCTATAGAGGTTGATGCTTTAGCGAAAGTCTATGGCGATGCTAGAGCTAAGGATACTCCACTGCTCATTGGCTCTGCAAAGACAAACATCGGTCACTTAGAATCTGCCGCTGGCGTCGCGGGAGTGATTAAAACACTATTGGCTTTGCATAACCAAGAGATACCGGGGCATTTACATTGTGACTCATTGAGTACACGCATCCCATGGGCAAAGACAAATACACAGGTTATGACGGTGAAAAAAGCCTGGAACCGTGGGGAAACTCCTCGATTGGCTGGTGTGAGTGCGTTCGGATTTGGTGGTACTAACAGCCATGTGATTATAGAAGAAGCACCGGTGAGTGATGTCAGCAAAGAGGAGAATGCTGATAATAATGTGAGTGAAGATTTAACACATGATAAGCTTTTGTTCCTATCGGCAAAGAATAATACAGCGTTAATATCATTAGTTAAAGCACACGAAAGTGCATTGACTGATGATGTGGCGCTTGGAAGTTATATTCAGGCTGTGAATACACGCAGAGAAAGCTTTAACACCAGGGCTGTTGTTATTGCATCAGATGTTAAGGGTATAAGAGAGCAGCTAGGGTTATTAACAGCTGATGATTTTTATCAAACAACCTCTAAAAAGCCGTCGATTGCCTTCCTATTTACTGGTCAAGGGGCGCAATACTGCGGCATGGGCAAAGGGTTATATGATAGCTCTGAGCGTTTTAAGAAAACGTTAAATAGATGTGCAAGTCACCTTGAGGGCCAGCTTTCAATACCGTTGTTAGATTTACTATTTTTAGAAAAGCATGCAGATGAGCTAAATCAAACTCAATATACGCAACCAGCGTTATTTTCATTGGAGTACGCATTGGCAGATTTGTGGTTGTCATTGGGTGTGATTCCACGGGCGGTGATAGGCCACAGTGTAGGGGAGTTTGCTGCAGCGTGTATCGCGGGTGTCTTTTCTCTAGAAGATGCATTAACACTGATTGTTAATCGTGGCGCTTTAATGCAGAAATTAGACCCCAGCGGTAGCATGTTAGTAATCCAGGCGGATAGGGAATTGGCAGAAACGTTAATTGAAGGGTGTAGACAGGGTGTTTCTATTGGTGCAATTAATGGTGAAAAGCAAATTGTACTATCGGGTGAGACCGGTGTATTGGAAGGTATTAAAAAACAGCTTGAGGCGGGCGAAATAAAAGCAACGATGTTGTCTGTATCGCATGGGTTTCATTCACCATTAATGGAACCTATGGTTGATCAATTTTACAAAATTGCTCAATCAATTACCTATAACCAACCAAAATATGATGTTGTTTCTAACGTTTACGGACATATAGCGAACGACAAAATAGCGACACCGGAATATTGGCGAGATCACGTAACGGCTCCTGTACTGTTCGCCAGCGGAGCTGTTGAACTTCATCAAGCTGACTGTAATACATTTATTGAAATTGGTCCAAAACCCGTATTGATCGGTTTAACGAAACAAAACCTTAAAAGCGATACGTTAACAGATGCCCGTTGGATTTATAGTTTAAAGAATAATATAGACGACCAGAAGGTAATGTTGGAAGCAATCGGGGAGCTTTATGTTGCGGGGTATGACGTTGATGTAAATAACTTATTGCCCAAAGAGTTGGTTTCATGGATCGATACGCCAGTTTACCCTTTTGATCGCTCAAGCCATTGGATTGAATTTGAAGAAAGGGTGGCTAATCAGGCTGCATCAGGGGCGCAGCGTGGAAAACAGTCTCGCTTCACTTCTGGGGGAATACGCTCTTTATTAGGGCGTAGAATTCGTTCACCACTGTTAAATTCCGGCGAGGTGTTATACGAATCGTACTTGTCAATTAAATCTCTAGCAGCACTGGAGCAACAGAGTGTAAAGAATGATGCAGTATTTCCCCCCACAGTTTTTTTTGAAATGGCATTAAAAGCTGGTATGGAACTGATGGGAACGTATCATTTGGTTTTAGATCGCGTAGAAGTTAAAGCGCCATTAAAGCTTAATGAGAGGTCCGAAAGGCGATTGCAATTTGTTGTGAAACTTGAATCTGAGGAATCATTTAATTTTAGTATCTATAGCGAGGAACCAGAGTCTGAAAATAGTAATGAAAGCTGGATTAAACATGTCGACGGGCGTGTTGTTAAGAGCGACTCTGAAGAAATGTTAAGCATGGAAAAGTATGAATTACATTGCCTTGAAACGGTTCGTTTGCGATTAGATGAAAACTTAGTACACAAAGTGGTTAAAGAAGAATATTTCTCTATTGCTCGAGAGCTTGGTTTTGCAAGTAAGTTTCAAGCATTAGAAAAACTCTGGGTTGGTAAGGGTGAAGCATTAGGGCAAATTCAAATTGATGATAATTGGCAGGTAGATGAACATGTAATACACCCAGCGCTTATTGATGCGGGCATTCAAATCTTGTGGGCTGCCAATGCAGAAATCAATTATGATTTTATGTACACCCCCTCTGGAATGAAACGATTATGGATGGCAGGTAAAGAAAAAATAACCTATAGCGAACCAATTTGGATCCACGCAGAAATACATCGTCAAGACAACAATGACTTAGAACTTAGCGCTGACCTGAGAGTCATGTCACAGAAAGGTGAACTTATTGTAGTGTTTAAGAACATTGTGTTAAAAAAAGTGGAAAAAGTTACAGGATTGTTACACAAGCTACACGGCGTGGATTACCCAAATGGCGTAGAATTACTTACACAACATTTGAGAGGCTTGCTTGCAGTAGGTCTCAAATATCCGATAGAAGAAGTAAACGTTTGTTTACCTTTGGTCGATATTGGCATGGACTCCTTGGTTGCCATGGAATTGCTAAATGATATTGAAAGTTTGCTTGGTGTTGAAATTAATATCATGAAGTTAATGGAAGGTATTAATACCATTCAATTGGCTGAGGAAATACTAAACGCATTACCACCAGCGTTTGATGACGTGAATTCAAATAAAACACTATCCTCTGTGATTGACGATACGCCTTATAAGGCTGCAGTGGAACTTGCATCGGCTAGTAATGACAAAGAGCCAATATTTTTTGTTCATCCGATAGGGGGCTCTGTTTTTTGCTATATCGAGCTCGCAAAGGCAATGAAGGCGAATCGAGGGTTTTACGGTTTACAGGTTCCAGCAGTAGCAGATGTGAATGGCGAGATGTTTTCAAATATACCTGCCATGGCAGAGATGTACATACGGGAAATTAGAGAAATTCAATCACATGGGCCTTATTGTATTGGTGGGTGGTCGATGGGTGGCGTGGTTGCTTTTGAAATTGCCAAGCAGCTAATCGCAGCAGGAGAAAAAATCAAACATCTTGTGGTTGTTGATGGGCTATCACCGACCTATGCCAAATTTGATGGTAATGAAGATGACGGTTTTTTGTTAAAAGTATTAGCTTTAGACCTTGGTGTTGAAGATGCGACACTTGATACAGAAAGGTTACAAAGTGGAACAATTATAGAGCGGCTTGATTATATTTTGGATTTGGCAAAATCAGCTCAATTGTTGCCAAGTAGTATGAAAAGTAAAGATTTCGAGAGACGTTTTGAAATCTTTCAAGCAAATTTTACAGCGCTATCAACATATAAAGGAGAGAAATGTGACATATCCCTTTCGCTGATCAAAGCGGAAACGGCATTAGATCAACATAAAGGAGCCCCTGATGATATGGGGTGGAGTGATTTGGTGAGCAATGTGAGTAGCGTGGATTCACTTCCTGGCGATCATTTTAGTTTAATCAAGAAACCTACAGTAACAGCACTGGCATCCATTTTGGACGCACAGTTATTATAAAACCCAGTACCGAATAAGGCGGTACATAACCCCATTATTCGGAGAATAAGATGCAGGTATCTTCCAAATTAAGCTTGGTGACTTTCTTGCTTACGCAAAGTAGCTTTGTTTTTGCAGACACTGAAGGTGTATTGAGAATAGCGACAGAGCATGAGGTTTGGATCGGATATAATATACATCCAGTATGGTTCGTACTGTTTATGGCTGTAATGATGTGGACGGTAGCGATTGGAGTGGGGCTTTTTTATCATCGAGTGCTTACGCACCGGGTATTTAAGCCCAATCGTTTTTTGGCGTACTTTTTTGTGACGATAGCTGCACCGGCAGGAACACCGATACAGTGGGTTGGAAACCACCGAAGTCATCATCAAGTTGCAGATACTGATGATGATCCGCACTCACCGACAGATAAGGGTTTTTGGGTTGCCCATGCCGGTTGGTATTTGGGCACCGAAAATATTCTACTATGTGTGTTATATAGCTTTGCTGGACCATTACGTATGGTATTTGATGCTTTTTGGCGACCAAGAACAAATCAAGAGTATGTACACAAAGCCAAAGATATTGCAGCAGATCCGTATTATGCGTGGATAAGTAAACCTGGGCCTTATGCCTGTGTTGTATTAGGTCATGTTTTTAGTGTTTGGATATTTGTGTATTGTTTATGGGGAGCATGGGCGTTAGTTTTCTTATATGCCGTGCAGTTAAGTTTTTTTCTCATTGGGGATACGGTGAACTCAATAATGCATATGTGGGGTGACAGCCCATTTGAATCCGGTGATAAAAGTCGGAATGTTCCATTTATGCATATTTTAACGAGCGGTGAAAGCTTCCACAATACTCATCATGCAATACCGTCAGCGGTTAATTTAGGGTTGTTACCGGGCCAGTTTGATTTGAATTATTTCTGGTCGCGAATGTTTGAAAAAATGGGCTTAGCAACTGAACTGAGAAGGCCAAGTAAGATGTTGGTTTTATCAAAACTTAAAGATGATCAATATCGAGAATATATCGAAAAAAACTATAGAGAGAATCTATAAAGTGCGTAACAAGGAGAGCGTTTAGTGTAGATGAGTAAAGGAAAATTTACGTGAACATACAATGCAGCTAAGCTAAATAGTGACATAATATTCGAAGGCCCACACGTGGAGTTCGAAATAATACAAAAGGATCTTAAGGTTTTTAAGGGTAAGTCTATGACTGATAACACATTAAAAGATGTATATATAACTGGCGCTGGCGTATTTATGCCAAATGATCCAGTAGAAAACGACGATATAGAAGACATTCTTGGTTATGTTGCCGGAAAACCTAGTCGATATCGTAAACACGTATTGGCAGCAAATGGTATCAAGACGCGTCATTATGCCCGCACCAAAGAAGGCGTTCAGACTCACCTGAATGAGGAATTGGCTGTTGGTGC
>MAAC01019037.1_pt1 | contig 18522 bp, 20 predicted proteins | sample 1115981 | NCBI WGS metagenome assembly MAAC01 (sample SAMN04961126, study PRJNA320927) | seawater metagenome | isolation source: sample BD02T64 sea water enriched with oil for 64 days | place: USA:Gulf of Mexico | collected 2013-07-27
AATTTAAAAGAAGTAGAATTGCTATTAAACTCAGAAGCTGTTTTGGCAGTTTCATCAACAATTTCATATGATAAACAACAGGTTGTCGATAAGCTGCAATTTAGAATACAGTCTGTTTTAAAAGGAAGAAATTCTAAATATGTATTGCTAAATGCTCCGAACGATAAACTGGATGAAATCATAAATATATTGCCAGGAATGAAGAGTCCGACGGTATTACCCTTAGCTAAAGAAGGATGGAGTTCTGTGCACTCGGTAATTCCGAAAAACCAATTTTGGGAAATCATTGATTTGTTGAAAGAAAAAGGAGCAGAAGGAATTTTAGTATGTCCAATAGAAAAAATGGTACTGTAATGAAGACCATAGAAAACCCAAATAAAAAAGATTGGCAAATAATTTTAGAAAGACCAACGCAAACAGTAACCGACATTGAAAGTATTGTCAATACTGTTTTTGACGCTGTAAAAATTGATGGTGATGTTGCTATTTCGAAATTCACTAAGAAATTCGACAAGGTTGATTTAAATTCAGTCTTGGTTTCTGAAAATGAAATTGACGATGCTTGTCAGTTGGTTTCTGTGGAGTTGAAAAAAGCAATCAATATTGCTAAATCTAACATTGAAAAATTTCACAAAGCACAAAAAACGGAAAATGTAATTGTTGAAACTACTGCAGGAGTACAATGTTGGCAGGAAAAAAGACCAATTACAAATGTTGGATTGTACATTCCTGGAGGAACAGCACCTTTGTTTTCTACGGTTTTAATGTTGGCAATTCCTGCAAGCATTGCTGGTTGTAAAGAAATTGTTCTGTGTTCGCCACCAGATATAAATGGAAATATCAATCCAGCGATTTTATATGCAGCTAAATTATGTGGAGTTACCAAGATTTATAAAGTAGGTGGAATTCAAGCTATTGCAGGAATGACATTTGGAACAGAAACCATTCCTAAAGTGTCTAAAATATTTGGGCCAGGAAATCAGTTTGTAACTGTTGCAAAACAGCTTTCAACTAAGTTTGGAGTAGCTATCGATATGCCAGCAGGGCCAAGTGAGTTGTTGGTATTTGCAGATGATTCGGCAAATGCAGCATTCATAGCTTCCGATCTGTTAAGTCAGGCAGAACATGGAATTGATAGTCAGGTTATTTTAGTGTCTACTTCTAAAGAAATTTTAGAATTCGTTATAAGTGAAATACAAGATCAGCTCATTGAGTTACCTAGAAAAGAAATTGCAAAACAAGCTATTTCGAATTCAAAATTAATCTATGTTGAAAACAAAGAGACTGCGTTAGAGTTGATTAACAAATACGCGCCTGAGCACTTTATCATTTGTACAAAAGAGGATGAATATTTTATCGAAAATATAGAAAATGCGGGCTCTGTTTTTATCGGGAATTACACACCTGAAAGTGCAGGGGATTATGCTTCTGGTACCAATCACACCTTACCAACCAATGGGTTTTCAAAGGCATACTCAGGTGTAAATCTAGATAGTTTTTTAAAGAGCATTACTTTTCAGAAAATATCAAAAGAAGGCCTGCGTAATATTGGAAAATCAATTGAAATTATGGCAGAAGCAGAAGGTTTGCAAGCACACAAAAATGCAGTATCAATTCGATTAAAAAGTTTAGAAAAATGAATGTATTAAACCTCATTAGAGAAAACATCAAAAGTATGCAACCGTATGCATCGGCAAGAGATGAGTTTACAGAAAGTACTTCTGACATGGTGTTTTTAGATGCCAATGAAAACCCTTTTAATAATGGGTTAAACCGATATCCAGATCCACAGCAACAAGAGGTGAAAAAGATGTTGTCAGAGATGAAAGCGGTATCCACTGAAAATATTTTATTGGGTAATGGAAGTGATGAAGTATTGGATTTAATTTTTAGAGCGTTCTGTGAACCAAATAAAGACAATATCATCATTTTGCCACCAACTTATGGAATGTATAAAGTATTGGCAGATATCAACGCTATTGATGTTATTGAGGTGCAGCTCACCTCAGATTTTCAACCAAAGACACAAACCATTTTATTGGCCGCAAATGAAAAAAGTAAACTCTTGTTTTTGTGCTCTCCAAACAATCCAACTGGGAATAGCTTTTCAAGAGTACAAGTAGAAATAGTACTCAGACAGTTCAAAGGAATTGTAGTTATTGATGAAGCATATATCGATTTTTCAGTACAGGAAAGTTGGTTGAATTGTTTGGAAGAATTCCCAAATTTAATCATTACACAAACCTTATCTAAAGCCTACGGAATGGCAGGGATTAGACTGGGAGTTTGTTATGCTTCTAAAGAGGTTATTGCCGTTTTGAATAGTATTAAACCTCCTTATAATGTGAATGAATTGTCACAGCTAAAGGCATTGGAAAGATTGAGTAACATAAAAGAAGTACAAAATGAAATAGAACAAATTAAGAATCAAAAAGAGATACTTCTAAAGGAATTGAAAGAAGTTGTTTTTATAGAGCAAATTTATCCGTCTGATGCAAATTTCTTATTAATAAAGGTTGATAATGCTACAGAGCGATATGAGCAATTAATAGAAAAAGGAATTGTAGTTAGAAACAGATCGAATCAACCTTTATGCGAAAATTGTTTGCGAATTAGTGTTGGGACAGCAGAAGAGAATACCCAGTTAATTAAAGTATTGAAAAGATTAAATAAATAAATACCAGCGTATCATTCCTACGTAAACAGGAATCCATTACGAGGCAGCACTAAATTAAAATAGATCCCTATTATTACGGGAATAACAATTAAAACATGATGAAAAAAGTAGTATTTATAGATAGAGACGGAACCTTAGCAATTGAGCCACCTATCGATTATCAACTAGATAGTTTGGAGAAACTAGAATTCTATCCAGGAGTTTTTCGTTGGTTGAGTAAAATAGCCGAAGAGTTAAATTTCGAATTGGTAATGGTTACAAACCAAGATGGTTTAGGTACAGATTCTTTTCCAGAAGACACTTTTTGGCCAGCACAAAATAAAGTAATTCAAGCCTTTGAAAATGAAGGAATCGAATTTAATGATGTATTAATTGATACTTCATTCCCAGAAGAAAATTCACCAAATAGAAAACCTAGAACAGGTTTGTTAACCAAGTATATGACTGATGAATATGATTTAAAAAACTCATTCGTTATTGGAGATCGGTTGACAGACATTAAATTGGCAGACAACCTAAAGGCAAAAGGAATTCTACTCAGTTCAGAAGCTGAATTGAATTATAAAAATGATACGCAAGTATTGAAAACAGCCTCTTGGAAAACCGTTTATGAGTTCTTAAAGCTAGATGATAGAAGGTCGTGTATAGATAGGAATACGAACGAAACCAAGATTAAGATTGATTTGAATTTAGACGGAACAGGAAAAAGTGATATCAACACTGGAATTTCTTTTTTTGATCACATGTTAGATCAAATTGCACGTCACGGACAACTTGATTTAAACATTGAGGTAAAAGGGGATTTAGACGTGGATGAACACCATACGATTGAAGACACTGCAATTGCTTTAGGCGAGGTATTCAATACTGCTTTGGCTAATAAGTTAGGCATTGAACGCTATGGATTCTGTTTACCAATGGATGATTGTTTGGCGCAAGTTGCGTTGGATTTTGGTGGAAGAAACTGGTTGGTTTGGGAAGCTGATTTTAAAAGAGAAATGATCGGTAAAATGCCAACTGAAATGTTTTACCACTTTTTTAAATCGTTTACAGATGGCGCGAAATGCAATTTGAATATCAAAGCAGAAGGAACAAATGAACATCACAAGATAGAAGCCATTTTTAAAGCTTTTGCGAAAGCCATAAAAGTAGCTGTAAAAAGAGATGCAGAGAAAATGATTTTACCATCTACAAAAGGAATGTTATAATCTAGTAATTAGCTCTTAATGGGTAACCATTTGCTAAAAGCCATAAACTAATAGTTATAAGCTATAAAAAATGAAATTAGTAATAATAGATTACGGAGCAGGGAATATTAAAAGTATTCAGTTTGCTTTTAAACGACTGGGTTTTGAAGCTGTACTTTCTAGTAACATAGAAGAAATAAAAACTGCAGATAAAATTATTTTTCCGGGAGTTGGAGAAGCGAGTTCTGCTATGAGTAAACTCAAAGAATCTGGTTTGGATAAAATCATTTCGACGTTAAAACAACCTGTATTAGGAATTTGTTTGGGAATGCAATTGTTGTGTGATTTTACAGAAGAGAACAACACTAAAGGATTGGGGATTTTTAACACCAAGGTGAAAAGATTCACAAACAAAGTAAAAGTGCCGCAGATAAGTTGGAATACAATTACAAACTTACAATCAAGTTTGTTTGATGGGATTGATGAATCAGCATTTATGTATTTGGTGCACAGTTATTATGCAGAAAGTTGTGATTCTCAAATTGCAACCACAAATTACGGAGTAGATTATGCTTCCGCCTTGCAAAAGGATAATTTTTACGGAGTGCAATTTCACCCAGAAAAAAGTAGTGAAGTAGGAGAGAAAGTACTAAAGAATTTTTTAGCACTAAAAACTAACAACTAAAGACTGTTTTATGAGAATCATACCAGCAATAGATATTATAGACGGAAAATGTGTACGTCTTTCTAAAGGAAATTATAGCACAAAAATAATATACAATGAAAGTCCATTGGAGGTTGCAAAGGCCTTTGAACAAGCAGGAATAGAATATTTGCACTTGGTAGATTTAGATGGTGCTAAAGCGAGTAAAATAGTCAACTACAAGGTGCTAGAGAACATTGCTTCAAAAACCAATCTGCAAATAGATTTTGGCGGTGGATTGAAAGCTGATGAAGATGTGAAAATTGCATTCAATTCTGGTGCCAATCAAATTACCGGAGGAAGTATTGCTGTTAAAAATCCAGTGGTATTTAAAGAGTGGATTGCAAACTTCGGATCGAACAAAGTAATTTTAGGAGCAGATGCTAATAATGGGAAAATAGCCACCAATGGTTGGTTAGAAGAAAGTACAGAAGAGATTATACCATTTATTAAAAACTATCAAAAAGAAGGCATCCAATATGTGATTTCTACTGATATTGCTAAAGACGGAATGCTTTCTGGGCCTTCGTTTGAATTGTATCAAGAGATTATTTCAAATGCGACTAGCTCATTGAAACTCATTGCTTCAGGCGGAATATCAACTTTTGATGAAATTCCGAAGTTGGCTGGGATGGGGTGTGAAGGAGTTATTATTGGAAAAGCAATTTATGAAAATAGAATTTCATTGAAGCAATTGGAAAACTTTATTATTAATCAATAATGCCATTACGAGGAAGTATGACGAAGTAATCTCATTAATAGGTGTGGATTGCTTCATTTCATTCGCAATGACAAAAATGAAACAATATGTTTACAAAAAGAATAATTCCATGCTTGGATATCAAAGATGGAAGAACAGTAAAAGGTGTCAACTTTGTCAATTTACGGGATGCTGGGGATCCAGTAGAATTGGCAAAAGTATATGCAAAAAATGGTGCAGACGAATTGGTGTTTTTAGATATTTCAGCCACAGAAGAGAAACGTAAAACATTAATCGATTTGGTATTGAAAGTAGCCGAGCATATAAACATTCCGTTTACTGTTGGTGGTGGGATTTCATCTGTTGAAGATGTTACACTATTACTAAATTCTGGAGCAGATAAGGTTTCTATCAATTCATCCGCAGTGAAAAATCCACAATTGATCAATGATTTGGCCAATAAGTTTGGGAGTCAATGTATTACTGTTGCTGTTGATGCAAAAAGAATAGACGGTATTTGGATTGTGCATTTGGTAGGTGGAAGAGTGCCGACAGAACGAAATTTATTTGATTGGGCTAAAGAGGTCGCAGAACGTGGTGCAGGAGAAATTCTATTCACTTCTATGGAAAATGATGGTACCAAAGATGGTTTTGCTAATGAAGCATTGGCCGAATTGTCATCATTGGTAAATATCCCGATCATCGCTTCTGGAGGTGCAGGAACTATACAGCATTTTACAGATGCATTTGTCAAAGGACAAGCAGACGCAGCATTGGCAGCAAGTGTTTTTCACTTTAAAGAAATAGAAATAAACGATTTAAAAAAAGAATTACAACGGAATCAAATTCCAGTAAGATTATAGATATGAATATAGATTTCACAAAAAACAATGACGGACTTGTTCCTGCAATTATTCAAGATAGTAGTACAAAAAATGTATTGATGTTGGGATACATGAATCAAGAAGCTTTTGATAAGACCAAGGCAACTAAATTGGTTACCTTCTTTTCTAGAACTAAAAATAGATTGTGGACGAAAGGAGAGGAGAGCGGAAATACCTTAGAATTGATCGACATCAGATTAGATTGCGATAATGATTCATTGTTAATTCAAGTGAAACCAACGGGGCCAACTTGTCACAAAGGAACTGATACCTGTTGGAATGAATCAAATATTGATAATTATGGATTTATTTCTAAGCTAGAAGCTACGATTGCAAATCGAATAGAGAACGCTGATACCACAAAATCTTACATAGCCTCATTGTTTAGTGAAGGCATTAATAAAGTAGCACAAAAAGTTGGAGAAGAGGCTGTAGAAGTAATTATAGAGGCAAAAGACAACAATGATGAATTATTTTTAAGTGAAAGTGCCGATTTGTTGTTTCACTATTTATTGCTGTTACAAGCAAAAGGTTTTCAACTAAACGATGTTGTGAATGTTTTAAAGAGTAGAAGTTAGTCTTCTTCTTTTTCGATAATACTCAATGCCAATCGAATTTTAAAATAATCCAATTGCTCATCAAAATAATCAAAGTAGGCTTTTAAAGTTTTTGGACTTCCCAAGGACTTTTTAGCTTCTTGGACCAAATCGACCTCTTTTCTAGAGACAAAATCGAAAATAGCAATGTCTTTTCCTTCTAAAAACAAACGCGCAATATGAGAGTATATCGTTGGTGATTTTAATTTACGTTCTATTGAGATTTCATCGATGCTTAAACCAGATTTGTACAACTCATAGGTAACTAGATGGGTTTCTGATTTCTTCGTTTTTGTAATTGTCTTACTGCCCATAAACGCAATTACTTCTGCGATAAATTCAGCTCCGTATACTTCTGATTTTCGCTGACCTACTCCGCTAATTAATAAAAATTCAGATTCAGACATTGGGCGTTCTCTTTCAATTTCTTTTAGCGTAGCATCGTTAAAAACCAAATAGGCCGGAATGTTCTCTTCTAGAGAAATTCTATAGCGTAAGGCTCTTAGCTTTTCAAATAATGTGTTACTTTTTTTCTTTTTAGTGACTTTTGATTTCTTCTCTTTTGGCGTTATATCTGTGGTAATAGCAGGTTTTGTTAAATGTACAATTGCACTTTCAAACAATACTTTTTTAGAAAAATCTGTCAGTTGTAAATTGTTGTTTTTATGAAAAGCAATTTCGCAAAACCCTTGGTTGATCAACTGAATGATGTATTGTTGCCAGTCTTTCCAAGAAGTTCCTTTTCCAATTCCGAAAGTAGATATACTTTGATAGTTTTTCTCGTTTACGGCTGCATTATTTGCACCACGTAACACGTCTATTACGGTTCCAGAAGCCTCTTGCTCTTTTAATCTATAAATGGTAGAAAGTATTTTTTGAGCAATAACTGTCCCGTTAAAAAACTGTGGTGGATTTTTACAAACGTCACAGTTTCCGCAATTATTTGCTAGCAATTCACCAAAATAACTCAATAGTATTTTTCGTCTACAAGTGGTTGCTTCTGTAAATTGCTTCATACGGTCTAACTTTGCAATCTGTACTTCTTCATTACTGGCACCTTGTGCAAACTTTCGCAACTGAATTACATCGGCATAACTATGAAAAAGTAAAGCATTCGATTTTAAACCGTCTCTTCCAGCTCTTCCAATTTCTTGGTAATATCCTTCCAAATTTTTTGGCATGTTATAATGAACTACCCAACGGACATTCGATTTGTCAATTCCCATTCCGAACGCGACCGTTGCACAAACAACATTTATTTTATCAAAAATAAAGTCTTCTTGTACTTGACTTCTTTTGTCAAAAGAGAGTCCTGCATGATAGGCAGCGGCTTTAATTCCGTTAAGAGACAGTTTATCTGCCAACTGCTGAGTGGTTTTTCTACTCAAACAATATACAATTCCAAATTCTTGCTTGCGTTCATTGATAAAACGAATAATTTGTGCGACCCGTTTATCTGCTAACCGAACTTCTAAAGAGATGTTTTTACGATCAAATGAAGTAATGAATTGTTTGGCTTTTGGAATGTTTAACTGATTTAAAATATCTTCTCGTGTTGCCTTGTCAGCTGTTGCAGTTAAAGCAATTATAGGAGTGTTTGGTAATAATTTTTTAAAGAAGCTTAATTGTTGATATGAAGGTCGAAAATCGTGACCCCATGATGAAATACAATGTGCTTCATCAACAGCAATACAGCTAATGTATTTTTCTGAAATGATGTTTTCTAATATGCGCAAGCTCTCAGGAGCTACATACAACAGTTTTAATTTTTTCTGGTGTATACTTTCTAGAATAGTAGCATGTTCATCACTAGATTGACTACTATTAAAATAAGCAGCCATGATTCCGTTTGCATTCAAGCCATCTACCTGATCTTTCATTAAGGCAATTAATGGAGAAACCACCAGAGTTAGACCATCAAAATGTAAGGCAGGTAATTGAAAACAAATCGATTTCCCTCCACCAGTTGGCATAATAACCATGCAATCTTTACGCTGTAAAACAGTTTCAATGATTTCTAATTGTTGTTCACGAAAATGATCGTATCCAAAATATTTCTTTAAGGTGGCAACCAAGTTGTTTTGAAATTTCATTTGCGGCATAGATCAACAATTGTTTGAAAGTGTAAAAATAAGGAAGAAGCGCTTCATTTGAAACGAATATTTAAAGCAAATTATGAAGTTCTATATGCAAGAGATTGCCACCGCATTAAATATTTGCAATGACTGTAAGAATAGCATAGATATATGGAATCTAAAATAGCATTCTAGACAAGAATGGGTTCCTGCCTTACTAAATCAAGTATAGCACGATCCAATAGAATGACAGTTTACACAACAAATAACATCCTAGCAAAATACTTAAAGAGCCTGTGGCTCCCAGAAGACGAGGAAGAATTTAGTGAGTTCTCCATTCGGTTGTTTGATCCAAGACAGTGGAGATTTTTTAGCATTTAATAACGATTCTATTTGTTTTTGGAAGGAGTCAAAAGACAACCAATCTACCTTTTTATGAGGGGTTAAAAGCCAGTTGATTTTAGTTGGAATGTAGAATTTACAATTTTCGAATTGGGCTAATTCGTATTGGTAGATGTAAAAACCAGCCACACAATCAGAATTTAGTTGATCAAAAGTAATGTTTTGATTGGAATATGGAACAAATAATTGTGCCTTGAAAAATACTTTTTGCTGAAGGGTAGCAATATCAATATCTACATATTTTTGCGTTTCTTTTCTAAATAATAAAGGCAGTTGTTTGGAACACAGTTTTTCAATTTTCTGATCTAAAGAGTCGTTTCTATTTGGGCCAATCCAATGTTCAACTTCTGTAGTGCCAACAGATGCATCGTATAAATAAAATTTATAGATAATCTCTAGGTGAATGGGTGTATTATTTTGTTTAAGAATACAGTCAATCTCACCAATGGTGATGTTCCCTTTCTGAATTTGAATATTCTCGTGAACGATTTCAACGGTTTCGAATTGCTGTAGATAACAGGATACAAACGATTCTACCCGTTTTCCTAGTCTTGGATTTTTAGTCAATTTTCCTTCAAAAGTTTTGGTAGAAATATCGGGTAACTCTAATTGCTTTAACCCCAAAAAAAGATCTTTCCATAAGAATTTTGTGTTTAAAAAACCTTCGTATTGTTGCTGTATCTTTTTATTGTTAAATTCCATTTTTCAAAAAGAGATTAAAGAATGCTTTGTTAAAAGATAGAAGAATGGAGAACTAGAATCAAGAGAAATGATTTGGTTCGTAACATTCTTAAAAATCTAATTTCGATTGTTGTGTGTTCATTGCCTTCTGAAATACGAAAATAAGGATTAATAAAGAGATAATAGACCGCTTTGTTGGAAGAGTTTAGAACCAAGAGAAAAGATTTGTTGTGTATTTTAACGAATATTGAACATCGAGTTTCAGATACATTTTATATATTCGATGTATCAATTATACACTACATGAAATTCGAGCAACCGACCCTACAATTTTTAAACGATTTAACTGCCAATAACAACCGAGACTGGTTTACAGAACACAAACCAAGGTTTACAGAAATTCAGAAAGATGTAAAAGTACTCTTTTCAGAAATGCAAGTAAACTTAGAAAAGCACGATGAAATTGAAAAAATGAAAGTGTATCGAATTTATAGAGATGTTCGTTTTTCTAAAGATAAAACACCTTATAATCCACGATTAGCAGTTTCCTTTTCTAGATTAGGTAAACATTTGCGTGGTGGTTATTTTTTGCAAATAAAACCTGGAGAAACTTTAATAGGAGGAGGGTTTTGGCAGCCAGAAAAAGACGACTTATACAGGTTGCGTAAAGAAATAGAATTGGATGCAACAGAGTTTAGAGAGGTGTTAAACAATGCAAATTTTAAAAAACATTTCGGTGGAACTTTTGAAGGAGAAGAATTAAAATCGGCACCTCGTGGTTTTGATAAAGAACACCCAGATGTTGACTTGCTACGTAAGAAAGGCTATATCGCGATTCAAAAATTTACGGATAAACAAGTGCTTTCGCCTAATTTTTTAGAAGAAATTGACGCTAGTTTTAAAGCTATGCGCCCCTTCTTTAACTTATTTTCTGATGTACTGACTACCAATTTGAATGGAGAGTCTTTGATTGATTAGTATTTTGTTTTATTAACTTAAATTTTTCTTACAAATTTGGCTGGGTTTCCGACCCATAATTCTCCATTCGGCACGTTTTTAGTGACCACACTTCCTGCACCTATCATTGAGTTTTTGCCGATAGTGGTGCCTCCTAATATGGTGGCATTTGCACCAATAGATGCCCCTTCTTTGAGAAGTGTAGTTTGAAATTTATCTGGGTATTGCTTTGATTTTGGGTATTTGTCATTGGTAAAAGTAACATTGGGTCCTATAAAAACATTATCTTCAATGGTTAGCCCATCCCAAAGATACACACCGCTTTTTACAGTAACATTATTACCAATAACCACGTTGTTTTCTATGAAGTTGTGGCTGCAAACATTGCAATTATCACCAATTTGAACCCCTTTTAAAACAACACAGAATTGCCAAAAACGAGAGTTGTTACCAATATTTTTTGTCTCTACATTTGCAAGTGGATGGATAAAATAATCTTGTTTGTTGTTTTGTTCCATAGTATAGCGTGTAATTTTCGGTTTATGTGTTAAAAAATACCAACCATGTATAGCAGTGTTTTGTTACTAAGTTAATTCAATTAAATCGATTAACAAACTAATAATTAAATGATGAATATACGATATGCTAAACGCAACAGGTATTGTTGCTACGTTATTTAGTTTTCAAAGCTTCTCATCGAGTAACAAATAGTATAAGGTTTCTTGCATAATGAGAAGAAGATAGTTGGTGAGTAAAATGTTTTCTAATCTTGATGTTATATTTTTTTAATTCGAATTTTTCAAAAGTTGTAATTACAATGTTCATAGTTTTATCCAAGAATAACCTTTGTACATGTGCAGGCTTTTCGTTCTTTCCCCATTTTTCTTATTTCTAGCATACACACTACGTGTTTGTGTATGATTTATGCGATTAAAAGTGCTGTATACTTTTCACATTTGTGTCATGTGTTTTTATTTGTTCAATATTCCTAAATATGTTTTCCAAGGTCCAACATTGCTTTTGTACTGGTTAGCCATAACTCTGGAAATTTGAGAGATGTGACCTAAATCGTGCACAACCCAAGTTGAAATCAATTGTTCAAGTGATACTTCTCCTAATTCAGGGTGGATTCCTTTCAATTCATAGTCTTTATTTGTGACATTTAAGGATTTCAGTTCCTTAAGGTTACTTTTTCTCAAATCTTTAAATTCGGTAATTAATTCAGAGATGGATGAATTTTTATTTTCTTTCAATTGAGCAAATCTATCAAAAGGTTCAAATATTTTATTTTCAGATTGACTTAAAATTGTTTTCGCACGAATTATCCAATCTGTTTTTTCTCCAAATATTAAATGTCCAATAATATCATAAGGACTCCAAGTATTTTTTCCTTCATTATTTTTCACCCAATTATTTGATAATCCGCTCAAATATGATTCTAAAATTATTGGTGTTCTTTCTAAAATTTCTATTGAATTATTTAAGTCAAATTTCATCTATATGTATTGTTTTTAGGTGTTTTTGTGTTTGATTTATGCGGTAAAAGTACGATACACGTTCTACCGTTGCGGAAAGGTAATTAATTTACGTCAATTTCCGTTAGGGAATTCTGCCTGCAATTAATTACACAGGCGGCCATACGCTTTGTTTTTTATCTATCTTTTAATCTATAAACAAATTTATGGCCACTCCAATTTTCGTCAATTGACGCGACTTTTGTGTCAACTAGCCCGTTGTCGAGACCATATTTCATAATCATAAACTTGTCCAATTCAGTTTTCATTTTAGATGCTTTTTTAGGCCAGCTAATCCACAAGAACCCATTCGTTTTTAAGTTTTTTTTTGCTATTTTAAATAAATCTTCAATCTCCTTAGAGGTCCTAACAAAAATGTGAATAAATTCAATTTGTTGACTATTTTCCGCTTTATTTATTATAACGTTTGCGGGAAAATCTGAAAAAAAATCGAGATAATTTTTCGGTTCATTTAATACCAAAATTTCAGAATTACATGTGATTCCGAGTTTTTTATAAAGAGGTGTTGTCGAGTTGTTTTTATTCATTATAATCCTAATTCCTGTTTGAAAATCAGTAATAATGCGAAAGTTATAATTGAAATAAACGTTCCAACTTTAATATACCAAAGAGTTAAAACTGAAATAATTAGTCCGAATAATAATGTCCAATCATGACTAGTCCACAATCCATAAAGCCATATTAGCCAACTTAACCCTAGAAGAATAAATAAAGGACCTAATTTGAATACATTAATTTTTAGTTTGTAAAATATATTTGCCCAAGGGCCAGGTTTTTCTGGGCCAATATATTTTCCCTTAAACATTACGTGAAAACCGTCAATCGTCATAAACATCCCATTTGAAAGAGCGAGTATTGTCATTATTATTTTTACTGTCATATTTTATTCTAAGTTGGTTTTTTTTCGGTTTGTTTTGACATTGAGACAAGGTGTTTGTGTATGATTTATGCGGTTAAAAATGCGATTCACTTTCCGCTGTTGCGGAAAGGTAATTAATTCGCGTGAATTTCCGTGAGCAATTAATTATGCACGGTGTTGGCAAAAGTTAGTTGATTTCAAGAGCATACTCCCAAATATCATCAAACCGTGCGCTAGGAAAATGAACCGTACTATTAGCTCCTAGACCGATAATAACTTTATTTTCAATTACACCAACTATCATTTCATTTCTGCCCTTTCCCGGAAATGATGTATCAATTTGACTCCATGAATCAGTTATTGGTTCATATTCCCAAAAATCAGTTAAATACTCCGTTGAATTCCCACCTCCTTGTTTCACACCACAAGCAATATACCCTTTATCTATCAGAGAAAAACTTATTGCAGAATGTCTTGGGCTACCAGGAAAGTTTTGTTTTTGAGTCCAAGAATCAGTTGATGGATTATATTCCCATAATTCATTGCAACTAATTGCACCATTCCATCCAAAGCCTACATAACCTTTATTATTTAAAGAGAATGAATTTCCTCTGGTATTACATACTCCTGGATAATCTGCTTTTTGTGTCCAGATATTTGAAGCGCTATCATATTCCCATAGGTCAAAATGATTACCTGTTGAACCTCCTGTGACATAGGCTTTTTCTTCGATTACAAAACAAGTAGAAAACGCTCTAGCTTCTCCTGGGAAATTTGCCATAATAGTCCATCTATTTGTGGTTGGGTTATAACGCCATAAATCATTTAGATAATTAAATCCAGAAGTATTATCTAAACCAAGTCCAACATAACCATAATCTCCTATTCCAAAAGAAATAGCATTTGTCCTTGGATTTGAAGGCAAACTGGATATCTCTGCCCAAGAATTATTTTGATAATCGTATTCACTAAAAGTGTTAGTCACAATATCATGAAACCCCGAACCAATAAACAATCTATCATTAACAACAAAACTTACAGCACCAGCTCTATAACCCTCCAGAATTGGAGATTTTTCAATCCAAACATTAGTTGCTAGAGTTCTAAATGTTAAAGTATTCCCGTATTTGATAAAATTGTCTCCATATTCTATAAATGACCTGACATAATAATCTGTATTTGGATCCAAATTTTCAAAACTATGATGAAATTCTCCTAAAACATCTATAGAACCAAGTGAAATGGATATATTATCAATAGTTGGTTCAGGATTTCTAGCTAGAACAAACCCATGATTAATTGTATTGTAATCGCCGAAACTAATTAACTCTCCAATGATTTTGGCAGAATAAGTATGTAGATCTTGAACTTGTAATGTTGAATTGGTTGGTTCTTCTAATATTATTTCTTCATTAGGGGCATTATCATTATTGCAATTAAGTAATAATAATGAAAAGAATAATAAGTTAATCTTTTTCAGATTCATAAGTAGTAATGTTTTAGTTTTTGCTAACGTATTTGTATAAGATTTTTTTTAATTTAAAAATGAATACATTCATTATTGATATTCTTATTTTATTGGAATAAGAATTTTAAAGTGTCAATAGTACTAAATAATAATCTTGTTTCCAATATTTTTCCTAAAATGTGCTACAACGTGTTTGTGTATGATTTGTTTGCGTTGATTTAGCGAATAAATAGTTAACTATTACAAGCCTTTGAAGTCCACGAGGTTTTTCCGAAGGAAAAACTTATTAACCAATTAATTATGCACGGTCTTGGCTAACGTTATTTCTTATTTCCAAATTTCTTGTGTTTATTTATATAAAAAATACAACCTAAAACTCCAGATATTGCTAATCCAATATTGGTTTTTCCAGTGTTCCAGTTATTGAAAGCATACTGAGCTCCTAAAATTCCACAAATTATATAAACATAAAATAAAACTTTAGAAATATTAGAATTATAAAAATCTGATTCCTTATCTCTTATTACTTTTGATTGTTCATTTATTAGCTCATCTTCAATTTTAGACATTCTTTTCTTGTCAAGAATTTCTATCCTTTTTTCTCTTTTTTTATTTAAATTTTCAATTCTCTTTTTGAATGCGAATCGAAAACTATTGAAATCATCCTCATCAAGACTCCAATTTGGAAGTCTCATAATTGTTATAATATCTAAAGGATTGTAGATTTTAAAATAACTATATTGAAATTCAGTTCTAAATTTCCAACTCTCAATTTCATCAAATTCAATGGATTCATTGTTTTGAAATGTCAATATTGGTTTTTTTACCCATAAAAATTCCACTTTCTTATTAGACAATGTTATTTCTACTTTTCCTATTGTTAATTTATATGCAATTAAATATGAAGTTACAAAGGTGGAAACTGTGAATATAGATGCAAAGAAAGTTTCCATTATTCCAAACAGACTCATTCCAGTAATTCCAATAATAAGAATTAATGACAGAAGTAGTGTTATAAAATAAAAAATTGAAATTGTTCTAAATCTGTATTTCATTCCTAATGTTTGCCAACGTGTTTGTGCATGATTTATGCGTTTAAAAGTGCGATTCACTTTCCGCCGTTGCGGAAAGATAATTAATTCGCGTGAATTTCCGTGAGGGAATTCCGCAAGCAATTAATTATACACGTTGTTAGCTGCTGGCTTTTTTATATCCGCAAGTTATTCTCTTTTGTGTTTTTTTTACGATATCTAGGTTAACTAAATAGTTTTTCTTTAGGCCATTTCCAAGCATACCAAACAATTAAAGCAGTAATAATACTTTCTAAAAATGCTAGAAAAACATAAAAAAGATACCATTCGTTAGTTGAAAAGATTCCTATTAATACCTGCATTATAGTAAATATTGCTCCAAATATGATATTGAGGATCCGGTTTATTTTTGAGTTAAGTAGAATTGAAGCTGCAACCATTACGGACGGAATCGCCAAAACTATTGATGCTAGTAATAATGTGGCGGGAGTATCCATTACATTATCGCCCGTAATCAAACTGTTTACTTTACCTGGTGTGTATAGCTCAAAATAATCTCCATATAAATAGCAGAAAGTTGCGGAAGCCCACAATGCAGCGAGTTTGATTTTGATGTTTACTTTTTGGTTTTCTAACATATTCATATGATTTTAATAATTCTATTCCGAGTTTCTCTAATTATTTAGACGTAAAATATTTGTAAATGGTTGCCTAGGTTTTAATTTGAGTTCAATTTTTTAATGACACACAACGTGTTTGTGTATGATTTTCTTGCGTGAATTTAGCTAATAAATAGTTAACAATTACAAGCCTTTGAAGTTCACGAGGTTTTTCCGAAGGAAAAACTTTTTAAGCAATTAATTATGAACGGTGTTAGGCACAGTTTTTTTCTTTTTTATTTCCTGTTTTCGGCAAATAGATTTTTTTTTATTAAAATTCCGTCATTGTCGTAAATAGAAACTTCTTTAATTTTTCCGTTTTGATAATATCTTTTTAATTCACCAATTACAACTCCATTTTTGAATTCTCCTTTTATTCGTATAAAACCATTTGGATAATAATCTGTTTCAATACCATTGCATAGTTTGTCACATTTTCGAAATAAATAATTGGGTTCGGTATGAGTTACAACAAACTCAACAATTTTCGGAGTTTTTATAGTATCAGAATTTATTGTTTTTTTGATTGATACAATTCGTTCTTCTTCAAATTCAATGGCTGTTAGTTTATATTTTCCTTTTTCTGAAAGTGTAATTATTCCATTTTCGAAGTTAGTATATTCAATTCCATTTTTTTCTAATCTATAAAAACTACTTTTTTCAATTTTTCCAGAACAACTATTAATTAAATAAAGCTCATATTTTATCTCTTGGCTAAACCCCAAAACGGTGTGAAAAAATAAAATTATAAATGTAAATCTCATTCGTTTTTAATTGTGTCTAACGTGTTTGTGTATGATTTATGCGTTTAAAAGTGCGATACACTTTCCGCCGTTGCGGAAAGATAATTAATTCTCGTGAATTTCCGTGAGGGAATTCCGCAAGCAATTAATTATGCACGGTGTTGTAAAGCGTTTTTTTTCATTTTGAAATTAATGATTGACTTTACATATAGCTACTGTATTCTTGTCTGATAGTAAGTAAACATGATATGTATTATCGTACTTGTTTTCGGTAATTATAGAGTTTGCCATATTTAATATTTCTAGTTTGTTTTTCAATAAGTAGTCGTCCAATTCAATATTTAGATAATAGTTTCCAGATATAAACTTTTCACTATCCATTATCGATTGTTGTAATTTTTTGAAATCAAGTGAATCGAACTTAAATATTCCGTATGTCATTAGAGGTTCCAAAAAACCTTTCTCTTTTCCGCCTTGAATTAAAGTTGGCTCAACTATTCCATTAAATTCAGCCATTTGGTTAATGTCTTCGAACAATTTATTCTTCGATGGCTGACATGATACAAGTAATAAGATCACTAATATTAATAGAAGTCTATTCATTTCTGATGATTTACAAACGGTGTTGTAATGCGTTTTTTTTGTTTTCAATTTCTTTTCCGATAAACCAACTTGTTGTTCCACCTTGAATTCCGCCAATAATTAAAAACATTGGTCCGCCTGTAAACATCCAGATTAAAATTCCAAGTCCGAACTGTTTAATGTCAACTCCATATTCAATTATTCTTAAAGTTATTTCAGAAAACATTGCGATGAAAAAAAATCCAATCCACATTTTTATATGCCCCCTAAAAGTTGTCCAAAAAGCATCTTCATCTTTTTCAATAATTGATTTCCCTATATTTCCAGAAATAAAATAGATGATTACTAAATCTAATATCATTTGAACTGTAAAATATTTTGACTCACTTATATACGGATTAATTAAATTCTGATTCACTAATTCATTTAATTCTGTTGATATAGAACTAAATATGATTCCCAAAATTGTTAAAATGAGAATAGTTATCCCTAAGTATTTAAAGATTATTATTCTACCTGTATTTTTTGAATTTAATTTCATTCGTTTTCCAAATGCATTACAACGTGTTTGTGCATGATTTGTTTGCGTGAATTTAGCAAATAAATAGTTAACAATTACAAGCCTTTGAAGTTCACGAGGTTTTTCCGAAGGAAAAACTTGTTAAGCAATTAATTATACACGGTGTTACCAAAAGTTAATTTCTTAGTTTTTTATATATTGTTTTTCCTACTTTAAAATATTCAGACTTTACTTCATTGACTTTTAAAGTTATTATATTTCCA
>MAAC01006660.1_pt1 | contig 18520 bp, 18 predicted proteins | sample 1115981 | NCBI WGS metagenome assembly MAAC01 (sample SAMN04961126, study PRJNA320927) | seawater metagenome | isolation source: sample BD02T64 sea water enriched with oil for 64 days | place: USA:Gulf of Mexico | collected 2013-07-27
GCCGCTATCAGAGTTACAACCGGGGTTACAATCAGAATTACAATCAGGGTTACGACGCATGGTCAGTGTGGCGTGAACACTGGCATCATTTTCCCTTATATCGACACGAAGTACTGTTTTGTCGATTAGAAACCTGGGGGCTTCATAATCCTTTAAATGTATTGTGCCCGCTTGGGCATCTTTCATGGCCATCATTAAAGTGCTACTTCCACGTGGTAAGCGGTGTATTTACGAATATTGATCACCCCGTTATCGAGTATCAGGTACTGACCTTTGATCCCCATCAGGGTGCCCTCTACCAGTGGGTTTTTGTCCATATTGTGGCTGGCCACCTTAACAGGGTACTCCAACACAGGGTATGCAATATCCACTGGTTCTACGTTATCTAATCGCTGGAATGCCTGTAGACCAAACTGCTCCTCAAGTTGTGTCATTCCCTTATCACAAAGGTCAAATAGAGCATCACGTGTGGTGGGCAAATCCACGGGTGCAATAGCGCCCTTAAGCATGGTTCGCCAATTGGTTTTGTCCGCCACATGCTGACGCAACAAATCCTCAACCAAACCCGATTGCTGACGTGTTTTAACTCTTAAAATTGGTAGAGCCTGAACTGCACCCTGATCGATCCAGCGAGTAGGTAATTGGCTTTCACGGGTAATCCCGACTTTGACGCCCGATGAGTTGGCCAGATAGACAATATGGTCAACCATACAGTGTTGCTCACCCCATGCCGGCTCTCGGCAGGTGCCCTGCTCATAGTGGCATTTTTCAGGACTAACGATACAGATGTCACACTGAGCTAACTTGGTGAAGCAGGGGTAGCAATATCCCTGATTAAAACTTTTATTACTGCGCCGACCGCAATGGGCACAATGGATTACACCGGTATGTGTAATACGTATCACTTGGCCCAAAGAATCATTGAGCGGAACCAGTTGATCATCTAGTGGAAGCTGGTACTCGACTGGACCGGCCAGTGCCACCTGCATTTTACGGAGGTGGCCCTCATGACAAACCACCGATTACTCCTGCCACTTCAATAGCTGTTCGTCAGCCGGCGTACTTTTGCTACTACTCTTGCTACTACAGGGCTCCTTCGACTTCTTGGGCGCGATATACCCAACCCTTTCTTCCTCGGCTTTATGCCGGGCATCATAGGCAATAATCGCCTGTAAGCTTTGCTCACGCTGCTCAATGGTCAGACGTGATCCATCTGGCCATTTCCCAAGTTCCACCGCACCTTTGAGGTTGGCATATATTGCTGGGGTAATTGATTCAATAAGTTGTTGGAAATCCATAGGTGACCTCAAATTTTCAGGCGGGGATTATAGCATTGCCGTCAACCTCTGCCCTCACCATTCATCGTCAGTCAGTAGACTCATTACGACCTGCCCAACCGCCAAGTAACATTCCCGTCACCAAGCCGATAGCGTGAGCAGCATTGGCAATACCCCCGGTCATGAAAAGATCAATGAAACCACTCATACCAAGAAACAACCAGAACAGCATAAAGCCCAACAATCCTTTGGGTATTGCCAGTATCGGTCGTGGAGCAATCTTATGTCGAATCCAGATATAACCGAGTAAGCCGTAAACCACCCCTGACATACCGCCAAATAGTGAAGGTCCACTCCACAGGTATTGACCTAGATTCGAGGCAATAGCCATCAACAACACAGACGCGGTCATTTGCAGACTGCCAGTCAACGGTTCTATCCGTCTGCCAAGCTCCCACAGCCATAAACCGTTAAAAGCAATATGAAAGAGACCAAAATGCAGGAAAATAGGTGTTACCAACCGCCAGTACTCACCATTTGCCATGGCGTTGTCAGCAGTATCAAACTGGATACTGTCACCTACAATACTTAGATCTTGGAAGGTCAACCAATGAATGAGCGGAAAGCTCCATTCAACGATTGCCGTACCCACCATACTCAGTAATAACAGAGAGGCGATTACGGGCATTTTTCGTAATTGCTCCTGAAAGCTCATGCCACCTACAAGCTGGCGCTCCATCGCACGCTGCTGTCCATCAATGACTTCCAACAACCGCATCACCTGTGGAACCTGTTCAGGTAACTCCACCCACAACTCAGACACGTTTTCCAGTCTATTGATTCTGTAGGAAATACGCTGGGAATCTAGCGCTGTACACAGGTCACCCACATCAAACTGATGTGAAATTTCTGCCACCAAAGTCCACGAGGTTGGTTGACCACTCATTCTTTAGACTGCCTTTAAGTAATGCCAGCTAGCGGTTACGATTACTGGCGTCATGTCGACTACCCCAGCCCAGCTTGGTACGGCAGGTTTCATAGAAGTTGTGTTCTACCGGGTGAATCAATCGCAATGACTGTGCCTTTTTATGAATCCGGATAATATCTCCAGGTTCTGGCTGAAGGTCATTCTGACCATCGCAGGTAACCATAGGGTCAAGTTCATCGCGGGATGCCACCCGGATTTCTATATCGCTATCCCCTCCCACAACAATCGGGCGACTAGAGAGCGTATGAGGGTTCATAGGGACCAAAACAATAGCGTCCAGATTAGGATTCATAATCGGTCCTCCACCAGAGAGAGCGTAGGCAGTGGATCCCGTAGGTGTGGAGACAATCAAACCATCGGAGCGCTGGCTATAGACAAACTGATTATCTATGTAGAGTTCAAACTCCATCATCCTGACAGATTTTCCTGGATGTAAGACCACGTCATTAAGAGCTATCCCCGAAGACACATTGTTTCCATTGCGATAAAGAGCCACCTCCAGCAGAAAACGGGTTGAGAGAATAAAATCACCGGACAAAACGCGGTCAACCTGTTCTTCCATATCATCGGGCAAAATATCTGTCAAAAACCCTAATCGCCCCCGGTTTACACCTAACATAGGGACATCATGGTCGACCATGCGACGACCGGAACTCAGCATACTGCCATCACCACCCACCACGATCACCAAATCTAACTTCTGTGCCATATCGCCACTATCAAAGACGGGGAAATGTTTATTGTCGATAAGCTGAGCCGTGTTTGACTCTAACAGCACGGTATAACCTCTCTGTTCCAGAAAACTGGAAAGCCGTTTAAGAGAGTCAACAATTTCAGGAAGCTGAATATTGGCAACTAAAGCAATTCGTTTGAAGTGAGCCATAGGTATATCAGAAGCGTCCCAACGATAAATGTCAACGGATTATACACGGCCAACCGAGGCTGTTATCCATTGGAATCAATCCCTATGCTGACAATCAAATCAAACCACAACAACAGGTGAAAAAAGCACAGGCTATAAATTATATTTTTTCGTACATCAGAAGGTGCTAACCTTCAGGATTTCATCATGAATTGTTGGTTTTTTCTTACCTATGGAATAGCCAAAAAAAAAGCTCCCTAAGAAGGAAGCTTTTAATGTAATGGCGGACCGGACGGGACTCGAACCCGCGACCTCCGGCGTGACAGGCCGGCATTCTAACCAGCTGAACTACCGGTCCGTTATGCGTCTATAATAATTTGGTGGGTGGTACAGGGGTCGAACCTGTGACCTACGCCTTGTAAGGGCGCCGCTCTACCAACTGAGCTAACCACCCCTTTGAAAGAGAGCCGCATTCTACCGGAATATCCTCACGTGTCAAACATTTCGAGCGTCCATTCCCTATACATCCAGCGGACATCAAATTAACATATGCCACCAGCCAAAATGACTGAGATTAGTATGGAAATTTTTAAAGAATTCACCTTCGAAGCTGCCCATTTATTACCCAATGTTCCCGAAGGACACAAGTGTGCCAGACTGCATGGTCATTCCTATCAGGTCACAATCTATCTCAGCGGTGATGTTGGAGAAACCACTGGCTGGGTTATTGACTTTGGTGACCTAAAAACACTTTTCAAACCCATTTGTGATCGACTCGATCACCGCTACCTCAATGACATCGAAGGGCTTGAAAACCCAACCAGTGAAAATATTTCTCGTTGGATCTGGACTGAACTAAAACCGATGCTACCCGAGCTCAGCAAGGTAAAAATTCGTGAAACTTGTACTTCAGGCTGCTCCTACAGTGGCGACTAGTGCTTTGTAGGGTGCTCCTGTGTACTAAAATATTACTGTGAATAAGCGCACGTCTTCTAAACGACTATTTATTGCACTGCCCATATCCTCTGCAGCCAATCACTCATTGGTTAAATACTGCAGGCAGCTTGATGAACAATATGAATCGTCCAAAATTAGGTATACACCTGTAAACAACCGTCATTTGACGCTAGCTTTTCTTGGACAGCTGGATCCCACACAGGTGCTTGATGCTACTGAGGTGATGCAGCAAGTTCAACATCCACCCATACACTTGAAACTAACAGTGATTGAACGGTTTCCAGACTCTCAGAGCCGGATCATCACAGCACTGCCCGAGCCCTCCAACCAACTTTGCTCTCTTCACCACCAATTACAGCAAGCGCTCGAACAACGAGGTTTGCCTAACACGACACGCCCTTTTAGACCGCACGTCACTCTGGCAAGAATAAAATACAACAATGAGCAGCTCTTCATAGCCCTCAACCCACCAATAGAAATGATGGTATCAGAGGTCATTCTTTACGAAAGCCAACTCATAGATACAAGCAACGCCTACATCCCGCGAGAAAAAACGGCACTGAATGAATCCACCACATAACAGATCAAAAAGAAGTAAAGACATCGGACAGGGTAAGGGCTATGGCTTCTCTAAGAATAGCTGCTCCAAAGCGGGACGAAGCTCCGGGTAATTAAACTCAAAACCTGACTCTAACGCCTTCCGGGGGTATACACGCTGTCCCGTTAACAACAGCTCATCTGCCATTTCACCAAATAGTAGCCGTGCCAATGGTGATGGCATCGGTAATATCGTGGGCCGCGACAGTACAGAGCCCAAGGCTTTACTAAACTGCCTATTGGTGACTGGGTTGGGCGATGAAGCATTGATGCCCCCCTTAATATCACTGTGCTTAAAACAATGAAAAATAAGATCAACCACATCCTCAATATGAATCCAGGGCATCCATTGTTTGCCAGTCCCGAGTCGGCCACCGAGCCCCAACCTGAAAGGGGTCAACATCCGTCCAAGCGCGCCCTCTTCGGCCCCCAATACAATACCTGTTCGCAAGCAACAAACTCTTGTTCCAAGCTGGTTAAACTGTAAGGCACTATGCTCCCACTCCGAACATAGGTAGTGAGAATAGCTGTTGTGGTATTTCGCCGCCTCATCAAGCAACTTGCCACCATGCGGACCGTAGTATCCAGCGGCTGAGCCACTGATTAAGGTTTTAGGTGGCTCGGGTACTGTCTGAAAATATTCAAACAATCTATTTGTAAGCCCCACTCGACTCTCAAGAAAAGCCTGTTTTCTTTCGGCATTCCAACGACCAGATACCAGAGGCTCTCCCGCAAGATTGACCACATAATCAACCTTGTCCATTGAAGAAAGTTCTGTAAGGTTTTGAATGGCGGTCACACCCGGCAATCGGTGGTGAGCTTTATCAAGGCTTCGGGTAAGGGCTATCACCTGAGAACCTTGCTGTTGGACTTTCTGGCAAAAATGTGAGCCTATAAAACCTGTAGCCCCGGTGACTAGAATTGTTTTATTGTCCATCAACTACTCCCTGCCACTACTCATACCCCATACCACCTACCACCTACATCAAAATGAAGAATGTGGAAAAGCAGCTCTTAATAGGGTTAATAACTTCAGCGTGAAGGGCAGGTATAAAGAGAATTGATAGGTGAGGTCAGCGAAGAAGCCCCCTCCCTATTTACTATTTAAAGCCCCTAAGATACGCCGTGACCTAATTTTTCAATCCCATAGAGATAGTGTAGTCAACGTGGAGACAAAAGAGCCTGAAGTTACCGGTAAATTGCCTAGACCAGACTGTAGTCATTCAGACTAACCATGCCAGCAACTCTTTTGTTTTATCCTCCATCAGCTCGAAATCGGTGGCCTCCACATTAAGCCTAACCACAGGCTCGGTATTACTGCTGCGCAAGTTAAAACGCCATCCACCAAACGACATACTAAGGCCATCAGACTGATCAATACTTTTAGCCTCAGGCGAATAGTGGTTTTTCAGCTCCGCTAGTAAACTCTCGGCATTATCAACTTGACGGTTAATTTCACCAGAACAAGGGTACTCATTAATTCTGGACTGAATCATGGATGACAGATTTCTCCCCGTATCACTAATTAATTCAGCCACCAACAACCAGGGAATCATCCCACTATCACAGTAAAAGAAATCACGAAAATAATGGTGAGCACTCATTTCACCACCATAGACTGCATCTTGCTCACGCATCACTTGCTTAATAAATGCATGTCCACATTTACTTTGTATAGGGGTACCTCCAAATTGTTCACAAACAGATTCGGTGTTCCACAGTAATCGAGGGTCATGGACAATTTTTTCGCCTGGGTGCTTACGAAGAAAGGCCTCAGCCAACAACCCAACGATATAGTAACCTTCTATAAATTCACCGTTTTCATCAAACAAAAAACAGCGATCAAAATCACCGTCCCAGGCTACCCCAAAATCTGCTCCGTGCTCCCTAACCGCATCTGCCGTGTGGTGACGACTCTCTGGTAGCAGTGGGTTAGGAATACCGTTAGGAAAGGTTCCATCTGGTTCGTGATTAACTTTAATAAATTCAAATGGTAGATGACTTTGCAGTGCATCCAGCACTGGACCTGCTGTGCCATTACCTGCATTAACGACTATTTTTAAAGGCTTTAGCTTAGACCTATCCACATAGGTCAGAAGATGATCAATATAGGCATCGGAGCAACTCACCCGCCGATAGCTACCTCGTTCATCATTACCCGTTGCGGGAAAAGCCGACTCTTCAGCAATTTTCTGAATCTCCAGCAAGCCTGTATCCGCACTAATGGGCCTAGCGCCCTCTCTCACCAACTTCATGCCGTTATAATCGATCGGATTGTGACTTGCCGTCACCATAATGCCACCCCCGACCTGAAGGTGATCTGTTGCGAAATAGATTTCTTCCGTACCGCAGAGCCCAACATCTAACACATCAACACCCTCATCTCTGAGGCCGTTCGCCAGCGCACACTTCAAGGTCGCGCTAGACGTTCTTATATCACCACCAATCACAACTGTTCCTGGGGCAAGCCAGCGGGCATAGGCTCGGCCGATCAAATAAACCGTTTCCGGGGTCAGGTCTTCACCAAGTTTCCCGCGAATATCGTAGGCCTTAAAACCATTAATCTTCATTTCTTACCCATGTAAATTGTTCATATAAAAAAGCCCATACCAATGGTATGGGCTGATCAATATCTTCTGCCTCTAGAGTCTGGAGCTATCCAGCTCTACCACTGGGGCCTTATGCTCAAGGCTGTGCAAATATTTTCTTAACTCACCACCAATTTCACCATGCTGTAGTGCATAAGCAATATTGGCCTGTATATATCCAAGCTTACTCCCGCAATCATGGCTTCGCCCCATAATTCGGTAGGCCTCCACCACTTCATGGTGCAATAGCTCCTCAAGGGCATCGGTCAACTGAACTTCACCCCCAACACCCATCGGTGTTTTTTCCAAGAGAGTCCAAATAGTTGGAGGAACCACATAACGACCAACAACCCCCATATTGGAAGGGGCATTCTCTTGAGTCGGCTTCTCTACCATCGCATCAATTTTGGCCACTCCACCGCCCAATAGGTCAACACCCTTGCAATCCACGACACCATATTTATGGACGCTGTCCCAAGGCACCGCTTCAACCATAATCTGGCTATGGCCTGTAGATGAGAAGTTTTCAATCATTGCCGCTAAATTATCGACAGCAAGGTCTGACTGGTGCTGATCGACCAATACATCGGGTAACAAAATAGCAAAGGGGCTATCACCGATAACAGGTCTGGCACAGCTAATAGCATGACCAAGCCCTTTTGCGTAGGGCTGCCTTACTGAAATAACCGTGACACCCTCTGGAACGATGGCCCGCACCTCATCGAGAAGTTGACGTTTAACACGTTTTTCAAGCTGGGCCTCAAGTTCGAAACTTGTATCAAAGTGATTCTCAATAGAGTTTTTACTCGCATGAGTCACCAATACAATTTCTGTTATTCCAGCAGTAATCGCCTCACTCACCACATATTGAATGAGAGGCTTATCCACCACAGGCAGCATCTCTTTCGGAATCGCCTTAGTAGCTGGCAGCATCCGGGTACCAAGACCTGCAACTGGAATAACGGCTTTATTAACGACCGATAATTTCATTCCTAAATTTATCCGTAATGTCTTGCGTAATAAGGCATCCTGCCCCACCTATTGTGGGCAGGTATAATGAACGTGAAAGGTATCATATAACCACATACCTCGCCATCAGCCCAGAAAATGAAGCTTTGTGTTAACGACTATATTTAGCGTAGTGCCGAATCTTTACTCATAAACCACCATAGAGGACATTTTTGGTTTCCATGCTCCGGAAGTGCCTATATGATTGACCACCATAAAAGTACAAACTTTTCCTAGAGAAACATCACAAAAAACTAGAACTGCATGGAGTGCAACTTTAGATGAAGTACAACTTTCTCAAGAAAATTGAACATCATGCAAAATTTCTTTCACATCATCAGGCCCTTGTCTCAAATGATAAAAGTCTTAGCTATGCTGACTTATATCAGCTCATAAAAAATTGCACATCAATACTCCAACAGCACGACATTGGGCAAGGCTCAATAGTTGGGCTGTCCATACCTGATGAAATACTTCACTTAATTGTCTCGTTTTCTTTGCTTGCGGTAGGCGCAAAACAAATTACGCTTGCAACCCACGATTCAGAACCTGTACGCACAAACATTGCTGAACAAGTGTGTGTTACCGACATTATTACAACTAACAAAAAATACCATTTAATGAATATTGGTATGATTTTGTTATCTAATGATATGGTTTTTCGTAATACCAAACAGACTAACAATATAAGCGAAGGAGTAATTTTAGACGATAACGAAGAACAGATTTATCTGAGGACATCAGGCACCACAGGTGACATCAATATCGTCGGATTTAGTCAACAACAGCTGGCCCTTCAGTCTCTGCGACATACACAGTATTCTGATGAGCGGTTTTTAAAACTGAACTCTACTGAACACAATAATACCAAGAGACACCACCTATATTGTCTCTACCAAGGTGGCACATGTATTATTCGCGGTACCAGCTCCGTACCTCTCTCTAGTTTTTGTCATCAACACGAAGTGACATGGCTTGAGCTTACAAGAATACACCTTGCTGATCTAGCACGAAATTTTACCCCCCCCCAAACCAAATTTTTTCCGGAAACAAAAATAATTGCAACTGGCTCTAAGATTCCCTACGAATTACGACGCACCATCCAACAACGGGTTACAGATAAATTCTATGTTCGGTATGGCTGTACAGAATTTGGCAGTATTTCATTTGTATTACCCGACGACCATGGTCCTACTGAATCTGTCGGCTGCCCATATAGTGGTGTTGAAATTGAGATTATTGGAAATGATGGAGAAAAACTGCCCAGCGATATGATAGGTAAAATCCGAATAAAAGCTGACGGAATGGCTACACATTACGTTGGAAACCCAGAAAAAAGTGCGCATCACTTCCATGACGGATGGTTTTACCCAGGAGATATGGGAAGTCTTAGGGGCGATGGAACCCTGACTCTACATGGTCGCCAAGATGATATGATGATTATGAATAGCCTGAATATATTCCCGTCTGAGATAGAGCACGTACTTGAACAACACCCATCAATAAAAATAGCTTGCGCTGTGGGCATTCCATCGAAAGTACATGGGGAAATACCTGTAGCTGCTGTTGAGTTGTACGACAACGTCCAAACCACCGCTATAGAACTTAAGGCCTATGCCCGCGAGAATCTAGCACTAAAAACCCCAAGAAAAATACTCATATTGAAATCACTACCCTATAGCCAGCAGGGGAAAATACTCCGCCAGAAACTAATCGAAATATTCTGTAAAGAGGGCGCTTAATGTGAAAAGCATGGCACTCAGACAACATCTAATAACTATCATTATAGACTCTGGCGTTTACGAACCACCTAGTAGTGATGACCAGCAAGCCTTTATTAATGATGAGTTAGACATTGAACTTGAGAGACTAGATATAGATAGCCTTGCCAGTATGGAAATATGCATTGGCATCGAACTTGAGATGGGGGTCTCTATTGTCCCAACACAACTGTCTCAACTACGTACACTTAAAGGCCTTGAGCAAGAAATCATTGGTTATAAATCATGATCGAACGCTACAACAGCTTATTTGGCAACTGCAAAACGATTAACCAAGTCCATCAGCTCCATATTACCCAGGAGAACAGACTTACTCCTCTTGAACTATACGACCTCTACGAAAGCATTAAAAAAGAACAATCCAGCCTTCTCTTTCGATTAAAAATGCTTTTCGTCAATAATCAATCTAAACAAATAAAGCAGGCTGGCATCGTTGCAATGAAAAAAACTTTTTCCCTTGCAGAAAAAAGTGCTAAAGCAAAGCCCGAACCATTTATTCGCCACCATATTCACAAAAATATTCAAATGTATTCTTCGGGAACATCACCACAGCAAAAGACGCTGGTAATAGCCTTTGCTGGTAAAGCTATGAGACTAATGATGCCAATCCCCTGCTTCCTTCAGCATTTATCAGCCGATAAATTCGATGTCCTGTTATTTTCTGACCCGAATAAACATGGATTTACTAGGGGTATACCCGGGATTGCAAATAATATTGAAAACTTGATTGAAAAAACTAGCCATTTGTTTAATAGGACATCATACAAATCAGTAGTCAGTTATGGAACAAGCGGTGGCGGTTTACCTGCGATTTTGGCCGCTGTACAACTTCAGCTTGACAAAGGTATCTCCATTGGGGGTAACGGGCCATCAAGTCCCAAATGGAAAGCTTTAGAAACTTTCAATCCAGATAAAAACCTAACCACAAATGACAATACAACCCCAAATCTTTTATGTGTCTACGGAGCCAATGCAGAGAAGGATAAATTAAACACTCATGATCTCGAATACTATATTCCTATAAAGGCTTTATCCATTCATAGTACAAACGGTCAAAAGGTGCGGCACAATCCGTTAAAAACTATTCTCACCCAATCTAAGCTCTCATCATTTCTACACATTGCACTAGACCCAACCATTACTGGGTACAATCATGAAAAGGAGGCAATAGAACATTCTGAGCTATGGGTTTAATTTACACTTGAAATATAATTAACTAGTAAAATAAATGGTGTTATTAGGTAGTCATTAAGAAAATTGGTCGGGGCGGCCGGATTTGAACCGACGACCACTACACCCCCAGTGTAGTGCGCTACCAGACTGCGCTACGCCCCGAAATATATTGATATGGAGGGATTGAAAGAGGCGCTCATCATACCGAAAGTACTCAACAATTCAAGGGGATAAACTAGGTCTTGAGCACCATCAGTAGCTCCTCTAATTCACCGACAGTTTGATCGATTAACTGGCGAACTTGAGTAGCATCCTCTACGGCATCGTCACCCGTCAACCTCTGCCTAGCCCCACCGATGGTGAAGCCCTGTTCATAGAGAAGTGACCGTATTTGGCGGATAATAAGAACATCTTGACGCTGGTAGTATCGACGATTACCGCGGCGCTTGACTGGACTGAGATTGGGAAACTCCTGCTCCCAATATCTAAGCACATGTGGCTTAACATCACAGAGATCACTGACCTCCCCAATGGTAAAATAACGTTTACCCGGAATTGCTGGTAATTGGTCGTTATTGCTCGGTTCCAGCATAGCTTTCCACTCTCGCTTTTAATTTCTGGCCAGGCTTAAATGTCACCACACGTCTGGCAGAAATGGGGATTTCCTCTCCCGTTTTAGGGTTACGGCCTGGGCGGGTTTTTTTGTCACGCAGCTCAAAATTACCAAAACCGGACAGCTTAACCTGTTCATTACTCTCCAAAGCAGACCGTATTTCCTCAAAAAAAGACTCCACGATTTCCTTGGCTTCCCGTTTATTCAAACCAAGCTCATCAAAGAGCATTTCGGCAAGATCGGCTTTTGTGAGTGCTGACATGTCTAACTTAACCCCTAAGGCTCGCTGAATACTGTTTTTCTAATGCTTTTAACACACATTCCACAGCGGCATTAATTTCATCTTCCGCAAGCGTGCGCGAACTGTTCCTAAAGGTCAACCCTAAAGCAACACTTTTTCTATTGTTTTCAATACCTTTTCCTTGATAGACATCAAATACCTTTAAGTCTACAAATTGGTCTCCGGCATTCTGGCGAACAGTACTACACAGGTCGTCAGCAGAAATATTCTCATCAACAATAATCGCCAGATCACGACGCACCTCCGGAAACTTACTAACCCCTTTGAAAAAGGGAAGCTCGTCTTCAAGCACCTTGCTCAACTGCATCTCAAACACAAATACCGGCTGACTCAAGTCCAGGGCCTTCTGTACTCGGGGATGTATCTGTCCCAGGTAACCCACCAACACTCCATTTCTCTCGATCCGAGCACACTGACCTGGATGTAGCGCAGGGTGTTCAGTAGAGATAAAGTTATATTGCTCATGAGTGTGTCCAAGCTGTAACAATGCTTCGACATCAGCTTTGATGTCGAAGAAGTCCACCTCTTCCTGGTTATCTACCCAGCGCTCTGGGGCTCTACTACCAGTAATAGCACCAGCAATCATTGATTCCTGAAGAAGCGAGCCATCACTCTCGGGCACAAAGCTAAGCCCCGTCTCAAACAACCGCACTCGGCTTTGCTGCCTATTAAGATTGTGACGAATAGCTGGCAATAACCCTGACCATAGCGTGGTTCTCATCACGGACATATCACTGGCAATGGGATTAGCCAGCGGCAGTGCATCCAAGCCGGGAGCAAGTTGTTGTTGAACTGTAGGGTCTACAAAACAGTAGGTAATCGCTTCATGATAACCGCGAGCAATTAATTGCTGCCGTAACACAGGTAAACCCTGACGGGTTTCAGGGATGCCCTCGATGGGCAGTGCAGCAGCAATGGTGGCAGTAGGCAGTCGATTATAGCCGTAGATTCGGGCGACCTCTTCAATCAGATCTGCCTCTATTTCGATATCAAAGCGCCAGCTAGGTACTTTACAGGTCCAGCCCTGTTCATCGGCTTTTAGAATGGTCAAACCCAACCGCTGAAAAATATCTGTCACCAAATGACTCTCAAGCGTCAACCCCAGCTGCTGTTGAAGGCGAGCTACCGTCAATGTCACGTCAGATACTTGGGGTAGGTGTTGTTGCGCCTCAACCATAGTGACAGGCCCAGCCTCACCACCGACAATGTCCAACAACAGTCTAGTCGCGCGCTCTACCGCAATCCCCTGTAACAGAGGATCAACACCACGCTCAAAGCGGTGGGAAGAATCTGTATGCATACCGTAGGCACGGGAGCGACCAGCAATGGCAATAGGATTGAAGAAAGCGCTTTCGAGAAAAATATCACGGGTATCGCTACCCACGGCCGTCGCTTCACCGCCCATGATACCGCCCATCGCTAGTGCTTTTTGCTGATCTGCTATGACCAACGTACCGGTATTGAGAGTCACATCAGAACCATCAAGCAGGCGTAATGTCTCACCCTGCTCGGCCATCCGTACAACGATTCCACCCTCAAGCTTGGCAAAATCAAAGGCATGCATGGGTTGCCCCAGCTCTAGCATTACAAAGTTGGTCACATCGACAACCGGATCAATACTTCGAACACCACTGCGACGCAGCTTCTCTTGTAGCCACATCGGTGACTCGGCAGCTACGTTGATATTTCGGATCACTCGGCCCACATAACGTGAGCAAGCTTCTGGCGCACGCAATTCAACATTGAGGCTGTCGCTGATCTCAGCCTCAACCGGATCACAGCACTGCTCGTTAACCGGTAGCTGATTTAGCACCCCAGTGTCACGGGCCAAACCACGAATACTCAGGCAATCGCCCCGGTTAGGCGTTAAATCCACCTCGATAATCTGGTCATCCAGGCTTAGATACTCACGTATATCTGCACCCACGGGCGCATCAACGGGTAGCTCCCACAATCCATCAGAAGCCTCACCCAACCCCAGCTCTTCCTCAGCACACAGCATACCGAATGACTCTACGTCTCTCAGCTTGGCCTTACTAATGTTAAAATCGCCAGGCAATTTGGCGCCTACGGTAGCAAAAGGAATTTTCAGTCCTTCACGTGCATTGGGTGCACCACAAACCACCTGAACCAAATCCTCATTGCCACCGGCTACCTGACAGACTTGCAGCTTGTCAGCATTGGGGTGTTGTTCTACGGAGACAATCTGACCAACGACTACACCACTAAAGTCCGGAGCCACTGGATCAACGGTATCCACTTCAAGGCCAGCCATCGTTAACTGGGCAACCAGCTCGGTGGTATCAATCGCTGGAGTTACCCACTCCCGCAACCAGGATTCACTGAATTTCATGTCTTAACCACTCACAAATATATTCTATTATTTACTTTAACAAATATTTATAACTATTTGTTTTTATTCTACTTTAATGATTATTTAAAACTGTTTTAAAAACTGCATATCGTTATCAAAAAACAGTCGCAAGTCATTAACGCCGTAGCGAAGCATGGCTAATCGCTCAACCCCCATACCAAAGGCAAATCCACTGTATTTGCTGGCATCCACATCACAGTGAGCAAAGACATTGGGATGCACCATCCCGCAACCCATCACCTCCAGCCAACCAGTATTTTTACAGATACGGCAACCCTTACCCCGGCAATTGGTGCACTGAATATCAACCTCGGCAGAGGGCTCTGTGAAAGGGAAATAAGAAGGGCGAAAACGTACGGGAAGGTCTGCCTCAAAGAACGCCTTTAGAAACTGATCAACAGTTCCTCTCAGGTCGGCCATACTCACATCCTGATCCACTACCAGCCCTTCTACCTGATGAAACATTGGCGTATGAGTCAAATCTGAATCACAGCGGTAGACGCGGCCAGGACAAATAATACGAATGGGAGGCTCTTGAGACTTCATCGTCCGAACCTGAACCGGTGAAGTATGAGTGCGAAGGACCGTGTTCTCATTCACATAAAAGGTGTCATGCATCGCCCTCGCCGGGTGATGAGCAGGAATATTAAGGGCTTCAAAGTTGTGGTAATCGTCTTCGATTTCCGGCCCCTCTTCCACCGTATAACCCACCCGGGTAAAAAATGATTCAATACGCTCCATGGTGTGGGTTATCAGGTGCAACCCGCCCACATCTTCGCCGCGGCCTGGAAGAGTGACATCAACAGCCTCTCCAGCTAGCCGCGCTTCCACAGCCATATTCTCCAGATTATCCCGACGTAGATTGATTTTAGTCTGAACCTGCTGCTTAACCTCATTAATACGGGCGCCCGCTGCTGGCCGCTCTTCAGCCGACAGCTTACCAAGGGCTTTCAATAGACCTGTTAGCAGGCCCTTCTTACCCAAGTATTCGACCCGAACCTGGTCGAGAGATACAACATCAGCCGCCTGATCGACGGCCTTCTCAGCTTCGCTTGCAAGAAGCTCAAGGTTTTCCATTTTTATGCCCCTACAAAAAGGCCTGTATCAAAATAAAAAAAGGGAAAGAGCGCTGGCCCTTTCCCTCTTCAATGCACATTCACATAACGCCGGATAATCCGGCATGAATGTTAAGCTAGGGCAGCCTTCGCCTGCTCTACAACAGAGGCAAATGCAGCCTTATCATGAACGGCCAAGTCGGCCAATACACGACGATCAAGCTCAATATTGGCTTTCTTAAGACCAGCGATCAGGCGGCTGTAGCTCAAACCTTCAACACGAGACTGAGCATTAATCCGGGTGATCCACAAAGCACGGAATGTACGCTTCTTAACGCGACGGTCGCGATAGGCGTATTGGCCGGCTTTAGTGACTGCCTGAGTAGCAACACGGAATACCCGGCTGCGTGCGCCGTAGTAACCTTTTGCCTGCTTCAGGATTTTCTTGTGGCGACGGTGTGCGGTGACACCTCTTTTTACGCGTGGCATATCTTTATCCTCTCAAACAATTCGGTTAATCAGGAACGCAATAGGCGATCAATCAGCGGAGAATCAGCATCAGTAATGGTGCTGGTACCACGTAGATTACGCTTACGTTTCTGAGACATTTTTGTGAGGATGTGACTTCTGTTAGCGTGTTTGTGCTTATAGCCAGCGCCGGTCTTTTTAAAGCGCTTGCTTGCACCGCTATGGGCTTTTGCTTTTGGCATTTTAGTTCTCCGTTAATATACGGGTTAAATTTAGAAGAGGTCACTCCCGGACAGTCTGCCAAAGGCTGAACGCGGGTAGCGTTTTATTACTTCTTCCTGCTTTTACTACTTACTACTTTTTCTTACTTCTAGGGGCAATCACCATGGTGAGCTGCCGACCTTCCATCTTAGGATATTGCTCAACTGCACCCAGTTCCTCTAGGTCTACTTCAATACGTTTGAGCATTTCCATACCGAGTTCCTGGTGGGCCATTTCTCGACCACGGAACCGCAGGGTTACCTTGGCCTTATCCCCATTTTCCAGAAAACGTGTGAGATTACGTAACTTAATCTCATAATCTCCCACATCCGTTCCCGGACGAAACTTCATTTCCTTGACCTGAGTCTGCTTCTGTTTTTTACGTTGAGCAGCTTGCTGTTTTTTAACTTCGAACAGCTTTTTACCGTAGTCCATTATCTTACATACGGGAGGTTCGGCATCTGGTGAAATTTCCACCAAGTCCAAACTTGCTGCTTGAGCTGCGCTTATGGCTACATCAAGACTAACAAGGCCTGCCTGTTCGCCATTGGCGTCAATTAAACGTACTTCGGGGACATCGATCTCTTCGTTCATACGAGATCGCTTTGCTGATCCCTTCCCATAGCTTTTCTTGATAATTTACTCTCCAGCTTCAGTCTTTTAAATGCACGCGACCGCGGCGATTGACGTCCTGAGTGAGAAGCTCGGAAAATTCTGCTATACGCATAATACCCAAGTCTTCACCACCCCGTGTACGTACTGCCACGGTCTGCGTTTCAACTTCCCTATCGCCGATAACCAGCATGTAGGGAACTTTCTGAATTGTGTGCTCGCGGATTTTAAAGCCGATCTTCTCGTTTCTCAAGTCCTTTTCGACCCGGAACCCCTTGTTTTTCAAGGAATCCGTCACTTTCTCGACATATTCGGCTTGAGTGTCCGTAATATTCATCACTACGGCCTGCTCTGGGGCAAGCCACGTGGGGAAGGCCCCCTCATAATGCTCAATCAAAATACCGATAAATCGCTCAAAAGAACCCAAAATAGCTCGGTGCAACATGACCGGCACCTGACGCGAACCATCTTCCGACACATACTGGGCATCCAATCGCCCTGGCATCGAGAAATCCACCTGAATAGTACCCAGTTGCCATACCCGCCCAAGGCAATCCTTCAACGAATATTCGATCTTGGGGCCATAAAATGCACCCTCTCCTGGTAGCAGCTCATAATCTAGCCCCTTTGCTGCCAATGCATCTGCCAAGGCCACTTCAGCTTTGTCCCAGACTTCATCGCTACCCACGCGTTCTTCCGGACGTGTAGAGAGGCGAATAATTACATCTTCAAAACCAAAATCTCGATAGACATCAAACAGTAGGTCACTAAAGATCGACACCTCATTTTGAACCTGAGCTTCCGTACAGAAAATGTGAGCATCATCTTGTACAAAACCACGCACTCGCATCAACCCATGGAGAGTGCCTGACGCTTCATTGCGGTGACAAGAACCAAACTCTGCCAGCCTCAGCGGCAAATCACGATAGCTCTTTAAGCCTTGGTTATACACTTGGATATGACAGGGGCAGTTCATCGGCTTCACTGCATAATCACGGGATTCTGACTCGACGGTAAACATATTTTCGCGGAATTTGTCCCAGTGCCCGGAGCGCTCCCACAAAGTCCGATCAACCACCAGAGGAGTCTTAATCTCCCGGTAGCCATTATTCCTCTGAACCTCACGCATATAGCGCTCTACTTCGGTGTAAACACTCCAACCTTTGGGGTGCCAGAACACCATGCCCGGTGCTTCTTCCTGCAGATGGAACAAATTAAATTTCTTTGCCAGTTTCCGGTGATCACGTTTTTCTGCTTCTTCCAATTGAAACAGGTATGCTTTTAACCCTTTCTTACTTGACCAAGCGGTACCATAGATCCGCTGCAACATTTCATTATTAGAGTCACCACGCCAGTAAGCACCCGCCACCTTCATCAACTTAAAGTATTTCAACTTGCCAGTGGACGGCACATGGGGGCCCCGACAAAGATCTTCAAACTCACCCTGTCGATACAAAGACAAATCCTGATCAGCCGGGATATCCTCGATGATTTCAGCTTTGTAGTTCTCTCCAAGGCTACGAAAATAATCGACAGCCTCATCTCGAGATAGCACACGGCGAGCTATTTTTTCGTCGGCATCTGCCAGCGCTTTCATCTTGCTGG
>MAAC01018588.1_pt1 | contig 18519 bp, 11 predicted proteins | sample 1115981 | NCBI WGS metagenome assembly MAAC01 (sample SAMN04961126, study PRJNA320927) | seawater metagenome | isolation source: sample BD02T64 sea water enriched with oil for 64 days | place: USA:Gulf of Mexico | collected 2013-07-27
AACCATAACCCCGCCACAACCCGAATCGAATACTGTTTTAAACGGATACAATTCAATATCATTTAATCTATTTAGATCATGGCTAATCAAGGGTAAGGCCTTGTGCGAATCCTTATCCGTATCGCCATGACCTGGGAAATGCTTAGCGACTGCCAACACATGATGTTTTTGCATTCCGTTCATATAGGCCAACCCCTTATCCGCAACTCTTTGTTTTTGTTCGCCAAACGAGCGACTATTAATAACCGGATTTTTAGGGTTTACGTTAACATCAATAACTGGAGCAAAATTGATATGTACACCTAATCTTTTACATTGATAGGCGATATCTTCCCCCATTCTGAAAATAACATCATTATCGGCCGTTGCCCCCAACATCATTTGTCGCGGGTATGAAATGGTCGAATCCAATCGCATACCCAAACCCCATTCGGCATCCATAGCAATTAAAAGAGGGATTTTAGCTTTTGCCTGGTAGCGATTGGTTAATCGAGCTTGTCTAACCGGTCCTCCTTGGAAAAAAATCAGTCCCCCAATATGATACTTTGAAATTAAATCCTCCACTTTTTTTACGTGCGCTTCGTTCTTATTGGAATAAGCTGCCACCATAAACAGTTGACCAATTCTTTCGCGTAAAGACATGGAATTCAATACCGAATCACTCCAAACTTCCTCTTCCTCCATAAAAACAGGAACGGAATTTGGCGTTTTCACGTTAAAAAACGAACTGAAAACAATAAAAAATGGTAGTATAATTATGATAGTTATTAATGCTCTTTTCATGCCCCGAAATTGGATGTATTACAAAGCACGAAAGGTAGATTGATCTTTTGGCCTTTCCCTTGTCACCCCTTTATTTTATTAACATCTTTACGTAGATAGCCGACACTTATTGTTTGCCTAATTTAAAAAAATGCAAAGCACGGAAATAGCCAAATTTCCTATGGAAAAATCACCTTTAAATCTCTTGAAATTTCAACACCAACGAAATAGTGACTTATTGATTAACATTTTTGATTATATTCGTAAGGAACTAATTGACTATTTAAGTATAGAATATTAGGGGTTTGAAATGGGTTTACGGATAATTTTCTATTTCGAACAGATTATTGCTCAATAATCAAAGTATTAAACAGCCTTCTTTGGAAGGCTGTTTTAATTTAACGTAATCTATCCACCGACTTCACCAATGCTTCATCCTTAGTAATTCCTCGTAATGTCAAGATATTTGCAAATAGTATTAATGGAGAATGAAATACTCCCACAAACGGCATCACTTTAAGCCCTTGAGAAGAAATAGAATAATACTCAAAACCAATCCAACCTATTAATAAAACGGAAAGCAGCATATTTAATTTCACTAAGTTCATCTGTAGGTTTCGGTTTTTGAATTGTAAAAAGGCAAAACCTTGGACCAAAATCATAGCGATCGCTAAAACCACCACAGGTAGCATGGAAGGAATGTCTACGACCAAATTACCTTCGATCAAGCCAAATGCACCCAGAATCATATTTTCGGTACCGTTGCTTAAAAGGAAAATTCCAGAAAATAATATGGCGATTGACAAAACAATGCCTGCAAATAGATATAAAGATTGAATACGTTGAATCATTTTTAAAAATTTTGGGCAAATTTAGTGGATTTAACACTTTGTAAGAATTAAAGTCAAAAAAATTTATATTATTGCAAGAGAAATTCAAAAGCGGTACTTTTCCCACTCCAATAACTATCGCTTTCCAGTATTAAAAAATCACACGGTACTTTTCAATAAAAAAATTAAAAGTCCAATTACATTTAAAATATGTACGATATTAAATCGCTCAACGAAAAAAAAGTTGATGAATTAAAAGTATTAGCCAAAGACCTGTCTATTCCTAGTTATAACAAACTAAAGAAAGAAGATTTGGTTTATCAAATCCTTGATGCTCAGGCAGAGATGCCTCCGAAACCCTCCGAGCAAACTCCTCCAAGACCTGCACAACCCCGAGCTGCTAAACCAGTAAAAAAACCAGCTCCTAAAAAAACAGAAAAGCCTACTTCTCAAAAACCGGCCAAACCTGTTGCAAAAAAGGAAGAAAAACCAGCTGTAAAAAAGGAAACCAAACCTGAAATAAATCAGGCTAAGAAAGAGGCGCCTCAAACGGAGTTAGATCTTTTGGAAAAAGTGAAACAAAGGATGGCTATTAAAAAGAGTGGAGCCAAACCAAACAATCCATCAAAAATTTATACCAAATTGGCTCCTACTGCCCCCATTACAGCGCCTGAAACAAAAGCATCCCCAGATACAGAAAATGACAGCCCTGAAAAAGTGGAAATAAAAAAACCAGAAGTTAGTGCGGTTCGTAAGTCAAATGAGCGACCGAGAGTACAACAACCAAAACCATCGGATAAACCAGAGTCTAATCAGTCTTCGAGTCCAGTTCAAGACAAAAGAGCCCAACAAAGTTTAAGAGATCGCGAGCGTAATAAAAATCGTAATCGTAATCAAGGACAAGGACAAGGACAAAATCAAGGACAAGGACAACAGCAAGGACAAAACCAAGGTCAGCAACACAATCAGAAACCTGATTTCTCCTACGATTTTGGGGACAGTATTAAAACTGAAGGAGTTATTGAAGTAATGTCTGATGGATATGGCTTTATGCGTTCTTCGGATTACAATTACCTTCCTTCTCCAGATGACGTTTATGTTTCTACTTCTCAAGTAAGACTATTCGGTTTAAAAACCGGGGATACTATTGAAGGTATTGTCCGTCCTCCTAAAGAAGGGGAAAAGTATTTCCCATTGGTTAAGGTAAATTTCATTAATGGAAGAACTCCAGAACAGGTTCGTGATAGAGTTCCATTTAATTATTTAACGCCATTATTTCCGGAGGAAAAATTTGACATTACGAGTGGAATAAAATCAAAATCAATTTCTACCCGAATTATTGATTTGGTAAGTCCAATTGGTAAAGGACAACGTGGATTAATTGTAGCGCAACCAAAAACGGGTAAAACCCAATTATTGAAAGAACTGGCTAATGCCATTGCCGAAAACCACCCAGAGGCTTATTTAATTATCTTATTAATTGATGAAAGACCAGAAGAGGTAACGGATATGAAACGGAATGTAAACGCAGAGGTTATTGCTTCTACGTTTGACGAGTCGGCTGATAAACATGTGAAAATTGCGAGTATCGTTCTTGAAAAAGCCAAAAGAATGGTAGAGAGTGGTCATGATGTAGTGATCCTTTTAGATTCTCTTACACGTTTAGCTAGAGCTTATAACACCACCGCACCTTCTTCCGGTAAAGTTTTATCTGGAGGTGTAGATGCTAACGCATTGCAAAAACCAAAAGCATTCTTTGGAGCGGCTAGAAATATTGAGAACGGAGGTTCTTTGACTATTTTAGCCACTGCATTAACAGAAACAGGTTCAAAAATGGACGAGGTTATCTTTGAAGAATTTAAAGGTACGGGTAACATGGAACTACAATTGGATCGTAAGATTTCTAACCGTAGAATATTCCCAGCTATTGACATTGTTTCTTCTTCTACACGTAGAGATGACCTATTGTTACAAAAAGAGCATTTACAACGTTTATGGATTTTGAGAAAGCATTTAGCGGATATGAACCCGGTAGAGGCTATGGAGTTCTTACGCGATCGAATTGTAAACACTCGAAGCAACGAAGAATTCTTAATTTCAATGAACGGTTAAGATTCACACTAAAATTAGAAAAGCGTCCCTTGGGGACGCTTTTTTTATGTGTATACTTTTTTAAGAAAATAATCCAATAGCTTGCGCTTATAAATCAGGATATTCAATTTTAGCCAAATACAACCCATGTCCGGGAACAGAAGCTCCTGCCTTTTGTCGACTTTTTGATTCTATTACCTGTTTAAAATCGTTCGGGGTCAATTTACCTCTTCCCACTTCTAAACAAGTTCCTACAATAGCTCTAACCATATTATGTAAGAAACGATCCGCAGTAATGGTAAACATCAATTCAGAACCTCTTTTTTGCCATATGGCTTGAGTAATGGTACAAAAATTTGTACGTGTTTGGGTATGTAGTTTTGAAAAACTCGTGAAATCTTGTTTACCGAATAAAAACTGGCAAGCCTCATTCATCCTAACCACATTTATTGGCTTATGCATATACCATGAATGGTCGTACCTAAAGGCATCCTTTTCTTGATTAATGAAATAATGATAGGTTCTAGCTTCCGCAGAAAAACGAGCATGTAGCTTCTCCGACACCGGAAAAATAGAAAATATCGCTACTTCTTTGGGCAACATACAATTCAATTTAAATTGTACGGTTTCACAGTCAAAAGATGCGGAAGTTTCAAAATGGGCATAATATTCACTTGCATGAACCCCAGAATCCGTCCGACCACAACCTACCACCCCAACGTCCTCTCTTAAAACGGTAGAAATCACTCGTTCCACTTCCGCCTGAACGGATGGGTCATTTGGTTGGATTTGCCATCCATTAAAAGGTTTGCCGTTGTAGGCAAGTTTCACAAAATACCGTTGCATACCTACTCTACTTTGGTGATTTTAAATTCCGTTCTTCTATTTTTAGCTCTTCCAGTTTCGGTATCATTACTTTCAATAGGTACGCTAAAATTATACCCCTTATAAGCTAAACGTCTTACGGGCACCCCTTCTTTAACCAAGTAATTATACACCGATTTAGCTCTGTTTTCAGAAAGTTTTTGATTGTATGTTACAGAGCCTTTATTATCCGTATGCCCTCCAATTTCAATATGCATTTCCGGATGATCCATTAGAAGAACCACCAATTTGTCTAATTCCAATTTAGAAATTTCCTGAAGTTCAAAACTACTAAATGCGTAAAACACATTATTCAAAACTACCGAGACTCCTTCTTGAATTGGATTCAATGGAATATCAAAAGAAACCCTAGAAGTATCATCCCCTGCCTTCAAGGAGTAATTGTCCGAATAAAATAAATACCCACTTTTAGATACATTCACGGCATACTCTTTTCCGGTTGGAATAGTCACCAAAAACTCGCCTGTTTTTTTATCCGAGAAACTCTCAACGACAATATCACCCGATTTCAAATCAATAATTTCAAATTTGGAACCAATCGGCTCTAATGTAATTGCATCATACACCACCCCTTTGGTATAGTTAACCGATTTAGGTTGTATCTCTTTAGGTAATGCAAACTTATACAGATCCCAACCGCCAAAACCGCCATCCATACCCGAGGCGAAATAGGCATATTTTCCATTTGCCGCTACCGAAAGACTAACCTCATCTCTGGGGGAGTTAATGGGATACCCTAAGTTTTGAGGCTCTCCAAAAGCGCCCATAGAATCGATCCTCGATAAAAACAAATCTCTCCCACCCATCCCCGGGTAATAATCGGAGGTAAAATAAAAAGACTCCCCATCCGGATGTGCAAAAGGAGACTCCTCATTTCCTGGGGAGTTAATAGAAATAGGAACCGCTTTAGACCATAGGCCATTATCTTGAATTCGAGAAACATAAATGTCTTTACGAGACTTACCTCTTGGCCCTACCTTCTTCACATAATAAAGCGTTCTTCCATCTGGGGCAAAAGTGGGTTGAGATTCCCAACTCCTAGAATTAATTATGGAACCCAAATTTCTTGCTTTGACCCACTCATCACCACTTTTAGAAGCAATATATATATCACAACTACCTTTAGAATCTCTTCGATCGCAGGAAGTAAAAAACAAATATTTACCATCTGGTGAAATGGCTGAAGCTCCTTCATTAGCCGCTGAATTAATCTCTGGGCCCAACGCTTGCGCACGCGTCCATTTTCCATCCGCATCTATATGTGAAACGTATAAATCTTCATTCCACATCTCTCGTCCTCCCACGACACCCATGGACCTTTTTCGCGTAAAATAAAGGGTCTCTTCATCCACCGTTAAGGTCGGTGAATGCTCCACCGACTTAGTATTTATGTTTTCGCCCAAATTAATGGGATTATAAGGTACCGGATTTTCCATTAACGTTTTCCTATACACCGCTAATTGAATCAGCTCCTCCGCTTGCTTTTTAGCATAATCGGAAACCCCATCTTGCGCTTTGAATTCCTCCAAATTATTCATAGCTTCCATAATCAAAGCCTCCTCCAATTGGCATTCGGCCAACATTAGAAAAATGACAGGAATCTCTTGTTTCACGTCCAATTCCAATGCTTTTTGAAATAATGGAATGGCCTCCATAAAGTGACGCTCATCCATAAATATTTGCCCTTTCAGCAAATAAGCTTCTACAAACTCATCATCTGCTTCGATAGCCAAGTTAATAGCGTTTAACGCCATATCGTAATAGTACAAATTGTAACTACTCTGAGCCTCTTCAAATTTCTTTTTGGCCTTGGAACTCGAGCTATGTAGCGGTACTTTTTGAGAAATTGCAATGGAAAAAATACAGCAACTCAAAAGGGTAAATACCCATTTTAAGGAATGTCTAAATATTTGTGTGTTTGTAGAGATACTCTCCATTCAGGATGTTTTTTTACGTAATCAATAATTAGTTCTGAAGCCTTTTCTTTCTTGCTCCATTCTGGCTGCATGAATAAATTGCAATTGGAAGATAATTGAGGCACCAATGTCTCGGCCCATTTCAAATCACTTTTATTCAAAACTATGACTTTCAATTCATGTGCCAACAATAGGGACTCAGCCAAGGGTTCTTTAAATTTCTTTGGGGATAAACAAATCCAATCCCACATACCTGTAATGGTATTGGTACCAGAAGTTTCTATCCATGTATTTAAACCTTCATTTTTAAGTCCCAAGGTCAATTCTTCCAAATTATACAATGTGGGCTCTCCTCCGGTAATAACCACGTTTGGAGAGCCAGAATCTTTGGCGTTTTTCACTAATTCGGCAATGGTTTTTTCTGGATGTTCATTTTTGTTCCAACTCTCTTTAACATCACACCAAGAACATCCCACATCACAACCCGCCAAACGGATGAAATAGGCTACCTGTCCTACATTAGCCCCTTCACCTTGAATGGTTAAAAACTCTTCCATTATCGGAAGTTTATTTGATATACTCATGACTATAAAATCACATTTGCACCAATTCCAATACACGCACTATTGTATTTGTAATTCTTGGTTTCATTGTAAATAATTGTGGGAGTCCCACCCAACTCTTTAAACTCTTCTTCCACTCGGTAATCTGCAAATTGGTAGTTCCCATAGATTTTAATCCCAACAAAATCGTTTACCTGAAAGGTAATATCCAATCCAGGAGAAATCAATAATGCCGCTCCGCTATTACCGGATCTCAAATATGTTTTGCCACCATCCACTTGAATAGCGTAATACGCAGAATAAAAAATGCCAAACCCAGCATCTACAAATGGGATTACATGAAAACCACCATCGTTAATATTCCAATCATATCCCCCTCTAAATTGAAGGTTAATATTCTGAAATGCTTGGGTTTCGGCTTTCACTAATTCAGGGTTACCTGGATTAATAAATGATTTTAAAGCATCCTGATCTATCCCAAACATACTGAAACCTAAATTCATTCCAGCCACAAAATTATTTTCAAATATTCGTTCTCCCACAAACTTCATATCAAAACCAGATTTCGCAAAACCACCGTTTTCGGGGTGAATATTGTCTTTTGCTAAATCACCTAATGGAATAGCAACCCCAGCCTGGAGAGCAAACCGAATTTTTTGAGCATGAATGGTGTGGGTACCAATACCTAACAATACAAATAAAATTATTTTCTTCATACACGTGTATCAAATACCCTAAGAGGTGAATTTCTGTTACAATTATTGAATAGCAAAAATAGTTTTAACACTTAATTTTAGCTTCATAGGAGACATAAATCTTCGTTTCTCAATAAAGTATTTTGAAAACACGAAGCAAACACCTCCCGGAAATTAGTTACATAACTATTCTATAGCTACTTACACTAAAAAGGAGGATTCATTTATTTTAAATGAATCAGACTTTAAAAATTGTTAATAATCTTAAAATTTGATTTACTTTGAGCCGTTTTTTGGACGGAGTTACGTCATATTTGTGATTCGTTCATCATTCAAAAAAATTACTTTATACAAGCTAAATGGATTTTAAAAAGCTCAACAACTTAGGCGGAATTATTGTATTCCTTATTGCCTTAATTACGTATGGAAACACTATTGAACCCACAACGAGTTTTTGGGATTGTGGCGAGTACATTGCTACTTCTTATAAACTGGAGGTAGGTCACCCTCCTGGCGCACCTACTTTCTTACTGGTAGCACGTGTTTTTTCCATGTTTGTTTCTCCCGAAAATGTCGCCTATATGGTAAACATGCTTTCGGCTTTAACGAGTGCTTTGACCATTTTGTTTTTGTTTTGGACCATTACCTATTTAGCCAAAAAGTTTGTAAAGGATGAAGACATGACTACCGGTAACATGATCGCCATTTTAGGTAGTTCATTGCTCGGAAGTTTAGCTTTCACTTTTTCGGATACCTTTTGGTTTAGTGCCGTAGAAGGAGAAGTTTATGGTATGTCCTCCTTCATGACAGCCCTAGTATTTTGGGCCATATTGAAATGGGAAAGTATTGCCGATGAACCTCACTCGAGTCGGTGGATCATCTTTATTTGGTTTATTGTAGGTATTTCAATTGGAGTTCACCTTTTGAACTTATTGGCCATTCCATCTATCATTTTTGTATACTACTTTAAGAAATTCGAACCGACCAGAAAGGGAATGATCATCGCATTCTTAACCTCTGTATGCCTACTCGGGTTTGTACAAATGATACTCATTCCACAAATCATAAACATTGCAGCAAAATTTGAGCTTCTTTTCACAAATGGAATGGGAATGCCATTTAATACTGGGGCAACTGTTTTAGGATTCTTGATTTTAGGAAGTATTTCTTATGCGCTTTATTATACGCAAAAAAACAACAAAGTTTTTGCCAATACCTTAACCTTGAGTTTAACCGTATTATTATTGGGTTACATGACTTTTGGAGTCATCATTATTCGTTCCAATGCGAATCCTCCAATTGATGAGAATAACCCGGAGAACATGGTGAACTTATTGTCCTATTTGAATCGGGATCAATATGGAACTAGTCCATTAGCATATGGTCACTTTTTTGATAGTCCGTTAAGTAATAAAGGTGGTGGTGCTGACAGATATAAAGACGGAAGTCCTGTTTATTATCCGAGTCAAGTAACAAAACGTTACGAAGTTGCGGATGAACGAAAGTCAAGTATTCCTAATTATGCCAGTGAGTTCAATATGTTATTTCCACGAATGTGGAGTAGTAAGGGGAACCATAAAGGGGCATATAAAACTTGGAGTAATTTTAAAGGAAAGCCTGTTAAATTTAATAACCTTGAAACGGGAAAAACAGACATTATCAAAAAACCAACGTTTGGCGAAAACATCACCTACTTTGTAAACTACCAATTATGGTGGATGTGGGGTCGTTATTTTGCTTGGAACTTTATTGGACGTCAAAATGATATTCAAGGTCATGGAATTGACTCAGGCGATTTAACAAATGGTAATGTGATGTCTGGTATTACTGCCATTGATGAAATGTACCTGGGTAACCTAGACCATTACCCACATGATCTTAGTAAGAATAAGGCCATGAACTTCTATTATTTCTTACCCTTTATTTTAGGATTAATTGGATTGTTTTTCCATTCTAAATACGACCAAAACAACTCATTGATAGTCCTATTGCTTTTCCTTTTTACAGGTATTGCAATTGCGGTATTCTTAAATATGTATCCTTACCAACCTCGGGAACGTGATTACGCATTTGTGGGCTCCTTTTATGCGTTTGCTATTTGGATAGGCCTATCCGTAATTGGTATTTACAAAGCCTTACGAGACAAAGTATCTGGTCCTATGTTAGCTAGTGGGTTAACGGTTGTTACCCTATTAGCCGCTCCTTTGTTAATGGCTACCCAAAACTGGGATGACCATGATAGAAGTGATCGTTACACCGCAAGAGAAATTGCAAGAAACTACCTAGAGTCTTGTGATAAAGATGCCATTCTATTTACGAATGGAGATAACGATACCTTCCCATTATGGTATATGCAAGAAGTAGAAGGTGTGCGTACCGATGTCAGAGTGGTCAACTTAATGTTATTAAATACAGATTGGTACATTGATCAAATGGCACGTCAAGCTTATGATGGTCAACCCATTCCTATTTCAATGACTAAAGATAAATACCGTCAAGGAACTCGTGACTTTATGCATATTTATCCAGACACTCGATTGGATCAAAATGCATTTTACAATGTTCGTGATATCATGAAATGGGTGACAGACGACAAAAACAAAGTGAAGTTAGGAACACAAAATGTAAATGTCATCCCAGTCAAAAACTTTAAAGTCAAAGTAGATAAAAACAAAGTTTTAGAATCCGGCCTAGTTGCAGCAAAAGATGCCCATAAGATAGTGGACAATATCGAATGGAAACTATCCGGAAACTATGTAATGAAAAACCACTTGATCGTATTGGATATGTTGGCACATTTCAATTGGGACCGTCCAATTTACTTTTCCATTACGATGGGTAAAGATTCTTTTTATGGATTGGAAGATTACTTCCAGCAAGAAGGTTTTGCTTACCGTTTGGTTCCTATAAAAACTAAATCAAGTGGTTATAGAGACTTTGGAACGGTGAATACCGATAAAATGTATGAGCGTTTAATGAACAAGTTTGTTTGGGGTGGTTACGAAAATCCAGATTTATGGATGGATGAAAATAACCAACGTTTTATTACCAATATCCGTTTCACGTTTGTTCGTTTAGCCGAAGCTTTAATGCTTGAAGGGAAGGCAGACAAAGCAGAAGCCGTATTAGATAAAGTGGTAGAAGTAGCTGTTCACGATAACTTCTCCTATAATGGGAGTGTTTTACCAATCGTAGAAAACTATTATAAACTTGGAAAGAATGATAAAGCAAACGAGCTATTACACTTGATGGTAACAAACGAAAGTGAGTACCTCGAATATTATTCGGACCAATCACGAGATGACCAAAAACGTTTTGGACAGAAGATTCGTCAATCCTTAGGAATTATTGGCCAAGCCTCTTTAATGGTTAACCAAAACTTCCCACAAGAACAAGCTATTAAAGATGAGTTTAACGCTACTTATCAGATGTATGCTGAATTGTTCCGAGGACAATTTTAGATCAAATCAATAAAAAAAAGCGACCAAATTTTGGTCGCTTTTTTTTTGTCTTTAAATTTTTCTATTGACCGTTTTTAGAAAGCTCTTAATCCTATATTTGTCTAACTTTCAAACATAAACAATGAACCATGAATAAAGTTATATACCTATTTCTAATCTCAGGCCTACTCCTATTAAACTCGTGTAGCAACGACCAATCCCAACAAGAACGACCTCCACAGTCCGTTCAGGTTATTGAGGTTATAAAAATGGATCTTCCTATTTACAAAGAGTTTGTAGGATCTATTTACGGATATAAAGATATTCCTATTAGAGCTCGGGTGGAAGGTTTTTTAGAATCTGTTGACTTTAAAGAGGGAAGCAAAGTGGCAAAAGGCCAATTACTATACACTATTGATTCTCAACCATTTCAAGCCAAGGTAGCTGAAGCGCAGAGTAAAGTAGCAGAGGCCGAAACAAAACTTGTTAATGCTCAAAATGAATACGATAGATATAAACCATTAGCGGATTCAAAAGCGGTATCCCAAAGTGATGTAGATGCATCTGAAGCCACTAGAGACGCAGCCAAGGCATCCTTAGAAGCATCCAAAGCAAATTTAAGATCTACTCAAATAAACTTAAGCTACGCCACCATGCGGTCTCCAATTAATGGAATTATTGGCATGACCCAGGCTAAAGTGGGGGAATATGTTGGAAAGGATCCCAATCCAGTTATTTTAAATACGGTTTCTAGATTGGATACAGTGAGAGTCCAATTCTTCCTTTCAGAATCCCAATACCTTTCTCTAGTAAGATCCTATCAACAAAGAATAAAAGAGGGGGCAGATGTTAATTCTAAAAACCAGGCTAAAGAGAATGTTTCCCTAAAACTATCGGATGGTTTGACCTATGAACATATTGGTCATATTGATTTTATTGATCGAAACATAAATGAATCTACAGGAGCGATTTTAGTCCAAGCGAGTTTTCCAAACCCAGATAAAATATTGAGACCTGGTTTATATGCCAAGGTACGCTTAATGTTCTCTTATGAGAAAGGATCTATTGTGATACCGCAAAGATGTATTATTGAAACACAAGGTCAATTTTCCGTTATGGTATTAACCGATAGTAGTACGGTAGCCAGTCGAAAGATTCAAGTAGGAGAAGCTTTTGACGGAAATTGGCAAGTTACAGATGGACTTAAATCTGGAGACCAAATAATTTTTGAAGGCTTACAGAAAGTGAGATCAGGAACGGCCGTCAAAGCCGAAAAAGTTCCTTTTACATTAGACATTAAATAAAAAGCTATGTCAGAAAATAAAGGAAATTTTTTTGTTCACCGACCTATTGTTGCCATCGTAATTGCAATTCTTATCGTCATTGTTGGTACGGTATCGGTCATTGATTTACCGATAGAACAATATCCAAACCTTACTCCCCCGATGGTGGAAGTAAGAGCGAGTTATGTAGGTGCAAACGCACTTAATGTGGAAGAGTCTGTGGCTACTCCGTTAGAACAAGAAATGAATGGAGTAGATAACATGATCTACATGAAATCTACCAATGCCAATGACGGAACCATGCTTATTCAAGTTTCGTTTGATGTCGGTACAGATCCAGATATGAATACGGTTTTAGCTCAAAATAGAGTTTCAGCAGCTACAGCCAAATTACCCTCTGCGGTTACTAAATTTGGAGTTACTACTAAAAAGTCACTCCCCAATATCTTACTCCTATTAACCCTTACTTCCGATGGTCGTTACGATCAGGATTTTTTAGGTAACTATGCTTTAATCAATATTAAAGATAGACTAGCACGAATTAAAGGTATTGGGCGTGTAGATGTGATGGGAGCATCGGATTACTCCATGCGTATTTGGGTGAAGCCCGATCGATTATCTCAATTAGGAATTACCGTTCCAGAAATCAAAGCAGCTATTAATGCACAAAACCTTATTGTGCCTGGCGGGAAATTTGGTGCTGAACCCTCACCTCCAGGAACAGAGTTTACGTATACGGTACGTTTACCCGAAAGATTTAACTCCGAAGAAGAATTCGGTGAAATTGTCGTCCGGACCAATTCTGATGGTGCTCAAGTAAAAGTGAAAGATATCGCTACCGTAAAACTAGGGGTTGAAATGTACAATATGATTCCTCGGTTGAATGGAAAAACGGCCGCTATTGTAGCCACCTATCAAGCTCCTGGTTCTAATGCGGTAGAACTTGCAGAAAGCATTATTTCGGAAATGGAGATCCTTAAACAAGAGTTTCCTGAAAGTATTAATTATGAAGTCTCCTTAGATTCCACAGCTCCAATTACTGCGGGTATTAAAGATATTATTGTAACTCTCATTGTAGCCTTGATTCTGGTGGTGATGGTGGTATTCATCTTTATTCAAGATTGGAGAGCTACCTTAATACCCACATTAGCTATTCCGGTATCATTGATTGGAGCATTTATGTTTTTCCCAGGATTAGGTTTTTCCATAAACGTACTTTCTTTACTCGGTTTGGTGCTCGCCATTGGAATTGTGGTAGATGATGCCATTGTAGTAGTAGAGGCCGTTCAAGTAAATATTGCTAAGGGAATGACGGCCAAAGCAGCCACATTAGATGCGATGGAAAAAGTTACCGCCCCAGTAATTGCAACTACCCTAGTTCTTATTGCCGTATTTATTCCGGTGGCAGGAATGGCTGGTATTACAGGACTTCTGTATCAACAGTTCGCTATAACAATTGTTGTTTCCGTTATCGTTTCATCCGTAAATGCATTGACATTAAGTCCGGCATTGTGTTCTCTTTTACTTAAGGAGCCCAAACCATATGGTGGACCTTTAGGATGGTTTTTCAAAAAATTCAATCAAGGAATGGATAAGACCACTGAGTCTTACATGAGTTTTACCAACATCGTTACTCGAAAACTAAAAAGAAGCGCGGTATTTATTCTGATTATTTCTGTGGCTGCAGGAGCATTTGGATCCTTCGTTCCTGGAGGATTTATTCCAGAAGAGGACATGGGCTACTTTTATGTAAACGTACAATTGCCTAATGCGGCATCCATACAACGTACTTTAGAAACCTCAAAAAAGGTGGAGAAAATCCTCATGGAAATTCCAGAAGTGCAATATGTAACGAATGCAACGGGTTATAGTATGCTTTCATCCTCCATGGCAGCCAACAATGCATTCCTCTTTATTTCATTAAAGCCTTGGGACGAAAGAGAGCTTACTGCCAAACAAGTTATTGATAAAGTCAACCGATTATTAAGCGCACAAATTTATGAAGGCCAAGCATTTTCTTTTGGCCCTCCAGCTATTCCTGGCCTCGGTAATGGCTCTGGATTTAGTATCATGATTCAAGACAAAGGAGGCAATACACCTTCCTATCTAGCTGAACAAACGTCAAAATTTGTTGCTGCTGCAAATGCTCGTCCGGAAATTGGGAGAGCTTTTACTTCTTTTCAGGCAAATGTTCCCCAAAGGTATATGGACATTGACAAAGAAAAGGCCCTGAAACTAGGCGTTAATTTGAATGACCTCTATGAAACGGTAGGTGCATTTATGGGAGGTTCTTATGTCAATGACTTTACCCGATTTGGACGGTTGTATAAAACATATATTCAAGCAGAACCAGAGTACCGTGTGGATGAAAGGCAGATTAATAATTTCTATATTAAAAACAATAAGGGAGACATGGTTCCGCTCTCTACATTAGCGACCGTTAGACCTATTTCAGGACCTGATTATACCAATCGATTTAATTTATATAGATCGGTAGAAGTTACGGGAGGACCTGCTCCTGGCTATACCTCTACAGATGCTATGAATGCATTAAAAGAAGTAGCAGCGGATGTTCTTGCATCTGATATGACCACTTCTTGGAATGCCATGTCTTTCCAAGAAAACCAAGCTTCCGGTTCATTAATGGCTATATTAACCTTTTCGTTAGTGTTTGTATTCTTAATATTAGCCGCACAATACGAAAGTTGGTCCTTACCATTAAGTATTTTACTAGGAACACCATTCGCCATATTTGGAGCCTTCTTATTCTTATGGCTAGGAAGATTAGGGAGTCCAACATTTGAAAACAATATTTTCGCTCAAGTCTCCTTTGTCATGCTTATTGGTATGGCAGCTAAAAATGCCATTTTGATTGTAGAATTTGCAAATGAAGAATTTCAAAAAGGAATGAGTCTAGTTGAAGCTGCACTCGCTGCTGCTCGTTCCAGGTTTAGACCCATTTTAATGACCGCATTTTCGTTTATTCTAGGCGTCTTTCCATTAGTCATTGCAACAGGATCGGGAGCAGAATCCAGAAAAGTAATGGGAATGGCGCTACTTGGAGGGATGTCAATTGCAACCTTACTGGGTGTTTTCTTTTATCCGATGTTATTTGTGGGTATTGGAAAATTATTCAATTACGAAAAACAAAGAGATGCCAAACTGGCCTTAGAAAAAGCGAGTTCAGAACAAAATTTAGAGGAGGACCAAGCATGAGATTAATTAAAAACATACTTTACGTAACGGTTTTATCCTTATTAGCCATCCACCTTACAGGATGTAAATTTGGACCTAATTTCACAAAGCCCGAACCGAAGACCAATGCGCATTTTTTAAATGATTCGCTACAAACAGATACTACCCAAAACGTTAGTTGGTGGGAGATGTTTCAGGACACGAAATTGGATACGCTTATAAAATTAGCTTTAGATTCCAATAAAGATGTATTAATTGCAGCGGCTAGAATTGACGAGTACCGAACCATTGTAGGTATAAAAAAAGGTGAAGCTCTTCCTGCTTTTGGGTACCAAGGAAACGTTAGCTATGGTAACTATAACGGAATTTATACTCCTGAAGCAGGGGGCGCTGCATTTGGTGGTTTAGGTATGAATTGGGAAATTGATTTCTGGGGCAAGTACCGTAGAGCGACCGAAGGAGCACGAGCCGATTTGTTAGCCAATCAATATGCAAAACGTTCGGTTCAAATATCCCTTATTGCCGATGTATCGAATTCCTATTTCACTTTATTGGACTACAAATGGCGATTAGAAATTTCGAATAAAACCGTTGATTTACGAAAAGAAAACGTAGATATCATTCAACAAAAATTTGATGCCGGTTTGGTTCCTGAAATTGACTTAAACAATGCGGAGTTACAATACGCAATTGCTTTGGCTGCGGTACCTAATTACCAACGTTTAATTGCAAAAGAACAAACAAACATGAGTGTTTTACTTGGTTTTAATCCCAGAAACATTCTGACTGGAACCGTTCTAGAAGATCAAGTTCTTCCACCTACTGTACCCGCAGGTTTACCTTCTCAACTATTACTAAGAAGACCTGATATTGGATTCAGTGAGGCGAAATACCATTCACAAATGGCAAAAATTGGGGTCGCCCAAGCTAATCGCTTCCCTTCCATTGGCCTAACAGGTCTGTTAGGTGGCGCTTCAAGCTCACTGACTACTTTTACGGGTGCCGGATTAGCATGGAATGCAGGAGCTTCATTAGCTGGGCCAATATTTCAGTTTGGTATAAATAAAAGACGTGTAGAAATTGAACAAGCACGAACCGAACAAGCCAAAAGAGAATATGAGAAATCTGTCATTTCTGCATTCAAGGAGGTTGAAGATGCTTTGATATCTATAAATACCTACGGCAATGAATTGAAAGCGCGTGAATTGCAGGCCAAATCAGCTATTTCGGCTCAATCCTTATCGCAATTACGTTATGATAAAGGAGTTACTAGTTACTTGGAAGTAATCACACTTCAAGGCTATGCTTTTGATGCTGAACTGTCTTTATCTAGTACTCGAAGATCACTATTCCAATCCTACATCGAGTTTTATAAAGCACTTGGTGGTGGATGGATATCTGAAGAAGAAAAGAAAATGGCTGAGAATAACAAAAAGCAACCAAACGAAGTTCCTTTAGAGGAATCTGAAAAATAATAACAACTCCTAAAAAAAACCGGCTAAGAAATTAGCCGGTTTTTTTTAGGAGTAAAATGCGCCTATTTCAAACGTAAAGAAACCCCGGTCATAAACCATCTTCCGGGCATTACAGCGCCTAAGATATCGCTATACTGTTCGTTAAATAGGTTTGAAACCTCCGCCTTAAGCACTAACCTACCATCCATTACTCTCACGCCAATATTTGCATTTGCTACAAAGTACTCCGGAGAAGTACCTACTCCGATAACCTCTGAAAAGGTGGCCTCTCTCGACTTATATAATCCAGTAAATCCTAGGTCTAGCTTAGAAATTGAATACCCAATACTTCCATTCACTAAATTAGTAGCATGTGAAGAAACATATTTAGAAACTTCTCCATCTGGATTCACGGATGACAATCCCGTATACCCCAGTTTCGTATTTAATTTACTTCCATTCGCAAATTGCTTATGGTACCATAACTCAAGCTCTATCCCTGAAGTATTAACTACCATTAAATTTTGAGTATAGAAATAACGACCATCTGGCATCAATTTCACGGGTACATTGGTAATATCACTGCCTAGAGTTGGTACATAATCAATTAAGTTATCCGAGGCTCTATAAAAACCAGTAACCACAATTTTAAAACCTTTGGAAACATAGTAATCCATTCCCAATTCATAATTCCTCGAGGATTCTGCCTTTAAATCAGGATTACCCAAATTACGCCCTGAAACCAAGGTTTCTAAATGGTTAGAAACATAACGTTCGGTATAATCGGCAGCTCGAATACCCCGACCTACTCCACCTCTAATCACAAACTTATGATATATATAGGATATATTTAATTGCGGACTAACCTCAAAATCGTAGGTATCATCGTAATCTCCACGCACGCTCAAAATAGAGGTGAAGTTCTTAATACTTTGATTAATCCATTGCCCATACACACCCGCATGAAAATTTTCATGATTCCCTCTATCATTACTTTCAATAGATCTTGTATCCAACTGAGTACCATATACCCATTTATTCTTTGCGTTCATTTCGAACGTTTGATTGAATTGAAAGAGTCCAAAATGAGTCGTATGCTCATTTTTGGCAAATAACGGATTGAAAATAAACGCATCTGTACTACCACGGTATGCTACATCAATATCCGTCATAAACTTCCCGTTCTTTCCCGAAAATTTTAAATCGTTAAAAAAAACAGATGTATTTTCTACGGATTCATCATACACACTTGCGGTATAAAAGTACTTCCCTGCAAAACTTCGTTGGTCATAAGAAGAACGAAGGTTTACCTTCCAATTCCGCCCTAGTTCTCGTCCTAACGAGCCTGAAAATGTATGTGTTTCAAACCACGTATTATACATTTCCGGAGCCGAAGCTACCTTCC
>MAAC01017596.1_pt1 | contig 18517 bp, 19 predicted proteins | sample 1115981 | NCBI WGS metagenome assembly MAAC01 (sample SAMN04961126, study PRJNA320927) | seawater metagenome | isolation source: sample BD02T64 sea water enriched with oil for 64 days | place: USA:Gulf of Mexico | collected 2013-07-27
GTGTAGTGAAGATTTTCTAGATACGAAACCAACAAATGCCATCGCAGCAGGGGATGCATATGCCAGCCCAGAAAACATGTTTTTGGTGTTAAATGGACTTCATAGACAAATGTTTGCACAGTCTCCATTACCTGGAACTGTTAGTAGACCAGGTCAGCAATACTTCATGCCTATGTTTGATGTATATTGTGGTGACTTAATTCACTCTGCTCCAGGAAATGGTTGGATGAGAGCCGGATTACAATGGTTAAACCATACATCAGCAACTTCTAGGTCTGTTAGAGACTTGTGGTACGAACGATATCATTTTATAGCAACTGCTAATAATCTAATTAATAAGGTTGCAGAAGCTGGTTATTCTACATCGGATCCACAAATAGCTAATATTTTAGGACAAGCGTATGCATATAGAGCATGGGCGTATCACCAATTAGTGAGTACGTATGCAAAAGGGTATTTAGTTGGTAATCCAGCTACAGATGCAGGTGTTCCATTAATTTTAGTAACTGGTGCTCCTTATACTAGTGAGCCTAGATCTACTGTTCAGGTTGTTTATGATCAAATTGAAGCAGATATTAATGCTTCAATCGCAGCTTTTCAAAGTGCGTCAGCACCAAGTGATAAGTCGCAATTATCTATAAATGCTGCCTATGGAATAAAAGCGCGTATATCTTTATCTAAAGGAGATTGGGCTGTAGCAGCTAGCGCAGCAGTAAGTGCTCGTGCAGGTTTTTCTTTATTAGATGAGTCAGCTTGGAAGTCAGGATTTAATAGCGTTGAGCTTTCTGAAGTTATTTGGGGAGGAAGAGTTATTGATGCGGAAACTACGTATTATCAATCATACTTCTACTTTATTAGTAATACCTTTAATGGTTCTCAAAATAGAGGAAATCCTAAGATTGTTAATATCGAAAGATACAACCAGATTCCTGCTACAGATTACCGTAAAGATGTGTTTTTACCGCTTGCTCCAAATACAAATGGTTCGGCTTCTAATGGACAAGGAGGAAGCTCTGCAACAGATCCAAACTATAGCAATGATACTGATTTTTGGAATGCGTGGGGAGATATAGTTTCTCAGTATTCGACTACTGGTCATAATACACACCCGTATATGCACTTAAAATTCAAGCAAAAGAACACTGGAACTATTGATCCAGATGATGTAATTTATATGCGTTCTTCGGAAATGTATTTAATTGAAGCTGAGGCAAAAGCGATGTTATCTGATATTGCAGGTGCACAAGCTGCCTTAAGACCTTTAGGTGAGGCTAGAGATACTGCGTATGATGTTTCTGTATTTAGTTCTCAAACTTTACTTATGGACCATATTAAATTTCAACGTCATGTTGAGTTGTATGGAGAAGGGTTTAGCTGGCATGATCACATCCGTTGGGATGTTGGAATTGACTTGACAAATTCTGGTGCATCTCAAGTGTTGTATCAAAATGGGTTTACGCAAGGAAAGCCATCTATTAATGATGCTTGGGTATGGAAAATTCCTCAAGAAGAAATTGATGCGAATCCAAATATTAATGAAGCAGATCAAAACTAATTCGTTAGTCTATAATTTAAAAGAGGCCCAATTTATTGGGCCTCTTTTTTTTGTTAGTTACATCAAAATGTAAAGTCTTTATATCAAAGTTATATAGCTCAGTATATTTATCAAGTATCTTAGTACTAGAATTACATGAGAGCTTTGTTTTCGTTATATAATTATTTGAATTAATTTATAAAACTATACAATTCGTAATTCATTTGAATTAATTTATAAGCCAAGGAGTTGTAACCCTTGGCTTTTTTATTGCCTTAAAATTGCTTCCATTTCCGTCTGAAGTTCTGCCGCTTTGGCACAGGCCGAATTTGCAAAGTTTGCGTCATTTGAGGCATAAATAATGCCTCTAGAAGAATTGATTAATAAACCTACGTTAGCTACATTCGAAGACATTCCGTATTTACATACTTCTTGCAGGTTTCCTCCTTGGGCACCAACTCCTGGAACTAAAAGAAATCCATCAGGAATGATGTTTCTTATTTCTTTAAAATATTCTGCCTTTGTTGCACCTACAACATACATTAAGTTTTCAGCGTTTTTCCACGATTTAGAAGTTTCTAAAACCTGCTTGTATAATTCTTTTCCTTCTGTGCTTTTTGTCTGAAAATCAAAAGCTCCTTCATTTGATGTTAAGGCCAGCATAATGGTGTGCTTATTCTCAAAGGCTAAAAATGGTTCAACAGAATCTTTCCCCATATATGGAGCTACAGTTACAGAATCAAAAGCTAAATCTTCAAAAAAAGCCTTTGCATACATACTCGATGTGTTCCCTATGTCTCCGCGTTTTGCATCAGCAATCGTAAAAATATCTGGATAATTTTTGTTGATGTATGTAATGGTTTTTTCTAAAGATTCCCACCCTTTAATACCATAAGCCTCATAAAAAGCGGTATTGGGTTTGTAGGCAACACATAAATGATGTGTGGCGTCTATAATTGCCTTGTTAAAAGAAAAAATGGGATCTTCTTCTTGTAGTAAATGTGAAGGGATCTTCGTTAAATCAACATCCAATCCAATACATAAAAATGATTTTTTTAGATGAATTTGTTCTATAAGTTGTTTAGTTGTCATTTGTGTGGAAATATAGTTGTGCAAATGTACTTATTTTTGATAGTTTATGAATAGAAGATCTGCTGTCAAATGATTATTCTATTTTTGTAAGAAAATCAAAATAATTGTGACCAACTGTTTAAATTAAAAATAATGTTTAAAAAGGTACTCATTCTTATGTTGTTTATTGTTGGTTGTACGTTTAAAACTCCAGTTGAGTTTTCTGAAGAAGCCTTGGTAGATCATTTTTTTACAGTAGATAATAAAGAAGTGCAGTTGATGGATATTTTAAAGACTCATAAAGGAGAAAAGATGTTAATCAATGTGTGGGCTTCTTGGTGTAAAGATTGTATCGTTGCCATTCCTAAAATGAAAGAGCTGCAAGCCAAGTACCCCAATGTAACATATGTTTTTATTTCTTCGGATAGAAATGTGGATGCTTGGAAAAAGGCTTTTAAAAAATATAAGATAAATGGAGAACACTATTTTATGCAGAATGGAATGGATAGTGATTTTGGAAACTTCCTAAACTCAAATTGGATTCCGAGGTATCTAGTCGTTAATGAAATCGGTTTCGTAGATTTATTCAAAGCAACCAAGATTACTGACAAGAGAATTGTGAACGCCTTGAAAAAATAACTTATTTTTGCAGCTACTAATAGTAGCTTAAAAGAGTTTTTTTAGCTGTACTAACTAAATGTCAAAAAATGAGAAGCAAGATTGTAGCAGGTAATTGGAAAATGAATAATGATAACAAGCAAACCAAAGCGCTTGTTAAAGGAATTAGAAAATCAATAAAAAAATTACCATTAAATAATACTAGAGTTATTGTTGCTCCATCTTTTGTAAACCTTTCTACAGCTATAAAAAGAGCAAAAAAATCGAATTTAGAAGTGGTTGCTCAAAACATGCATCAATCTAAAAACGGAGCCTTTACAGGAGCGATTTCTGCAGAGATGCTTAAGAGTATCGGTGTAAGCACTGTAATTCTTGGGCATTCAGAAAGAAGAGCGTTATTTGGTGAAACAGATGCTGTTCTGACCGAAAAAGTAAATGCAGCCTTAGAAAATGAATTTGAAATTATTTTTTGTTTTGGTGAGCAGTTAGCAGATAGAAAATCTGGAAACCATTTTGATGTAGTTAAAAGTCAATTAGAAAAAGGATTGTTTCATTTAGATGCAATTTCTTGGAATACTATTGTGCTAGCTTACGAGCCAGTTTGGGCAATAGGAACTGGAGAAACAGCATCACCAGAACAAGCACAAGAAATGCATGCGTTTATTAGAAAGTTATTGCAAGAAAAATATTCAACTGAGGTCGCTGATGCAACTTCCATAGTATATGGAGGGAGTGTAAAGCCATCCAATGCAGAAGAGATTTTCTCGAAAAAAGATGTTGATGGTGGTTTAATTGGTGGCGCTTCTTTGAAAATTGAAGACTTTACAGCAATTATAAAAGCAATTTAATTAATGGATAATATTTATATAGAATACGTTTTTATTGTTGAACCTAGTGAGCCTGGAACAGAAATATTAATTGCTGAGCTAGGGTTTATGGGGTTTGAGAGTTTTGTAGAGAATGATAATGGAGTAACTGCGTATATTCAAAAAGAAGATTGGAATACAAGTATCTTGGATACTATATCTGTTTTAAATTCCGAGGAGTTTGCGATCAGTTTTTCTAAAAAAGAAATTGAACAAACAAATTGGAACCGTGAATGGGAAAAGAATTTTGAGCCAATTCAGGTAGATGATTTGGTGAGCATTAGAGCGCCTTTTCACGAGAACCCAAATCTAAAATACGATATTGTTATAGAGCCAAAAATGAGTTTTGGAACAGGGCACCATGAAACTACGCATATGATGGTACAACATTTGATTGATTTAGATTTAGAGAATAAATCAACATTAGACATGGGGTGTGGTACAGGAATTTTGGCGATTTTTGCAGAAATGAAAGGAGCAAAGCCATTAGATGGAATTGATATTGATAATTGGTGTTATTTAAACTCCGTAGAGAATGCAGAAAGAAATAACTGTAAATACATTTCTTTTTATGAGGGAGATGCTAGTTTGCTTACCAATCAAAAATACGATGTAATAATAGCAAATATTAATAGGAACATTTTATTAAACGACATGGCAACATATACGAGATGTTTAAATAAAAATGGAATCTTATTATTAAGTGGCTTTTATAAAGAAGATATTGTGACAATAGATCAAGAAGTTTCGAGTCACGGTTTAACGATTCAAAATACCTTGGAAAGAAATAATTGGGTTTCTTTAAAATATTTAAAAGGTTAATAGTATATTTATGATAACAATGAGTACAAAAGAAAAAATACAAGAAGACGTTGATGTTTTAGAGAAAGAAGTAAATCAGCATGAAATAGTTTTGCATAATGATGATGTAAATAGTTTTGACTTTGTTATTGATTCTTTAATAGATGTTTGTGAACATACCTTAGAACAAGCTGAGCAATGTACCATATTGGTGCATTATAAAGGAAAGTGTACAGTCAAAACAGGTGAGTTAAAGGAGTTGCAATCTCGATGCTCAAAATTATTATCGTTAGGTTTATCGGCAGAACTAGTATAATATGACAAACGTTTTTTTATATTATGATTTTACGCCCTTTTTTAAAGATGAGTCTGGGGCTTTTTCAGGAAGTGATATTTGTTTCAGTGAACTGAATTCAGAGCATTTTATGATTTTTGAGAAAAATGGAGAAAATTATAATTTGTATATTTCCAAATATCAATCTAAAAAAGAGGTTGGTAAATTAGAGCCTGAGATTCTTGAAATATTGGTAGAAAACTACGATAAAAGCATTCCAGAACATCGAATTGCTATTCGGAGATATTTTGAATAATAGTATAGAGGCACTACAAAGTGACTTATTAAGAGTTATGGTGTCTTAAAAGTGTAGAAAATTTAGAAATTGAAACATAAAAGAAAATTCGTTACGATTGCAGCTGTATTGATAGCTATGCAGGTCTTTGGGCAATCGGTTCCGCCTCCAATTCCACCACCACCACCACCAGGGTTGCCTATAGATGGTGGAGTACTTTTTTTGCTCTTAAGTGGATTGGTCTATGGGGTGAGAAAGATACGCAGTAAAAATTAGTTTAAAATTGAAGTTTCAGTACATATAAAAAGCCTTTTTAATAGAGATATTAGAAAGGTTTTCTGTTTTTAGAAGGTGTCTAAAAAGAAAAAACTCACCAGGTTGGTGAGTTTTTTTGTGACCATGATAGGATTCAAACCTATAACCTCTTGAGCCGTAATCAAGTGCGCTATTCAGTTGCGCCACATGGCCGTTAAGCGGGTGCAAATATAGAGATGTTTTTTAAATTATAAAACCTATTCTGCTATTTCTTTTCTAAAATTTTCGATAATAGGTGTGGCCTTTTCGATGTCAGATTTATAAATAAATAATTCAACAGAATTCATGGGTAAACCATACCCCCCAAGTCTTGCCGAATCGAAGTGGTTTTTTATTAAATTGGCGATTTTGACTTCATCTAATAGGTAGCTTAATCTATTTACTAAAATAGAAGTTCCTGTAAATACTCTAATGTGTTCTTTTTCCATAATGTGTGTTTTTAGTCTAAGGAGTTTAATGTGATATACGCTCTCCATCCAATTATTGCTAATTGAAATTTAGAAGCTTTCGAAATATCCAACTGTCTTTTTGTGAAAGAAGGTAAAAGGGTCTTGTTTATTTTTGCAAGTATTTTAAAAAAAGATGTTTTCATAGTGGTGTTTTTAAGTTTCAAAAATAACGAAAAATAGTATCGTATATAAGATACAAAAAAAACCAATCAACTTGCTTGTTTTTTAGTATAAACCAATCAATTAATTAATGTGGGTTTAAAAAATGAATAGATATCTTTAACCTAAGTGATATGTTTGGTTTTCTTGCTTTTAGATGCTGTGTTGGCAATTAGGCTAATACTTACTATTCAATCCGTTTCGTTTTTAAGCGTAGTAATCTTCACTTTCGTGAGGTTCTTGTGGATGATTTCTGTAAATCCATCAAAGCGATGTTGTAATTTTTTTTTGTTTCTTGTGCAGATAAGTTGCAAAGTGAGCGGGGTGTGAAAAGGGGCAATAATGGCTATTTTTTTGTTTTCATTGTTTGAGCATGTTCTTTTTAAGTACGAAATAAAGATACTTTTATTTAGGTGAAAAAGACAAAATGTAAAGGGGCTTTTTTATTGAAGAAAATCATTTTAGTCTATCTTCGCAGAAAATATTTTTTGAATGGAATTTTTGTATATCATTTTTGGATTGATTTTGTTAATTCTTGGAGGAAACTGGTTATTGAAAGCTGCAGTTGGACTTTCGTTACGGTTAAATATCCCAAAAATTGTAATTGGTATGACGGTGGTGTCTTTTGCAACCTCTGCTCCTGAATTAATTGTAAGTGTAAAATCAGCGTTAGATGGGTTTCCAGATTTAGCTTTAGGGAATGTTGTGGGATCAAACATCGCAAACTTGGCATTGGTGTTGGGGATTACAGTTACCTTGTCAAAAATAGATATTGAAAAAAGTTTTTATAAAACAGATTGGCCAGTAATGATGATTGCTTCTGGTTTATTGTATGTGTTTTTGGTAAATGATTCGAAAATAGAATTTTATGAAGGTGCACTATTGTTTACATTTTTAATGGTCTTTTTAGTTTATTTATTGAAATACCAAAAACATGCCATTCCAGATGAGATTTCTGAAAACGATGAGCAATTGCCGGTGTTTAAAATTTTATTATTTGTAACAATTGGTGGTGTTGGTTTATGGGCTGGATCTGAGTTGTTGATAAATGGAGCAGTTTCGTTGGCAACAGATTTTGGAGTTAGTGAACGTGTAATTGGTGTGACCGTTGTTTCTATAGGTACAAGCATTCCTGAATTGGCAGCGTCTATAATAGCCGTGTTAAAAAAAGAAAAATCAATTTCTATTGGGAACTTAATTGGGTCAAATATTTTTAATATTCTTGCCGTTTTAGGGATTACTTCTCTGATTACACCAATAGAGTTAAAAGATGTAGGACTACTGAATTATGATATATTTTGGATGTTAGGGATTTCGTTTTTGGTACTTCCGTTGGTTTTCTTTCCTAAAAAATTACGATTGGATTGGAGGCATGGCATTCTTCTACTGACATTATATATAGTGTTTATCATAACAACCATACGTTAATAAAAAAAAGCGCTCGAATTTCGAGCGCTTTTTTTTGTTGTGTTGTGTATGGAAAATGTTTTTATAGATTTTCGCAAACTGGTTTTACAGTTCGTATAATTCTTGCAGCAATTTTATATGGGTCTCCGTTAGATGCAGGTCTTCTGTCTTCTAAATACCCTTTCCAACCGCTATCTACTGTTAAAATAGGAATACGAATTGAAGCGCCTCTATCAGAAATCCCATAACTGAAATCTGTAATAGATGCAGTTTCATGTAATCCTGTTAAACGTTGGTCGTTATGAGCACCGTAAATATCAATATGTTCTTTAGTTACAGGTCTAAAAGCTTCACAAACTTTCATGTAAATTTCTTTAGAACCACAGGTTCTTAATACTTCGTTAGAGAAGTTTGCGTGCATCCCAGAACCGTTCCAATCTCCTTTTACTGGTTTTGGATGGTATTCAATATAATACCCGTATTGTTCAGTTAATCGATCTAATAAATATCGAGCAATCCAGATTTCATCTCCAGCTTTTTTAGCGCCTTTTGCAAACAATTGAAATTCCCATTGTCCAGAAGCAACTTCTTGGTTGATCCCCTCAAAATTCAATCCAGCGTCAATACATAAATCAGCATGTTGTTCAACAAAATCTCTACCGTGTGTATTTCTTCCTCCAACAGAACAGTAATACATTCCTTGTGGTCCAGGATATCCTCCAACAGGGAAGCCTAATGGAAGTTGTGTTGCGCTATCCATAATAAAGTATTCTTGCTCAAATCCGAACCAGAAATCGTTATCATCATCATTAATGGTAGCACGAGCATTAGATTCATGTGCTGTTCCATCAGAATTTAAGACTTCTGTCATTACTAAATACCCATTAGTACGTGCAGGATCTTTAAAGATAGAGACCGGTTTTAGAATACAATCAGAAGAACCTCCTGATGCTTGTTTTGTAGAAGATCCGTCAAAAGACCAATTTTTTAGCTCTTCTAAAGTCCCTTGAAAGTCTTCATGTTCTTCAACTTTCGTTTTGCTTCTTAGGTTTTGTGTTGGTTTGTAGCCGTCTAACCAAATGTATTCTAATTTAATTTTACTCATTGTGTTGTGGTTGTTTTATGAATATGACGCAAAAATATATAAAATATGTAGTCACCCCTAATTTTTAAGGGGGTAAATGTGTAAATGTTTATATTTTTGCTATTTTGTTAATAAAATGGTGGGGTAATTTTTATTGTCATTGATATAAAGCGTTATTTTTGTCAAAAAAACAAATTATGTCTACAATCAGATTCAATGCATTAAAAGAGACTTTAAATAGAAAGCCTTTAGAAATTAAAGAAGGCGGACGAAAATCTGATTCTTTTGGTAAAAATGTATTTAATGAGTATGCCATGCGTCAACATATGACAAGTGCTGCTTATAAAAGTGTAATGGATGCCATTGAATTCGGTGCAAAGATTGATCGTAAAATTGCAGATCAGGTTGCATCAGCAATGAAAGATTGGGCATTGTCGAAAGAGGCGACTCATTATACGCATTGGTTTCAGCCATTGACAGGATCTACAGCAGAAAAACACGATGCTTTTTTTGAAACTATTGGAGGTGGTAGAGCCATGGAGAAGTTTGGAGGAGGAGAATTGGTACAGCAAGAGCCAGACGCTTCGAGTTTTCCGCATGGTGGAATCAGAAATACGTTTGAAGCTCGAGGTTATACAGCTTGGGATCCAACGTCACCTGCATTTATTTATGGAACAACATTATGTATTCCAACGATTTTTGTAGCCTATACAGGTGAAGCATTGGATAATAAAGCGCCGTTATTAAGAGCATTGCATGCGGTTGATACTGCAGCTACGGCAGTTTGTAAGTATTTCGATAAAAACGTAACCAAGGTAAATGCTTCGTTAGGTTGGGAGCAAGAATACTTTTTAATAGATACGGCCTTGGCAATATCTAGACCAGATATCAATTTAACAGGAAGAACCTTATTGGGGCATTCTCCAGCAAAAGGACAGCAATTAGATGATCATTATTTTGGGTCCATACCAAGTAGAGTAATGAGTTATATGCGTGATATGGAGCAAGAATGTATGCTGTTGGGAATTCCAGTTAAAACAAGACATAATGAAGTGGCTCCAAATCAATACGAATTAGCGCCCATTTTTGAAGAAGCAAATTTAGCAGTAGACCACAACTCATTATTAATGGATGTCATGGAGAAAGTGGCGCAACGGCATAATTTTAGAGTGTTATTTCATGAAAAACCTTTTGCAGGGATTAATGGTTCTGGGAAACATAATAATTGGTCATTAGCAACAAGTACTGGAGTTAATTTGTTAAGTCCAGGAAAAACACCAATGAAAAATTTACAATTCTTAACTTTTTTTGTAAATACTATAAAGGCGGTTCATGATTACGAAGAGCTAGTTAGAGCTTCAATTGCAAGTGCTAGTAATGATCATCGATTAGGAGCAAACGAAGCGCCACCGGCAATCATATCTATATTTATTGGTTCGCAATTGTCAGAAGTGTTAGACGAATTAGAGAATGTAACCAAAGGGAAATTATCACCACAAGAAAAAACAGATTTAAAGCTGAATATTGTGGGTAAAATTCCAGAAATATTATTAGATAATACAGATAGAAATAGAACATCTCCGTTTGCTTTTACTGGAAATAAATTTGAGTTAAGAGCCGTTGGGTCTTGGGCGAATTGTGCAGGGCCTATGACCACATTGAATACAATTATTGCCAAACAATTAAAAGATTTTAAAGTAGAAGTTGATGAATTGATCATCTCTAAAGATTTAAAAAAGGATGAAGCAATTTTTAATGTATTAAGAGAGTATATCAAAGCTTCAAAGAAAATTCGTTTTGAAGGAAATGGCTATGGAGCAGAATGGGAAAAAGAGGCTACAGAAAGAGGACTGAGTAACAATAAGACAACACCCGAAGCTTTAAAAGCGAAGATTTCTAAAAAGTCAATTGCACTTTTTGAAGAGATGAACGTTATGAGTAAAGTGGAAGTACAAGCACGTCATGAAATTGAATTAGAAGAATACATATTGCGCATTCAAATTGAAGGAAGGGTTTTGGGAGATATCGCTAGGAATCATGTGATCCCAACAGCTGTAAAATATCAAAACACATTAATTGAAAATGTTTGTGGATTGAAAAATATTTTTGGTGATGGATTTAAAAAACATGCCAAAGAACAAATAGATTTGATTGAAAAAATATCTTTACATATTGCGGGGATTAATTCGAAAGTAGAAAAGATGACCGATGCCCGAAGAAAGGCAAACAAATTAGTTGGGCAAAAATCGGCAGAAGCGTATTGTTACAAGGTAAAACCTTATTTTGATGAAATTAGATATCACTGTGATAAATTAGAAATGATGGTAGACGATGAATTATGGCCTTTAGCTAAATACAGAGAATTATTATTTACGCGTTAAACAATATTTAAATCCCGCTTTGCAGGATTTTTTTGAGTATGAAACTAATTAATTTAGAAGAAAAACACTGGAGAGAGGTTGCGAAAATCTATCAAGATGGCATTGATACTAAAGAGGCTACTTTTAGGACTCAGGTTCCAGACTGGGAAGATTGGAATGGAGCACAGCTACAGCATTCAAGGTTTGTACTAATAGAAAACGGGCATGTTTTAGGTTGGTGTGCAATTAGTTCAGTCTCAAAAAGAGAAGCATATAAAGGAGTTGCAGAAGTAAGCGTATACGTGTCGTTAAAATATATAGGAAAAGGAATTGGAAATAAATTAATGCGAGCCCTTATAACTTCTTCTGAGGATAATGGGATTTGGACGCTGTATTCTAGTTTGTTTCCAGAAAATATTGCAAGTGTTAATTTGCACTTGAAGAATGGATTTCGAAAAATAGGAATTAGAGAAAAAATTGCCAAACAAGACGGAACCTGGAGAGATACTGTTTTGTATGAGCGAAGAAGTAAAAAGTATCAATAACTTTGAATATTTGCCGTTTTTAGAGTAATTTTACGGCAACAAAAACAACAACACAACAACATGAGTCAAGAAGTTTCTAAACGATACGCGCAACGTGGCGTTTCTGCATCTAAAGAAGATGTTCACAATGCAATTAAGAACATTGATAAAGGATTATTTCCAAAAGCTTTCTGTAAAATTGTTCCAGATTATTTAACAAATGATAATGAGTATTGTTTGATAATGCATGCAGATGGAGCAGGGACAAAATCATCGTTGGCATATATGTATTGGAAAGAGACAGGAGATATTTCTGTTTGGAAAGGAATTGCTCAAGATGCATTAATTATGAATATTGACGATTTATTATGTGTTGGTGCAACAGATAACATCATGTTGTCTTCTACAATTGGTCGTAATAGAAGCAAGATTCCAGGGGAGGTATTATCGGCAATTATTAATGGTACAGAAGAGTTGATTGAAGATTTAAAAGGATTTGGAGTGACCATTCATTCTACAGGCGGTGAAACTGCCGATGTTGGTGATTTGGTACGTACAATTATTGTAGATTCTACGGTAACTGCACGTATGAAACGTACAGATGTTATTGACAATGCAAATATCAAAGCTGGTGATGTAATTGTTGGTTTAGAGTCTTTTGGGCAAGCAACTTATGAAACGGAGTATAATGGCGGAATGGGATCAAATGGCTTGACTTCTGCTAGACACGATGTTTTTGATAATTATTTAGCAAGCAAATACCCCGAGAGTTTTGATGCTGCAGTTCCTGCAGATTTGGTGTATTCTGGAAAAACAAAATTGACAGACGCCGTTGAAAATTCGCCAATTGATGCAGGTAAACTGGTGTTGTCTCCGACAAGAACTTATGCGCCAATAATCAAAGAAATCTTATCTAAATTTAATTCAGAAACTATTCACGGAATGATACATTGTTCTGGTGGAGCACAAACAAAAATTTTACATTTTGTAGATGAGTTACATATTGTAAAAGACAACCTATTTCCAATTCCACCTTTATTTAAATTGATTCAAGAACAATCAAAAACAGATTGGAAAGAAATGTATCAAGTATTTAATTGTGGACACAGAATGGAAATTTATGTAGCTGCAGAAATTGCAGAAGACATTATTGCCATTTCAAAATCATTCAATGTAAATGCACAAATTGTAGGTAGGGTTGAAGCCTCAGAAACAAAGAAGTTGACAATTACAAGTGAGTTTGGTGCTTTTGAATATTAATAAAAAATAGAACTTTTATAAAAAAAGCCTTAGATGATTCTGAGGCTTTTTTATTACTAATTACAAGCATCTGAAAGTAACTTCACTTTTTCTAGCATTTTCCACGTTTTATGTTCAAACCCTTTTGGTGAAAACTTAAATAATAATACGGTGCTTTTTTCTTTTTTACAATAACGACTTTCAATGAATACATTGAGAATGACTTGACGGTTTGTTGCAAAACGATCAAATATTTTTACTTTTCCGGTAAAGATTGTTGTAGCGTTTATTCTTTCAATTTTAGTGACCGTTGCAGAAGTATATCGGGTGTCTTTTCTGCTATCCATGTCAACATTATTTAAGCTATTAAAGTATTTGACTAAATCTAATGCCAACTCTTTTTCTGTGATTTTTCTTTGTACATTGATTTTCCAAGCATATGTATATGACCAAAAATTTTTGTGTGCTGGATTTATCCAGCCATTAGGAGGAAACCTTACTTCTCCAACACCTATGTAGTTCATGTTTCTTCCAGGGAAACGAAGTACTTCTTGTCCCCAAGTGGAATCTAACTTAATTAAATTAAACTCATTTTTTTGCCCGTACGTGAAAATTGAAGAAAAGAGCAGCGAAAAAAGGACTATTGATTTTTTCATCAGATTATAAATTTAATGTTACTTCAAAGCCAATAGCATCAGAAATGGCGCCATCTTTAAACTTACTTTTATAATTGACATTCCATGCTCTTCTATCAATTTTAAATTTTGCCGTTAATTTTTTTTCTTGGTAATTAGGAGTTGCATTAAATCGTATCGGTTTTGTAATGCCCTTTAATGTAAGGTTGGCACGAATTCTCATAGATGTATCTTCCAAATATTCAACTGAAGTAATTGTTAATTTTGCAAATGGATACTTTTTAACATCAAAAAAGTCGGAATCTTTTAGATGCATTACTAAACTTTCATTTCCTTTTTTTGTTTTGATGTCTGTATTGGTAATGGAGTTCATGTTAATTGTAAATTCGCCACCTGTAATTACATCTCCGGTCTTAATAAAGTAGCCTTTGGTAAATTGGATGAACCCATCATGTCCGCCAAAATAGAACGTGTATTCACCAATCCATTTTATAGAGCTGTTGGAAATATTGATGTGTAGTTTTTCTTGGGCGCTACTTATTGTAGATAAAAAGGCAATACAGATAATAGCAATAATAATTTTTCTCATGATGTTTATGTTTTTGTGTAAAACTATATTGAGTGTAAATAAAAAGTGTCAAAAAAATGTAAAAGAACTGTCAACAGATGTAAAAAGTCATATAATTGTATGTTATTTACAGCAATTATGAACAACAAAAAATATTATGTATACAGTGGTTTGATTGCGCTGCTTTTTTCTATTTGGATATTTACGGATTCAAATACGAAAAATGAAGACTTTTCTGAAACAGTAAAAGTAGCACTACGTGAAGTTGGGCATCAATTATTACTTTCTAATTCAGATTCGACTTCTGTTGTGTTGCCAGTAATTGAAATAGAAAAATTCAAGTTCAAGTTGTCATTTCAAAATCAGCTTTCTTTTGAGCCTAACAATCTAGTATCTGAAGTTACCAATAATTTTCAAAAAGCAGCGCTCTCAAATTATTATAGAGTAGAAGTGGTACAGTGTGCAAACGATGAAATTGCATACAGTTATCAAATGAGTGCAACTGAAGAAAACACGATAATTCCATGTGCAGGGAGGTTTTTACCGGATAGTTGTTATGCAATTGAAATAAAATTCACCAATAAAGAAGCAGTGTTTTTTGAGAAGCAGTTAGTATTGCTCGCACTGATATTAAGTATTGGTATTTTCTTATTGGATTATTTGTATTCTAAAAAAAATAAATCTGAAAAGTCAATAGATTTCCCAAAACCTATGGAACTTGGAATCTTTCAGTTTTATCCAGAACAAAATAAATTAGTAAAATACACTGTAGAAATTGGCCTGTCTAAAAAAGAATGTGAGCTGTTGGCTATTTTTGTAGCCAATCCAAATCAAATTATTAAACGTGATGAGCTTACCAAAAAAGTATGGGAAGATAATGGTGTATTTGTAGGCAGAAGTTTAGATACTTATATTTCTAAGTTGCGTAAAAAACTAAAAGATGACGACGCTATTAGATTATCTAATATTCATGGAGTGGGGTATAAATTAGAAATCATTCAAAAATAGTTGAGATAAAAAAACGTACTAGTTAATACTGTGTTAATCGTTGAAAACTTAATTTTTCTTCTTTATTTTATTAGTGCCTTTCTTTCTTGGGTAGTACTCCCAGAAAATATCGATAATTTTCCATTTACCATTGGTGTTCACTAAGATTACGTATTCCATCCATTTTATATTTGGATAACCAGTAGTTAACTTTGCGTTAGCGGTTTTATTAAAAAGAACAATATCTGATGCGTTGTTTTGCTGTTTAGAAACCGGAAAGGCCTTTTTCTTATCCATTATTTCTTTTAATTTACTAGCGGGTAGATCTTCATTGATTTTTCCATTCAGATTTAGTCCACGTTTAGATAGTCTTGGGTGTAGAACAGCATTCATTGCCTCAAAGTTGTTTTCAAAGAAATTTTCGATATAAGTCAATACCACTTTTTCTACTGCTCTCTCTTTTTGTTGTGCTTGTATACTTGTCGCAGAAACAAGAGTAACCAATAGAACTATGATGATTTTCTTCATGAGATGTATTTTAGTATGGGTAATACTAGTGAAATTTTTCAAGAAAAGTCATAAATCTATGTTAACGTATGTGAGCTACTGTCTCTTAAAAACAAAATCAATTCCGAATTCTGCATTAGAAACGTGGGCCTTTAGTTGGTTGTTCTCTAACCAATATGTAATTTTTGTTGGGAAATCATGGGTTGGGTTTTCTGCAACAAAAGAACTATCCGTTTGCTGTGTTATTTTAAATAAGGTTGCAGTTTTATTGACTCCTTCAACTTTTAAAGTCAACGTATCATTAAAAGCAACAATACTCAAAATTTCTTTAAAAACAGTATCAGTATCTCTTAGTGTAAGTCCTAAACCAGTTAAATCGTTCTTCCATATTTCGTATGTTTTCTTTCCTTCTTTGTCGTCTAGGCGTTCCCAATTACCGATAAGGAAATGAGGTTTTTGATCTTTGCTATCTGGTTTGCAAGAAGAAATTAGAATAAGAAAAGATAAAATGATTAGTACACGCATAACAAATGGTTTTTGTCAAATATAGGCTAAATCTATTTTAGAGAAGTTGCAATAAAAATTGTAAATTCGCAATCCAAGAAAACAAGAATATGTTAGATAAATTACAAATTGTAAAACAACGTTATGATGAGGTTTCGGATTTAATTATCCAGCCAGACATCATTATGGATCAAAAGCGATATGCTGTTTTAAGTAAAGAGTATAAAGATTTGGGTGCAGTTGTTACAAAAACCAAAGAATACGAATCTTTGTTAAATACCATAGAAGAAGCAAAAGAAATTATTTCTGATGGATCTGATAAGGAAATGGTAGAAATGGCGAAGATGGAAATGAGCGAATCTAACGATCGTATTCCTGTTATTGAAGATGAAATTAAATTTTTGTTGATTCCCAAAGACCCAGAAGATTCTAAAAATGCGGTAATGGAGTTGCGTGCGGGTACTGGTGGTGATGAGGCTAGTATTTTTGCGGGTGATTTATTTAGAATGTACTCTAAGTATTGTTCTGATAAAGGATGGAGAGTTTCTACGGTTGATTTTTCTGAAGGAACAAACGGTGGGTTTAAAGAAATTCAGTTTGAAATTACGGGTAATGATGTATATGGAACGTTGAAGTTTGAAGCTGGTGTGCACCGAGTTCAGCGTGTACCACAAACAGAAACACAGGGTAGAGTACATACATCTGCGGCTACAGTGATGGTTTTTCCAGAAGCAGAAGAGTTTGATGTAGTGATTAATCCAAAAGAAGTACGTATCGATTTTTTCTGTTCTTCAGGACCAGGGGGGCAATCTGTAAATACAACCTATTCGGCCGTTCGTTTAACACACATACCAACAGGTTTGGTTGCGCAATGTCAGGATCAAAAGTCACAACATAAAAATAAAGAGAAGGCTTTTAAAGTGTTACGTTCTCGTTTGTATGATATGGAGTTGGCTAAAAAGCAGGCAGCAGATGCTATAAAACGTGGTTCTATGGTAACAAGTGGAGATCGATCGGCAAAGATTAGAACCTATAATTATCCACAAGGACGTGTAACAGACCATAGAATTGGTTTAACCTTGTATGATTTGTCCAATATTATCAATGGAGACATTCATAAAATTATAGATGAATTAAAGTTGGCAGAAAACACAGAGAAATTAAAAGATTTAGGAGACGGGTTTTAAGATTTAGTTTCTACATATAAAAAAAGCACCCAATTGGGTGCTTTTTTCGTTTTCATTCTAAAAATGAAAAGTCTCTTTCTCAAAATAAGGTATAATAAAAGCGATTAAAAATTTAAGGGGAAGTTTTAATCGCTTTAAGTTAACAAATAATTTAAGGGTAGTTATAACAATGAATAATATTCTATCCTTTAGAATTATACTACAAATTTAAAGTAGAAAATAGAACTGTACAATACCCATTTATGGGGTATTTTTTCTCACGGTTTTCCGTGAGAAGCGTTTCACTGAAAACCGTTAGATACTTCTGTTTTTGAGAATCTCATCTTGTAACTCTCTTCGCAGCTTTTGCTCACGTGCAAGAGCCTTTTTGCGAAATAAGTTAAATTCATTTTCTACTTCTTCCAAATTAGATTTCGCTTCAGTAGTTACAAGACTGCTGTTTTTGAATTTGTAAATAAAAAGAGCGAGCGCAGCTATTAAAAATAAAATGATAGCAAATAAAATTAAAGAATAAGTTCCTTTTGCCAATTCAATTCCAAATAAGGCAATAGAGCCTGCTTCGCTAATCGCCGCTGTAAGTTTTGTATTTACTTTCGTATTGTCTTGTGCTAAGGTGTCAATAGTAGATTTTTGAGCATTGATTAATGTGTTTTTACGCTGTATTTGCGCTTTGAATTTGTTTACGCTATCTAAAACATTGGTATGTAATAACCCGTATGCACTCTTTTTTACCACCTTGTATTCTTGGTAATTATTAGAGTTTTTATACAGGGTTCTAAACTGAGCGTCAACAGTGTTTTGTGGGGAGGCTGTTTCTTGAGAAAAAGAGGTTGCAGTAAATAGAACTGCTATTAAAAATGTGATTGGGAATTTCATGATTTCTGAGGTATAAAAGCAAATTTTAAAATGTGAATTTAACAAAAAAAACCCAAACAAACGTTTGGGTTTTTAATATATAAGCAAGGATTATTATATTATTTTACTTTCTGTACAATTGCCTTAAAAGCCTCTGGGTTGTTCATCGCTAAATCTGCTAAAACCTTACGGTTTAATTCGATATTGTTAGCTTTTACTTTACCCATAAACTGAGAGTAAGACATTCCGTGCTCTCTAGCTCCAGCGTTAATACGTTG
>MAAC01010935.1_pt1 | contig 18512 bp, 14 predicted proteins | sample 1115981 | NCBI WGS metagenome assembly MAAC01 (sample SAMN04961126, study PRJNA320927) | seawater metagenome | isolation source: sample BD02T64 sea water enriched with oil for 64 days | place: USA:Gulf of Mexico | collected 2013-07-27
TCCTGAAAGTTAATTGGTGATTTTTCACTTATAACCATACCCACAACTCAAGATACCCACGAACCAATGCACCGTTTATAGCGAAAAATCTCCGAGAGGGACAGTTATTCATCAAGCACGGCGAAACTCAAGATGCCCCTGATAGATTTGGCACCCCCTGGGGCCGTGCTATGCCCGACAAGCCAATGTCAAATATCTGGAAGTCATTATATATTGAATGAATTAGTAATGATTCTAACTTGCAACTAATCAGTCATCGACTTATTAGTCTTCACCTTGAATAAGGCACTTGTAGAAATGCTAGAGGATGGTTTTGTTCATAAAATTCAGGTAAAATATCGCTGATTGAAAAAACAAATACTTGAAACACTCACTTTTGGCACTAGGTCTAATCTTTAAAAGTCCCATTTCTAAAAACGTCTTCTATTTCCCCTACAATATAAAAAAGATCCGTTCATGAAGCCTTTCATTTCTCCAAAATATGAATTCATATTCTTTGGTTTCCTTCTATCGGGCATGATGTCCAGTATCGTTACATTTATTGCAATGCTACAGACAATGGGGTTTGTGCCTGACTTATTAATAGCCTGGCTTGAGACATGGCTCTCATCCTGGCTCGTTGCTTTTCCTGTTGTCTTGGTCGTTGCGCCTTTGGTTAGAAAAACCATCCATAAGTTGGTAATTTCTGCCAATTAGAGAATTTCCCGACAAGATTCACCCACATTACTATAAATAAAGTTTGTTCTACGTTACAGTTCGAGTTGAAAAACGGCTTGAATAAAAAACGGGGAAACAAGATGACCGAGATAGCAAACGTTAGCTGGCTTGCAGTTGTTGTGGGTACAGTTCTCTCATTTCTTATTGGATGGGCCTGGTACAGCCCTAAACTGTTTGGCAAGAAATGGGCCGAAGGTTCCGGTGTTTCCCTGGATAGCGCGAATAAAATGCCTGTCTTCGCAATGATATCTCAATTTGTTGCTTTATTTTTTCTTGCTTTAGTCATTGGAATTACGGCAACAAACAACGCATTGTTCACGGCTATATTTGCCATTTTGGCAATTGCAACATTCATCGCATCTACAGGCGGATTTATAAAAAAATCAACTTATGCAATTGTCGTCGATTTTATTTATATTCTTGTCGTTGGCATCAGCATGATTATCGTGCAGGGAATCTTTCTAGGTGAGCGACTAACCCGGTGTCAGTTGGGGTGGCAAAAGGACGATTGCGCCCTCTCAATAACATTTTGTTCCGCCGATAGAACCTTGGTCGCAGGGGACATTTTACTATCAAGAAAGATCAGAGCTGGCTCAATCTCTTTGGACCATAACTTCCAGTCATGATTACCATCTGTGATCCTCAGCTCGGCAGGTATTTTTCTACTTTTCAGCTTTTGATAAAAGGCAAATGTTCCGTCATAGAGACCAAACCAGTCATCATCCCCCACAGATAGATAAGTTGCCGGAGCTGAAGATACTTTTTCAGCAAGAGAAAACACGTTGTTGTCGTTAAAAAGCTTTGTTGAAAAGGGATTGTCAAAAGCCCCCGCAAACAATTTGATTTGAACGTCCCTAAACTCATCCTTGCTACCTACATTGGGAAATATAGCAGGGCTTAAGGCTGCCACAGCTGTATATTTTTTCGGAGAGCTAAAAGCAAATCGTAAAGCCCCGTACCCGCCCATGGAAAGTCCGGCAACAGCGCGGCCTTCCTTGGTATTTAAACTATGTAGTTCAGCTTCAAGCGCCTTGGGAAGCTCTTTTACCAGTGCCGTTTCATAGTTGCCAAACTTGGAGGAGTTCACATACCAGGACTTGGATGCAGAGGGCATAACAACAATCATCGGATTGATCTGTTTACTCGAAATCAATCTATCAAGTGTTTGTCCAATCTTTCCCGCCTTTAGCCAATCCCGGTGAGTTCCTCCATAGCCATGAAGAAGATATAAAACCGGATAGGACATACCCCCGTCACAATAGCCATCGGGAAGATAAACAGAGTATGGCATCGGGTTTGCCAATGAAGGCAAATCGACAAACCGATCATCAAACACTTTGCTCTCTGCCAGAGCACTCGAAAAAGTGCTCAACCATAGGCCACATGCAAATGTCAAAGCCCCCGTTCTTAGCATCTATGTATAGCCCGTATACTGTATTGCATTGTGATTAATCAGCTCCAATGTCATTCGGCAGGCTGAACAGTGCTATCCCCAATCCTCGTATGTACTACGGGCTTTGGGACAGATGTATCCTTTGCCTTTTTTCTCCATGGCGAGGACTTTGTCCAGGCCATGACATAAGCAAAGCCAATTAAAAGAATAATCCCACTCATATTGATAATAGTTAACCCAAAGGCATCACGTCCAATTTGATCAAGAATTATCCCCCCGATCCAAGAAAGCGTCATACTCAAAAGAAACACTGGTAATGCCTGTTGACCACACTTAACGATAGGATTGAAATAGCGGTGCTTGAGTACCTGCTCTCGTCCTTTGAGCAAAGTCACACAAATGTAAGCCAAGGCAAGGAAGTGTAAAAACCGCAAAAGACCAAAATTAGTTTTCTTGAAACCAAAAATCAATTCTGCCCTGATTTCTTTCAAGAATGGCAACTCACGCATTATTGGCCAATTGCTTATGGGAATAAGCGCAACCACAAACACAATACAGGCAATTAACAGATATTTGTTTGGTGGTGGTGCTTTTATCCAGCCAGCAGATATAGCAAAGCCGGTAAAAAACAACAGCTGCCAAGCCAGAGGATTGAAAAACCAGGGTCGATCAGAAAAAGGCTCCGCAGGAAATTGAAGTGACCAATACCAAGTCGCAAAATACAGCCCCAGAGAAAAAACCGGAACCAACAGGGGATGTGCCCTTGCCAGCAAGATCACGACCGGGACAAGAGCCAGAACCCCGATGTACATCGGCATTATATCAAAGAAATTTGGAACATAGGTTAAAGTGAATAGCCCCGCCAGACCCTCGGCAGTGTTATTAAAAAAGTATGTCAGGTTCAACTTGCCAATATAATTGAAATCCACAAAATACGCTGTGGCGACAGCACAGACCGTGGCAAGAACAAAGAACAAACCGAGATGTGCCATATAGATTTGAGTGCAGCGGATAACAATACGGGCCGTTCCCATAAAGAACCCTGCCCGGCGGAAGGTCCCACCAAAAGCAATAGCAGCAGCGAATCCTGAGCAGAAAACAAACATTTCAGCCGCATCGCTTGGTCCAAACCGGGCTGGTATGAACTTAGCCCAATAGTTTCCGGGAACATGTGCGATAAAGATGATCAACATCGCCACGCCCCTGAAAAAATCCAGCCGGGGATCGCGCTCTTTTTTCACGGCAACAGCTGCTTCAGATAACTTTTGCTCTGTGGGAAGCACTCCATCTTTATTCATTCACTCGCAATCCGGTTCATTATTCATAATTCTCGACTTCTCTATATTTAAAATGATACGGGATCAATGTTCTATACAGTAAACCTTGTTCGCGAAGTTGTGATGAGGATTGTATATCCTTGCTCTACCGGAAAGCTTACAAAACCCAATGTAACACAGATAGCATTGAGAAACTTCGGGTAGGATGTAAAACAAAAAATGAAATGCCACAGAAATAACCCTTGAAAAATCATTACATTTCAGCGACTTCCTTTGCAACATAGATTACATAGAACAACAACTGATGAACCGTAGAAACTTCCTACTTACTTCTATTGCCCTAACTGGCGCAGGATTTATACCCGGAGCAATTGCAAAATCTGTTCCTGGTGCTTCTGTAACCAGTTATGATGACGTCATTGCAAAGGCCGAAGAGCTCGCAAGAAGAGCTTATTCCAAACCTGGCAATGGGCTGAGTGATTTTTGGAAGAACATGTCGGTAGAGCAGTTTTCAAAAATTTATTACAATCCGCAAAAACCTCTCTGGAATGATGGTGGCCCCTTTCAGTTACAGTTTTTTCACCCGGGCGGCCCCTACTTTCACGATACAGTTGCCGTCAACTTACAAAATGATGGCAAGCAGGTTGATCAAAAAGTTCAACCCGGGATGTTCTGGTACGAAGGCGAACAACCTACAAATAAAGATCTGGATAACCTACAATTTTCCGGTTTTAGAGTTCATCATCAACTGAACAGCGAATATTATGATGAGCTAATATCTTTTTTAGGGTCGAACTATTTTCGCGTACTTGGCAAAAATCAACAATATGGTCTCTCTATAAGGGGCCTTGCCATTGATACTGCCGAGCCCGCTGGAGAAGAGTTTCCCGTATTTAAAGAATTCTGGATCGAAAAACCGCTCGCAAATTCCACAGATAAAACCAACACGATTGTTATAATGGCTCTTCTCGATAGCCCAAGTGTGGCAGGAGCCTATCGCTTTGTTGTAACACCCGGTGAGAACACCGTCATAGATGTTGAGGTATCTCTTTTTGCCCGCGAAGATATCGATAAATTAGGCATGGCCCCTTTGACCAGCATGTTCTTGTTTGGTGAGAATACCAAAGGTTTGGATGATTACCGATCAGAAGTACACGACTCAGACGGACTTATGATCCAAACCAGTAAAGACGAGTGGATTTGGCGACCCCTGACGCGGAGAAAAAACCTGACTATTTCATCTTTTGTCGATGAGGGAACAAAGGGATTTGGCCTTTCTCAACGTGATCGAAGTTTTATGCACTATGAGGACCTGGAATCTCGTTATCAAATTCGCCCCAGTATCTGGATAGAGCCGAACGAAGATTGGGGAAGTGGGCATGTTGAGTTGGTCGAAATTCCATCGGACCTTGAAACAACTGACAATATTGTTTCTTATTGGGTATCGGACAAACAACTCAAAGCAGGTTCTTCTCATACCTATAGTTACCGCTTAACCAGTTATATTGAATCGGAGCAATGGCCCCCAACTGGTAAAATCCTCAGTACCAGAGAAGGCCCGGCAAATCGACCCGGCTTTGCTTACGGACAGTCTCATGATGCCCGTTTTTTTGTTGTTGAATTTGACAGTCCCGAACTCCAGTTATTATCTGCAGATAGCCCAATTGAGGCCATATTTACCTGCCAAACAGGTATTGTTTATAATGTTAAAACCTTGAAAAATCCTGAAAACAATCTCTGGCGGATTGAATTTAATTTGAAGCCATCTGATGATCGTCCTTGTGATTTACGGGGTTTTCTTAAACTGGGAAACAAGACGCTGACTGAGACTTGGACTTACCTTTATACAACGAAGTATGCCTAATGCAGGAAATCTCAATGAACAAACCAGCAATTAAATCCTGCAAAGCCAGTCAATCGGCTCTTCGTTCGCGAAGAAGGTATCTTCTTGTATTGCTCCTGACCCTGACAGTCGGTGCGCTTTCGACAAACCTTACGCTTAATCTCTTTGAGAACGGCTTGAGCCTGCTCGAAGCCATTTATATATTCTTGTCTACGATTGCTTTTCTCTGGATCAGCCAATCTTTCTGGACTTCCGTAATTGGTTTTCTTTTTCGCCTGATATATGCCGATAAAGCAGCAACGGTTGTTACCCCCCTTGCAAAAGATCTAGATCTCAAATCAACGCCTTGCGGTAAAACAGCCATCGTGATGCCTGCTTATAACGAAGATCCTGATCTTGTATTCTTGGGTATGGAACAAACACTACGCTCAGTTATTGCCACTGGTCATGGCAACTCTTTTGACTTCTTCGTCCTAAGTGACACAACCGATCTGATCATTGCAGAAAAAGAAGAGCACCTTTCTCAAGAACTTATAAATCGATATGGACTTCAAGGGAAACTTCACTATCGCCGAAGAGAGATAAATACCAACCGTAAAGTTGGCAACATCAAAGATTTTTGTGATCGTTGGGGTGATGATTACGGTTATATGGTTGTGCTGGACGCCGATAGCATTATGTCGGGTGAAACAATTCTCAATATGACCAGAATGATGGATAACAACCCAGGCACAGGCCTGATCCAAGCCCTCCCGCGCGCGATGGGGCAAAAAACTCTCTTTGGTCGTTTAACACAATTCAACATTAGATTAACGGGTGAGTTGTTTGCCACAGGCCTGAGTTTTTGGACAATGAACGACGGGAACTATTGGGGCCATAATGCTATTCTCAGGTTAGCTGCTTTTATTGAACATTGCGATCTTCCCGTTCTACCGGGTAAAGGCCCGCTTGCCGGGGAGATTTTGAGCCACGATTTTGTCGAAGCTGCTTTGTTACGTCGTGCGGATCTGGACGTTTGGATTTACCCCGAAGGTAAAGGAAGTTACGAGCAGGTTCCAACCAATATTCTGGATCACATTGTCAGGGATCAACGCTGGTGTCAGGGTAATTTCCAGCACATGCGGCTCATAGGCACCAAGGGGCTCAAGAAAGTCAGCCGTATTCACATGTTGATGGGGGCGATGAGTTATGCATCATCCTATCTCTGGATGATGTTGTTACTCATGAGTGCCTTCCTCGTTACGGAACGTACGATGCCTATCAGTCCTGTGGTGCCGCTTCCCTATGAATGGTCCATGCTTACACCTTACACAGCATCTCCTCTAAGCCTTTTTATCATTGTAATGGGCATGTTGTTCATGCCCAAAATCCTCTCACTTCTCCTCGCTTATAGAGAAGCAAGTTCTTATGGAGGATCTATTAAGCTTACCGTAAGCTGTCTTTTGGAAATGATCTTTTCAGCGGTCACGGCACCAGTGATAATGATTTTTCACGTCAGAATTATTACGGCTCTCTTACTTGGTAAAACAGTTAAATGGGATGCCCAAAGCCGTAATGGTCGCAGCATCCCCTGGGGCGAAGCCTTCAAACAGCATAGAGCACACTTGATAGCTGCCGCGGTTCTGGGGATTGTGTATTTCAATCAAGCCCCAGAATTACTGCCTTGGTTGGCTCCAATACTAACAGGGTTAATTATGGGCACTCCCTTAGCAGTCGCTTTTGGTCAGGAAAAGATCGGCCTGTTTCTCCAGCGCCATGGGATTTTACTCATCCCGGAAGAAACAAATCCTCCAGAAGAATTACCGCTGATTTTCACCAAACTCATCCAGGAGCCGACTGTTATCAATAATGGTGAACTAGTTCGTAAAGCTGCCCAATAAGTTCATAAGTCTTTAATTTACAATTTTAGCGCGACTCTCTTATGTGAGGTCAATCGACCGGGGTAGATCGATTGTCACATTAAGCCCTTGTACAGGTTGATTTATCAAATCAATAGAACCTTGATGAGAGGCAATGACACTACTGACTATACTCAAGCCAAGCCCGCTGCCGCCCGTTTCTCTGTTTCTTGATTTTTCAAGGCGGTAGAAAGGTTTTAGGACGTTTTCCATTTCGTTTTCCGGTATCCCCGGACCACGATCGATCACTTCAATTAATACCCGTAATGGCTCTATGGTTAAGCCCACTTTTGCCTGAAATCCATATTTCACCGCATTGGCCACCAAGTTGGTAACAGCACGTTTAAGAGCCCTTGGCCGCCCTTTCATGTATCCTTTTGTTAAACCATCCAAAGGTACCGTTTTCTCTTGCGAACTGAATACCGTTCCAGCAGTCCGCAAAGTAGGATACTGAATAGGCAAAAATGTTACCGGCATTCCAACGTCAGAAAAATCATCGCAGATTGACTGAACCAGAGAAACAATTTCAAAGCACTCCTCTTCTTCAGATTCCAGCCCCCCTTTAAGAAAATCAATCGCATCGCGTGTCATGCTAAGCATCAGATCAAGGTCGGTGAGAATTTTGTTCTTCAGCTCTTCATCCTCAATAAATTCAGCCCTTAGTCTCAATCGTGTGGCTGGCGTTCGAAGATCATGAGAAATTGCGGTCAGCATCCGGGTTCTTTCTTCAATCACCTCTGCTTTTTCTTCCTGTTCATGAAAGAGATGCTCAGCGATTTCCCGCGCTTCTCTCGGCCACGAAATATGAGACCGAACCTTTTCACCTGTTACGATACCCTCTCCAAGATAGCGAAAGGGCCGTAATATTTTACGTGTTCCAAAAACATAGATAAAGACTGTCAAAGCCATTCCGCAGATGAAGATCAAAAGCCATTGAACTTCTGTAATCCGGTCTCGCCAGTATCTGGAACTGGAAACAACTAATGCATCCCCATTCGGCATAATCAGTGAAAGTTTTGATGGTTGATCATGCCGTGCAACAGCAGAAGCTAAAAAGGTCATCCTTGCGGTTAAATCTTCAGGTGGATGATTTGTCTGCAGTAATTTTGAACGAGGTTTTCCCTCTGACAACGTGAGGGTAATTTTCGGCGTGCGCCATAAGTTCGAAGCATGCGTTACAACGGTTGAATTATCCTGAATGATTGCATGATCTAAGTTCTCTTTTTTAATAAGGATGAACTGGACGGCATCAGCTCTGTTAAAATTTTTAGCCGCAACATACCGTCGCGCCTCTGGGATATTCGAAAGTTCAACATAGACCCTGGCAATAACAGGTCCAATCCAGGTTGCCTCAGCAATTTCTGCGCGACGATTGATAATTGCGCCGATACCGATAGCTGCAAATGAAGTGGCTAAAAAACCGCAGAGAAGGCCAAATAACACAATGCGTGACCGGGTTCTTGAGGGAAAGTAATTCATGAACAACCAATTGATGTTAAACACTAAGATCGCCCTTTTGCAGAACCGACAACCACTTTCTCTGCAAAAATATAACCCTGCCCTCTCACCGTTTTAATCAACTTCGGTTTGTCGCTATCACCCTCAAGTTTTTTACGAAGCCTGCTCACTTGAATATCAACACTACGATCGAACGCGATGGCTTCTACGCCTCTCGTCGCATTGATTAGATCATCACGTGTTAAAATTTTTTGCGGATGTTCAAGAAAGGCCACGAGTAAAGCAAACTCGCCTGATGAAAGATGTATGACAATTTTATCAGGCGACCTTAATTCACGTTTTCCTTCATGCAACTTCCATCCACTAAACTTGAAGTGACGGTTCGCTATTCTAAGAACCTCATCTTCATCATCGGTTCCTCCCGAGACGCGCCGAAATATTGCCTTCATTCGCGCGAGGAGTTCTCGAGGATTAAAGGGTTTTTCCAGATAATCGTCAGCACCAACTTCAAGGCCGACAATACGGTCTGAATCACCCGTTACTGCCGTAAGCATAATTATCGGGACATCCGATGTCTCCCGCACAGATCGGCAGAGACTAAGGCCATCTTCACCCGGCAACATAAGGTCGAGGATAATCAGATCAATCGACCATCGGGCAAGCTCACGACGCATTTCGTCACCGCCTCCTGCAACAGAGACTCTAAAACCTCGCTGGGTCAGGAATCCGGTTAGAAGCTCTCTTATATCTTCATCATCATCAACAATAAGAAGATGTTTGGCCTTTTCCATATTTTTACCTGTAATATTTCGCATATGCGGCAACTGACTGTAAGTTATATTCTTTATTTTTTAATGTATCGGTTTGTAACAGTCAGACCTGCCTGCAATCTTCTGTTACCTTAAAGTAATCGCAAATCTTGCCCGGAGGAGTTTAACTAAAGCTATCGAAACCAGTGCGCCTTGAACAGCTAACAATAATCTATGGGGCGCTCCTAAGGTTCTATGTCAACAATACACGGGGAGGAAATTGGGAATGAAAGAATTTACTCATAAACTAGCGGTCACAACCGCACTGGTAAGCTCACTTGTTCTTGGCGCCTTAACAGCACAGGCACAACCAACTGCCGAAGTTCTGCACTACTGGACATCCGGTGGCGAGGCAAAGGCCGTTAAAGCCCTAAAAGAAGATTTTGAAGCAAACGGTGGCAAATGGGTTGATGCGCCTGTTGCTGGTGGCGGCGGAGATGCACAAGCAGCCGTTTTACGCTCACGTGTCCTATCAGGTAATCCGCCTGCAGCAGTTCAGATCAAAGGGCCAAATATTCAGGAATGGGCTGAAGCTGGCGCCTTGGGTGATTTGACGAAACTTGGTGAGCAGGAAGGTTGGGATAATGTCCTTCCTCCATTGCTACAGGACATCGTTAAACACGATGGTAAATACGTTGCCGTGCCTGTTAACATTCACCGTGTTGACTGGATCTGGATTAATCCTGAAGCACTCGCAAAAGTTGGCGGCGAGCCACCGCGTACATGGGACGAATTCAATGTTCTCGCTGACAAGTTACAGGCAGCAGGGATTATCCCTTTGGCCCACGGCGGTCAGCCTTGGCAAGATGCAACTGTATTTGAAACTGTTGCCCTTGGTCTTGGTGGCGCAGAGTTTTTCAACAAAGCCTTTGTTGAGCTTGATGCCGATACACTCAAGTCCGACACCATGATCAAGGTCTTTGATCAAATGCGTAAAATGCGTGGCTATGTCGATGCTGACTTCCCCGGACGCGATTGGAATTTAGCAACAAGCATGGTTATGCGCGGGGAAGCCGCAATGCAAATCATGGGCGATTGGGCTAAAGGTGAGTTCATTGCGGCAGGTAAAAAACCTGGTAAAGATTTCCTTTGCATCCCGACACCATCAAAAGGTGGTTATATTTTGAACTCTGACAGCTTTGCAATGTTCAATGTAACAAACGATGATGACAAAGCCGGACAAGAGCTTCTTGCACGCCTTATCCTTGGAGAGAAATTCCAGGAAACATTCAACCTTTTCAAAGGATCCATTCCTGCTCGCATGGGCGTTTCTCCTGGCAAATTTGACGAATGTGCTGTGAAGTCCATGGTTGATCTTCAGGCTTCTTCTGAAGCCGGATCTCTTGTCGGTTCTGTCGCTCACGAAATCGCAGCTGCAGGGGCTGTTCGTGGTGCCGTACTTGACGTGGTCACAGAACATTTCAACTCTGATATGACTTCTGAGGCCGCAGTGGAGCGCCTTGCAGAATCCATAGAACTGGCCGAATAACTCTTCCGGTAATGGCGGTGCATCAGAACAAGTGCATCGCCATTTTTTAGAAATGAGTACTTGGTAAATAGTGCTCATAATTTAAAGCTTCTCGCGAATAAATCTTTGTTTTAGATAAGCTTTAAAATTTTTACTTAGGGCACCTTCAATCCTTCGGGATACGATAGGTCTAAATGCTCCCTAACAGATGACGAGCCTCATGACTCAAATCCCTATACCCGCTAAACAGCCCGTTTTAGTTTGGTTACGCCGGAACGTGGCAAAACTGGTGGTAGCACCGACCTTTGCATTGATGATATTCTTCGTTTACGGCTTTATTGCCTGGACAGGATATATATCCCTGACAAAGTCAAAAATGCTGCCGACGTACTCTTTCGAGGGCTTTTACCAGTATATCCGTCTTTGGAAAATGACCCCATGGAATGTTGCCATGGAAAATTTACTAATTTTTGGCGGCCTCTTTATTGTAATTTCCATCGTCTTGGGCTGCTTACTTGCAATTGCCCTAGACCAGAGGGTTCGCGCCGAAGGCGTTTTACGCACCATATATCTCTATCCAATGGCCATATCCTTCATTATCACAGGTACGGCCTGGAAGTGGATATTAAACCCCGGCCTCGGTATTCAAAATACAGTACGCTCCTGGGGGTGGGAAAGCTTCACCTTCGACTGGCTGATTAATAGCGAAATGGCGGTTTATACCCTCGTCATTGCTGCAGTCTGGCAATCCTCAGGCTTTGTCATGGCCCTTTTCCTCGCAGCCTTACGCGGTGTCGATAGTGAAATCATAAAGGCCGCATATCTGGACGGTGCTTCACTATCACGGATTTATCTCGTCATCATTCTCCCGACACTTCGTCCCGTGTTCCTCAGCTGCTTTTTTATCCTAACGCACCTAGCGGTAAAGAGTTTTGATCTGGTTGTTGCTTTGACGGGCGGTGGCCCGGGGTACAGCACTATATTACCTGCAAATTTCATGTACGAGATGACCTTTCGCCGCAATCAAATTGGCCTGGGCGGCGCCTCGGCAATAATGATGCTCGCGACTGTTATGGCAATCGTGATCCCTTATCTTTATTCAGAACTAAGGGAGAAAAAGCATGACTGATATCACGGCCCTTCCCGGTGGTAAGAGCCCTTGGCAGTCTGCTGCTCGCTTTGGTCTTTATATTCTTCTTTTAGTCTTCGCCGCTTACTACATACTCCCCTTGATCGTCGTTCTTTCAACGTCCATGAAAGATCTCGATGAAATACGAAACGGGACGCTTCTATCCCTCCCTGCCGAAATCAATTTCGATGCCTGGAGTTATGCCTGGAGTGAAGCCTGCATTGGGGTAAGTTGTACCGGTCTGAAACCTTATTTCTGGAATTCGGTTGCGATGACCATTCCTGCGGTAACGATATCAACCTTACTCGGGGCTTTGACCGGATACTCCCTGACCAAGTTCAAGTTTCGAGGGGCAAATCTGATCTTTGCGATGATCCTTTTTGGCTGCTTCATTCCGTTTCAGGTGGTTCTGTTACCGATGGCACAATCCCTCGGGTTCCTTGGTATCGCCAATACGGTACCCGGTTTGGTTCTGGTCCATATTGTCTATGGCCTGCCGTTCACCGTTCTGTTTTTCAGAAACTATTATGTCAATATTCCAGACGACTTGATCAAAGCCGCCACCATTGATGGCGCAGGTTTTTTCATGATCTTCTGGCGGATCATGTTGCCTTTGTCACCGCCCATTATTGTGGTGACGGTTATCTGGCAATTCACCCAGATCTGGAATGATTTTCTGTTCGGCGCATCCTTTACAACGGGTGGCGGGCAACCTGTCACTGTTGCGTTGAATAATCTTGTAAACACCACGACTGGCGTCAAACAATACAACGTTGATATGGCTGCAGCTTTGATTACAGCCGCTCCAACCCTGGCCGTATATGTGCTGGCTGGTCGTTACTTCGTACGCGGGTTAACCGCTGGCTCAGTTAAAGGATAAGGAGAAATATCCTCATGGCATCCCTATCCATACAAAACGTCAAAAAATCCTACGGTTCGGTTGAAGTCCTCAAAGGCATTGATCTTGACCTGGAGAACGGCGAGTTCCTCGTGCTCCTTGGCCCTTCAGGCTGCGGCAAATCAACTCTACTCAATATGATCGCAGGTTTGGATACCATCACCGATGGTGAAATCCTTATTGATCGTATCGTCGTAAACGATGTTCACCCCAAAGACCGCGACATAGCGATGGTATTTCAAAGTTACGCGCTATATCCAAATATGTCCGTCGCTCGGAACATCGGCTTCGGTCTTGAGATGCGTAAGGTAACCAAGGAAGAACGTGAGCGTCGTGTTGATGAAGCCGCTCGTATGCTGCAAATAGATCATCTCAGTGACCGCAAACCTGCACAGTTATCCGGTGGACAGCGTCAACGTGTTGCCATGGGCCGTGCACTTGTTCGCGATCCAGAGATCTTCCTCTTTGACGAGCCCCTATCCAATCTTGATGCAAAGCTTCGCGTTGAGATGCGTACAGAGATCAAGAAGCTTCACCAGCGCCTGGGCACCACGATGGTTTATGTGACCCACGACCAGATTGAGGCCATGACCCTTGCCAGCCGGATCGCAATTCTCCGTGAAGGTGAGATCCAGCAGTTTGCCAGCCCGCAGGAAGTTTATGAAAGACCTGCAAATATGTACGTGGCAGGTTTTGTTGGATCTCCGTCCATGAACTTTGTTCCTGCTGCTGTGGTAAGTGAAAATGGAGAACTTGGGGTTTCTATAGAACGCACGGCAAATGGAAGCCGTAGCTCTGTGTTTCTTGCTTTGCCAGATGATCGTCAGAGCATTGGCGATTGGGTAGGGAGAGACGTTGTTCTCGGTATCCGCCCAGAGACCTTAACCCATCGATCAAATGCTGACCTGTCACACAACAACAGACTGCAAGCCTTTGATTGTCAGGTGGAAGTTCTTGAACCAACAGGGGCAGATACACTAACCTATATAGAACTTGGCGGGCGTGAGGTTATCGCACGGGTTAATCCGTATAACACCAACGAGCCGGGTGAAACGATGGCGTTTATGGTTGATATGGGCAAAGCCAGTCTCTTCGATCCTAAAACGGAAATGCGAATTTAGGCTAAAAATGATGCAAGATTATGCGGTAGAAAAGATCTGGGATGGCACAGCCTTATTGGGCGAATCTCCGCTATGGGATCACCGTGAGAGCTGTCTTTACTGGGTGGACATCGAAAATTCCTTACTCTATCGGCAGAGTGGAGACGGAACCAAGACGACGTCTCTTTCTCTTCCTGCCCCTGCTGGCTCTATAGCTCTCTGGCAAGAAGGAGGTCTTGTTGCCGCGTTGGGCCAGGGACTTTCGCATATTGATATCGAAAGCGGTATCGTAACGCCTCTGGCGCCAAGCCTCGCGACAGAGGATTGCCTGATGAACGATGGTAAAGCTGATCGCGCAGGTAACTTTATTTTTGGTGCAAAACATCTCTTGGAAAGCGATACTGTTGCAGGTCTATGGCGATACTGTTCTGGCCAGATCTCGCAGCAGGACGAACGGTTTGTGGTTTTTAATGGTCCGGCTTTCAGTCCCGCAGGAGATCGCATTTACTTTGCAAACTCTCCCACCCAGAAAATTATGACTGCTTCTTATGATCCTGACAGAGGTATCACCAGTAAACCGAAGGTTTTTGCGCAGCTCTCTGGAATCGATGGGTATCCTGATGGCATGACCGTTGATAGCGAAGGCTGTTTGTGGAGCGCGCAGTGGGATGGCTGGGCAATAACACGGTACCTTCCCAATGGCACAGTCGATATAAAAATCGACATGCCTGTGCGGCGTCCCACTTCGCTTTGCTTTGGTGGCCCCGACCTAAAAACACTCTTTGTTACCTCCGCATCCACAAGGCAAACACCAGAAGAATTGACTGAAAACCCTGATGCAGGTGCCCTGTTCAAAATTGATCTCGACATTGCAGGCATAGCCGAGAATATTATTAACTCATAGAGTCAAAGAAACACGTTATGATATTGAATAATAAAACAATTTTAGTCACAGGATCCAGCAGCGGAATTGGTCGTGCGATTGCAGAAGAAGCCTTAAAAGAAGGTGCGAACGTCTTTCTCCATGGTTTACGAGAACAGTTGGTAGAAACGGCGATTTCAGAACTCAGTACACAATTTGGCCAAGAACGTGTTGCAGGTCTGGCAGGTAATATTGCTGAGCCCGATTTCCCAAAACAGCTTGTTGCCGCCTGCATAGCCAAGTTTGGCTCTTTGCAAGGCCTCGTCAACAACGCCGGGATTTCGCCGCGGCATAACATCGACAGTGCAACGGCTGATGATTTTGACCACGTTATGTCAATCAACCTCCGCGCTCCCTTGCTCATGATCCAGGCTGCGATGGATGATTTTCGCAAACAGGGCTCGGGTAGTGTGGTCAACATCGGCTCAATCAATGCCCATTGCGGCCAACCAGATCTATTGATTTACTCAATAACTAAAGGTGGCTTGCAGACCTTGACCAGAAACCTTGGCGACGCTCTTGGCCTTGAGAAAATTCGCGTTAATCAAATCAACGTCGGCTGGACATTCACCGAAAACGAGCACAAGTTACAACTGGCAGAAGGTAATGCTGAAGATTGGGTGGACAAAATCTCCCCCCTATCAGCACCCTCTGGAACAATCCTGAAACCAGAACAGATTGCAAACCATGCCGTATTCTGGCTCTCCGATAAATCGGTCCCTGTGAGCGGTACGGTTTTTGAAGTAGAACAATATCCCCTGATTGGCCGAAACCGGGTAACAGGTGGCTAAAATAGCTACCCCAGACCTAAGCACGATCCTTGTTAATCGGATACGTAGGATTAGAGAATAGAATGCCCAAAAAAAACACCGTTACCCCTGATCAACTTCGCAGTAAAAAATGGTTCGATGACGTTGATGATCCTGGCATGTCTGCGCTTTATCTCGAACGCTATCTGAATTTTGGTCTGACTCGTGAAGAATTGCAATCTGGCAAACCGATCATCGGTATCGCCCAGACAGGATCAGATCTGACCCCGTGCAATAGACACCACACTGACCTCGCTGTACGGATCAAAGAAGGCATCCGTGATGCCGGCGGTATTCCTCTCGAATTTCCCGTTCACCCCATTCAGGAAACCGGTAAACGGCCAACTGCCGCTCTGGACAGAAACCTTGCCTATCTCGGGCTTGTCGAGGTTCTTTATGGTTACCCATTGGATGGAGTTGTCCTGACAACGGGTTGTGACAAAACCACGCCTGCCTGCCTGATGGCTGCCGCGACAGTAAATATTCCCGCAATTGTTCTTTCCGGTGGCCCCATGTTGGATGGTTACCACAAGGGACGTGTCGTTGGATCTGGCAGTATCATTTGGGAAGCGCGTGAGCAACTCGCTGCTGGAGAGATCGATTACGACGAGTTCATGGATTTAGCTGCAGCATCGGCACCCTCTGTAGGCCACTGTAACACAATGGGAACCGCTCTTTCCATGAACTGTTTAGCCGAGGCTCTTGGCATGTCATTGCCCGGTTGTGCAGCCATCCCAGCGCCCTATCGCGAACGCGGACAGATCTCCTACCATACGGGCAAACGTATCGTCGATATGGTGTGGGAAGGCCTAAAGCCATCCATGATCATGACAAGAGAAGCATTTGAAAACGCTATCGTTTTAGCATCTTCCCTCGGTGCATCAACGAACTGTCCCCCCCACCTGATCGCCATCGCCCGCCACATGGGTGTAGAGCTCAATATGGATGACTGGCAGCACATTGGGTATGACGTGCCAATGATTGTCGATTGCCAGCCTACCGGACGACATCTCGGCGAACGCTTCCATAAAGCAGGCGGAGTACCCGCTGTCATGGCAGAACTGATTAAAGCGGGCCTGATCCATGAGAACTGTCTAACAGCAAACAATAAAACCATCGGCGAAAATTGCCGTGATTCCTTTACTCATGACCGCGACGTCATTCGCACGACAGACGAGCCTCTCCTAAAATCTGCGGGGCTCATGGTGCTATCCGGTAATCTGTTTGACAATGCCGTGTTAAAAACCTCGGCCATTGACGAAGCCTTTAGCAAGCGGTACCTGCAAGACCCAGAGCACCCCAATGTCTTTGTTGGTGACGCCGTGGTTTTTGAAGGATCCGAGGATTATCACAAACGTAGAAATGACCCTGACCTTGGCGTAACGGAAAACTCCATACTCTTTATCCGCAACTGCGGACCGATTGGGTATCCGGGCTCTGCCGAAGTCGTCAACATGCTGCCTCCAGATAGTTTGGTCAAACAAGGCATTACTTCTCTGCCTTGTGCGGGAGATGGCCGACAAAGCGGGACATCCGGGAGCCCATCCATTCTCAATGCCTCTCCTGAAGCGGCGATTGGTGGTGGTCTGGCCTTGCTAAAAAATGGTGACAAGATCCGGGTAGACCTCAACACCAGACAGGTAGACATGTTGATCAACGACGTAGAACTGGAAACCAGAAAAGCCAATCTGGTATTGCCCGAACTGGACAACCAGACGCCATGGCAGGAAATATACCGCTCTATGGTCGGACAACTCTCGACTGGTGCCTGTCTGGAACCAGCAACGCTGCATTTACGGGTTGTTGATAACAAGGGCTTGCCAAGGCACTCCCATTAGCGTTGAAAATTCATATGTAACAACGGCTTCAAACAACCCGTTTTATTAACCCGGGATTAGATCACTTGACCTCCATCGGAATTATTGGCGAATGCATGATAGAGCTTTCTCGCGCTGAAGGTCATGAAGGCGAGAGCGGCCTTTATCAAAGACGGTATGGTGGCGATACCTATAATACTGCTTACTACCTGTCGCAGTGTTCCATGTCCCAGAGCTCGATATCCCGGGATTCCATATCCCAGAGCTCGAACAAGGATATAACCGTTAACTACGTCACGGCCTTGGGTGATGATGAAATTAGCGACGATATGATCGCAACATTTGCCAAAGCAGGTGTCCAAACTGACTTGATCGAACAAATTTTCGGGGCGGTTCCGGGTCTTTACGCCATTCAAACAGATAATCAGGGCGAGCGGAGCTTCCTGTACTGGCGATCAGAAGCCCCTGCGCGACGCCTGTTCCAGACCGAGGGCGCAGAGAATTTAAAATCAGCTCTGATGAAAAACGACTGGCTTTATTTTTCCGGGATAACCCTGGCCATTCTTTTTCCGGAAGGAAGAAAAGAGCTTTTTGATCTCTGTAAAAAATTTCAGGCCCAAGGTGGTAAAGTCGCCTTTGATATCAACTACCGCCCGCGTCTTTGGAAAGATGAACAAGAAGCCCGCGATATCATCAACCAAGCGTACAAGGTCTGCGACCTGGCACTCCCCTCATATGATGACGAAGTGCTGCTCTTTGGCGTAGATACGCCGACGGCAGCAATGGAGCGTATTGTCAATCTGGGGCCCAACCTTGGCCCGGGCGAAATCGTTCTTAAAAACGGTTCCAGGGAAATCAGTATCTATTTTGAAAAAGAAATTCAGAAACTGTCTGTTACACCTGCTGAAAACGTAAAAGATACGACCTCAGCCGGGGACAGCTTTAATGCAGGGTATATTTACGCCCGGCTAATG
>MAAC01018013.1_pt1 | contig 18490 bp, 13 predicted proteins | sample 1115981 | NCBI WGS metagenome assembly MAAC01 (sample SAMN04961126, study PRJNA320927) | seawater metagenome | isolation source: sample BD02T64 sea water enriched with oil for 64 days | place: USA:Gulf of Mexico | collected 2013-07-27
GATGATTTTTTTGCGCGTTTTAATGATATCCTGAGTAATCAGCAAGAAACCGTCGCGGGTTAATTTACGGCCTCAGGGGATGTCTCATCACCCAATTTTGGAAGCACATACAGGCCTAAAAATTCTTGAATATTTTCCTCCACGCCATGTTCATATAAATCCATGTGATAGCCCTGTTCAAAGAATGCTGATTGTTTCTCACCAGGGACAAGATCGAGTAATTTTCGAGAGAATTTTATCGGTATAGCTCGATCTTTTTCTCCGTGAAAAATGAATACCGGAGCTTTGACTTTGAGTATCGTTTTATCAGAATGCCATTTGTCCTTAAGCAATAAACCTACGGGCAAAAACCAATACTTGGATTGGGCAACGTCAGCAATAGAACTATAGGGGGCTTCCAGAATAACCGCCTGAACGGGATGTTCCGAAGCCAACCAGATAGCCATACCCGTACCGAGCGATTCACCATACGCAATCAAATTATCTGATCTATAGCCCTGTCCTTCAAGCCATTCCACTGCCTTTAAGGCGTCGGCCTTAAAGGCCCTCTCAGAAGGAGTTCCCTCATGCCCTGCATACCCACGATATTCGACCTGAAATAAGCCATAGCCCATATCGGTTAAATATTTCAGTTTTGAAAGGCGGTCCCCCGTATGTCCTGCATTGCCATGAAACGCAACGACCACAGGGTATTTGGGGTTATCTGGCGCTGTATACCAATGGGTGAGAAGAATGCCGTCATCCATCTTCAACGTTATTTCCTGAACCTCTTTCCCTCCATAAAGCTCAGGTTTGCCACGCTCCTCAGAGCCCGGATATACTAATTTTGTTTGCAACAAATACATTCCAACCAACACCAAACTGTAAAAAGTAAGTGCAAATAGAATCCAATTCATAAATAGGCTCCTGATCTTCATATAAGACACCTTCACCTGAAAAATATTTTCATACCAGTATCATATGATCCGGATTAACATTTTTAGTATATAAGCGACAAAATCTTGTCGAGAAATGACATGAAGTATCATTAATATCATTTCATACTTTATAATTCATTTATTCACGATTACCCTTGAGGTAATAGGTTGAAACATTCAATCCAAATCACGTTAATTTTAATTCAGATTATCAGGAGTAACACATCATGGATGTTCGTGCTGCAGTCGCCTGGGGCGCTGGTAAATCGCTGTCTATTGAAACAGTTCAGCTAGAAGGCCCTCGTCACGGGGAAGTCCTTGTTGAAATGAAGGCAACCGGTGTTTGTCATACTGATGCTTTCACTCTATCCGGTGACGATCCTGAAGGTCTTTTTCCAACAATTCTAGGCCATGAAGGTGCGGGTGTTGTTGTTGAAGTTGGTTCGGGCGTGACATCGCTGAAAAAGGGCGATCATGTAATTCCCCTTTATACACCAGAATGCCGTGAGTGCGATTACTGCCTCAACCCAAAAACCAACCTGTGCCAAGCGATCCGGACCACACAGGGCCAGGGCCTAATGCCTGATGGGACCAGCCGTTTTTCTATGGACGGCAAAATGCTGCGCCACTATATGGGCTGTTCCACCTTTGCTAACTATAGCGTCTTGCCTGAAATTGCCTTGGCCAAGATCCGCGAAGATGCCCCGTTTGATAAAGTTTGTTACATCGGTTGTGGTGTGACAACTGGTGTTGGTGCTGTGGTTAATACTGCCAAAGTAGAACCAGGTTCTAACGTTGTTGTCTTTGGCCTTGGCGGCATTGGTTTGAACGTTCTGCAGGGCGCGAGAATGGTCGGTGCAAACAAAATCATTGGCGTCGATCTCAACAATGACCGTAAAGCTCTCGGCGAAAAATTCGGGATGACTGACTTCATCAACCCGAAAGAAATTGATGGCAATGTCATTGAAGCGATTATGGATCTCACCAATGGCGGGGCTGATTATTCATTTGAATGTATCGGTAACGTCAATACCATGCGTCAGGCTTTGGAGTGCTGTCACAAAGGATGGGGTGTATCTGTTATCGTTGGTGTTGCCGGTGCTGGTAAAGAAATCTCTACCCGTCCCTTCCAATTGGTTACGGGTCGTGAATGGAAAGGTACTGCCTTTGGTGGCGCCCGTGGTCGTACAGACGTTCCTCAGATCGTTGACTGGTACATGGATGGAAAGATCAACATTGATGATCTGATCACTCACACCATGCCTTTGGATGATATTAACTCCGCTTTTGATCTTATGCACAGTGGCGAATCAATCCGGTCCGTTGTTCTATACTAATTAAGAGTTACGACTGTGGGGCCTTTCTATTATTGAGAGGCCCCTCTTTTATATGGCAAGAAAAGCCCGCTGAAAAAATCCCCCACCAATCATTTATTATTTAGGTACTTAAACATGAGTGACATCAACATCACCGATCTGGAACTGATCAGCGAAAATAAAATGTTTGGTGGACTACAGCGTGTCTACAGTCATGTTTCAAAGGTTTGTAACGGACCAATGCGGTTTGCGATTTACCTCCCTCCTGCAGCATTAGCACCATCTGCTGCACAAGAAGGTAAGAAGATCCCTGTTGTCACATACCTATCCGGGCTGACCTGTACCGAAGATAACGTCACCGTCAAAGCGGGCGCTCAACGTATTGCCAGCGAACTGGGTTTGATTTTTGTTGCTCCGGACACCTCTCCTCGTAATCAAAATATCGAGGGTGAAGATGATAGTTATGATTTTGGTTCTGCTGCCGGGTTTTATCTTGATGCAACCCAGAAACCCTGGTCGACCGCGTACAATATGTATAGCTACATAACTGGAGAGCTACAGGAAGTCATATCTTCGAACTTTGCGAGTGCAGATATGAACAGACAAGGGATTACCGGACATTCTATGGGCGGGCATGGCGCCCTGACCATTCATTTGAAAAACCCGGATTTGTTTAAATCCTGCTCGGCCTTCGCACCTATTTGCGCACCAATGAGTTGCCCGTGGGGCGAAAAAGCTTTTACAGGTTATCTCGGCTCAAACAAAGACAGCTGGAAAAATTATGATGCGACAGAGCTGATAAAACTCGCCCCGAGTAAAGCAACGTTGCTTGTCGATCAGGGTTCTGCGGATAATTTCCTGACTGAGCAGCTAAAACCGGAATTACTTGATGCGGCCTGTAAAGAAGCAGGACAAACCTTGAAACTCAGAATTCAAGAAGGTTATGACCACAGCTATTTCTTTATGGCAACCTTTATGGAAGATCACCTTCGCCATCATTTCGAGGCACTGAAATAATAACATAATCATTTGAATTAATACTTCTTTGACGACGTAAAGGATTTGGTCATAAATTTTATGCCAGTATCATGGCTTCACTGCAGGTAGCAGTTGGCAACAACCAATAATCATAGGTTGTAAAAATAGAAAGAGACAAGGTATGTCAGAAATGCTCGTATCAAGTGATAGCCTCACGCCACAAGATGTTGATTTAATACAAACTTTCTACCAGAAGAATGTAGAAAGTGGTGATATTGGTGAAGTGCTCCCGCTTGCAACACAGGAAGGTGATCAAGTCGTCGCCGTTCTCACAGCAGATAACAGCAATCTTCTCTGCGCTTTTGGCAAAGTCGCTGATTGGTATTGTGCGATCGATACCCATTCAAATGTTCTGGCAAAAGCACAAGTCCTCGGAGATCTCGTTTCAAGACTCACACCCGCATCGTTAAATTAACCGGCATCATTAAATTAAAAAGCTAGCCTGTAATAATATACAGACTAAAGGCCCGTCACTTTATATAAGTGGCGGGCCTTTTTTATCAACGTGTGATATTTAACTTACGTCTCTTAGTTTGAGGTTTTTAGGGTCGTACAAAGGTTCTTTTGCAACAATGGCAGAGTATCTTTTACCTAAAATACTGACTTCGAGATGGGTGCCATCAACGGCTAAATCTGTTCTGACAAAACTCAAAGCAATGTTTTTATCAAGATGATAACCATATCCACCAGATGACGTTATTCCGACGATATCATCACCTTGATAGATAGGTGAACAATACGGGGCCTCGGCCACATTCGTATCAATGATTAAAGGAACAAAACGCTCCTTAATTCCGCTTTCTTTATGGATTTTGAGTGCTTCACGCCCCATAAACGGACCTTTATCCAAATCAATAAAGCGGTCGAGTGACAGTTCAAATGGTGTGTATTCATGGATGATGTCAACTTTCCAGGAACGATAGCATTTCTCTAACCGGAGTGAGTCCATCGCATACAATCCGAAATCAATGACATCAAACTCTTCACCAGCAGCCATAACCTCGTCATACACATGACCCAAGAACTCCATAGGCACATGTAATTCCCACCCGAGTTCGCCGACGTAGTTCACCCGCATGGCCAGAATATCTGGAGAAAACCCAATTTCAATCGCTTGCGTTGTCAGCCAAGGGAAAGCCTTGTTCGCAAGGTCAGATCTTGTGATTTTTGACAAGAGATCACGAGAGCGCGGACCAGCAACAACCAGCGTTCCATAATTGTCGGTTATATTCTCAAATTCGACAGAACCATCGCCCGGCATATTGGATAGCAACCAATCCTCATCGTGCCATTCCCCTGCTCCCGCAGAGATTAACCAGTATTGATCTTCTGCAAGGCGGGTTATGGTCATCTCGGTCATGACATGCCCTTTTCGGGACAAGAAGTAAGAAAGTGACATCCCGCCTATTTTTGGCATCTTACCGGCAATCATATAATCCAGCCATTCAGTCGCTCCAGGGCCGAATACTTCATATTTAGTGAAACCACCCAGATCCAGAACCCCGACCCGCTCACGGACAGCCTTACATTCTGCCCGTACCGCATCATTCCAGTTACGTCTATCATCTAAAAAGGATACGGTCTGTTCTTCGGGACGCTGTTCACCCTGCGGGAACCAGACGGCACGCTCCCATCCGCCTCGTGCCCCGAAGAAAGCTCCCTTTTGCTTTAGCTTTTCATAGACCGGGGTCATCTTTGCTGGACGACCAGCAGGACGTTCTTCGTGAGGGAAAGGAATAGCGTATTCGTTCTGATAAATCTCTATCGCTTTATCGACGACATATTTTTGAGTTCCATAGTCGGTATAACGACGTGGATCAAACATCCACATATCCCACTCGGATTCACCTTCAAGCACCTGTTCCGCGATAATTTTTCCGGCACCGCCCGACTGGGTAATACCAAAACTGAAACCACAGCAATGATAGAAGTTATCCAGACCATAAGCCGGGCCAATATAAGGAAGGCCATCAGGTGTATAGGGAATAGGCCCATTGATTACACGTGCAACACCACCTTTTTCAAGGATCGGTACACGCGCCATGGCCTGTTCGATATACCACTCTATCCGCTCAAGATCATCGTTCCACAGTTGGGATGCAAAATTTTCTGGAAGGCCATCAAGCCAGTGTGGCGTCGCTTTCCACTCGTAAGGCCCAAGAATTAACCCATCTCGCTCCTGACGAAGGTAATAACTGTCATCGGGATCTCTCAGCAGTGGTAACTTCTTATCCCGTCCTTCCAATTCAGGAATAGCATCTGTCACAAGATACTGGTGGGAGAGAGAAACGATGGGGATATACTGGCCCACCATTGCTGCAATTTCGCCCCCACGATATCCCCCAGCATTAATGACCTTTTCGCAGGTAATCGAACCTTTTTCACAATCGACGCGCCATTCACCATTGGGGGTTTGGCTTATCGCAGTTACCCGATTGAAACGAAGAATTTTCACACCGAGGTCACGGGCACCTTTTGCATAGGCTTGAGTGAGTTGGCTTGGGTCGATATCACCATCCAACGGGTCCCAAAGCCCGCCTTCAAGCTTGTGAGTTTCAAGGAAAGGGTAATAGTCCTTCATTTCGTTCGGCGTCATGATTTCATAATCAAGACCCTGAGCTTTTGCCATTGATTTGACGTGTTCGAATTCAAACATACGTTCATCAGATTGCGCTAATCGAATAGACCCCGTCCGAGAGTAATTCATGGGATAGTCAACTTCTTCGGACAAGCGCCCATAAAGCTCAACACCATACTTTTGCATCTTCATGATATTGACGCTGCTGGAATAGGTCGGGCAGTTACCTGCAGCATGCCAAGTCGAACCAGATGTCAGCTCATCCATTTCCAGCAAAACAACATCCGTACATCCCATCTTAGCCAGATGGTACGCCGCGCTACATCCAACGGCCCCGCCACCAATGACAACAATTCTTGCATGACTTTTCATTATTTTTTCCTGTTCGACGCTACTATTTTTTTTGACACCTTTTCTGGCATACTTTTCTGGCACCAGCTCTTAATTATGAGCACTTTTGGTCATCAATGCCCTAGGCAACTTAATATCAAATTTTTGACGAATTTCTTTATCCATCTCCTCGCTGATATGTCGCGGGTGATGGTTGGCCATAGTATTCCTTACAATTTCAGCTGCCAAAGACAAGGCGGTTGGCTTACCTTTTTCATCCCACTCATTCGGGCTGCTTCGCTCACCAGTATCTGGATAGAAATATTCGGATTGCATTACTGACAAGGTTTGATCTGCCCCCAAATAATGCCCGGGCCCCTCTTCACAAACACTCCGAATGGCTTCCATTGACAATGTATCTTCGTTTACTTCAATACCTCTGACCGTTCTCAAGACCGAACCGATCGTATCATTATCGAGGACCAAACTCTCCAGACAAAATCCGAGCAAGCTCGCATGCATCCCTGCTGATTCGTAAACAAGATTGGTACCTGAATTCCCGGTAATGGCGTGATTGTAACCTTTTTCAGCACCAGCTTGATAATCCGGAATTTTTGAATCACACATCCCGCTTGGTACTCCGGTAGGAAGATCATAAAACCGTCCCATCTGAGCACAGGCTGCCACCAACAAGGCTTGTTCTCCGCTGCCACCGCTCATAGCCCCGGTACGAAGATCAGATACAAACGGCCAGGTCCCAAAGATAGCAGGTGCGCCGGGTTGAATAGCGTTTACATAACAAAGGCCAGCAAGAACTTCTGCTGTTTCCTGTACAACGGCTCCTGCAAGGGAAGCCGGAGACGTTGCACCGGCCTGCCCCGCAGCCAATAACAGAACTGGCATGCCACCACGCACAGATACCTCCAGACATTTACAGGCATCTTCGGCAAACTTTAAAGGTGGCACGACAAAACAGTTGGACATGCTGACGAAAGGACGTTCACGCCACTTTTTCTCACCACCCGCAATCATATGCAGCATTTCCAGAGATTTTTCGACGTGATGTGGCTCTACCCAGCTGGAGCCAACATGTTTAGTTGTCCCTGAGACTGAAGCGTAACAAGTATTGAAGTCCATATCGAAAGGATCAGGAAGGTCGCGACACACAACAGAACGTTGAAAGAAATGAATGTTATCCAGCTTATCCATTTGGCGGGCGATATCATAGAGATCCTGTGTTGTAGATTCACGATAATCCCCGGTTTCGGCATTGACCATGTGAACAGCAGCCCCCGCCGTACCAAAGTACGTTTTGCTGCCCGTGAGTTCCATGTCATGTTTGGGGTCTTGGCCATAAAGCACGACATTTCTATTTACCTTTACCAGCATGTCTTCGACAAGGGCACGGGGGAAAGTAAGTCTTCCGTTGTCTTTTAGAATACCCCCTGCTGCTGTAATTACTTCAATACAACTAGGTATAGCATCTGCCAGTCCGATGTTTTCCAGCACGTCAAGCACAGCCGTATGGATACGCTTTATTTGAAGATCACTCAGAACTTTAAAATTACCACTTTCGAGCCCAGGGCGGACAGCTCTCGCTTCTTCGGTCAAGGGCGCAGATCTTATTGCTTGTCTTGCTACGCGGCCACCACGACGACGGTTCTGTGTAACTGCTTCACTCATTTCACTCTCTCCAGAAAAATCTTTGTTTGATTGTGGAGAACTCTGAAATTTTGAACAATTGATGCTTTTTCACCTATTGGTCACATTTACTCAACATTTCGATTAAAAAGATGTATATTAGCCTTTGAATTAATGAGTGTTATTTCTATTTCATGGCTGATAGCTTGAGGATTTTTAACGTGCTACAAAAACGACAGCTTCCAAATTTAAATGCTCTTCGGGCATTTGAATCAGCAGCACGCCTCTTGAATTTTCGAATGGCTTCTGAAGAACTCAACATAACACATTCCGCAATTAGCCATCATATCCGTAATTTAGAAGACCAACTTGGTATTAAACTTTTCAATCGAGCCGGGCGAAATGTTATCCTTACAGAATCAGGATTGCTCTATTTGCCCATCCTAAGCGACTGTTTTGACAGAATTGCTGACGGTGCTCGCTTGGTTCAATCAAGAGAGCGTCCTAAAACCCTGATCGTACAGGTCTATATTACGGTCGCAATGTATTGGCTCTTGCCACGCATTCACGACTTTTTCCAAGACAGCAATGGCGTGCAAGCCCAAATTAACACCTCTTACCTAAATTGGGATTTCGACAGAAGTGGAACAGACGTCGGTATCATCTGGGCGACTAAAAAAGATCCCGATCTTGTCTATCAACATCTTGCCGAAGCACACCTTTCCCCCATGTGTCATAAAGACATTATGACAGGCGAACACCCTCTTCGAGAACCTAAAGACCTTCTGGACCATCATATATTGCAACTATTCAATCATAATCGAGACTGGACAATGTGGTTCAAGGAAGCTGGTATAGAAGACTGGGCACCCGATCAGGCCATTACTTTTGACAACTATCTCCTCGCATTAGAAGCTGCGAGTAAAGGGCGTGGAATTGCCATGACCAATAGCCCCTTTGCATCACCAAGAGAAACCAATGAAACTCTTGTCAGGCCCTTCGGTTCAAACAGTTGCCATAGTGGTGACTGGTATCTTGTTTGTAAAAAAGAACTCGCTGATAGCCCTAAGGTCAGAGCATTTTATAAATGGATAATGAATGAATTGAACAAGGAACACGAAAAGAAGAGTGGATAGTCTTTAACTGATCTCCAAAACATCTCCAGGAATCAAAAAAGCCGCTGATAAGCGGCCTTGAAGCGATGGCGACCCCTACGGGATTCGAACCCGTGTTGCCGCCGTGAAAGGGCGGTGTCCTAGGCCTCTAGACGAAGGGGTCATCTATCGGTGAGCAAGTAATTACCTATTTCAGAGACCCAATGCAAGCCCCTTTTTTCATCAAATATGATTTTTTTCTGTTTTTTATGAAAAAACGATATAATTTCCAATTCATAGTTTTATATCAGTAGCCTACGAGGGGAATTGACCCACGAAATATGCCTTCTGTGAAAGTGATTTGGTATGTGTATTCTCGAATCGATATCTTCTGCTACTTAATCAATTTCAATTCAGTCGATACGGTTTTGCGTTTAGCTCAGAAGGATAAATTTTTCTCGATCAATGTGATTGATTAGAAAAGTCCGTTTAATGCTCTGCTATTCGAGCTTATCACCTGACAGGAGTTATTTTATCCCTAGCTTCAGGAATCAAAAAAGCCGCTGATAAGCGGCTTTGAAACGATGGCGACCCCTACGGGATTCGAACCCGTGTTGCCGCCGTGAAAGGGCGGTGTCCTAGGCCTCTAGACGAAGGGGTCATCTATCGGTGAGCAAGGATTTACCTATTTCAGAGACCCAATGCAAGCCTTGAATTTCGATTCTGTATATTTTTTTATTTTTCCGTGCTCGCAAGCTTAAAAACCGGCGCTTTTTGGGCGACAGGAACACCGCCGATTTCTTTGACAAGCTTCTCCATCATCGCAACACCAAAATCCTCGTAAGTGGTTGCGGTCTGAACAAATGCCCCTGTCCCCCCGATAACGAATTTTTCATAATACCTATCGATAAAAGGATCTTCATTTACAATCGTAAGCCCGTTTATAACGATACCCTGTGCGGTTGATCGGTTGCGAACCAGTTCTGGTGGTGCTCCCTGATTTGAGCGACCATCACCAGAGATATCAATTACTTTTCGCGCCCCGATATAATCATTTATTTCCATCTGCCTTGTTGAGTAGGTAATGGCCCCGCCAATCGACGTCCCGCCTCCAAATATAAAACGAGGTGTTTCATCAACACGATCAGCAAAAGCGAGCGCACTTTCTTCATCGGTGATCAAATGCCAGTCAACGGCGACCTTTTGAAGGAGATTGTTTGCCCACTGAATTACGGAAACGGCCACTCCTCTGTCACCAGATACGGCAATTGCCTGAATAACCTGAGGTTCCCGAAAAGCCTGGGCTATTCCCCGCATTTGCAGGTCGAATTCCTGTGCGGAAACACTGGTTGAGGCATCAACAGCAAGGACAAGCTCAAGATCAACGTGGGGTTTATCTTGGGCTACAGTTCGCGCGGGATAAATAAGAACAACGGACAGAACAAATATTGAAAAGCAGGCCGAAAAAACTCTGCCAACGATAAGGTTTTTATAAAGATCGAGCCATTGCCACATTAAAATATCTTATCCGTTAATTATTGCTGCGTCTTCAATAATCATTTGAACGCCGTCGGGTCCTGACCAGGTATCGCGTTTTAATTTTCCACATATGTGCAGGGGTAATCCACCTGTATTAAGCAAGACCTGTCCAAGTTCATTGTCCAGAGATCGAAAGGCAATCCCCTTAATCGTGCGCCCGTCTGAGCCACTCAGAATACATCGAACATGGTTTTCACCAACAACCCCCGGCCTCAGAATACGAACAGAAGGCATCACAAAACGTGGTTGAGGATTACCCATGCCAAAGGGGCCACAGGATTCAAGCAAATCGATCAAATCGCCCGTCGCACCACCTGGTTGAAGGGCACCATCGATCCCCAACCCGGGGATAAAGGCAACCTGATCCATTGCCACAGAAAGCCGTTCACCAAGAAAATCACACAGCTCTTTATAGCGTTCGCGCTTAACGGTCAGCCCCGCTGCCATGGAGTGCCCGCCACCGTTTTCCAGAATACCAGCCTGACGCGCGGCTATAACGGCAGCGCCAAGATCAACACCGGGGACAGAGCGCCCCGATCCCTTCCCTATTCCCTGATCATCGAAGGCAATGACAAAGGAAGGCATGTTGTAGCGATCTTTAAGCCGACTTGCGACGATACCAATGACACCGGGGTGCCATCCATCGCCAGCAACCAAAACGCAACCATTTAGATCACTCTCATCACCAACAACACCCAAGGCTTGATCAAGAACTTCACTTTCAATGATTTTACGATCCGTATTGTATTCTTCGAGTTGTCTGGCGATGTTTACGGCTTCTTCAGCGTTGTCGGTTGAAAGAAGCTTTGCGCCAAGCCAGGACTGCCCGACACGCCCCCCTGCATTAACTCTGGGACCCAGGGTATACCCCAGATGTCCACTATCCGGGCGCTCCGATAATTTTGCAGCATCTGACAGTGCAACAATTCCCGGGTTCTGCCTTTTGGCAAGCACCTTAACTCCCTGACTTACATAAGCCCTGTTTAATCCAGCAAGAGGCACCACATCACAAACAGTGCCAAGAGCAACGAGATCCAATAAATTCATCAAATTTGGCTCTGGCAATCCTCTTTTAGCAAACCACTTGGCTTCGCGAAGACGCCTGTTTAGCGCAACCAGAACCAAAAATACGACGCCAACGGCAGCCAGAGAGGAAAACTCACGTGTTTCATCTTGTCTGTTCGGGTTCACGACGGCCACGGCAGGCGGTAAATTGGCTTCGGCTTCATGATGGTCGACCACCAACACATCCAGTTTAGCTTCCTGGGCACCTTCCAGAGCTTCAAAAGCCGAGGTGCCGCAATCAACAGTAATTACAAGAGAGCAACCCTCTTTTTGTAACTTCAATAGTGCGGGAAGGTTAGGACCATAACCTTCGGTTACACGATCAGGAATATGGACAAAAAGATTAATGCCAATGTTTTTAAAGTAACGAATTAAGAGTGCGCTCGAAGTTGCTCCATCGACATCATAATCTCCAAAAACTGCAATTTTTTCACCCTTGTCAATTGCAGTCAGAATGCGTGCGGTTGTGTCATCCATGCCCTTTAGATCAGAGGGGTTTGGCAACCAGTCCCGAAGAGTTGGCTTTAGATAGGCTTCCGCATCGTCAAATCCAACACCGCGTGCAGCAAGAAGGCGGCCTATAATTTCAGGAAGTCCCAATCGCTGGCTTAATGCCAGTGCTGTTCTTTGATCCTGAAGTCGTTCTTCCCAACGTTTACCAGTTGCGGAACTTTCAACACCAAGGAAAACATCGCGGTTGTTGCTGGACATATATTCTATTACCACTTTATCAAATATCTCTGAGAACAGCCTACTGTTCTGTCCTCAAAAAACAAGAGGCGCCCTATAGGCGCCTCTGTAACAATTTATTGATCTCAGGTATTAAACACCTAAATTATCATACCATGTCTTACGATAGAAATTGTGTGTCGCATCGACTACGCGGGATGTACCAGTTTTAGAGCGCATAACAACAGATTGTGTTGTTGCCCCACCTTTGTAGCGACGTACGCCACGTAGAAGGCTGCCATCGGTAACGCCAGTGGCAACAAACATAACATCGCCCTTGGCCAGCTCGTTGATTTCGTATTTACGATCCAGGTCTTCAATGCCCCAACGTTTGGCACGAGCAACTTCATCATCATTTCTAAAAAGAAGACGACCCTGGAATTGACCACCAGTGCAACGAAGTGCAGCTGCAGCCAGAACACCCTCGGGAGCACCACCTGCCCCCATATAGAGGTCAATACCGCTATCAAAGCTGCTGGTAGCCATCGCGCCAGCAACATCACCATCACCAATAAGGACAATGCGTGCACCACATTCACGAACCTGAATGATTTTCTCTTCGTGACGAGGACGATCCATGATGCAGACAACAAGGTCACTTACGTCAGTTTTCTTAGCTTTGGCAAGGTTGCTCAGATTGTTGAAAACTGTTTCATCAAGATCAACAACACCTTCCGGCAAGCCACCACCTACTGCAATTTTGTCCATATAGGTATCTGGCGCATTCAAGAAGTTACCAGATTCAGCCATTGCAATAACACACATCGCATTAGGGCCACCCTTGGCCGTCAGAGTAGTACCTTCAAGCGGATCAAGAGCGATATCAATACCTGGGCCACCCAAGCCAACTTTTTCACCGATATAAAGCATCGGCGCTTCATCGCGCTCGCCTTCACCAATGACGACAGTTCCATCAATGGCCATGCCGTTCAAGGCATCACGCATTGCATTTACAGCAGCCTGATCAGCAGCTTTTTCATCTCCGCGCCCCATTAAACGGGAAGAAGCCAGCGCAGCAGCTTCAGTGACACGTACGGTCTCTAGGGCCAGGTTGCGTTCCATATCTTTGTCCTCTGACTTTGATATTGTTCAAGATTGAACAAGTTATAATTTCAGGAAATCTCTTACAGAGAGACTATCCGGATCATATTCGGGGTTTCCAATACACAGTCCAGCTGTGAGATTTTTTCTAGCGATCTGGTCATTGCAGTTTCGACAGTTGCTTGTGTTGTAATAACAAGAGGAACTGCTTTGCCAGAATTAGCCTCGTGTTGCAGGAGCGACTTCACCGAAATATCTTCATCTCGAAGGATCTCGGCAATATCAGCAATCACACCAGGTCGATCTTCAACACTTAGCCGTAGATAATAAGAGCCTTCGCGCTTCTCTACAGGCTGTGCAACCGGCTTTTCCAGTTTCGATGCGGGAATACCGAATGTTGGTAGAATGGTACCCCGGGCAATATCCACCAAATCAGCAACAACCGCCGAAGCAGTTGGTCCGCCACCAGCACCCGCACCTTCGAACACAGTTGTGCCTACGTGATTTCCATTACACACGATAGCATTTAGCACACCCTCGACGGACGCGATGGGCTGCCCCTTGGCAACCATGCAAGGATGTACCCGTTGATCTATGCCATGCTCTGTTTTCCGGGCAATCCCCAGCAACTTGATACGATAACCAAGTTCTTCTGCATTGATAATATCAAGGGCAGATATATTGCGAATGCCTTCAATATAAACAGCCTCAAAATCAACTTCCGTGCCAAAGGCAACAGAGCTTAAAAGTGACAGCTTATGCGCGGCATCAACACCATCCACATCGAAGCTAGGATCTGCTTCTGCATACCCAAGTTCCTGAGCTTCAAAGAGAACTTCTTCGAAATCTCTTCCGGTCTCTCGCATGTTCGTCAGAATGAAGTTACAGGTACCATTGAGAATACCATAAACCAGATCAAATGAATTCGCAGCTAGACCTTCACGAAGACCTTTGATGACAGGTATTCCACCCGCAACAGCAGCTTCATAAGCAAGTCCGACACCTGCCTCTTCCGCTTTGCGCGCAAGCTCGGTACCGTGATGTGCAAGCAAAGCTTTATTGGCGGTAATGACGTGGCGCCCTTTTGCAATGGCAACTTCAACCACTTCTTTGGCAACACCTTCAGATCCACCAATCAGTTCCATAACGATATCAGCGTCACATTCAGCAGCCATTTTTACAGCATCGTCATAAAACACCATATCGCTCATGTCGAAGTCGCGATTTTTTTTGCTCCGGGCTGAAACCGCAACGATCGACATCGCGCGTCCCGTTCGTTGAGAAAGAACTTTAAGGTTTTCCTGAATAAGTTTTACAGTTCCGGTACCAACTGTACCTAAACCGGCGATAGCTATCTTAAGAGGTTCACTCACGTTTTATTTCCGCTTACTTATCTGTTCGAGGATACTGTCTTTGTTCTGCATCATTACTTTGATATTTTTCACAGCTTGGCGAGTTCTCTGTTCGTTTTCAACCAGCCCAAGCCGGACATAACCTTCACCATATTCTCCAAAACCAACTCCGGGAGCAACAGCTACATTAGCATGCTCCAGTAGAAGTTTGGAAAACTCCATGGATCCAAGGTGTGCGAATTCTTTTGGTAGAGGTGCCCAGGCAAACATTGTTGCTGGAGGGCTCGGAATATCCCACCCCGCTGATGCCAACCCCTTTATTAGAACATCACGTCGACCGCGATATCTGTCACGCATTTCATCAATACAATTCTGGGGTCCGTTCAAGGCGGCTACGGCAGCGACCTGCACAGGTGTAAAAGCACCATAATCAACATAGGATTTTACACGGGTGAGAGCGGCGATTAATTTTTTGTTCCCGGAACAAAAACCAACCCGCCATCCTGCCATTGAATAAGTCTTACTCATTGAAAGAAACTCAACGGCGATATCTTTGGCTCCCGGCACCTGCAGGATTGATGGCGGAGGCGTATCGTTAAAATAGACCTCAGCATAAGCCAAATCAGAAATGATATAAATTTCATGCTTGCGGCAGAAATCAACAATTTCAGCGTAAAAATCGAGATCTTTAACTTCTGCGGTCGGGTTTGACGGGTAATTAAGAATAATCGCCAGCGGCTTTGGAACTGAGTGCCGGACAGCGACTTCCAATTGCTCCATAATGCTGCCACCTTGCGTCATGGGCATTGACCGAATAGCTGCGCCAGCAATGATGAAGCCAAAGGCGTGAATTGGATAACTCGGGTTCGGCGCCAGAATAATGTCGCCGGGACTTGTTATCGCCTGAGCAAGGTTTGCAAGGCCTTCTTTCGAACCAAGTGTAACAATCGTTTCGGTTTCAGGGTCGATATCCACGCCAAAACGTCGATCATAATAAGCCGAAATTGCCTTCCGCAGGCCTGGAATCCCGCGTGATGTAGAATAGCCATGCACTCTGGGATTTTGAACGACTTCGGTTAGCTTATCGATAACATGTTTCGGAGGAGGCTGATCCGGATTGCCCATTCCAAAGTCAATAATGTCCTCTTTCGCCGCTCGCGCCGCTGCTTTTAATGCATTAACTTCAGCAAATACATAAGGCGGCAAACGTTTTATACGGTGAAATTCCTGGTCCATTCTCAACTCTATTGTGATGGTTTGCGATAATTTGTTGAAAGAAAATTGAAGCATTTCAATCTTCCTTGAACAGCCGATCAGCCTTTAAAAAAAAGGCCACGAAGCAGATAGCAGAATACCAGCTCCGTGACCAATGTTTTATATGCTTTTTTGCATCGTCGTTTCCCGAGGAAATCCCCAGAAATACTACTCTTAATTTACATAAATTTCTACACGTCGGTTTCCAGCTTCACCTGTCGGCATAAACTCGTGGAACACAGGGTTGTTATCTGACCGGGCGTCCGTAACGACCTGACCATTTGGAACACCTGCATTTAAAAGCGCCCGAGTAACAGATTCGGCACGTTTTCCAGAGATCTCAAAATTAACTTGTTGATGACGAAGAGCATCCGTTAGCTGAGTGCGAGAGCTAGAATGTCCCAGAACAGTTATAGATCCACCACGTTGGCCGTAGAGAGCGGCAATATCGCGGATAACTTGCATATCCTGATTGTTCAGACGAGATGATCCGTGTGCAAAGTAAATTACAGCGACCAATTGTCCTGATGCCTGCGCAGCATAAGGCGAGCCGTAAGCTTGTTGTCCAGCCCCTTGTTGTTGGGCGTATGGTGAGCCCCAACTCGGTGCATTATAGGTCGGGCCAGTATACTGTTGTTGCCCGTAAGAAGGCGCACCATTAGGAAACGCAGGAGGTAAAACCGCCCCCGACGAGGAAATTACAGTTGTTTGTTGTGTGGCAGAGTTCACCGACTGCGGAACAGCCGGAACAGCGCTTTGAGGAGCTGCTGGAACTGGAGTTGGTGCAGCGGGCACAGTCGCAGTTACGGACGATGGTGCCTGTGGTACATTGGGAGGTGGCGCTGCAGGCACCAAAGTAGAACGTGCAGTCAGCGGTTGATTGCTGTATTCCGCATTGTTGCGGTCTGCAACAAGACCTTCTGTCACTTGGTTCTTATAATCACCAGGTGTTGTTTGGGGTGATTCACCCGGAACACTGGAAAGATTAGGAAAGCCTTCAGCTGGAACAACGTTCTCTGCAGAAGTAACCTGCGTCGGTTGTTCAGGTTCATCACTCTCAAACCATGCAACTGGGTTCGCCCAATCGGGAGTAGAAGAACAAGCCGCCAAAAGCATAGGTAACGCAAGCACCCCAGCTAATCGACCTTTTCCCCCAATACGATAAAAACTACGCTTATTCTGCTCAGGCATACCTCTGTCCTTGGTCATCACTAAGACCGTTCCCCCATGTAAACGTCAAATAAATCGGGGCATGCACATCAGCAATACAACTGAATTGATGTACACGCGAACGATATTGACCTCACTTGTTGTTCTTTAGGCTTCCAGCTGTAACAATGGGTGTATAACATTGAAAGATCAACAAGGCGATATACGATTCAACAAAAAAAACCAAAGAGATCATAGGGAAAGCTGAATGGGCGATCAACACCCAGAGGAAATAAAGCTACCAGAACCAGCAGAAATCGCTGAAACAATGGCAGCAATTTCAGAAAAATCTCAGGAAATGGTGCAGTGTTTTTTGAAAAAGCAAAGCGAGCAAAGTCTAGACAAAGACCCCGATCCAATGCGTATCGGCCAAGCTTTTTGGGAGATGTCTCAACGATTCTGGTCTGATCCTGACAAGGCAATCAAGCTCCAGACAGATTTGTGGCAGGGCTACAGTACTCTTTGGCAAGAAGCCGCTGATAATTTTTTTTCACCGAAAGAAAAAAGCCAGCCGGAAAAAGAATCGCCCCCTATTACCAAGAAAAGCGACCGTCGCTTTAAAGATGAAGCCTGGGAAGATAATCCATTTTTCAGTTTCCTAAAGCAGTCTTACCTTCTAACAGCAAATTCCATTCACAAATCGGTCACCGAAGTTGAAGGACTGGACGATAGCCACGCGCTTAAGGTTGATTTTTACACCAAGCAATTTCTCGATGCGCTATCTCCCAGTAACTTTCTGATGACCAACCCGCAAATTTTAAAAGCGACGGCAGAATCCGGTGGCAAAAACCTTTTACAGGGCTTGGAAAATTTAATATCCGATCTTGAAAAAGGTCGCATCAAAATGACTGACGAAGATGCTTTTACTCTGGGAGAAAATATTGCAACCTCCCCCGGTCAGGTCATCTATCAAAATGAATTGATGCAATTAATTCAGTACGCGCCAAGTACGGAACAGGTACACACGCGTCCGCTCATGATCATCCCGCCCTGGATTAACAAGTTTTATATTCTTGACCTGAAAGAGAAAAATTCTTTCGTCAAATGGGCTGTAGAACAGGGTTTTACTGTCTTCATGATCTCCTGGATCAATCCTGACCGGGAACTCGCAGACGAATCATTTGCTGACTATATGGATAATGGCCCACTTGCTGCGCTTGATGCAATAGAGCAGGCAACCGGGATCAAGGAAGTCAATGCGATAGGCTATTGCCTTGGTGGCACCCTTCTGGCGTCAACTCTGGCTTACATGGCAGAGAAGAAAGACAAGCGCATTAAAAGCGGAACTTTCTTTGTCACCATGACTGACTTTGAGGAAGCCGGAGAGCTCAGGGTTTTCATCGATGAAGATCAAATGGAATCGTTGGAAAAACGTATGTCTGACCAG
>MAAC01014836.1_pt1 | contig 18489 bp, 13 predicted proteins | sample 1115981 | NCBI WGS metagenome assembly MAAC01 (sample SAMN04961126, study PRJNA320927) | seawater metagenome | isolation source: sample BD02T64 sea water enriched with oil for 64 days | place: USA:Gulf of Mexico | collected 2013-07-27
CTTTTTGTACGGCATCCATACTTAATACACGGATAGCATTTGCTAACTCTTGACGCGATGACATATATAGCTCCAGATCTTATAGTCTTGAAAAAATAAAAATTGTGCGTATTTTCGCTTACCAAAGCACGTAGCGCAAATTATTTTATGCAATTCTTTATATTATTTTGTATGAAGGTTAAATATTCAGATACTATAGTTGAAACTAAGATGTATATTTACAATCGATTAACGGACTCACTCTGCCGGTCTTAAATAATTACTTATGATGCAACTCCATTTACCGCGTATTTTTATTTCTGCCCTTTTATATCTTGCCGTTTCTTTTAGCGCGATATGGCTGATCAATCCACAATCATTAGTAAACTTTGTCGGTCCTTCTGCGGCGCTTATTAGTGGTCTACTGCTTATTTGGGGGATTACACCACTCATTGCTGTATTGCTGGTGAGCCCAATACTGGCCTTTGGTCTGAGCTATTACTTTCATCTAGAGGCAAATTTAGCGGTGATGATTATTGCCGTGCTAACTATCATTTTACAAGGTTATTGGACTAAGCAGCTTGTTTCTGGTTTTATCCAATATAAAAAATGGTTAACTTCAAGAAAGCACCTATTCTTCTTTTTAATACGTATTGGTCCCATTGCAAGTTTAGTCTCTGCCAGCTCGGTATTAGTTATCGCCATGCTTGATAACCAGTTAATAACAGGCACTTTTTTCTATACCTTTGTTCATACTTGGTCGACGAGTATGTTAGCTGCGGTATTTTTTATTCCATTATTGTTATTGGTTAAAAACGCCGAACAGTTTAAATTTACTAAACGATTTTTTGTTAGTTTTACCTCTATTTTAGGTGGGTTAGCTATTTTATTATTGCTTAAAACCTCTCAGCATGAACAACAAAACTATAGAGAAGCACTTTTTAAGCAGTCAAAAATGGAGGTAGAGCGTATAGTGCTCGCTGAAGTTGATGCTGTTGTGAACAAAATTAATAGCCTTTCAGCATTATTTAAAGCCAGTGATAAGGTTTCATTAAAAGAGTTTAACTTGTTTAGTGAAGGTATCCTTGAACAAGGTTCAAGTGTAAGGGCGTTAGAGTGGGCACCTATTGTTCTTTTTAACGACCGAATAAGCTTTGAGCAAGAAAGCTCAATAGTGCTGCAAAAAGATTTTTATATTAGAGAACGTTCAGCAAATGGCACTATGGTCCTAGCTCAGCCCCGTACTCGATATGCCCCCTTGTATTATGTTTATCCTCAGTACAATAACCAAGAAGCTTTAGGATTAGATGTTTATAGCAACCCTGAGCACATTTTGTCGATGCAAGCTATTGTCAATAGCAAAGAAGTCATCGCTAGTGCACCAATCACCTTAGTACAAGATGAGTTAGCTAAACCCGGCATGTTATTTAGTAAGGCTGTTTTTTTACCCCCAGAGGATAATAAACTTAGCGGTAATTATGCGCAGCAGAAGTTATCAATAATTAAAAACGGTAAATTATTAGGCTTTGTTGTGGCAGTTGCTCAGTTTGATCGTTTTTTTAAACGCCTTGCACAGCAAAAAGAGCAAGAGGTTAGTTTTTTTATTCAAGACGTATCAAGTAGCAAGCCCCATATTTTATTTGGCCAAGCTTTTCCTACGGTTAATCGCCATGTTGATACTATTACTATTGAAGTTTTTTCTCGACTTTGGCAAATTAGTATAGCGGAAAAAAAACCTTGGTTTAGCCAGACTAAAAGTTGGCAAGCATGGGCTGTACTTGTGGGAGGGACTTTTGGCGCGGTATTATTTCAAATGCTAGTCTTAATGATGGCAGCTTATTCAAGTGAGTTAGGTCAGCAAGTTGATATTAAAACTAGAGCACTAATTTTAGCTAAAGAAAGCTCAGAACAAAAAAGTTTAGCTAAAAGTAACTTTTTGCATAATCTAAACAAAGAATTGCGTGTGCCACTGTTAGCAATGAAATCATTTATTGAACAGTTAAAGAAAAAAGGCATTAATAATATACAAGTTACAGGAATAAGCCATGCGGGCAGCAATGTTGCTCTGCTTCTCGATACAATGATGGACTTGTCTGATATAGAGTCAGGTAAGATTACAGCTAAAGAAGATTGTTTTGATTTTTATGGTTTTTTACAGCGTACAGAATCGATATTAAAAGCAAGCAATGCTTATGCGGGTAAGTCAATTGTCTTCCTGATTGATGAAAGTGTGCCTCATTACCTTAACAGCGATGAATTATACATACAAAAATTGCTCAATGCCTTGATTGAAAGTGCACACCATTTATTAAAAGTAGATACGCTGCGTTTATCAATCAAGCTTCATAAACATAAGTTAGCAGATACTAGTTTGTTTTTTACTTTATCACCGCTAAACCCTGCATTAACTCATTCAAATGAGCAAGGATTTCACGAACAAAACCATAGTGATTTGACTGCAGATAGTACGGCATTGGCCATGGCTGTTAAATATAGTCAATTATTAGGAGGCGATACCAGCCTAGGTACTTTAAGTTCTGGGGCAGGTGTATTAAATGCTTCTATACAAGTCACCATATCATCAAGTGAGCAGCAAGAAATTCAGCAAGGATTAATATTTGATTTAATGAGTTAACGCTAATTTTAAATTAGTGAGAATCTTTGTTAACAAAAGTTATAAAAAAACTTGTAAATATAAAGTTAATGGTTTAGTGTCATCGTGTCTGTTCATAAATAGTACAGTTTAGCAATAAATTAAACAGGCTGCCACAAAGGTAAAATAATGAATAATTCATCTTCGCGAGGGTTCAAATTAACAACCGTGATATTTGCAGTAATTATTATGGCTGTGACCGCAATACTGAGTGGTAACTCAGTCGCTGATGACATGGATGTAGAAATAACACAATCAGAAGAATAGCAAATAAATCGGTGTTGATTTACTTCCTATAAAAAATTTAAGCTCCGCTACTGAGTCAATATCAGTACCGGAGCTTTTTCTTTGGTAACCCTTTATCGGCTGTTATGTTTTCTCGACTGATACCGCAATAGATTTGTACGTTGGTGTTCCACAATAATCAGCGACACTCTCTAATGGCACTAAGGGATTGGTTTCAGGATAATATGCGGCTACACAACCTGAAGGGATTGGGTATTCAATAATTTTAAAGTTAGAAAGAGAGCGCTCAATACCATCGTTTGATACGGTAGTTATTTTCACATGATCGCCATTATTTAATGCTTGTTTATTGATATCTTCAGCACTCATAAAGATAACATTTCGCTCCCCAAAAACGCCACGGTAGCGGTCATCCAAACCATAAATCGTGGTGTTATATTGATCATGCGAGCGCAGTGTTTGTAATGTTAATACCGATTTTTTGGTCAGTGACTGAGCACGTTCATGGGCGAGTTTCTCTGGTAATTTAGCATCACAAAATGTTGCCTTATTCATCGGTGTACACCATTGGCGTAGTGCGGCAGGATTTTGCAGGTAGAAACCTCTGCCTTCTTTTATGCGTGCGTTATAGTGCTCAAAGTCAGGAATAACAACACTGATTTCTTGACGAATTAATGCATAATCACTGGCTAATTTTTTCCAATCAACTATTTTATCGCCTACCGAAGCCATTGCCATGCCAGCTACAATGGCTGTCTCTGAACGAAGAGCCTCAGATGCTGGTTTATTTTGCCCCGTTGAAGTATGCACCATACTCATAGAGTCTTCTACTGTGATACATTGAACGCCACTACTTTGACGATCGATTTCTGTACGGCCAAGACAAGGAAGGATTAGCGCGCGCTTTCCTGTTATCACATGGCTTCGATTTAGCTTAGTGCTGATCTGTACGGTTAAATCACATTGTTGTAAGGCTTGATAACTTTGTTTTGTATCGGGGGTCGCCGCCGCAAAATTCCCCCCTAGTGCAATAAACACTTTAGCCTTACCCTCAAGCATGGCATGAATAGAGTCAACGGTACTAAAACCATTATCACGTGGAACACTGAAGGAGTAACGCTCTTCTAGGGCATCAAGAAACTGCACAGGCGGTTTTTCGTTAATACCAACGGTACGATTTCCTTGCACATTTGAGTGACCTCGAACAGGACATGCGCCAGCACCAGCTTTACCTATATTGCCTCGTAGCATTAGCACATTAAGCAGTTCTTGTACTGTATCGACAGAGTGACGGTGTTGAGTGATCCCCATCGCCCAAGTGAAAATGACTTTATCACTGCTGGCGTATATCGTCGTTATTTGTTCAATTTCTGCTCTGCTTAGATTACATTGATAAAGAATTTTATCCCAAGCACTTGATGCAACGCTACGTTGATACGCTTCAAAGCCATGGCAATGTTCTTGGATAAAATCAGTATCAAGTACGGTTTTATCCTGTTCAAACCGTTCGAATAAACATTTTGCCACGCCACGTAATAATGCCATATCACCGCCTAATCGAGGCGTGAAATAATGTTGGCTAATAGTCGTACCGGTTAAAAATATCATTTCTTTTGGGCTTTGTGGGTCTGAAAACTTCTGTAACCCGCGTTCTTTTAAATTGTTAATTGAAACAATTTTAGCGCCGCGTTTACTTGCCTCTCTTAAGGTTGCCAACATACGAGGGTGATTAGTGCCAGGGTTTTGGCCAAAGACAAAGATGGCGTCAGCTTTAGCAAAATCGTCCATAGTCACAGTGCCTTTGCTAGTACCAAGGCTATTTGTCATACCAATGCCAGAAGCCTCATGGCACATGTTAGAGCAATCAGGAAAGTTATTAGTTCCTAACACTCGGCCAAATAACTGATATAAATAAGCCACTTCATTACTGGCTCTACCTGAGGTATATAATAATGCTTCATTGGGAGAAGAGAGTTGCTGAAGGCTATTAGCAATCACGTTAAAAGCGGCTTCCCAGCTAATGGGGTGATAGTGATCACTTATCCCGTCATAAAACATTGGCTCGGTTAAACGACCACTTTTTTCTAGTGAATGATCATCCCATTGTTGCAGCTGCCTAATAGAGTGTTGTTTAAAAAAACTGCAGTCGACACGCTTGCTAGTCGATTCCCACGCAATAGCTTTAACGCCATTTTCGCAAAAGTCTACTTTGCCAGCGCTTCCTGAATCTCCCCATGCACAGCCTGGACAGTCAAAGCCGCCGGGCTGATTGGCTCTGAGTAACGCTTTAACACTTTTGGCTGCATTTTCACTTTGGATTAAATGTTTAACTGAGCTTTTTAGCGCCCCCCAACCGCCAGCGGCTGAAGAATAGGCAGGCTTTCTTTTTGAGAAGCAGGTTTTTGATGACTTGTTTTTTGATGACGTAGACATGTGATTTCTCTTGTTAAGCGTAGCGTTTTAGTTGCCCGTGTTGGAAGCAAAATAAGGCTAATTGTGTTTTACGGGCAGAACTAACCGCTAAGTCAGTTGGTTGCGCTAGTGTGACTAAGGTTGTTAAAGATAAACGGGCGGCCTTGGCGATTAAATCGTGGCTACAACGGCTTGTTATTAAGGCAAAGCCTTCATCAGAGGCTTGTTTTTTGCTTGATAAACAACCAAGCAGTTTATCCAGTGCCGAATGGCGGCCAACATCTTCTCGACAAGCGATCATTTGAGCCGATAAATCAAAAAAAGCAGCGCAGTGATTTCCTCTTATACCGCCTGAGTTTTTCAAAATATTAGGTAAGGCATCTCTCGCTTGAATGATCACCTGCTCAGACGGTAACTTGAGCGTTTTAGTGGTTTGTTCTTGGGGCAGACTCAATGACATTGCCGCTTCAATGGAGTCAAGCCCACAAAGACCACAGCCACTTGGCCCTGCCATAGTGCGACGTCGTTGTTTTAGTTGATGTTGAACGCGTGCTAAAACCTGCAGATCAACTTGCCAGCCACACTCATGAGAATGAACAAGAATATCCAAAACATCGTTGCTTGAACCAATTAAACCTTCACTTAAACTAAAGCCAAGGGCAAAGTCTTTTAAATGCTCAGGAGAAGCCATCATTACCGCTTGGCTAATGCCATTGATACTGATGGCAACCGCGACTTCCCTAAGTTGTGCTTGGTGAAGTTTTTGCTCAGAAGATTCAGTAACAGGCATGATACCGCTAAGGTGTTCTATTGCTAGAGAGTGCAAAGTATATACCTAAGCTACTTGAAGGAGGGTGTTTCAGGACGACTGAGAAATTCTACTGTCGACAAACATATTGTATCTGTCGACGGTAGCTAAAGGGCTTTTAATTGCCACCGGCATCTTTTCGAGAACGCTCGGTATTTTCAACTAATACGCCCAAGCCTATTTTATTAATCTCTTCCCAAACACCAGCATCAATTTCAATACCATGTTCAACAGTATGTTCTTTGTTGCTTTCAACTTGTTTAGGACTAATAAAGTGACTTTTACTATTTTGCAAAGAAGAAGTTAAGTCTACTCGTGAGCTGCAAATAATAGTCAATGCTTGCTTGTCATTTTCACTACTTGTTAGATTGGTCACCCCTTCGCTGTAACTTGGGTAGCGTTGACCTGAGCGAATGGCAGCAGTATGCTCGGTCACGGTATCACTACCGTTTTGCCAATAAGCTGCTGCACTAATGCCGCTACGACCACGATCGGTCAGTGCTTTTAGGATAAATATTCTGTTATGACAATTATGCACTGTGACTGTGGCTATACCGCTTTCTAAGGCTTTAGCATGTGCTAGGTCTACCGCTGCCGCAATACAATTAAGCGCGCTACGATGGTGAGCATCAATAATTGCTGAGGTGCTATCCTCATAAATAACATTACTTAATGGTTTGTTTTTATCTTCACCAATATAAGGCAAGGCTAGCTTGAATTCACTCAAGCCGTTTAAGCCATGTTTTTCTAACCATAACACCATGTTGGCTGCATCTTCATAATTACCGACAAAGTAATCGCTTGCTTCAAAGCATCTGCGTAGAGCTGCTTTTAATTCATTCATTGAAATATTCATGGAACTCTCCTATTGCTTTGGTGCTAATGGCATAAACCAGTCGTCATTAAATGCTTGGCCAATTTCTTCTAACAGGGGGGCGCCCTGGAACATGGTGTTACGTACCCATAAACGAGAACGAGGATCAAATTTGCTTACACCAAAAAAAGCTAACTTGGCGCGCAATAAGTGCATGGGTAATACTTCGCGATCTAACAAGTTTGCTTGAATATCACCATAAACACAGCGGTTCATGCCTTGAATACGACGTACAATGCCGCGCAATTTTGGATGCGCAACCATAAATCGAGCAGTGGTGTCATCTGGGTTTTGAGCGATATAATCAATTAATTGGTTATAACATTTACGTACTGCATAACCGACACCCAGTGCCATCTGTTTCTTTTTACCTTCAATATCGGCAACACTGCCTAGACGAGGTTCCATTTTTTCTTCTGAACGATACCAGTAAGTTTCTCGTGCGCCTTCCGCGTCAAAATCTATTGCTAATGCCCAGTCATAACGTTTTTCTATGATGTCTTTAAGTTGCGTTGCAGGCATGAGTGGATCAAGGTCTAAAAACTCCTCAGCACTGTGAAAATCTTCTAATTCGTCGACAAGTTCGGGGTATATTTCTAACATGCAAGACACTAACATTTCTTGGCCCTGCAATGAGCAATGCTGTTCACTATACTCAACCAACTCGTTCCATGAATCAAAACCACGTTCAATGCGATTTTTAAGGCAGGCCATATCTTCAATAACAGCTTTATTATTATTGGTTTGCCATGCATCTTCGGTCTGTGTTTCAAGGGTGTGTTGTGCACTTCGGTCGATCAGTTGACTAATCGTTTCACGTACTTGATCATTAACGCTGCCAAGTGTACGAACGCGTGCTAAAGCCAGTTCACGCATTTCTATCCATTGATTGATAAGCAGCGGATGATTGACCAAATACGGCGCCATGCCTAAACCGGTTGAATTACCGATACCAAAATAGCGCTTTATTTCAGGCTTCATTGGAGTAAATTTTTCGGGGGTTTTATGACGAGCAATATGTTCGACTTGTAATAAACTGAAGTTGCGTAGCATCAGACAAACAAACATTTCACCGGCAAACGGTCGGGCAAAATCTTTATGTTTTTCTCTCACTTTTTCCCAATCAGCCATACCGAGTTTACCACTGCCATAAACGGCTGTGGTGCGATACAAATAACCTACTTCAACAATTTTAGCCACATCAGGTTGTTCACCTACAGCAAGTTGATTGACCACATAGTCAAAGTTACGTGCACTGCGGTTGGCTCGAGATAAAACAAAAACACGTGCATCTACGCGTCCGGCTTCTTGTTTAGGGACATTTTCACGCAATTTTTCAATATAATCTTGGTCAACCTTACCTTCAACTAGAGCCATAGTAAGGTCCCACTTGGTGGCAATAACACGGTCATTACGTTCATCAGGTGAAAGGTAATCAGAAAACAAAACAAAGCTGAATAAACCATGTGGGGCTTGGACTTCATAGACAACCGTGCCGTAGCCATCATTATCGAGATTAAAAACGGAGGGTTCAATCTTCCAGCGTTCACGAAATATTCGACGTACCAAGGTACGCATAAAACTTAGACGACTTTGATGGTAAGCGCCTAGGCGCTCCAATTTCATCACCTGACTTGCAGGGCGAAGTGGTAAAGAATTTTCACCCCAAAGCGATGAGTGGATAGCTGCATTTGTTGTCATTTACTGATCCTCATTTGCTATACAAAATATGTTATCTGAATTGACTTCGATTTTCTTGTTGTTCTTGTTCTGGTATAGAAGCAAACTCAAGCATTAACTCGTTGAAGCTTTAATAATACCAATCGGACTCATTAATTGATCACTTAGCGAGAATTAAAAGGTTTAGAGGCAAGGCATTGATTGAAGAGAATGGTTATTCCCTTGTCAAAATCAATAACGCCGCATATAAGCCTTTACCTTTTATTAGGTACTCGCCCTTCGGGAGCTCAGTAGCAATTTGATAACATCACAAAATGAATTAAATATAGAATAACTATATTTAACACATTTTGTTTGTTCTAAGCTCGCTACTGAAGCTCTAAGTTGTACAATAAATTAATCCGTTTGGTATGAATCAACGCGGATATTAATGAAGTCTAAAAAATGACCTCACTGAATGTGATGTTATTTTTCGCCCATTAAGTGATTTTATACAAGGAAATAAGGTCTATCGTCTGATAAGAAAAACTTATGTGTAATGTCTAGTTAATTGAATAATATCGTTATTATTTTATTTTTACTTATGCATTTGTTTTTTATTTGGTTGAAAGACCTTATGTTTACTAACAAGGTAATTACAGGAGTCGTTGATAAACTTAGAGGCTGAAGCATTATTAAAGATGGGGTGTTTTAACTACTAGTAATAAGTTTATTTTATCGTTGCATATTATTTATTAATTTTTATTATCAAAAAAGGCTTACTATAATCATTGCATATCCAACAGCGGTACTTTTAAAACCGCAAAAATTGATTGAGGTGCACAATGAATTCAGCAACCAATAACGAGAGTAATTATTTAAACGCTAGAGATTTAGATCATAAAGACGTGACTGTTAGTGAGAATAAACACCCGTCTAACCATAATACACAACAGCATATAAGTAAGCATGAGCAAGCACTTTGTAACGACGTCAGCACGGCAAGTTATGTGCGTGGTTACAATTGATTTTATTTATACCCGTTCCACCTGAATATGCTCGTTTCAGGAAGTCTGAGCGATTCATAATTTAGTCATTATAAATCAAGTGAGTATTGTGAAGTTAATCAACTTTTGACAAGTTTTTGAAAGGGGCACTACCTAATAAGAAGATAAAGACTTAACTGAGTAGCGTTATTGGTCTCTACACAGATGCTACAGGAAGGTAGGTTATTAGAGAATGCAGGCTAAATTATCCTCAAGAAAGCTTGCTGTAAGCCTTTTAACTCTCGCTGAGTGGGAAATAACTTAACAGACTTGCTATGTTCAATAATTTGGCTGCTAATTAAAAAATCAACAGCCCTTAGGTATTATTCTGTTTTAAAACGCTCAATTAATAGCTGCATTTGACTGGTAAGTTGAGTGGTATAGTCACTTTTATTGGCTGTTTCTTGAGAGCCTTTAGCTGTGCGTTCAACATGTTGATTGATATTATCAACAGTACGACGTATTTCCTCTATGCTGGCATTTAACTCTTCAGTCGCTGCGGCTATTTGGCTATTAATATCGGTAATTTCTCCTACAGATGAGGTGATTTTAGATAAAGAGTGACCCGCTTGACCTGTATTTTCTACGCAATCAGTAGTACGGCTTTTACTTTGTACCATCACATTAACAGCATCCTTAGCACCAATTTGTAGTTTCTCAATCATTTGTTGAATTTCAGACGTTGAATCTTGTGTACGCTGAGCTAAAGTCCGAACCTCATCAGCTACCACAGCAAACCCTCGTCCCTGTTCGCCGGCCCGCGCTGCTTCAATTGCAGCATTTAAGGCCAATAAATTGGTTTGGTCGGCAATGCCACGGATAACATCTAATACCGAGCCGATATTGTTAGTATCTTGTGCAAGTTTATTGATTACTTCTGAAGCATTATCAATATCTACTTCTAATAAGTTGATATTATTATTTGCTTCATCAACCACTTGTAAACCTTCTTTTGCTGCTTCATCAGAAAGGTTTGCTTGTTCAAGTCCTTGCGACGCATTAATGGCAACTTCTCGCACCGCGGGAATCATTTGCTCTATAGCAATAAGTACCTGTTCAATGCCAACTTTTTGTTCGGTAACAGACTGCTCGGTTAAATTTGCCGTCGTATTTAATTGTGCCGATGAGCTAGAAATTTCACCAATTGCGCTACGTAGTTCAATTACGACTGTTTGAATATAGCTGGCAAATAGATTAAAACCTTTGCCTAAAGAAGATAATTCATCCTGACCGTGTTCATGTAGACGTTGACTTAAATCACCATCGCCGCCGCCAATATTATTCATGGCATTAATGACATGCTCTAATGGTTTAAATAGGGTGACTTTCATAAAAAACATAAGAGAAAACAATATTATGGCAACTATTACCTGCACGATTAAACTATTGTTTAACCAAAAGTTTGCTTCTTGTTGCGAACGAAATAAATCATCTGCGGTGCGTTTATCTAACGCATTAAAAAACTCGTTTACAGGCGCCATTATTTTTTTGACATCTTGCTGATACGCATCACTGAAAACTAAACGTAAAGCAAAGTCATTGATGCTTTCATTAGGGGATTTTTGGAATGGACCTTGCGCGACTTTTCCGTTTTTAATAGTTTGCATTGCTTGTTCTTCTGTAGCAATCAAGGTGTTAGAGTAACTATTGGCTTTTTCTAATAAAGTAAACTCGTTCGCTGAGAAATTTAACTCTTTCATGATATTACTTTGTTTAATGCGCTGATCTGGATATAAATTATTATCAACATTATTTGGACGCTCAACCTCGCCATTACGCCAATTAACAATGTGCCAATAAGCATCCCAATATTTTTGTTCTCCGGTGGCAACAAATAGACGGCAAAGACGGGTTAAGTCTATCGAGCTTTGTCTAAATTCATCGGCGATCAAATATGAAAGATAACGCGTATCACTACTTAGGGTTTGATGCTTATTTTTGTTTGTGGCAATTTTTTGTGAGGTTATTGCGGTAGCGAGTAAAATAATCATTACAATTAATATTGCAGTTAGTCTAACTTTAATAGTCATTTGATAGTCCCTTAAATAATACTATTACTCTTAACAGAAGTGCTGCTAAAACTATAATGTAGCAGTAATTTTGAGAGTTGCACGTTTGTTAATGTAAATTTTAGTGTATTTCTATCTGTTTTAACTGAGAGACGATTGATTGTTGAGTAGGTGACTTATCCCAAATTGAGCTTAGATGAGAATAAAAAACTTCAAAGGCATCCTTGCTTTGAATGGTAACGGGGATAGCTATTTTCAGCATGCGTTATTGTAAAATTTGTCCTTGCAGTAAGTAGCTGTCAGGATGATCGTTTCCTGCACTTATTAAGACTCCAGATCCTTGGTCTTATCTTGATTTGTATTTTTCAAAATGAAGTTTGCTAGTGCTTCTGCTGCTGGGGATAACGATTTGTTTTTGAGTTGAACTATCCCAATATGACGAACAATTTTAGGCGTTGTTAGTGGAATAAAGCGAAGCTTGCTATTATTTTTAGGGAAAGCAAACCAGGGTAAAGTGGTGATGCCAAGACCCTCTTCAAGCATAGCGATTAATGACAGCATATTAGAAATAAGAAATTGCGAGTCACTCAATAAAGGCTCTGCTTCAGTATCTTCGAGTAGACGTGAAGTACCATTTCTGATCAATCGTTGCTTACGTAACTCTTTCCAATGTAACTCAGTGACTTCGGCAAACGGATGATCCTCACGACAAACCACACCAAGTTGATCTTCCCAGATAGGGGTAAAAGTGATATCGGCATGCTCATGTCCATGGGGCAAACTGGCGATACCAATATCTACTTGTTGTTTTTCAACCTTCCTTAAAACAGCCTCGGAGTTATCATCATAAAAACTGATATGAAGCTCTGGCACATCAGCGATAAATTTTGACAATAACTCGGGTAACATTCGACACGCAATAGAAGGTACTGAAGCAAGGCGCAAATGACCTGTTTTATGCTCACTCATCAAGGCCATATCTTGAGCAACGTTGTCATGGTGGGCAATAAGTTCTTTTGCCTTAGGTAGAAAATATCGACCAAAAGGCGTTAGTTCAGTATTTGAAGTCTTCGCATTGCGTTTTTCAAATAATACCGTACTGAGTTTATTTTCTAGATCTCTAATTGATAAAGATATTGCTGGTTGAGTTCGACAAGCTTTTTCTGCCGCCGTATGAAACCCCTTTAATTCTGCTACCCAGACGAAGTGACGTAACTGAGCTATTTTAAATTCAGGTAGTGCCATAAGGAATCCTTATCAATAGATATTTTTTATTAATTTTTATTATTAAAACATACTGCCTATAATAAATTCAATTATTTTATGGAGGTATTTATGTCTGAATCAATTTTTTGCAATTACATTAACGGCGAATGGGTAGAAGGGGCAAGTTCACTTGCTAATATCAGCCCTGCGGACATCAGTGATGTTATTGGTCACTACGCACAAGCTAACCAAGAACAAGCAGAAGCTGCTTTAGATGCAGCGACTAAAGGTCAACTTGAATGGCAAGAGAGTGGCTTAGAACAACGCTATTCAGTATTGATGGCCATTGGTGATGAGCTGATTGCACGTAAAGATGAATTAGGTAAGTTGTTAGCCCGAGAAGAAGGTAAAACGTTACCTGAAGGCGCTGGCGAGATTTATCGTTCTGGTCAATTTTTCCATTATTATGCCGCTGAAGTATTGCGTCAAATGGGTGAAACGGCCGATTCAGTTCGTCCAGGTATTGAAATTGAAACCCGCAGAGAGCCTGTTGGCGTTGTGGGTATTATCACACCGTGGAATTTCCCTGTGGCTACAGCCGCTTGGAAAATTGCACCGGCATTGGCCTTTGGTAATTCAGTTGTTTTAAAACCAGCAAACCAAGTACCAGCGAGCGCTTGGGCATTAACTGAAATCATCTCACGTCAAGGTTTACCTGCAGGTACGTTTAACCTGGTAATGGGTCCCGGTGCAGAAGTGGGCGATTTGTTAATTAACTCTAAAAAAATTAACGCACTAACTTTTACTGGCTCTTTAGAAACAGGCCGTAAAGTGGCGATAGCAACGGCAACAAACTTAGTGAAATGTCAATTAGAAATGGGCAGTAAAAATGCGCTAATCGTACTTGATGATGCGGATCTAGAAAATGCTGTTGAGTGTGCTGTTGGCGGTGCTTTCTTTGGTACGGGTCAAAAATGTACCGCTTCATCGCGTTTAATTGTCACTGAAGGTATTCATGATCGTTTTGTTGATGCGGTTGTTGCAAGAATGAAGCAACTTGTTGTGGGTCATCCTCTACGTGAAGGCGTTCATATTGGCGCGGTTGCAGATGCTCGTCAAATGAAGCAAAACCTTAACTATCTTGAAATTGCCAAAAAAGAAGGCGGCAAGTTAGTGAGTGGTGGTGATGTTATTACTGAAGAAACTGAAGGTTATTACTTAACGCCAGCCTTATTCACTGAAACCACCAATGCAATGACCATTAACCGCGAAGAAGCCTTTGCACCTATCGCTTGTGTGATTAAAGTGAAAGATTATGACGAAGCATTAGCCACATTAAACGACACCAATTATGGTTTAGTTGGCGGTATTTGTACGCAATCGCTTAAGTTTGCAACGCACTTTAAACGCAATGCTCAAACGGGTTGTGCAATGGTGAACTTACCAACAGCTGGCACTGATTACCACGTACCTTTTGGTGGCCGTAAAGATTCTAGTTTTGGCTCACGTGAGATGGGTAGTTACGCAAAAGAATTCTACACCATCGTAAAAACCACTTATATCCGTTCATAAATCGAGTAGTCATTATGCATAACGATCTTATTGTCATTGACGGCCTGCAGTACTCAAATTGGAACCGGGCTATTTTTCAGCAGCTTAAAGAAGGTGGCGTAACTATGGTGCATGTCACCGTTGTTTACCACGAACAAATTAGAGAAACATTATTGCGAATAGGTGAATGGAATCGCCAGTTTGAGATCCATCATGATTTAATCATGCCGGTGAAAAGCGTGGCGGATATTCGTCTTGCCAAACAATTAGGTAAGGTCGGCATCATGTTTGGTGCGCAGAACTGCTCGCCCATTGAAGATGATATAGGCATGGTTGAGATCATGCGTGAACTCAACTTGATGATTATGCAGCTTACTTATAACAACCAAAGCTTATTAGCTTGTGGTTGTTATGAAGCAGAAGACAGTGGTGTTACACGCTTTGGTAAACAAGTAATCAAGGAAATGAACCGTGTTGGTATGGTGGTAGATATGAGCCACAGTGCAGAGCGCAGTACTTTAGAGGCGATAGAAATATCAGAGCGTCCTATTGTGATCTCACATGCCAACCCGAACAGTTTTCATCAAGCCAAGCGCAATAAGTCGGACACAGTGCTAAAAGCATTGGGAGAATCAGGTGGGTTATTAGGTTTTAGCCTTTACCCGTTTCATCTTAAAAATGGCCCTGATTGTAGCTTGGATGATTTTTGCGACATGGTGGCAAATACCGCTGATTTAATGGGCATTGATCATATTGGTATCGGTACAGATTTGTGTCAAGAACAACCCTTATCTGTACTTGAATGGATGCGTAATGGACGTTGGTCAAAGGAAATGGATTATGGGGAAGGCTCAAAAGCAAATGCTGATTGGCCTCGCCCGTTATCTTGGTTTCGTGATAGCCGTGACTTTCCAAATATTACAAAAGGTTTACAAAACCGAGGCTTTAGGACGGAAGATATCGCCAAAGTCATGGGCATGAACTGGTTGAACTTACTCGATGAGGGGTTAAAACCACAAATGTTAAAGCGCTAGTTTGTATTGAGCAATACCAAATAGATTGAATGATTGATCATGTAAAGTTGATCAAAAAAGTTAGTTTGTTTGGTATGAAATCAATATGGGATAGTGACATATAAATTATAACGATAAGAGATCTATCAGGAGACTATAATAATGAATACTTCTAAAGCTATTGTGGAAGAGAGCGAGGTAAAAATGCCTAAAATCAAATTCCTAGAAGGGGTAGATATACCCGTATTTTTGATCAGTGGTGGCGCGCTTGTGCTATTTTGTATCTTGGCATTGTATGATATCAACATGGTGTCTAGCTGGGTTAATTCAACCTTTGCCGCATCAACCAAAATGTTTGGCGCCTACTGGCAAGTACTCCTGCTGCTGACTTTTGTTATTGGCATTTTTATGGCGATAAGTCGTACTGGTGGCGTTGTATTAGGGGGATTAAAGTCGCCTGAGATGTCGACCTTTAAATGGATTTCTATCATCATGTGTACGCTACTTGCGGGTGGCGGTGTCTTTTGGGCTGCTGCTGAGCCAATGGCGCATTTTACTTCTCCCTCTCCTTACTTTGGTGGGGAAACAGGAACAACAGAAGCGGCTTATAATGCGTTAGCACAAAGCTTTATGCATTGGGGGTTTTTAGCTTGGGCAATTCTGGGTAGCTTGACTGGCGTAGTGCTTATGTATTTGCATTATGAAAAAGGCTTACCATTGAAACCTCGTACTTTGCTTTATCCTGTTTTTGGTGACAAGGTAATGAAAGGTGCTTTTGGTACTCTTGTTGACTCTTGTTGTGTACTCGCTGTAGTGGCAGGTACGGTTGGACCCATTGGTTTTCTTGGTTTACAAGTAAGCTTTGGTTTAGAAAAATTGTTTGGTATTCCTGATACCTACGTAACTCAAGTTTCTATATTAGTTGGTCTTATTTGTATCTACACCCTTTCAGCTGTGAGTGGTGTTACTAAAGGCATCCAACTGTTAAGCAGTATCAATATAGTTTTAGCGGTTTTCTTAATGGTATTTATTTTAGTATTTGGCCCTACTGCTTTTATATTTGATAGTTACTTGCACTCCTTTGGTCTTTACCTAAATAACTTTATTCCAATGGCGACTTATCGTGCAAATACTGCATGGCTTGACTGGTGGACTGTTTTCTTTTGGGGATGGTTTTTAGGTTACGGTCCGTTAATGGCGATGTTTGTTGCGCGTATCTCTCGCGGTCGTACTATCCGTCAGATGATATTAACTATTTCAGTTGTTGCGCCAGTTATCACCTGTTTCTGGTTCACTATTGTAGGTGGCAGTGGTTTAGCGTTTGAGTTAGCGACACCAGGTGTTATTTCAGAACCTTTCACTGGCTTTAATTTACCAGCAGCATTACTGGCTATTACAGAGCAGTTGCCATTTGGTTGGATAATATCATTCTTGTTCTTGATATTAACGACTATCTTTGTAGCGACAACGGGTGACTCAATGACATTCTCAGTATCTATGGTAATGACTGGCACCGATTCTCCACAGAGTTCATTACGTGTGTTCTGGGGCGTTATCATGGGAGTTATGGCAGCATTGCTTATCTCTATTGGTTCAGGTGGTATATCAGCATTGCAATCCTTTATTGTCGTAACGGCAGTACCTGTGTCCCTAGTCTTGTTACCGTCCTTATGGAACGCACCACAAATTGCTCGCAAAATGGCTGACGAGCAAGGGCTTTAAATTATCCCAACATCTACTAAGCACAGCATATTGAACTGTGCCTAGTAGATGATTAAAAGCATGTGAACAATCCAAGTACTCTTTTGTTCATTCATCTCTTTTAAATAAACTTTAAGAGAAACCTATAGATTTTTATCGATTACTTTTACAATAGAGAAAACGTTATGAAAACACCTGTAAAAACCGAACTATTTGCTTCGAAAGCACCGTTAGAATGGGCAATTATTGCTAATAACACCTTATCAACAGCTCAGATCCCAATTAATGCAGAAGGGCAGGTAGTTGAAGGTGGTATTGAAGCACAAGCACGTCAAACAATGGAAAATTTCAAACACACTATTGAAGCGGCCAAATTGACTATGGACGATGTTACGCAAGTACTTATATATGTAACTGCGCGCGACCAATTGCCAGTGTTTAACAAAGTGTATGCTGAGTATTTTCAAGCACCATATCCTAACCGAGCAGCAATGATTGTTGCCGGTTTGGCACGTGAAGAAATGCTATGTGAAGTTGTTGCTTATGCGGTTGTACCTCAATAAGCATACTGAAAAAATGTGATTAATATTTTAATCGCACGTAGATTAAAATAGAAAGCCGGCAGTTTGCCGGCTTTTTTGTTATTAATAAATCACTAAGGTTTAGTGATAGTCTTTTCTTGACGTTGAACTTTTTATATCGCTGTTCTGTTCCGTTCTATTTGGTACTGCTTGATTTTTAACAGCTTAGTTATCTGTGTTTCTCAACTATTTCTCTTGCTACTGTACTTCTCCCCTTAATGGAAAAAGCCTATTCAATTCGTTATTGCCAGTGGCATAAGTTTGGATGGGATGAGCGCCATTATTTAGGACATTGATGCCCAAAAACGTGAGCGAACAATGGTGGAGCTAAGTACAAAAAAATTCAATGCCTCAATGACTACATCTTAATATTTGGTGGTTTATCATAATGAGAAACACGTTATTTAGGAGCACATTATTTAGGAACACGATATTCAGGGGGAAAGAGCTCAAAAATAGTAGCATTGATGCTAATCGATGCATCTTTTAGTCGTTTATTTAATAACAATACTCTTTAGTACTCCCTTTATTGAAACCTTTAATAAAGGAAGGCTTTTAGCAAAATAATGCCACAAGACGTCAGCGAAATTGCAGCAATTAATGGCTTTAAATAGCGCTGCCCTAGGTATTTATCCAAATAAAATGATACGCCAAAGCCAACAAATATCGCGGGCACCAAAGGCAAGGTGAGTTGCACGTGAGCATAATTTATATTGCCTGATGCGAATAACATTGCCAGAGATACCAGTGT